>ENA-OYXD01000247-OYXD01000247.1-human-gut-metagenome-genome-assembly--contig:-NODE-247-length-32766-cov-10.279600_pt1 | contig 32766 bp, 27 predicted proteins | sample MGYA00244818_ERZ653412 | MGnify/ENA primary metagenome ERZ653412 (study PRJEB26926, sample SAMN06165146) | human gut metagenome | biome: ENVO:00009003; feature: ENVO:2100002; material: ENVO:00002003...
GGCGGGAGCATGATAATAGATCTCACAGGGCCAGAACACCTCTGCGGCCAGTGCCGCCCGCTGGATCTCCGGGGTGATGGCGTCCTGGTAGCCAAGTAGCTTCCAGAAATCGGTGAGCTCCGGATCCTCCATATCCGCCAGCCGCTGGATGTTCTGAATCAGGTTTCTTTGCTTTTCTGTGATTTGTTCCGGTGTCCAGGCAAGAGCAGCCTTTCGCTCCTGTACAGATTTACATTTCCAGCACAATCCTTCATAGCCCAAGGGTGTCCCACAGCCGGGGCAGGTGTATTTCAGACTCATGATCTCTGACTCCTTTCCAAAGATAGAAAAACGCCCCGCGACACCCTGTCACTTGGACAGGCTGACGCAGGGCGCGAAAAGGCAGCGGAAATGAAACCACATCCGTTTGCCGATGTGGTTTTCTCCGCCGACAAAATCAGTTTCCCCTCATGCATCGAGACAGCCTGCGGCTGCTCTGGTACCGATCCCATTCATAAACTCCTTCATCAACCAATCATGTTGATCTGGCATAGCCAGCTTTGCGTTCCATTATATCATATTCGATTGTTCATTTGATGACAAATTTATATATTTTCACGGAATGGCTTGTTGTTCTGCACATGGCAATACCGGCTGGTCTCATTACTTAACCGAAAAACGATATCTTCAATTCGCTTGATAGTGCGGCGCTCCAACATCTACCTTTTTTCGGGTAATATTTGCTTTCGTTTTCGCCTGTGGGCCTTCTTCCGCAAAATGAAAACTGTTTCGGATGATATCCGATAATCAATCAGCCTGCCATAGTGCCCACTGTCCATTCATTTTATATTGCTCTATAAAGTCTAATGCTTTCCATGTTAACATCCATTGCTTGATGCAACGGGATTGTTCATGCAATCCATCTAAATCATCTCGAAAAGCTTGCCCCAATTTTTGAGGTTTCGGGAATAAGCACCAGTGATTTTACATCGGATCTGAAATTGCTCCACAGAGCGGAAATCGTAGATCTGTGTAATGATGAGGCGGCAAGAATTTCAGATCAAAGCTTCAGTAACTTTTTGATCAAGTATGTTTTTATCGAGGAAAAGATTATTCCCTTCAGCACAATGATCGAAACATGCTTTCAGATAAACCAAAGCAGAACGATTGAGGCTTGCAATATCCTCTTAAATGTCTTCTCGGACCAGGGTGTAAGAGAATATGTTGAAGCCCAAATTAACCTTGTGTGGGACAAGTTGGAAAGTGATATTGGAAAGTTTCTCCCATTTTTCAAAGCCTTTCATATGGTGCGCCCAACACAAACTCTTTTGTTGCTGCAAGAGTATATTGAACAAGAGTCATACTATCCGTTTGATGCGAGAACATTGCCATTTAAAGATGACCAACAAGGCAAGAGTGTTTCGGATGATATTCTCCAAATTCTGGGTAGCTTTGGAGACCATCCTGAACTGCCAAGTGCGTTGGATCTGCTATTGCTGTATTATAAAAAACGCCCGGATTTGTTCGAACAATTTTACAGTATATATGCCCAACAGTTTGAAGTTAATTTGGACTCCCCTCGCCTTGGATATTTTACGCAGAGCGCGGTAGTCAAAAACCTCTGCGAAGCGGTCAATACGCCCCCGGAAGATGCAAACCTATTAACTTTATTCGTTTGGGTTGCGAGCCATTTTTTAAAGCTTGATGTTTCGAAGACGGAGGGTGGCCGGCACAATACCGTGTCGATTTACACACTGGCAATTCAACCAGATCCGCCTGTTTTGGAATACCGAAAAATGCTTTGGTCGCAACTCTATCAGATCTATCAGCGCGGAGATGAGCAGGCTGAGATTGAGCAAATCCTATATAAGTACGGTATGCCTCATTACGGCGTTGATACAGGTTTGGATGTGGTGAGGGCCGAGTTTGAAGAAGTATTAAAATTCTTTCCCCTATTCCAGCCAGAAAATTTGTTCCACTGCGTAATCGCGGCACGCATTAAACAAGTTGCCAAGCACATTGAATATTGTGCGCTGGATATACTGGACCCATTTCTTAACTCGGAAAAGTATAGGATCTATTCTGCACTTGCGTCCTATTTGGCCGAAGACTATTCGGAGGGATATGAGAAAGGGGTACAGCGACATAAGGAAAGAGTTTGTAGACTTGTGGAGGGATATACACCTCAGCGTATAGATTATTTAATCCAAGTGTGTTTGGAGAGCTCCCAGACTTTCGATAAAGAAGAGAGAGAATTAGGTGCAGGACTTGGATATGTGTTTGAAGCACTTCAGGATCAGCAACAACTGTACCTATATTTGGCAGATGCATACATGAGGGCTGACACTCCGTATCAGATATATGCTGGACAGATCTTAGAGAGACTATTTGAGATCAGACCTGCGTTAGAAGTAAAGAAATTTATTACCCAATATAGGTATAACCAGCAAAATGTATGGCTGTGGTTCTTTTTCTCATTAATGCCCGAACAACAAATTTCCGCACACTGGACAGTAGAGCTGTTGCAGTATTTGGACACACCGGATATAGAGATGAAGACATCGTCCTATCGAAGAATAGATTTCTTGCGCAAATACGAGATTGTGGAGCCTAAAATAATGGTGAAAGCGCTACGCACTATTTCAGAGCACTATGAAAAGTCACCGTTTATTTTCAGCCTGTATGTCTATTGGATTTTGAATCATAGTAACCAGCAGGAAGCAGATGAAACTTTGCGGGAGTTTTCGAATGAACTTCTTCTTCTGGAAGAAATCTATCTGAAAGGGATCTCTTATTCCAATCATGAGGATTTTAATGGAGCGTTGTTGTATGCAATTATCTCGGTTGACACCTCATTCCTATACAGGTACCTTGACTGCCTGATCACCGCACAGGGAGATCACTTCAGAGTGCATGACCATTATGATACTACAAGACTTCTAAAAATATGGGACACAGAACAGTATATCGATTTGGCGGACAGCGTGTTTGATTATTGCTATAACAAACGAGAAAAATTGACATATTGGTTATATTGGTCACCGGTAAAGATGATGTTGCACCATGAAGCATCTCATCAGGAGATCATTGTAAAGCAAGATCTTTGGATGCAACATACCATTGAAAGATATGAACATGATAAAGACCGGATGTGCCTACTGTTTACTGCGATAGAGGAATTGTCTTGTGAGCGGCGGAGAAAAGCAGTGGAAAAGTTCTTATCTCTCAATGCTAATCCAGATGTTTTTGAGCGATTACCCTTAGAACCGCTCCATTGGGGAGGAAACGGCAGCATGATTCCGTATATGCAGGAGCGAATTGAGTACCTGCGTTCTCTCCTTCCCCTTGTGTCTGGCATCAAGTATTTAAAACAAAAGCAACGCATTGAACAGGAAATAGACTGCTGGAAGGAGAGAATCCGTTCTGAAGAAGTTCGTGAGTTGCTTGAATCCTGGTATCACTAATTTTCTGATCTCTTGTGCCATTGTATAATCCTCTTATTCAACCTAAGGAGGAATGTACAATGAATAGAGTCTATTGCCTGTATCGGGTATCCAATGTCCAGCAGTTACATGAGGATGACATTCCCATGCAGCGGCAAGCGTGCTGGGAGTTTGCCGCCGCTCGCGGCTGGAAAATCACCAAGGAGTTCTACGAGAAAGGAATCTCAGGATTCAAGACCCCCACAGCGGATCGCAGAGTGCTGCAGCAAATCAAGAAAGATGCCAAACAACATGAGTTTGACATCCTTCTTATCTTTATGTTCGACCGATTAGGACGATGGGATTCGGAAACTCCGTTTTTTGTAGAGGATTCTCCATGCTGGGCATTGAGATTTGGAGTGCCTGAGAGGGACAGCAGAGATTTGAGAGCCATGCCGATAAGCTGATCAATTACATTCGCTATTGGCAGGCTTCCGGTGAAAGCTTGAACATCTCCGAACGGACCAAGACTCGGATGAAGCAGCTTACCAGCGAGGGCTTCTACTGTGGAGGAAGAGCACCATATGGTTATCGGCTTGTCAAAACGGGGCGGGTCAACCCCAGGGAACATGATGTGCATGATCTGCAAATCATACCTGATGAAGCAAAGGTCATCCGTTTAGTCTTCGATTACTATATCCGGTACGGATACGGCGGGCGAAGAATTGCGACAGAGCTTGCAGCACAGGGCATCTATGACCGGAACGGGGAAGTGTTCCATCCAAGCTCTATTAACGCATTTTTACACAGAGAGTTGTTTACTGGGGTCATGTGCAGAGGAGGGGTTCGCTCACAGCTCAACCCGGAATTGCAGATCATCTCACCGGAAACATTTCAAAAGGCACAGCAAGTAATGGAAAAAAGAAAGCAAGGGCAGCTTCCCAAAAATCTGGAGGGAAGGGCGCTGCTATCGGGGAATGTTTACCGCAGCTACTGTGAAGGAAGGATATTTGCGTCAACTGTGCGAAAAACCCATCGAGTGACGGAGCACAATGAGAGAATCCCCGTTTATAAATGCTACAATCGGGTTCAGCACCGTGAGCGATGCTCTGCACAGAGCACTTATCAAGCGGAGCGGATCGACAAAGAAGTGCTGCGTCAGTTGAAAAGTCATGTGGATACCCATCCTGAACTGAAAAAGCTGTACGACAAAGCGATGGAAGCGGAGTTTTCAATTCGGAAGATGATTTTGTGCCAGTGGATTGAGCGAGTGGATATCTTTACTTACAATCATATCGAGGTGTTGTTCCAGGACGAAATAGAGATTTTCTAAAGCGGGCTATATGCCTCTGAGGTGCTTTCAGCATAGATACTGGAAGTACTGCACAAAGGGAATGCGAATCGTTTTGGTGTATTCGCTTGGATGCGAACGGTTTGGTTTCACCCAAAATGGCATTGTTGGCTCTCAAAAAGCGTTTCTCTGAAAATCTCCTGTTTTCTCCTGAATTCTCGCTTTTTCTCCGTGTCAGATGGATGCGAATGATCCGCGGGGCAAAGGCAACATAACTGCATTTTTCAGGAAGAAACTGGAAACTCCCAGAAGTCATGACCCCCGGCAAAGCCGGGGGCTTGGGAAAGCCCTAGAAGGGCATGATACAGACAACGCCCCTAAAGGGGCCACGAATGGGCCGGCCAACTGCATTGCTGACTCATGGCTGGCCCCTGAAGGGGCGTTATTTTTATGCCTTGGTATTCTTGCTACCCGTAAACGGGTCTATGAACTCCTTTAAACTCATTTGATCTGCTATCTGATCCGTCTCCAATTGCTGTTTGATGTATTCTTGTATCTGCTTTTTATTTCGTCCTACTGTATCTGCGAAATATCCTCTTGCCCAGAAATGTCTGTCGCCATACTTATACTTCAAATTTGCATGTCTGTCAAAAATCATCAAACTGCTTTTTCCTTTGAGATATCCCATAATTTGTGATACACTATATTTTGGCGGGATACTGATGAGCATATGAATATGATCCGGACATGCTTGTGCTTCTATGATCTCTACCCCCTTTTGTTCACACAACTTTCGAAGTATTTGTCCGATATCTCTCCTGATTTGGCCGTATATTGCCATCCGGCGATATTTTGGGGCAAATACCACATGATATTGGCATCTCCATGTTGTGTGCTGCAAACTTTCTATATCTTTTTCTTTCATCGAAAAGACCTCCTGGTTTTTATTGTTGCAGTTGACCGACCGCAACTTTATTTTACCAGAAGGTTTTTTCATTATATAATTTCTTTTACTCTCCCCGGCCTAGCCGGGGGTTGTCGTTTCGCTAAAGCATATTAACACAAAAAAGCCGTGAAATCAGCGATTTCACGGCTTTTTTTGATGGTGGACCTGGAGGGATTCGAACCCTTGACCTCTCGGATGCGAACCGAACGCTCTCCCAGCTGAGCTACAGGCCCTTATGCCAATTTTGGGGTAGGGATTTGGGCCCGCGTTATGTTGCTCTCGCACTCCCAGCTGAGCTACGGGCCCATATTCTGTTCAACAGCAAACATTATAACACAGTCTTTCAAAAAAATCCAGTCCTATTTTTTATTTTTCGCAATTTTCTGTATGCAAAAAGGGCCGACCGCTTTGGGCCGACCCTTTTCTCATGAATTATTCGTTTATTTTGCCGCTCATGATATCGAAACACAGTCGATCGTGCCGCGGGATGATCCAATCGGCCATATAGCCGAAATCGGAGAGGGCACGCGAGGAAAATCACACACCGCCGCCGGCTTCTTTGCTGATGGCATCGATGAAGGCAGGGATGAGCTGCTTTTTGCGGGAGACAACACCTTTAAGCCAGATGGTGCCCGCTTTCGGCACACGGCCGAAGGCATCTTCAACGAGCATATCGGCGGACTCGCCGTAGCACATGAGGCGCGTGGACTCCTCGATGATATTCGTCAGCATGAAGAACATCATGGAGAGGCCGTGCTCGCGGCAGGACTTTTCGAGGTACGGGCGCAGGCGGCGCTCCAGCTCATCGAGCTCGGAGCCGCTCATGCTGTTGATCTGGCCGACGCCGAACGTGACGTCGCCGAACTCGAACTTCTTGTAATCCTGATAGAAAATTTCTTCCGGGGTCTTATCCTTGAGGTTGCTGCCTGCGGTAAACATTTCGATACCGAAGCTCTGGCAATCGATGCCCGCAATGGCACTGAGCGCTTCCGCTGCGGCGCGGTCCAGCATGGTACAGGTAGGCGAACGGAACATGAGCGTATCGGACAAAATAGCGCTGCACAGAAGACCCGCGATCTGCGGCGGAACCTTAAAGCCCTTTTCTTTATAAATGGAATAGATGATGGTCGCCGTGCAGCCGACGGGCTCGTTGCGGAAATACACAGGCGCCATCGTCTCGAGGGAGCCGATGCGGTGGTGGTCGATGATTTCCAAAATTTCTGCGTTTTCGATATTTTCGACCGCCTGACTGCGCTCATTGTGATCGACTAAGATGACGGAGCGCTTGCGGATGCCAAGCAAGTTACGGCGGGAGATCATGCCGACGTACTTGCCGTTTTTATCGATAACCGGGAAATCGCGAATGCGGGTGTTCTGCATGGTATCTTTAATGGCATCGGTGTAATCGCTCGGGGTGAACGTGACGAGATCTTTCGTACGCATGAACGCCTTAACCGGCATGCATTGGCTGATGCGGTGCGCAACGGTATACGTATCAAGCGGCGTAGTGAGCACGGCGCAGTTATTGTCGCGCGCGAGCTTCTGGATGCTGCGGGAGACCTCTGCGCCGAGGCAGACGAGGATACAGCCCGCGCCGGACTCAATGGCGGAAAGCTGCGATTCGTAACGGTTGCCGGTGATGACCATGTCGTCTTTTTCGATGTAGTTTTCCATGACGTCCGGGTTTGCGACGGCAATGACGACGTTGCCGTGCTCGAAAACGGCATCGGGATCGCCGACGAGCATTTTGGCTTCCAGCGTTTCCAAAATGTTGCAGTACGGCGTTTTGGCCTTTGCAATCATGGTGCTGTCCTGATTTTCCATGTAGGACGTGGCAATGTCGTTGATGGTGATGATGCCGTCTAACACGTTGTTTGCATCGACGATGGGCAGCGTGACGGCGTTCATCTCCGCCATCATGCTCCATGCTTTTTTCATGGAAATGCCCTCGTTGATGCCGGGAATTTTGCGGATCTCCATATCGCGCACGCGGGTGCCAATGTTATTGACGTAGGTCGGCTGGCGCATGCCGAAGCGCTGGAGGACGTAGCTTGTCTCGGAGCTGATCTGCCCGGCGCGGGCGGCGACATAGTGATTTCCGTCATTTTCTTTATTTTTAACGTCCGCGTAGGCAATCGCCGAACAAATGGAATCGGTGTCGGGATTGCGGTGGCCTAAAACATAGATTTCTTTTCTCTCGCTCATGCGTATACCCCACTCAAGGTAAAATGTTGTTTTTAGTATAGCACAGATTTTCCGAAAAAGAAAGAAAAAGCGAACGGACGAGGGAAATTTTTGCACACCGTTCGCAATGTTTTCAGTTTTAATTTTTTGTCAAGGATACGAACGGGCACAAAATTACAGCTTGGCATATTGCGACCTGCGTTTACAGGTCTTTCTGCATGATATAGTCGTTCATCACGAAGCCGCTGCCGATGTCGGTGACGACGGCGTCCGTTTGATGAAAACCGAAGTATTTGTAGACTTCGATAGCGTGAAAATTCTTTTTGTTGACGGTGAGATAGATTGCGGGGAGTTTTTCCGCCTGACAGAGCGTTTCGATGAAATCGAACGCGGCGCGCGGCAGGCCACGGCTGCGATGAGCGGCGGAAACGTAGAGCTTGCTCAGGAACATTTTGCCCTCTTTGTGCGGCACAAGGCCGATGAAGCCCGCGGGCACGCCGTCGTCGAGCATCATATAATAGACGTAGCCCTCGCTTTCCATCTGGCGGTGGATGGCCGGGACGGACTGGAATTTTTCGATCATGTAATCTGTGGACGCAACGCCGTTGATGCAGTCGTAGGTTTCGTGCCAGATGGGTGCGGCGATCTCGGCTATTTTTTCAATCTGTTCTTCTTCCGTGACTTTGATAAAGGTAACTGCCATTTTTAACTCAGCTTTCTTTGTAGTTTCCGAGGAACGAGAAGCGGGGCATCTCGTCGGAGAGGGCGCAGATGAGCGCAAGTGTCTGCGCATCGTGAACATTCCCGGTGAAATCGAGGTAGAAGTCATACTCGAAATTGCGCTCCGGGATGGGGCGGGATTCGATTTTTGTGAGGTTCAGGCCAAGCAGAGCGAAACGCTCCAGCGTATGGCACAGCGAGCCCGGGGTGTGCGGCAGAGAGAAGCACAGGCTGATCTTTTCCGCGTCTTCGGGCAAAACGGCTTCACGCGAAATAACGATGAAGCGCGTGCAGTTGTTATCGGTATTCTGGATATCGGCGGCGATGACTTCGAGGCCGTATTCCTCCGCCGCCTGCGCGGAGCAGACTGCGCCGACGCCCTCGGGACGGGTTTCGGCGATGAACTTTGCGGCGGCCGCCGTGTTGGAATAGGCTTCGGTCTCGATGACGTGTGCCGCGAGATACGCACTGCACTGCACGAGAGCCTCGTGCTTCGAGAGCACCTTTTTGACCGCACCCGTCCCCTTTGCGCGGCACAGGCAGTGGCGCACGGGAATATCCGCCGCACCGACGATGAACATGCGGTGCTTCATGATGAGGTCATAGACCTCAGAGACACTGCCGGCATCGGAATTTTCGACCGGCACCACGCCGTAATCGCCCGCGCCGTTATGGACAGCTTCAAAAACATCGCGGAAGCCGGGCAGAAAGATCGGCTTCTGCCCCGGAAACAGGCGCAGGGCGGCGCTGTGGGAAAACGCGCCCGCCGCGCCCTGACAAATGACACGCGGGTCAGTTTTTAATGTCTTTGGGGAATTTTGCTCGAGGTCGCGCAATACCCCGCCGCTTTTCAGCATATTGTGCTGGCGGGCGCGACTGATGCTCATGATGGCGCTGTAAAGCGCGACGGCGCTGTCGCCGTACTCACCGGCTTCTTTTTTAACGCGGTCTAAAATGACCTGCTCGCGGGCGGCATTTAAGACGGGAATGCCCGCCTTGCGCTTGATCTCCGCGACGCGCTCCGCGCACTGCATGCGTTCCGTAAAAAGCTTTAAAAGCTCTTTATCAATGCGGTCTATATCGTTGCGAACCGGCAAAAGCAGTTCATCAAAGGACTTATTTTCACTCATTTTGCTCGCTCCTTTCTATTCTCTTTAACGCAGCAAGTCCATCAGCGCCAAGGCTGCCGCAGCTTCCGCCACAGGGATGGCGCGCGGGACGATACACGGGTCGTGGCGGCCGTGGATGGTTAAATCGGCGTTTGTTTTCGTGGTGAGATCGACCGTGTGCTGTTCACGACCGATGGACGGCGTGGGCTTGACGGCGATGCGGAATAGAATCGGCATGCCCGTTGTGATGCCGCCCAAAATGCCGCCCGCGTTGTTCGTTTTCGTGCGGACGAGACCATTTTCGTCGTAGTAAAATGCGTCGTTATTTTCGCTGCCACGCATACAGGCAACATCAAATCCCGCGCCGAACTCCACGCCTTTGACGGCGGGGATGCCGTATAAAATCGATGCAAAGACGTTTTCGATGCCGCCGAACATAGGACTGCCGATGCCTGCCGGGACACCGACTGCGGCGCACTCGATGATGCCGCCGATGCTGTCTGCGTCCAATCGCGCGGCTTCGATCTCGGCGCGCATTTTTTCTTCGGCCTTGGGGGAATTGACCGCAAAAAAGCGGGTATTTAAGGTATTTAAGTCTTCTTTTGAGACGTTTACGGGATCGAACGGGGTATCTTTTGCGCTGCCGACCGCATAAGCGTGCGCACCGATCGTGATGCCGCGGCGCTCTAATATCTGGCGGCAGACGGCGCCTGCAAACACGAGGCATGCGGTGAGACGACCCGAAAAATGCCCGCCGCCGCGAATGTCGTTTGCGCCGTTGTAGCGGACAGACGCGGTGTAATCGGCATGGCCAGGACGCGGGTGAATTTTTAAATCGGAATAATCCTTCGAACGCGTATTGGTGTTCGCGATGATAGCCGCGAGCGGCGCGCCTGTTGTGACGCCGTTGAAGAGGCCCGAGAGCACCTGCGGCTCATCGGCCTCAAGGCGCGTGGTGGCGGTCTTGTCCTTGCCCGGCGCACGGCGCGCCATCTGCACGCGAATTTTTTCCATGTCTATTTTTTCGTTCGGCGGAAGATTATCGAGCACCACGCCGATTGCTTCCGTATGGCTGCCGCCGAAAATGGACAGCTTGATGTTTTCACCCCAGGTCGATGCCATCGGCGATCCCTCCTAAATGTTTATGATCCCGGAAAAATCCGGGGTAGGATTTTTTGATGCTTTCCGCGTCCGTGACGGTGACTGTGCACGCACAACCGGCGGCAGCGAGCGCCATGACGACGCGGTGGTCGTTCATGCCCTCGGCTTTGCCGCCCGTAAGCGCGGGCTTGCCGTGAATGATAAGACCGTCCGGCACGGCTTTAATATCCGCACCGAGGCTTTTGAGCGCCGCTTCCATGGCAAGCAGACGGTCACACTCCTTTAAGTGCAATCGCTCCGCATGGGAAATGACGGTCTCGCCCTCCGCAAACGCGGCCGTGACGGCGAGCGCAGGTACCATATCGGGAATTTGCGCGGCGTTAATCGCAATGCCGTGCAGGCCGCGGTAGGGCTTATCTATATTTTTGTTTTCGGCAACATAAACGCCGTTTTCTTCGGTGACAAAAAGCCCGAACTGCCGCCAGAGATGGACGCAGGCTTTATCGCCTTGCAGAGAGGTTTCGGAAAGGCCGAGCAGGCGGATAGGGCCGCCGGAGACAGCGGCTTCCGAGAGAAAAAACGCGGCCTGCGACCAATCACCCTCGACGGTATAGTGCTCTGCGCGGTACGTCTGCCCACCGGAGATGTGCCAGCCGGTCTCGGTCTCCTCAATTTTAACACCGAAGCCCGCGAGCACCTCTATCGTCAAGTCGATATAGCCTTTGGATTCGAGCGGGGTGGTCAGCGTAACGGTGGAATCCTTTTTGAGCAGCGGCAAAGCGAATAATAAACCGGTTATAAACTGAGAACTGATGTTGCCCGGCACGCGGAAATCGCCGCTTTGAAGCTTGCCCGTGATGTGAAACGGCAGACCGCCGGCAGTCTCGACCGTTACGCCGTGCTGCGGCAGAAGGTCTGTGTAAACGCCGATAGGGCGCTCGGGAAGCCGACCGTGACCGACAAACGTCGCTTCGATGCCGAGGGCGGCGAAAACGGGGATGAGAAAGCGCAGCGTGGAACCGGATTCACCGCAATCGACCGTGACGCTTTGGGGCGCCGTGCCCGGCGCGATGCACAACACGCCGTTTTCTTCCGCTTTCACCGTGCCGCCCATGGCGCACACGCCGTTTAATGTAGCTTCCATATCCGCGCTGTGGTCAATGGGTCCGACACGGCACGGCGTTTTGCACAGCGCCGCCGAAAGCAATGCGCGGTGCGCGGCACTTTTGCTTGGGGGAATGCGCACTTCGCCCTTAACGTGGGCAGGGCGGTAAGTCACCTCTGCCATAGTATCACCTTGCTTCTACATAAATTTATCTCTCTATATTTGACATAAGGCAGCACGATGAGAATGATGCTGCCTTCCTAAAAATCAATTCAATTTTCTGCGGCGGTTCTGCTCGGCGGCGAGTTTATAGCGCAGTACGAGGTAGTTTCTGTCCACCGGGTGAATAACGCTTTCGCCGATCTGCTTTAAGAGGATCAGGTTGAGCGTTTTTCCAAAGCTTTTTTTATCGAGCGCAGTTGCTTCTACAACTTTGGCGAAATCAAACGCGGACTCGGTGGGCATGCCATAGCTTTCCAGCACGCGGCGAATACGCGCAGCGGTGCCTTTTTCCGTGACGCCGAGACTTTCACCCACTTCGCCCGCCATGACCATACCGATGCCGACGGCAAGGCCGTGCGAAAGCGACGAGAAGCCCGTAAGCTTTTCGAGCGCGTGGCCGAATGTGTGGCCGAAGTTTAAAATCATACGCCGGCCTTTGTCGTTCGTGTCTTCCTCGACAAAATGCTTTTTGCACAGCACGCAGCGGCAGATGGTTTCCTCCAAATGGTCGATGACTTGTCCCTGCTCCAATTTATCGAACAGCGCGGCGTCTGCGATGCAGCCGTATTTGATGACCTCGCCCATGCCGTCCGTGAAATAGGCATCGGGCAGCGTGGAGAGCGTTTTGGGATCGGCGAGGACGAGGCGCGGCTGATGGAACGCGCCGACGAGGGTTTTACCGAACGGCAAATCGACACCCGTTTTGCCGCCGACACTGGCATCTACCTGCGCCAAAAGGGACGTGGGCACCTGCACGAAATCAATGCCGCGCAGGAACGTTGCCGCCGCGAAGCCACCCATATCGCCCGCTACGCCGCCGCCGAGCGTGACAATGATGTCGCTGCGCGTGAAATCGTTTTCCGCAAGCGCTTCGTAAATCTGCATGACGGTGGAAAGCTGCTTTTGCGGCTCGCCGGCTTCAAAGACGAACTCCGCCGTGTGGATACCCGCTTTTTCAAGCGAAGCTTTTAGACGCTCGCCGTATATCGGGAAGACGTTCGTCTCGCTGACAATCATGGCGCGGCTGCCGGGGCGGACGAGCGGGGCGATTTTTTCGCCCGCGCGGTCCAAAACGTCGTCTTCCACAATAACTTCATACGGTTTATCTGTTTTAATCTCGATCACCATTATCCGAATTTCTCCTTTTTTTCACGTGCGGAGGAAAGCAGCGCCACGAGCTCTGCCCGATCGTTTTTCGCCACCGCAGTGCGTATACGTTCTATATTGCGCACGAGTTCTTCCGTCTCGTCCGCTAATTCCTCACGGTTCGCAAGGAAAAGGTCTGCCCACAGCTCCGCGTTGATGCGCGCCACGCGCGAAACGTCGCGGTAGCTGCCGGCGGAAAAGCCGCTGTGCTCATCGCAGCGCGGGCTCATGACATAAGCGCACGCCAAAACGTGCGGAATCTGGGACGTATAGGCGATCATACGGTCGTGCTTTTGCTGCGTGCAGTATTTGATGGTGCCAAATCCCATGCTTTTTGCGAGCGATACAAGGGTATCTGTGGCGCTTTGCGGGGCTTCGCCGGGCACGAGAATATAGGAAGCGTTATAAAAGAGGCTTGCCTCACTGGCGTCGAACCCGCTGCGCTCCTTGCCCGCCATGGGGTGGCCGCCGACGTAAACGAACGGGTAGTTTCTGGCGATCTCCGTTAATTTGCCGCAGACCTGATTTTTGATGCCGCACACATCCGTGACAATGCAGCCTTCTTTAAAATGCGGTGCGTTTTCCTCGACGAAGCGCACGACATCTGCGGGATACAGACAGACGTACACGACGTCCGCGTTTTCGAGCAATGACGTGCTGCCGACGGAATCGATGGCGCCGAGGGAAAGTGCGTCGAGCAGGGTGTTTTCGTCACGGTCAAAGCCGATGACGGTATGCTCTGTATTTTCTTTGAGGGCCTTTGCGAGCGAACCGCCGATGAGACCCAGACCAATGATTGCGATTTGCATATCGTTCTCCCTTTCGGGTAAATTTTTACAGGCTCTTCACCGTTTCGGTGACCTTCTGCACTTTCTTTGCGAGCACGTCGAACTGATCCGGCGTGAGGGACTGTGCGCCGTCGCACAGGGCGCGGCTGGGGTCATTATGCACCTCAATGATGAGGCCGTCTGCGCCGACGGCTGCCGCTGCCATGGCAAGCGGCTCGACAAGCCAGTTGATGCCGCTGGCATGGCTGGGATCTACGATGACGGGCAGGTGGGAAAGGCGCTTTAAGATCGGCACGGCGGAAATATCGAGCGTATTGCGGGTGAATGTCTCATAGGTGCGGATGCCGCGCTCGCACAGGATGACCTGCTCGTTGCCGCCCGCCATGATATACTCGGCACTCATGAGAAGTTCTTCGATGGTGTTGGCAAGGCCGCGCTTTAAAAGAATCGGCTTATGCACGTGACCCAGCTCCTTTAAAAGCTCGAAGTTCTGCATGTTTCTTGCGCCGACCTGAATGACATCGACGTCCTCAAAGAGGTCGAGGTGGCCGATGCTCATAATCTCGGTGACGATGGGCAGGCCGGTTCTTTCCTTGGCTTTTTTGAGGAGCTCGAGGCCCTCTGCCTTAAGGCCCTGGAACGCATACGGCGAGGTGCGGGGCTTGAATGCGCCGCCGCGCAGGAACGTAGCGCCTGCGGCCTTGACGCGCTCTGCGACACAGCAGATCTGCGCTTCGCTTTCGACGGAACACGGACCCGCGATGAGCGCAAGGGAACCGTCGCCGATCACCTGACCGGTAGGAAGCTTGATGACCGTATCTTCCGGATGGAACTTACGGTTTGCTTTTTTATACGGCTCCTGCACGCGCTTGACGCTTTCTACAATATCCTGTGCGGCGATGTACTCGCTGTCTACCGCAGCGGTATCGCCGATAAGGCCGAGCACGGTGGAATGTGTGCCGACCCATGTGTTAACACTGACGTCATAACGGTCGGTGAGATTCGAAATGAAGTTTTTGACCTGTTCTTCACTGCGGTTGGCTTTAAGTACGATGATCATGTTTTTTCCCTTACCTTTCTTTTATAGGAGCCGTGCCCCGCTGCCGCTCTCGGCACAAAAAAAGCGAAGCCCATTGGCTCCGCTTGGTTTTATACTGCTCAGAATACTTCAAATTCCTCCGCGCAGAAATTTTCCGCGCGTTTTCAAGCGTTGCCCGGTATATTCACATACGACGAAAAGCACACGGTATAAAATCGTGCGCTAAAATACTTTGTAAATCGTCTTGTGAATAAAACGGACTGCATAGTTTGAACCATCCTATATGTGACTCTTGCTTTGCGATTTGCAGGTTTGCTTTATCTATCCTGCATCGCCGTGTTAAAATCATACCGCCGCGCGGGCGCTTTGTCAAGAGTTTTCTTGCGGTGTTCCGGGAGAAGTTTCTTTTTTGCGTCTTCTTCTGCGGAAGCGCTTCTTTTGAGGCCGCTCCTTTTCGGAGGTATTTCCCGGCTTTTTGCGCTTCGCTTTTTCAATGGGCTCGCCGCGCAGGGCGCAAATACGCTCTACAACGACAACCGTGGGCGCGCCGGCGTCGACGACGACGTCCGCGCTTGCGAGGTATTTTGGGCGGCGCTCGTTTAAAAGGCGCTCAATCACCGCGCGGCGGTCCGGCGTCTGCAGAAGCGGGCGGCGTTTATCGTTTTTGAGGCGCTCCTGCAAGGCGGCCAGCGGTACGTCGAGATAATAGATGGTACCGCCGCCTTGATGGAAGCCCTCTACGTTCTGCGGCTGCATCAGCGTGCCGCCGCCCGTGGCGATGACGAAATGATTACTTTGCGCAAGCTCCTTTACGGTCTCGGTCTCGAGCGCGCGAAAATGCAGCTCGCCGTATTCTGCGAAAATCTCCTTGACCGTCATGCCGGTCTTCTTTTCTATGTACAAGTCCATATCGACAAACTGCATATCGAGCGCGGCAGCCAAGCGACGGCCGACCGTGGTCTTGCCGCTGCCCATGAAGCCGCTTAAAACGATATTGCCCGATTTTATGATTTCACCTTTTACTTTTTTGTCCATTTCCCGTTCCCCGTTTCTTTCGGTTCGTTATGCGCGGAAAAGCCGTGCCGTTTCCGCTTCCGCATCGCAGATGAGTTGTTCGATATCGCTGTCCTTAAACGACGCGCCGTACCAGAGCTCGTGCGCGGCGACTGCCTGACAGACGAGCATGCCCATGCCGCCGACAGTTTTGAGTCCGCAGCTTGCGGCAAGCTTTAAAAATTTCGTTTTGCCGGGGTTATAGACGGCGTCGAACGCGGCTTTGCAGCGGGAGAGCACGTCTTCCCCGACAGCACTGACACCGGTTTTGGGGTACATACCGAGGCTTGTGGTGTTGAGCACGAGATCGTAGTGCTCGGTTTCCTTTGTGAGCTCGTCATAAGACAGCACGCGGAACACGCCGGTTTTGCTGCGCGTGCGGCAGAGCTCCGCGAGTTCATCGCTGAGCACCTGTGCTTTTTCGAGCGAGCTTTCGCGGCAGACGATATCAAGATGCGGTGCATCGGCCGTGAGCGCGGCTTCAAATGCGATGGCACGCGCCGCACCGCCGCGGCCGAGCAGAAGAAGCTCGCCGTTAAAATCGAGCCCATAGCGCGCAAGGGCCTTTTTGCAGCCGACACCGTCCGTTGTGTAGCCGGTCATTTTGCCGTCTTCGACACGCACGGTGTTGACGGATCCGAAAAGCTTCGCTTTTTCGTCGATACCGTCGAGCAGGGGAATGATGTCGCTTTTGTGGGGGATGGTGATATTGAAGCCGTCGAGCGTGCGCAATGCGGGCAGCGCCTGTGTAAGGGACGGTACATCCAACACGGAATATTCCGGCTTATGGCCTGTGAGGGAAAAGAGGCGATCATGGATAAACGGCGACATCGTGTGCCCGATGGGGTGCCCGATGACGGCAAAACGGCGAAGCTGCATTTTAAGGCTCTCCTTTAAAAACAGAAAAATTTAGCACGGAATGCGGAATTGCTATTGACAAATAAGCCGTGCATCCATACAATGTATGTGAAGTACACCCCGATTGTATCATGCCTGCGGCGTTTTGTCCATACGGCAGACGGTGCAGTACTTGACAAATACTACACGATAGGAGGAAAATTAAATGGTTCTGGAGAAAGTTATCGATATTATTGCTGAGGAGCTCAGCGTAGATCCCTCCGAGATCACCGAGGATTCCAACCTGGTTGAGGATCTGGACGCAGATTCCCTTGCTGTTGTTGATCTTGTCATGTCCATCGAAGATGCTTTCGACGTAGAAATTCCGGATACGGAAGTTGAAAACCTCAAGACGGTTGGCGAAATCGTTCAGTTCATCGAAGAACATCAGGGTCAGTAATTTTTGCGCTCTGCGTGAAATTTTTCGCCTTGTGCAAAACGATATGAAAACACCGGGAGCGGCTTTCTGGCTGTTCCCGGTGTTTTTTTCGCTGATTTAATTTATTCCGATGGACAGCTGTTTTGTTGGTACTCTATTTCTGCAAATTAGCTTAAGCTAACTTTGAATTATTTATGTATAAGTATCTTTGGTACAAATTGCACCGAATCGTACAAGGAAAGAAGAAACAAACCTTCTTTTCTGTTTTTTTAAATAAAATCTTAGGCGGCCCGCATAAAGATGGCTGCCGCTCTTGCTTTTCAGGAAAATTCCCTGTATAATAAGAAACAATATGCCCGCTTTGGGCCCGGCGGCACAGCGTTTGCCGCACGAATCGTGAAAGGACTGAATTTCTTGGCGAATCAGAAGAAGATGGTCAACGACATCACTTCCATGGACGTTGACTTTTCCAAATGGTACACCGATATTGTTAAAAAAGCCGAGCTGATGGATTACTCCAGCGTAAAAGGCTGCATGATCATCGAGCCGTACGGCTACGCGATCTGGGAAAACATTCAGCATGAACTGGACGATCGCTTTAAGGCGACGGGTCACCAGAACGTTTACATGCCGCTGTTCATCCCGGAATCCCTCCTGCAGAAGGAAAAAGACCACGTAAAGGGCTTTGCGCCTGAAGTGGCCTGGGTAACGGAAGGCGGCAGCGAGAAGCTGAGTGAGCGCCTGTGCGTACGCCCGACGAGTGAGATTCTCTTCTGCGAGCATTACCAGAAGATCATCAACTCTTACCGCGACCTGCCGAAGCTCTACAACCAGTGGTGCTCCGTTGTGCGCTGGGAGAAAACGACGCGTCCGTTCCTGCGCTCCTCCGAGTTCCTGTGGCAGGAAGGCCACACCATGCACGAAACCGCAGAAGAGGCCATGGAAGAGACCATGCGCATGCTGCACACCTATGAGGAGTTCTACAAGAACGTGCTCGCCATTCCGGCTGTGACCGGCCAGAAGACCGAGAAAGAAAAGTTTGCGGGCGCTGTGGCGACCTACACCATTGAGCCGATGATGCACAACGGCGTTGCTTTGCAGGGCGGCACGAGCCACTACTTCGGCGACAGCTGGGCAAAGAACTTCGGCATTACGTTCACGGGCCGCGACAACACCCTGCAGCACCCGCACCAGACCTCCTGGGGCGTTTCCACCCGCATGATCGGCGCCATCATCATGGTACACGGCGACGACAACGGTCTTGTACTGCCGCCGAAGGTCGCGCCGATCCAGCTGGCAATCATCCCGATTGCACAGCATAAGCCCGGCGTGCTCGACAAGGCAAACGCGCTGTATGAATCCCTGAAGACGAAGTTCCGCGTGAAGCTGGACGACACCGACAACTCCCCCGGCTGGAAGTTCAGCCAGTATGAGATGCAGGGCGTGCCGCTGCGTTTGGAGATTGGTCCGAAGGACATTGAGCAGAACCAGTGCGTGCTCGTCCGCCGCGACACGAGAGAGAAGATTTTCGTTTCGCTCGATAACCTTGAGGGCGAGATTGAAAAGGCCTTGCAGGCTGTGCATGACGGTCTTTACGAGCGTGCGCTGAAGAACCTTGAAGAGAAGACCTTCACGGCGACGACGTATGAGGAGTTCCTCGACATAGCGGAAAACAAGCCCGGCTTCATCAAGGCCATGTGGTGCGGCGACAGCGCGTGCGAGGACAAGCTGAAGGACGCGACCGGTGGCGTGAAGTCCCGTTGCATTCCGTTTAAGGAAGAGCACCTCTCTGATGTTTGCGTTTGCTGCGGCAAGCCGGCAAAGCACATGGTCTACTGGGGCAGACAGTACTGATTTTTCTGCTTTGCGTAGCGCTATATCAAATCGGCATACGTGTTTTACACGGTTTTAACTGTGTTTTTATAAGCAGAATGTTGTAAGAATACTTTAGGGTACACCGTATTTTTTGCGGTGTGCCTCTTTTTTTGCTCTTTTTTATGAAATGCACGGCTGATTTTGGGGCGTGCAGGCAACAAAGCAAAAGTTTTTATGCAAATGATACAAGCAACATTAAAAAAGCTTGTGCAAATCCGCTTTTTTCACAAAAAGGGCTTTACATTTGCTTTGGAATGGTCTAAAATACAAGCAGAAATAAATCGTTAGGAGTCCGTATGGACTTCGGCGTAAATTTAGGAGGAGAATTCCAATGGCAAATGTAAGAGTTGGCTTTATCGGCTGCGGCGGTATCGCAAACGGCAAGCACTTCCCGGGCATGGCCCAGCAGGAAGGCGTAGATATGTGCGCATTCTGCGACCTCATTCTTGAGAGAGCAGAAAAGGCCGCTAAAGAGTACGGCACCCCGGACGCTAAGGTTTACACCGATTATCATGAGCTTCTGGCAGACCCGACGATCGACGCTGTTCACGTTCTGACCCCGAACGTTGCACACTGCGAGATCACCGTTGCTGCTCTTGAGGCTGGCAAGCACGTTCTGTGCGAGAAGCCGATGGCTGCTACCCCGGCTGACGCTAAGAAGATGCTTGAAGCAAGAGACAGAACCGGCAAGATGCTGACGATCGGCTATCAGTATCGCCACTTCCCGGAGAACCAGGTTGCTAAGAAGGTTGTCGATTCCGGCGTTCTTGGCGATGTTTACTATGCAGAGGCTACATACCTCCGCCGCCGTGGTGTTCCGACCTGGGGCGTATTCACGGATAAGGCAAAGCAGGGCGGCGGTCCGCTGATCGACATCGGTACGCATGCTCTTGACCTCACGCTGTTCCTCATGAACAACTACGATGTTGACTATGTTTGCGGCACTTCCTTCGAGAAGCTCGGCCACACGCTCGATGCTAAGCATCAGGGTCAGGTCAACTACCGCGGTGAGTTCGATACCTGGAACAACGAGACCTACGACGTTGAAGACTCCGCTGTTGGCTTCATCAAGATGAAGAACGGCGCTACGATTGTTCTGCGCGCTGCTTGGGCTATCAACATGGCTGAAGACTACGCTGCAAACGGCGAAGCTTACACGATGCTGGCTGGTACCAAGGGCGGCCTCGATACGAAGGAAGGCCGTGTCCGTCTGAACCATGTTGTTGCTGAGTATCCGACCATTTCTTGGGTTGGCAACAAGGTCAGAGGTTACATCCCGGGCTTCTCTCAGGGTCCGGCACCGAAGTCCAAGGAAGCTGAGATCTGGGTCAAGGCTCTGAAGGGCGAAGGCGAGCTGTTTGTTACGGCTGATCAGGCTTATGTCGTCACGAGAATCCTCGATGCGATCTATGAGTCCAACAGAACCGGCAAGCCTGTTTACTTCGACTAATTTTAATCAGTACATTTTGTGTGCGGCGGCATTTCGTGTCGCCGCACATTTTTTGAGGCGGAGTTTCCGCAAACGTTATAATTTTCAGAAAGGTGTTTTTTCCCATGGAAAATATCAATGTCCAGGTTTATTCCCTGGTTTCCGAGCCGATTAGCCCGATTGAGAAGCTGAAGACCATTGCAAAGCTTGGTTTTGCAGGCGCAGAGTTCACTGCGGACTTCACGGAAGTGCCGGTTGAAGAAATGAAGAAGGTTCTCGCAGAGAACAATTTGAAGGTCGATTCCGCTCACGTCGGTCTGGATCAGATTGAAGGCGTTCTCCCCTACTTTGCAGAGCTGGGCGCAAAGCTTGTCATCTGCCCGATGACAAATTTCTGCAACAAGGCAGAAGCTGAAGAAGTTGCAGCAGAACTCAACCGCCTCGGCAACATTGCGAAGCAGTACGGCATCAAGATCGGCTACCACAACCACACCGACGAGTTCTATGTGGACGAGGGCAAGTATCTTTATGACTGGCTCATCGATGCATGTGACCCGGAAGTTACGGCTTTCCAGCTTGACTGCGGCTGGTGCAGCGCAGCAGGCGTAAACCCGGTAGACTTCATCAACAGCCACGCAGGCCGCATTGCAAGCATCCACATTAAGGAAAACGGCGGCGTTATCGGCGCAAACAAGCCGCAGTCCCGCCACGACACCACCCCGCGCTTCAAGTTTGAGAAAGACGCTGACGGCAAGCCGATCTTCCCGCCGGAGTTCCTCAAGATGAAGGAAGAGCACGACAAGCTGAACGTGCCGCAGGGCCAGGGCATTGTGGACTGGAAGGCTGTTAAGGCAGCTGCCGACGCACAGTGCGACAACGTCATTTACGTTGTTGAGCGTGAAGCCAGCTACAACGACCCGCAGGATCGCGTAGCTTGCCTTGCTGAAGACATTGCATGGCTGAAGGCTAACCTGTAATTTAATTTCATGCAAAATGAGCCGAGCACAGAAGTTGTGTTCGGCTTTTTTGTTGCGCAAAAAAAGAAGCTTGCGGGGAACATAGCGTAGCGACACTAAAAATTTCGCCCGCCTTTTCAAAGGCAGAGGGGACTTGGGGCAGTGCCCCAAGTCCCCTCAAGTTTTCTCGAAGAAAGTTTAAATCAAAGCTTTTATTCGTTCGCTTTCACAGGCAAATGCGAAGCGCTTAGTGCTGGATCTGCTGCTCTTCCTCGTCATCGTTATGGCTCCACGGCGAGGGGGCCAATTTTTTATGCAGCGTAACAAGCTCGTGGTCGTAGTTATGTCTGACTTCACACTTTTTGTCGAAAATCATGGTCGCTTCGTCGTCTGCAGTGCAAGCCGGCCACTCCGGCAGGTCTTCGCTGGACGGTTTGCCGTCACGCGCGAAGTTGAGCCACGCGTCGCACATCTGCTTTTCGAGCAAGTCGGTCACGCCGGGCTCGTTATACGCGGCGACGAGGCTCGTGTTATGGAACACAAACGGGATCTCGCTGCAATGCCATGCGATATGCCCACCGTCATACGGGAAGGTGTAGGTCATCATATACGAATACGTGCCGCTTTCCGGGTGCTGTGCTTTTTTCAAGATGAAATCGGTAGACGGCGCACGGAAAATAGAATCCATGAACAGCACGTCGCTGACGTCCTTATCCGGGTAAACCTCGGCGAACATCTCCTTGAGCTTTTTGCCCTCCGCGCCGTAGCGTTTTTCGATCATAGAATCGATGAGTGCAGCATCGGCCTTTTCCTCTTCGCTTAATGCCGGCATGAACGAGAACTCGCCGAGCACGGTGCCAACCATGACCGGGATGGTCTTTGCGTGCTCCGTGAAACCGACCTCGAGCGGATCGCCGAGGTACCAATCGTTTGCAAGCGGGTTGCCGCCGACGTATGCGCCCGTCTTTGCGACCTCCGGCGCGACCTTGTTGTACGCTGCCGCGAGCTGTGCGTACGGGATGGTCTCCAGTGCTTTGACATCATCGAGCTTCAATTCTGCCAGAAGCGCCGTGACGATGGCTTTGCCGTTCTGCTCCGTGGAGTTGCCGGAGACGAAGTGATCGATGCAGCCGCTCTGCACGACGCCCTTATGGAACAGGCCGTCCGCCGCAGGGGTCTGCATCAGCGTCCAGACCTTCATACCGCCGCCGGACTGGCCGAACAGCGTGACGTTTTCCGGGTCGCCGCCGAAGTTTGCGATATTTTCGTGAATCCACTGCAAAGCTGCGACCATATCGGCGTTGCCGGCGTTGCCGGAATTCTTATATTCCTCGCCGAACGGGGAAAGATCGAGATAGCCGAGAATATTGAGACGGTGGTTGAGTGAAATGACGACGACATCGCCGTATTTGCTCATGTTTTCGCCCTCGTAGGCGATGTGCTCAATGGAGGAGCCCGCCGCGAATCCGCCGCCGTGCAGCCAAACGAGCACGGGCTTTTTGGCGTTCGGGTCAAGATGCTGCGTCCAGATATTGAGGTACTGGCAGTTCTCATCGAGCGGCCAATAGCGGTGCGGCACCATCAGCTCGTTGCTGGGCTGATCCTGCTGCAGCATGGGGCACACGTAGCCGTAAGCCAGCGCGTTTTTTATGCCCTCCCACGGCTCTACCGGGGTCGGCTGGTGGAAACGCTTTGCATCGGCGTATTTTACGCCGTGGAACGCATATGTGCCGTCAAGCTGAAAACCGCGCAACTTACCGGCTTTGGTCTCGACGACCGGGTCTGTTTTGGTGCACATGAAATTTCTTGCCATATATCACAACTCCTTAAAAATTTGACAAGTAAAAAATAACCTTGCAATGTTAATTGTAAGGTTATTTCTCATAAATGTCAATATTCTAATTTTTGACTTTATGTGCAATTTATAAGAATAGGTCTTTTAAAAGCTGCTTGCCGGTCTTTGTGCGGAAGATGTTCTCGTACACCTTTTCGGCGGCTTCATGGGTCATGCCGCTCTCGAAAATGTTTACGAGGAAATCGGCTTCAACCAAAATCTGATAATCGATGCCGTTGATGTTCGTGTACGTGTGGTGGTGGCCGATGAGATAGCAGATGCGCTCCGTCTGCCCATGAGTATAACCGCACGCGGGCAGCATTTCGAGTGCGATGGGCGGGCCTTCCACCTCCTGGTGAGGGCCGTTGCAGTTGCCGTATTTTTCAAAGCACACACGGATGCCGATATCATGCGTAATGGCGGCGGCTTCCAAAATTTCTTTTGTCGCATCGTCCACGTCTTCGCCCTCCGCAATGGTCTTTGCGAACGCGAACACCTTCAAAAAGTGGTTGACGCGCTCGACACAGCCGCCCTCGTACTCCGTCATTTTCAAAACGAGCTTGCTAAAATTTGTCATGTTTTTCACTTCTTTCTTTCAAAATCGTCTGCGCAGGTGATGAGCGCCTTCTGCAAACCTATGGCGTATGCGATAGGCAACGCGAGCGCAAGCTGCATTTTGGCGTAGCCCCTGCGGCGTTCGCGGACGCAATGGGCACGATGCGCTCTGCGCCCCAATCCGCAAGATACGCTTTATACTGCGCTTCCGTAATCTGCTCGGGTAAAATGAGCTTCATTGCAATTTCTCCCGTTATTTTGCCATGACGGCCTCGATGTCTTCGATGGTGCGCGGCACGGACGCAGAGAGGTTCTCTGCGCCGGTCGGCGTGACAAGGCAGTTATCCTCCACGCGGAAGCCGATGCCGAACTCTTCGGCGTAAATGCCGATATCAACGCAGAAGACCATGTTCGGCGCGATAGGCTTACCGAGTGCATCGACAACATCGTGCACGTCGTAACCGACGTGGTGCGCACCGCCGTGCCACATGTATTTGCCAATCTCATCGTAAGAGGACAGCAGACCGATCTTTTTCAGCTGCTCACAGCAATAGCGGCGGGCGGTCTTATCCACATCGTCCATGAGCATACCGGGCTTGATGATGGAGAACATGTAGTTTGACGTATTGAGGGCACACGCATACAGCATGCGCTGCTCTTTCGAGTATTTGCCGTTGCACGGCCAGCCACGGGAGACATCGTTGCACTCGCCGTCCCACTGCGCGCCAACGTCATTCAAGATCATATCGCCGTCTTTGGCTTGTCCCATGTAGCTGTCGTAATGGATGCAGAAGTTGTTTTCGCCGGCGGAAATGATGGAATGGAACGCGGGCTCAAGCACGCCGGCGCTGGTGAGGGCGTAGTCGAACTCGGCTTTATACTCGTACTCATACATGCCGGGGTGCGAAGCGCGCATCATGCGCAGAATGCCTTCGCGCGTAACGGTCATGGCACGACGCATGGCGTCAATCTCGCACGGAGCCTTCAGGGTACGCAGGCGCTTTAAGATGGGCAGGATATTTTCAACCGTGAGGAACGGGTAGCCGGTCTTAATGGTCTGCGCGAAGCGGTGGGCTTCATCTAAGCCCTCGTCCGGCGTATGGCGGTAGAGGTCGAGGTAGACGCGCTGCACGTTGCCGCTGTTCAAAACACGGTGGATATCGTTTTCAAAGTTCTCAACGAAGCGGATATCCGTGATTCCGGACTGCGCCATAACTTCATCGGCTTTCGGTCTGCGGCCCGTCCAGCGCTCTTTCATGAGATCCGGCGGGAGGATATAGATGGATTCCTGCATATTGCCGCCGATTTTTGTGGCGACCAACACGAACCCCGCGAATTTAATACCCGTTAAATACAGGAAATTGCGGTTTGTGAAGAATGTATAGTACGCATCGGCACTCTGGCGCGGTGCGCTGCCGGAAAAGAACACGGCTGCGCTGCCGTCTTTCATTTCGGCGTACAGGCGCTGACGGTTTGCCTTGTGGAACTCTGCTGTCATGATAATCCCTCCGAATCTTCTTAGTGCTTATTTATATTTTCTAACGACTCGTTTCTACGAGTCGTTCAGGAACCCCATTGACTGGGTTTCCTGCGGCTAAACAGTCCACCGGACTGTTTAGCCTACCTTCCTAGTCCTAATGTAGGCAAAAGAATTTCGTCGTCTGCGGACGACGAATCAGGGCTCTGCCCTGATAACCCGCAAGTTTTCTGAAGAAAACTTGACCAAAGACTTTGTTTGCCGCTTCGCTGTGGAAAACGTTAGCTTACTTCAGCTTTGCAGCCAAGGCGACCCAGCCTTTTTCCTCTTTGCGGTCGATGATCTCGAATTTATCCGCGAGGCACGCCAAAACGTCGTCTTCCCTTGTATCGATGATACCGCTCATGATATAGACGGTATCGGGTTTCATGAAGCGCGGGGCATCTTTTGTGAGCAGAATCACGACGTCTGCGACGATATTCGCGACAACAACATCGAATGTGCCGGTAACCTTATCCGCCAGATTGCCGCAGATACCGGTGAACTTATCGCCGACGTGGTTGATCTCTGCGTTTGCGACGGCGGTCTTGACGGCGAGAGCATCAATATCGACGCCAACGGCGCTGCCTGCGCCGAGCAGCAGACCGGCAACGGACAAAATACCGCTGCCGCAGCCCATATCGAGCATGGTATCGCCCGGCTTTACATACTTTTCGAGCAGCTCCATGCAAAGGCGGGTCGTTTCATGCGTGCCGGTACCGAACGCGAGGCCCGGCTCCAGATGCAGCACGACGCGGTCACCTGCTTCGTACTCGTCCTCCCACATGGGGCGCACAAGCAAGCGGTTGCCGACGGGGATGGGCTTAAAATACTTTTTCCAGTTGTTGATCCAATCCTCCTCCGCGCAGTTGGCGGCGGTGATGGTGTTCTCAATGCCGACGGCTTCAAAACGCTCTTTGAGGAAAGAAATGGCTTCCGCCGGGTTTTCCTCCGGGCTGATATACACATGGATGATGCTTTTGGTGCGGTCTTTTTTGAGAAGGTCTTCATCAATGAGGTCGATATGCGCGATTTCCATCGCTTCCTCTTCTAAATGCGAATAGTCTTCAATATAAATGCCGTAGGGCACGACCATCTGCGCAATGTCGCCCGCGCGGTCCGTATCCGCCGCGGGAATGGTGACCTGTAATTCGGTCCAGTCTGCGTTTACCTGATCTGTCATACTTTTTAACTCCTGTTCTCTTTTTATAAAATGCAGAAAATTATCTATACATTTCTCATATAAGCTGATTATACAACGCGCCCGGAAAACTTGCAATAGGAGGCCCTGCGACAATCATGACAAAACGCAAATTTCTGCTGCAAGGCATCGCTTTAACGGCATTTTCACTGTTTTTCCGCATTACGAACATCGGCTACCGTGCGTATTTATCGGGCAAGATCGGCGCGGAGGGCATGGGGCTTTACCAGCTCATCTTCTCCGTGTTCCTGCTCGCCATCACGCTTTCCACTTCCGGCATCAGCTTGGCCGTGACGCGCATGGTGACGGCAGCCATTGCGGCAAACCGCCGCTGTACGGTGCGCAGCGTGGTAACGCAGTGCTTTTTGTTCTGCCTGACGGTGAGCTGTACCATTGCGGTTTTGCTGCTGTGCTTTTCGGATTTTGCCGCCGCGCATATTTTGGGCAACGCCGGCGCGGCGCCGTCTCTGCGCATTTTGGCGCTTGGGCTGCCGTTTATGTCGCAGTGCACGTGCATGAAGGGATATTTTTTAGCAGTGGACGAATCGCTTTCCACCTCATGGAGTGACGCGGTGGAACAGGTACTGACGATTTTCTCCGCCGTTGTGCTGTTCTGGTATTTTGCGCCGCAGAGCATAGAAGCCGCGTGCTTTGCGGCGATGATTGCTTCAACATTCGGAGAAGCCGTTTCGTTTTTGGCGGGGTTCCTCATTTACCGCCGCAGCTTAAAGCGCAACACGCCGAAAGAAAAAGAGCAGGCGACGGGCGTTCTGCACGGGATGTTCCACATTGCGGTGCCGTGCACGCTTTCGAGCGCGGCGCGCAGCTTGCTTTCAACGGCGGAAAATCTGCTCATCCCGCGCGAGCTCGGGCGGTACGGGCTCAGTCGTGCGGCTTCCATGTCCGCCTACGGTTTATTGCAGGGCATGGCAATGCCGATGCTGTACTTTCCGTCTTCGTTTTTGACGTCGTTCGCGTCTTTGCTCATCCCGAAAACGGCGCGGGAATTTGAGCTTTCGCACCGCAGGGCCGTGCGGCACATCACGCAGCGCGCGGTGCACGCGGCCCTGCAGTTCGGCATTTTCTGCTCGGGGGTCTTCTTCGTTTTCGGCAGTGACTGGGGCGAGGCGTTTTATAAGAGCCGGGAAGCCGGGGCATACCTCAAAATTTTGGCGCCGCTCGTACCGCTTTTGTATCTGGATGTCGTGGTGGACAGTCTTTTAAAGGGGCTTGACGAGCAGCTGAACTCCATGAAATACAACTTTTCGGATTCGTTTCTGCGTGTGCTTTTGATTTTGCTTTTCATGCGGTTTGCCGGTATGCGGGCGTACATTGCAATTTTGTTTTTCTCGTCCATCTTCAACGCGATGCTGAGTGTACGAAGATTATTAAAAGTCGCTGATGTACATATCGGGCTATTGAAAAGTGCAGTGATGCCGGCGTTTTTCGCACTGCTTGCCGCGAATGCAACACAGTTTTTATTGAAAAGCATTTCGCTTTCGGGTATTCCCCTTGTTTTGCTGCAAACGGCAGTTTGTGCAGGGTTTTATGCCGCTTTGCTGTTCCCGTTTTTAAAGCTGTGCGCGTATCATACGGACAAAAAGCAAACCGTTAAAACATAAAAGCGGCGCTCCGACAGGTTGCCCTGCCGAAGCGCCGTGGTTTTATTTACGTGTTGTCAGAGAGAAATCAGATCCAACGGGTCTCGGTCATCTTCGGCTCGAAGATGATAGCGGACTTCAGGGTCTCAACAGCCTTCAGAAGGCCCTCGTTCTGGCTCATGAGGCTATCCTCATGCTCAATGCTGATGGCATAGTCATAGCCGACAAGGCGCAGAGCGCTGATGATGTCCTTCCAATAGAGCAGATCGTTGCCGTAGCCGACGCTGCGGAAGATCCAGGAGCGGTGTGCTTCGTCTGCATAGCTCTTCGTGTCGAGCGCGCCGTTCTTTGCCATGTTGTACTTATCGAGACGGGTATCCTTTGCGTGTACGTGGAAGATTGCGTCGCCGCCGAGCTCGCGGATAACAGCAACCGGATCCATGCCCTGCCAAATGAGGTGGGACGGGTCAAAGTTTGCGCCGATCTCCGGGCCCACAGCCTCACGGAGCTTGAGGAGCGTCTCCGTGTTGTAAACACAGAAGCCCTGGTGCATTTCAAGAGCGATCTTGTTGACGCCGTGCTCTTTTGCGAATGCTACAAAATTCTTCCAGTAATCGACAAGAATCTTCCACTGATACTCGAGGATCTTACCGAAATCGTCCGGCCATGCGCATACAACCCAGTTCGGATACTGAGAGGTCTCGCAATCGCCCGGGCAGCCGGAGAAGCAGTTGATCTGATGCAGACCGTATTTTTCAGCCATCAGAACTGCGTTGCGCATGTCCTTATCATAAGCCGCAGCCAGCTCCTTATTCGGGTGGATCGGGTTGCCGTGGCAGGAGAATGCGCTGACTTCCATATCATACTTCTTGATGGTATCGCAGAACTCCTGATACTTTGCTTCATCGTGGAGCAGAACTTCCGGATCGCAGTGATCTTTGCCCGGATAGCCGCCGCAGCCGATTTCGACCATCTGGATGCCCATGGACTTGAAATACTTCAGTGCGTCCTCAAGAGGCATGTTGCCTACAACATTGGTAAGTACGCCTAACTTCATGTTAAAACACTCCTTCTAATTGAATAAATCAAAAGAATAACAGATTGAATTGGGGCTTTTTCTGAAAGAGAAAACCCTGTTTGCTTTTATTGTACTATATTTCCTTGGTAAAATCAACATGGATTTGGCTTTTACGCCGCATTTTTTTGGAATGCCTTTCGGCAGATATATTGAATTTTTGTGGTTTTCCGTCAAATTCACGGTAGAATTTCGCCGGGCCTTCCTCTATAATGAAAGTTAGCATTTTATTAAAGGCGGTATAGTTAAATGGAGAAGACCCAAAACTTTAAAAGCACCGTGTTTGCCTGCTACCGCGGGTATATCACGCAGGGCATTGTGAACAATCTCTCTCCCCTGTTTTTCGTGCTGTTCCAAAACAAATTCGGCATTTCGTATTCGCTGATTTCGGCGCTCATCCTGTGCAACTTTGTGACGCAGGTCATCACGGATATGCTTTCCGTTAAATACGTAGACCGCATCGGCTACCGAAAATCAGCGGTCATCGCACACGCGCTGGCGTTTTTAGGCCTTGTGATGCAGGGCACGCTGCCGAACGTGCTGCCTGCGCCGTATGTGGGCCTTGTCCTTGCGACGATTGTGAACGGCGTGGGCGGCGGCCTGATTGAAGTTATCATCAGCCCGATTGTCGATTCCTGTCCGGGCGATGCGAAAGCCTCCGCGATGAGCCTTTTACATTCGTTTTACTGCTGGGGACAGGTGGGCGTGGTGCTCATCACGACGCTTTTGCTGCGCTTGATCGGCGAGGATCTGTGGTTTATCATCCCGATTCTGTGGTCTTTGCTGCCGCTTTATAATTTATTTCGTTTCCTCAAGGTGCCGCTGATGCCCACTGTGCCGGAGGAAGAAAAAACACCGCTCAAAACGCTGTTTACCTCGAAAATTTTCCTCGTAGCACTGCTTTTGATGCTTTGCGCGGGCGCGAGCGAGCTTGCCATGAGCCAGTGGAGCTCGCTGTTTGCGGAGCGTGCGCTCGGCGTGACGAAGGTCATCGGCGACCTTTTAGGGCCGTGCCTGTTTGCGGTGTTTATGGGCATTGGCAGAACAATCTACGGCGTGTGGGGCGAGAAAATCCATTTAACGGGCGCGATGGTATTCTGCGCCGCACTGTGTATTTTGTGCTATCTTGGTACGGCTTTATTTGAAAACCCGTGGCTTTCTCTGCTTTCGTGCGCGCTGTGCGGCTTTTCCGTAAGCCTCATGTGGCCGGGCACGTTCTCGCTGACCTCCGCTGCGTACCCGAAGGGCGGTACGGCGATGTTCGGCATTTTGGCGGTGTTGGGCGACGTGGGCTGCTCTGTGGGCCCGGCATTGATGGGCGCAGTGAGCGGTGCGGTTTCCGGCAATGCAAACATCGCCGCATCTTTCCCAAATCTCACTGCGGACCAACTCGGTTTAAAGAGCGGCATGCTGTTTTCCGCGGTTTTTCCGGCATTTATTTTGATCGGCGTTCTGTTGATCACACGGTTTCATAAATCTGCAAATAAAAAGCCAAGCCCCAAAGCGGACTTGAGCGAAGAATAATTTTCAGACAACAGATAGAGAAAAAGTGCAACGCAAATCTCTTGCATTTTGAATTTGCAAGGGATAAATTGTTGCACTTTTGCCAGATTGCTACCAAACAGAATTTGTGAATGCAAACCTCAAAGCAGTTTGCTTCCTGCACGCTTTCTATCCTGCGGCCTGTGTCAGCACACATGCTGTTGTGCTCTGCGACACGAACGGCAGACAAACGCCGCTCTCACCTGCGCCGACCAGCAGCTCCGTGCTGTTTTCGCAGAAGGCTTATACGTCAGATACTCACCGTAACAATTGGGTTTCCAGCTCGCGAACGCGGCGAAGAATATCGACGGAATAGGACGGAATACGGCCGAGCGCATCGGGACCGACGTTCAAAAGGTAGTTTACACCCATGCCGTTGAGCTTCTGCTTGTTTGCAAGAATCTGCTCGGGTGTTTTCCAGTTGTGGTCGTAGTATTTGAAGCCCCATGTGTCGTTCAGCGTGGCCGCGGTCTCATAGAGGTTATACGGCGAATACTTGAAGCCGAACAGATCGTTCATGGACTGCATGTCCCCTGCGCGTTCTTTTGAGATCTCTGCCGGACGCTCTGCCGGGATCTCGTTATCGCCGAGAGAAACGTAATCATACACGCCGTTGCCGAGACGAGAATTCACAAGGCAGTCCGGCTGATACTGCTTCACAAGGTCGTAAAGCTCCTGACTCTGCGCCTTTGTCATCACGCCCGGGGTATCGAACCAGATCAGGCAGATGTCGCCGTATTTTGTCATGATCTCCTTCACCTGCGGCTTGATCTTCTCGTTAAAGCAGATGGAGTAGTCTTTGTTGTCTGCACCGGGGAAATCCCAGTTGTTATACCACGCCGTGCCGGCGCAACCGGTGGTTTTGTCGTAGCCGCCGCCGTGCGGGTGGTGCCAGTCAAGCTCCTGCGAATAGTAAAGCCCCAACTTTAAACCGTGCTTGTAGCAGGCTTCCGCCAACTCTGCGATGAGGTCTCTTCCAAATGGCGTTGCTTTTTTGATGTTGTATGCATCGCAGTCGGAATCAAACAGCGCAAAACCCTCGTGGTGCTTAGAGGTAACCACAAAGTAGGTCATGCCGCATTCTTTTGCAAGCTTTACCCACTCCTCCGCATTAAAATAAACAGGGTTGAACGCACCCGCAAGCTGTTCCATTTCGCGGTTCGGGATGGCAAAGGCGGACTGGATCCATTCACCGTAGTCGTAGGGCGTACGGCGCCCTTTGTACTCACCGGCGAGCATGGAATAGAGTCCGAAGTGGACCATCATGCCGTATTTCGCTTCGCGAAACCATTCGATATTGTTCATGCCTTTTCTGCACGGCTGCCGACGAAAAAAATTGCGCAGCCGTGCTTCCTCCTTTGAGAATTTTTTTGTGTGTCTTATTATAGCATACGGAACCGAATTTGTCTTGCAGTTTCTTTTGTATACGAGTGAAAAAAGCCATGCAGCGTGCTATGCTGAAAATAAAGACAAATCAAAGCGGAAAAACCGGAGGCATAGTATGGCGGAATATTTAGATATTGTAGATAAGAACGGGATCCCCACAGGCGAAACGGTAGAGCACGAAACGGCGCACGCAAAGGGCTTTCGGCACCGCACCCGCGCTTGACGCAAAAGCACTTGCGAGCCTGCTTGCCGGCAAACCGTCAACCGCAGCAAAAAAATAAAAAAGCCGAAAACCTTTGAAAATAAAGGCTTTCAGCGTTATTTATGGCGCGCCAGAAGGAATTCGAATCCCCGACCTTCCGCTTAGGAGTAGACCCGATACGACATCGGGAAGTGGCATCTAATGCTTAAAAAT
>ENA-OYXD01000267-OYXD01000267.1-human-gut-metagenome-genome-assembly--contig:-NODE-267-length-31431-cov-8.050867_pt1 | contig 31431 bp, 23 predicted proteins | sample MGYA00244818_ERZ653412 | MGnify/ENA primary metagenome ERZ653412 (study PRJEB26926, sample SAMN06165146) | human gut metagenome | biome: ENVO:00009003; feature: ENVO:2100002; material: ENVO:00002003...
TCGTCGGCAGCGTCAGATGTGTATAAGAGACAGGCCCTGAACCGTGCCGCCGTTGACAGACAGCTCTACGCCGCTTGCGCCGACAGTCACGCCGTAATAACGGGCTACGATTTCACTGCTGTTTATGACAACCGATGCGTTGTCGGCAGCAATCGAAACGCCTCTCTTGACGTTCGATATGCCTGTGTTGTCCAACGTGAGCTTTGCGCCTATCGCGGCGGAATCAAAGTAAATTCCGTTGTAATCAATTTTGCCTTTAAGAGCAATGTTTTTGAACGAAACCTCTATGTTTGCGCCTTTTATCGTAACAAAATGCGCGTCCGCATTTACCGTGAGGGTTACGTCCGCCGCCGTGCCGACAACGGAAACGGAGCTTGTGATTTCAAAGGGAGCGACTTCAAACGACGCGCCGATTCTCCACTCGTCGCCGTCCTTTTGCTCTGCGACGGCTTGACTGAATTCATCCGCGGTAGCAATCGTCTTTGCCTTTGCAATCTCCGCCATTTTCGCCTGCGCCGCGCTTACCTTGCCCTCGATTTGCGAGACGTCGGTCACGGTTGCAAGCTTGGTTTCAAGCGCGTCCAGAATGTCAAGGATTGCCTGCCAGTTTGCCGCGGAATAATCTTCCTCCGCATAATCCGCAAGACAGTTTTCCACTATGTTGACTACCGCGCTGTCGACAAAATCGAACCAGGCGATTTTGCCGTACTGCGAGTCTATACCGAGTGTGACGCTTTGCGTCGTCGTATTCCAGAGATAAATCGAGAAATACGTTCCGTCCTCGATTGCGCTCACAAACGTGCCGCCCGTCACAACGGCATTGAAGTCGTTGTTGCCGTCGCCCGTAGGTCTGCTTGTCGTATTGTCGTTGACGTACATTTCCACGTTGAACAGCACCACGCTGCCGTCGTATACCGCAACGCCGCCGGGCTTTTCGGTAAGCGCTTTAAACTCTGTCGCAGTGGACTCCAACGTGCCGCCGGAAATTTCGATTTCGCCCATGCGCGCGTCGATTGCCGCAAGTCCCTTGATGTGTCCGCCGGACACGGTCAGGCTGCCCTGACTCGGCATATAAATCGCAACGTCCTCCGTGCTCGTCGCGGAACCGCTCTTGACGGTAATATCTGCCGCGGGAGCAAGGTTGTTGCCCGAAATTGCAAACCAGGTGGCGGTGATTTCGCCGCCGTCCAAGGTAAACGCACTGTTGTAATAAACCACAACACCGTAGGTGTCGGACTTGATTTTGCCTGCGTGTACGGTCGCGGAGCTGCCGTTTCTCAGGTTGATGCCGAACACGGAGTCGTCCTTTGTCACGTACTGACCTTTGGCTATGATTTCGCCGCCCCACATTTCTACTTCCGCATTGTCGGCGTAAACGGCGTAACCCAAATCATCTGCGTCGTTGCTCCAATAAGCGGAGTTGTCAACCTCGATTGTGCCGCCGTTTATTTCTACAACGGCTTTGTCGGCGTCAGAGCCAATGGCTATTATGCCGGCGTAGTCGGACTTGATTTTGCCCGATTTGGCTGCGCTGCCGTCGCAAAGAGTGAAGCTCGCGCCTCCGTTGACCTTGACCGCCGCGTGGGTTCTGTCCTCAAGGACAAGACCGAAACCGTTGAGGTCGAGCGTCAGGTCGTAATTTACCACTATGTATGCGCCGGAAATATTTGCCGTGAGGATAATCTTAGAATATTGCGCCTCGACAGCCGCTTTCAGCGAATCGGCGTCGTTGACCTCCGTTACGTCTGCTTTGACGTTGTCGAGCGCGGTTTTCGCGTTTGCAAGCGCAGTCGCAACGTCCGCAACGGACTGAGCAGCGCTTATCGCCGAAACTCCGCTGTCGTAAGCCGTCTGCAACGCTTGAAGCGACGTTTCGTAATAATAAGCCTTGTTGAACGCGTCGAAATACTCTTTAAGCTCGTCTTTCGCAGCGCTCTTTGCGGCTTCCAACTCCTCCGCGTCCGTTTTCACGGCTGCCATAGCGGCTATTGCCGCTTGCTTGGCGGTATCCACCGCGCTTGTAGTCTTGCTCGCGTCGATAGCCGTCAAGCCGTCGTTGTAAGCCTGTTCCAAAACGCTCCAATTGATTGTGTAGTCGCTCTGAGAATATTTGGCTTTTTCCGTTTCAAGCTCGGACTTGGCGGCTGTTTTGGCTTCGGCAAGCAAAGTCGCGTCGTTTTTGACCGCAGCCATTGCCGTGACAGCCTCCTCTTTGGCGGCTTGCGCAAGCTCTATTGTCGCCGCGTTTTCTATTGCCGTCAAACCGCTGTTGTAAGCGCTTTCGAGCTGACTCCAATTGGCGGTGTAGTCCGTCTTCTTGTATTTCTTGTACTCCGTTTCAAGCTCGGACTTGGCAGTCGCTTTGGCTTCGGCAAGCAGAGTTGCGTTGTTTTTGACCGCTGCCATTGCTGCTATTGCCGCCTCGCCCGCTTCTGCGGCGGCGTCGGTCTTGGCCGCTGCTTCGATTGCGGCAAGTCCGTCCTCTTTGGCTTTGACAAGAGCAGTCCAATTGTCAACGGTATAATCCTGCTCGTTGTATGCGGCAAACGCCTCGTTGACAGCCTGTTTGGCGGCTGCTTTTGCGTCCGCAAGGATTTGAGCGTTGGTCTTGATTGCCGCCATTTCGGCAACTGCCGTTTCAAGCGCGGTTTCTACCGCGTCGACTGTCCTTGCGCCGCCGATTGCGGTCAAGCCCGCGTTGTATTTGTCTGTGAGCAACTCGTAATTCGCATTGGTATAATCCGTAGCCTTGTACTTTGCATACTCACTGTTCAATCGGTCGGTTGCCGCAGTTTTGGCTTCGGCAAGCAGAGTCGCGTCGCTTTTGACGGCAGCCATCGCATCCGTCGCCTTTTGCAAAGCGGAGTTCACCGCCTCGATTGCAGCGGCAGCATTGATTTCGGTTTTGCCGTCGTTGTAAGCCTTTTCAAGAACGCTCCAATTGGTTGCATAGTCGTCCTGAGAATATTCGGCTTTTGCAGCATCCAGCGCTGCCAACGCGGCTGCTTTTGCGTCGGCAAGCAGGGTTGCGTTGTCTTTGACCGCCGCCATAGCGGTTATTGCCGTCTGCTTTGCCGTGTCGACTGCGGAAACGCTCGTCGCAGCCTCAACTTCAGTAAGTCCCCTGTTGTAAGCTATTGTCAACTCCGTCCAATTTGCGGAGGTGTAGTTGTCCTCGTCGTAAGCCTCGAAAGCCGTCTCGATTGCAGCTTTTGCTTCCGCTTTTGCCTGTGTTAAAGCCTCGACGTCCTTGGGCACGCAGGCAGCCATAGCGTCAAGAGCCGTCTGTTTTGCAGTGTTGACGGCGGAAACATCCGTCGCAACCTCGATTGCAGCAAGACCGTTGTCGTAAGCCGCTTTGAGCGTTGCCCACGTTTGGGCGTCATAATCGGTCTCTGTGTATCCTTCAAATGCCGTTTTGAGCGCTTCAGTCGCGGCGGTCTTGGCTTCCGCAAGCTCGCGCGCCGTCGCTTCGGCTATTGTCTCCACAGCCGCCATGGCGTCGAGAGCCGCGTTCTTGGCGGACTGAATTGCAGCTTCCGTCAAGGCGGAGTCGATAGCCGCAAGACCGTCGTCCTTTGCCTTGGTCAGCTTAGCCCAATTGTCGGAGGTGTAATCGTCCTGCGAATATGCAGCAAAGCTGTCGTTCAAAGCCTTCTTTGCCGCGGTTTTCAAAGCCGCGTTTACGTTTTCTTCCGCGAGCGTGCCGTTGTTTACAATCTCGTCCGCAACGACGGCGCCGGTAACCGTACCGTTGTTTTCAAGCTTTTCGGCTACGACGTCGCCCGCCTGCGCGGACTCCGCTACGACAACCTGCGCGCCTGCGGCGTCAATCTTTTTGACCGTGCCGTCGGTAACGGTTATTTTGGTTTCCGCCTGAGACTCCAATGCGGTTACGTTCACCTCGGAGTTTTTGGAGGAAATTTCCACTTCGCCGCCCACCGCAACGTCGGAATGGGCTTCGACGCGCATTGCGCCCTGCGAAAGGTTTTCCACCGCCGCGCCGACAGCCTGCTCGGGTACGAGCACGGTTGCCGCCGAGCTTTCCGACAAATTGCTTATTTCAAACCTGCCGCCTTTGAGGGTGAGCATAATGTCCGCTTCGGCGCCGCCGATTTTGAATACGCCCTTGAACACAAAGCTGCTTGCGGAGGTAACTACCGTCATCGCGTCCGCGCTTGCGGCGGCGGATGCGGGCAGCTCGATGTTTGCGTTCCACTCCACGTGGCCTTGGGGCATATTTATATCTATTTTCTGCGCCTTGACCGTTTCGCGGCGGGCAAGAATCAGCGCCGTCGTGCCTACGACAAGCGTGCCGCTGCCGTCGGCGGACAGCGTCCCCTTGACCTCCAGCCCGAAGCCGTTGAGGTCTATTTTGTTGGGCGCGGCAACCTTTAAATCGCCGTTTACAACCACGTCGTCCATAAGGACTATCGTTTTTTCCTGACTTGTACCGGCAGCTTTGAGCAGCTCTTTTTCGCTGCGCACCGTTATAACGTCCTTGCCGCACGCGGTCAGCGAAACGGACAGCACGACGCCTACAACGGCTATGAGCAATGCCAAAACTATACCGATTGTCATCAGCCTTTTGCTTTTCATGTTTCTCGTTCTCCTTTTTTCTTATTTTTGATTCAAGGTTTCGCCCTCAAACAATTTTCTTTGTCTTTCCTCTTTGCGGCGCTGTCTTTCGAGCTTTTGTTCCAACTTGTCTCGACGCGCCTCAAAGCCTTCGTCCTTTTTGTCCGCTATGTTTCGGGAAATGGCAAGCTCGCACAGGCGCACCGCCTCTTGATAGTTCTTTTCGCCCGCTTCTATTATTATCAGTCTTTTCAACGCGGGCACCTTGCAGTCCCTGACGTCGATTTTGTCAAAATTCAAAGACACGTCCTTTTTGCAAAGAGCCTTGCACTTGGCGAGATTTTCTTCGTCCGCCTTGCGATAAAAATACAGCACGTTAATCAGCTTGTTGTTCAGCTTTGTTCTCACGCGGTCGTCCCTGACCGTGCCCGCGTATCTGTCGTAAAGCTTTTCAAACGCGTCGGCGCTCAAAAGCTTTTTGTATTTGGCGTAGGAAACAAAAAAGTCTTTGAGAAAATCCTTTTCCTTTTCGTACAGCCCGAGCGGGTATTTCACCTTGGTTTTGAAGGACTCGGAGCCGTTGACTATGTAATACTCGAACGCGCGCGCGTCCTCCTCCGACAGCTCGGCGAGTATTTTTTTCGCAAACTCGGGCAGCAGGGGAACTTCGCGCGTCTCCTCCTCTTTCACCGCCGCAACCGTCGCGGCTACGGCAGCCCTGCTTTCGCAAACGGCGTCGACTTCTTCCGCAACGGCTTCCGCCGACGGGGAAACAGTCTCCTCTTGTCGGGCGGGCTGCTCCGCTTGACTTTCCTCCGTTAAGGCTTGGAACGTCTCTTCTTCCTCCGCGGGCGAAATCTCTTCCACCGCCGCCGCATCGTCCGAAACGCTTTCCCGTCCGTCGCTCACGGCAGGCGCGCCGACGTCTTGAACTTCCCCGTTCTCCGCCGCGTCGCTTTCGCTGCAAACCGTTTCCGCATCCGCCGTGTCGCACAGAGGCTCCTCCCGCGCGGGTTGACTCTCCCCGCCTCCGTCGGAAACGATTTCTTCCTCTTTGACCGTCGGCTCCTCCCGCGTCGGAGTCGCCGCAGCTTCTCTATCTTCCCGATTTTCCTTTTCGGCGTCGGACAAGCGCTTTTCTTCCGCAAGCTCGTCGCGCCTTACTTTTCTCGAAATGAAGAAAAACACAAAAAAAACCGCCAGCGCAACCACAACGGAAACCAGAATTCCTATCCACATCAACTGCGTATAATTCTTGTACTCAACTGTGGGCGCAAGCAGCAAACCGTGTAAAACAGACATTACGCTATTCCTCCTTTTAAAAAAAATGCGTAGAATATCAAGTATGCAAGCCATGCCGGGTGTCTGAAAAGGGCGCTATCTCCCTATTTTCAGACAAATTTTAACACAGTTTTAAAAAATTGTAAACTAAATGTTAGGGGGGGGGGGGGAACGCTGTGTTAAATTTGCACGAAATTCCCGAATTTTTCATTTTTTTCGGGTTTCGCGCCCTTTTTGACCGTTACGTTTCATATTTTATGTATGTTCCGTCAAAAAAGTGAAAGGAAAAAACAGGACGAAAAAAACAATGAGCCGCGCTGAAATATTTTGAGTTTTTGGGAGCATACTAAAAACGGGAGGTAAGGAAATGAAAACGAAGAAAATGAAAGCTTCGGATTGCTCCAACACCAAGAACTCCAAGACCGCAAGCAAGAAGTCCGGCAGTTCAAAGTGCAGCAGCAACCAGAAAAACATCGACTGAATTTTGGTCGAGAACGGAACTTTTTAGTTACTTTTCCCTTTAAAGCCGCGTAAACAACGCGGCTTTTTACTTAAAAACAAAGGCGACCCGAAACAGGTCGCCGAAATTATTTTAAACGTCTGCGCTTTTTCTCGCTGCGATAGACAAAATTAAGCTTTTTCATGACGCCGCCGTCGTAGGTAGGCTCCTTTTTCTCCTCCTCCGGCTCCGTCCTTGCTGCGGAAGGCTCCGTCTCCTCTGCGTCGTCGAAGCCGTCGCGGCGCGTTCTGTTTTCATTTCTCCTTTTGCGGCCGTCCTTTTTGTCCCCGCCGCGGAAGCTTCTGCGCTCGCCGTCGGGGCGCGGTTTGAGTCCGGCTTTGGGCTTGATGACCACATAGCGGCGCGGCTCGTCGCCCTCGCTCGCGGTATCTACGAAAGGACTGTCCTGCAAGGCGGTATGTATTGTCCTGCGCTCAAACGGGTTCATGTATTCCAGCCTGACGGGTTTGGCGGTGCGTCTTACCTTCTTTTCCAGATTGCGCGCAAGCTTTTCAAGCGTTTCCGCGCGCTTGGCGCGATAATTTTCCGTATCTACGGTTACGCGCTTGAAGTCGTCGTCAAAATTTTTCGTCAGCACGTTCAACATATACTGAAACGCGTCAAGCACGTCGCCGCGCCTGCCTATTATGTCGCCGGCATTGACTCCCGTAAGCTGAATCAGAATTTCACTCTCCGTCTCCGTCGTCTCCACGGCGTAGTCGAAGCCCATAAGCTCCAACATCTTTTCGGCGTAATCGCGCGCCAAATCGGACTGAGAGGGCTTTTTGCCTATGAGAATTTTGCAATGACGCAGAAAACCCGCCTCCTGCAAAATTTCCCACTCCGCCTCCTCCTTCGCCAGACCGAGTTTTTCCAGCCCTTTTTTGACAGCCGCTTCAACGGACTTTGCGCTGACTTCTATTTTTTCGTTGTTCATCGGTTTTATTTTCTCCTGTAATCGGGTTTTTCCACCTTGGACTCTATTTTTGCAATCCGCCTGTCAATTATGGGATTCATCGCCAGCGTAAACAGAATGGACAGCAGGCTCGAGCAAACCATATACAGCGCAAACGTAGCCGTATAAACAAAGCCGAAAACACCCATGATGACGGGCATGACGAACATCATCACCTTGTTGCTGCTCTGAGCCGCCGCCGCGTTGGGGTCGAGCTGCTGTTCCTCCCCGTTTTTCTTTTTGCTCGTTTTGTTTGAAATAAACGTGGAAAGAAAGCTCAGAGCTATGGACAGCACGGGCAGTATCATAAGACCGTTCCAATGCTTGTCGCCCACCTTGTAACCTACGCCCTGTTCGCTTATGCCCTTGTAGATTTCGCCGTAAAGCTCGGAGTCGAATTCGTCCTTGTACTCTCTGTATTTCTTTGTGAGCGTGCCGGTAAACTTTTCCGCCGTTTCCGGAAAGGACTCAACCCAAGTGTCGGGACGGCTTATGTTGGTAATCCACAAAAAGCCCTCCTTTGCTTCGAGATAAAACTCTCCCACAGCCTTGCGCGCCTCCGCCTGTGCCTCCGCCTTGATTTGGGAAATACGGCTTGTCGCCGCGCTTATTTCCGCGTCGAAAGCGCTCTCCTCAACGCCCTGACCGCCCAGCCACGTCTTGTAATCCTCGATTGCCGTCGATTTTCCCGAAAGCAAAATGTCATAACGCCTGCTTTCGTATTCCTCCGTGTGCTTTGACAGCTCGGCAGAAAGCGTATCGGTGTAGTGCACGCTAAGCTCGCTGTAAACTTTGAGGTTGACGTAAGCGGAACACTGATTGAGACCGCCGAACATGACAAAAAAGATTGTCATTGTCACAATCATGGGCAGACAGCCCGATAGCATATTGTAGCCGTGCTTTTTGTAAAGCTTCTGCTTTTCCTGATTGAGCTTGTTTTTGTCGTTGGCGTAAGCCTTGTCAAGCTTTGCCATAATCGGCGCAAGCTCGGACATCATTTTTGCGTTTTTCTTCATGGAAAAACGCTGCCAGAAATCCAGCGGCAAAGTAATGATTTTGAGTATTACGGTAAAAAGCACCACGGCCCAGCCGTAATTCCCCACCGCGTCGAGCAACCCTTTGACCAGCCAGCCGACAAACGTGGGATTTTCGATTTCCGACATGATACTCGCAAATCCTTCGGAAAATCCCCATTGTCCGATGGTTTCGGCAGCGGTTGCCAGGCAGTTCATAAACTCCATTTAATGTCTCCTTTGAGATTGAAGGGCACGGGGTCGAAGCCTCCGCGCGTAAAGCCGCATTTAAACACGCGCTTTGCGGTAAGCCAGCCGCCCTTGAAAAAGCCGTGAGCTTCAAACGCCTCCATGCCGTAAACGCTGCAACTCGGCGTAAATCTGCAAGTTTTCCCCTTGACGCGGGACAAAGTGGCTTTGTACGCTTTGAGAAGCCAAATACAGATATATTTCACGACTCGCATTCCTCCCCGTTCCATACTTTATGTCTTTTGAAAAGCGCCGTCAGGCTTTTTTTTATTTCGGAAAAATCCTCCGCGGGCGCGTGCGGTATGACGACAAAGGCAAATCCCGCCCGTATGCAGGGGGAAAGCAGCCTGCAACACTCCTTTAAACGTCGGCGCAGCCTGTTGCGCGCCACCGCCTTGCCGTATTTTTTGCTTACCGAAAAACCGAAACGCGGTCCGCCTCCGCTTTTGGCGGCAATGACCGTAAAATATTTGTCGCTCGCGCTGACGCCGTTTTTGTAAACGTATTGATATTGATAATTTTTTTTCAGTCGTTCCATTTTCGACGTCCGAGCCGACTGCGGCAAACCTGCTTACGCAAAAACACAGCCGCGCTTGTTTCAGGGCTGTATTTTCACTACTCTATACGTTGATTTTTAAGTCATGCTTCAAGCGGACAGCTTGTGACGACCTTTGTTTCTTCTTCTTGCAAGAACTCTGCGACCGCCGGTGGACTTCATTCTTTTTCTGAATCCGTGCACCTTGCTTCTCTGTCTCTTCTTGGGTTGATAGGTTCTTTTCATCTTAAATAAAACTCCTTTGGCAAATAAACAATCGTATTACCGATTGATTATAGCGTTAAAAACGGCTCTTGTCAACTTTTTGAATAAAAAGCTCCCGACAAAATAGAAATTTCCGCTTAACACAGGAAAAACGCTTTTTTTCGGCAGACGCTTAAAGCGGCACGCTTTCGCGCTTTCTGCGCTTAAATACGGAAAGCTCGGAAAAGCCTATGTCTTTCAAAACCTTCACGGCTTCGTCCCAACCGTCGCACAGCCCTCCGTGGTGCGCGTCGCTCCCGAAGCTGACGTTTCTGCCGCCCAGCTCGAAATATCTTGCGAGAATTTCCGCGTTGGGATTAAGCCCGCGGTTGGTATTGACCTCCAAAGTCTTGTCGGAGGCTATTATGCGTTTCAAAATCCTGTCTATTTTTTCTCCCGACTCGCTCAGCCTGATTTCCTTGTCGGGATAGGGCGCCTGCCTCGTCACATAGCCCAGATGCCCCACTATGTCGAAGGAAAATTCGGCGAACAGACTTTCGTATACCGTGTCGAGATACAGCTCGTAAGCCTGCTTTTTGGTGCGCCCCTTAAAATATTCGGGAAAATACAAATCAAGCCCTCCCGCAAAATGCACGCTGTTGATGATTACGTCAAAGGGCGTGCTTTCTATGAGCTCTTTTGCGGGGCGCTGCGCCGCAGGATCGGCGTCGAAGCCCATTTCCGCCCCGAAAGCCAGATACAAGCCCTTGTCCGCCGCAGCGGGCTTGAGCCTTTGAACCGTCGCGGCGTAAAGCTCCGTGTCGGGCTGTTTCCAATAGGAAGGCGCGCGGTTTTTTTCAAGCAGCGCGTCAAAATCCACGTGGTCGGTGACGGCAAGATAAGACAGCCCTTTTTCAAGGGCTATTGCCGTCATTTTTTCTATCGACAGCTCGCCGTCGGATGAAAATATACTGTGGGTATGGCAATCCGCTTTCAAATCCGCTCCTCCTTTAAAAATTTTTCCCTGTCTTTGCCGCTTTTAATCCAATGCGCCTATATATGCGAGGAGCAGCTTGATTGTGTTGAAAACTCCGTCAAGATGCGTCCGCTCCATGCCGTGGCTTGCCTGAACTCCCGGACCGATAAGCGCTCCCGCAACGTCGGCTCCCGCCGTCCTCATCGCGCTCACGTCAGAGGAATAATGCGGATAAACGTCCACAGCGTAGTCTATGCCGTGTTTTTCGCAAAAACCCACCAATCTTCCCGTCAGCTCGTAATCATAGGGACCGCTCCTGTCCTTGGCGCACACGGAAACCATGCTTTCGGTGCAGGAAAGGTCGTCTCCCACGCACCCCATGTCCACGGCGACAAAGCTTTCCAGCCCCGTCGCGTCAATGGCGCTTGCTCCGTGCCCCACCTCCTCGTAAACGGTGAAAAACATTTTTACCTGCTTTTCGGGAAGGATTTTTTCCTCTTTCAACACGTGCAGGACGGTGAACAGCTCGGCGGCTCCCGCCTTGTCGTCCAGAAAACGGGATTTTACGAACCCGCTGTCGGTAAACTCCGTTTTGGTGTCGACGAAAATATAGTCGCCGTTTCTTATGCCCAGCCGTCTTACGTCGTCGGCGCAACAAACCTTTTCGTCAAGCCTGACGTACATATTTTTCTCGTCCCTTTTCCTTGTCACGCAGTCGTCGAACACGTGTATGGCGGGGCTTCGCGACAAAAACGTGCCTGTAAACGTCTTGCCGTCGCGCGTGCGCACCCTGCAATACTCGCCGTCGAGAGTGGGCAGAATAATGCCTCCGACGGTGGCGAACATGATTTCTCCCGAAGGAGACACGCTTCTTACCATCGCTCCCAGCGTGTCGCAGTGCGCCGACAGTCCCACCGTCTCTTTCCCTTTGCCTTGAATAAAAATCTCGCAGGTTCCTTTGGGCGAAACGGTGCAGCGCGCGTTTTCTTTTTGCGCAAGCTCCGTCAAAAGAGCGTTGACCTCGCGGAAATAACCGCTGGGGCTCGGCGTCGCCATAAGCCTTGTAAGCGTGTCTTTAAAATAATTTATATATTTTTCGGTATAAACGTCCTTTGCCTTCATATTTCCTCCTTTTGTCCAAGCCCCTCATCAACGTCTATCATGCAGGAATTTTTTGTGGATGCGTCAAGCTTTATTTTGTCGGAAATTTCCACTCCGGCGATGAAAAACACCTCCGAGTCCTTTGCTCCGAGTATCAGCCCGTCGCGCTCGGCGCGGGGAATCTTTTTGTCAATCAGGTACTCTTTGAGTTTTTTCGTGCCTCCGCCGAACTTGGTAAACATATCTCCCTCGCGGCGCGTTCTCAAAACCACGCCGTCGGGCAGCTTGTCCGCGTCAAAAAGCAGAGCGTCTCTTTCCACCTGCCCGCCCGACACTGGAATGACGGTGACTGTGCGGTTTCCGAACTCCGTTTCTCCCGTTCTGAACGGAATTTCCAAATCTCTCAAGCTTTCTCCGATTTGCTCGGCGCACTTCCGAGAAATTACCAGCTTGGTATAGGTTTTGACCGCTCTGTAATCGAACGGCAGCGCGATTTCCTTTTCGCCGCAGTTGCTCTTTGCCAGACGCAGCAGCTTTTCCACGTGTTTCTTTTCTATGTCGCGGTATATTCCCAGTCTGTTGAAGCACTTGTAAATTATTCTCGCAGCGACGGGCGTTGCTCCTGCAAGCAGCTCGCACGGGATTTCCGCCCTGCCCTCCGAAAAAACCACGCCGCTTACATCCGCAAGGGCGTTAAGACAGTCGTCGTCCGCTTTGACGCTTTCCGAAAAGGAAATGATTGCCCTCACGCTGTCGGGATTGACCTTGTTTAAAAGCGGCATGATTTCGTGTCTCACGAAATTTCTCGTATATTTTATCTGTCCGTTGGTTTCGTCGTAAACAAACGGAATATCGTTTTCAAAAGCGTACTTGTCTATTTCCTCCCGCGTTTCGTCGAGAAGCGGTCTGAAAAACCTGTTGGACACCGGCTTTATACCTGCGGCGCCCCTAGCTCCGCTACCGCGCAGAATGTGCATGAGCACGGTTTCGGCATTGTCGTTCATGTGGTGGGCAAGACAGACGTAATCGGAATTTTTTGCCGCAGAGTTGAGCACGGCGTAACGCATTTCGCGCGCGGCGGTTTCAAGGCTTAACTTTTTTTTGGCGGCGTATTCAGGCACGTCAACCTCGTACACCTCGCACTTGACGCCCCTTTTTTTGCAGTAATCCGCAACGAATCTGCTGTCCTCGCCGCCGTTCATCCTTATTTTGTGGTTTACGTTGACTACCCTTACGTCGAGGTTAAAGCGCTCCTTCAACCTCAGTATTTTGTCCAGCATGACCATGGAGTCCTTGCCGCCCGACACTGCAAGCGCAAGCCGCATACCCTTTTTCAGATATTTTTCAAGCATACTTTTCCCTCCCGGACTACGCGCCTTTCAGCGTTTCATTATCATATCCTTCAAATCCTTTATCTGACGCGCGATTCTGCCGTCTTCTTTGACCTTTTCGCTGATTTTGTCCCGCGCGTACATAACCGTCGTGTGGTCTCTGTTTCCGAAATGCTCGCCGATAGTGATTAACGGAGTGGTAAGAAACTCCGTCACGAGATAGATTGCGATTTGTCTCGGCTCCACAACGTCCTTTGTCTTTTTCTTCCCCACAAGGTCGGCTTTGGATACGTTGAAATAAGCGCATACCTCGTCCGTTATTCTGTCTATCGTGACGGTTTCGGGCTTGTCGTCGCCGTAGTCCCTCAACGCTCCCGCAACCACCTCGGGGTCGTTTACCGAGCGGTTGGTCAAATGAGCGTAGCTGATTACCTTGGTCAGGAGACCTTCCATTTCCCTTATGTTAGATTTGACCTTGTTGGCAATCAGGCTCAAAACGTCGTCGTCAACCTGCTGATTCTGACTGAGCGCCTTTGTCTGCAAAATTGCCATCCTCATTTCAAGGTCGGGCGGTTGTATATCCGCTACGAGTCCTCCCTGAAAACGGGTTCTCAATCTTTCCTCCAACGGGTTTATTTCCTGCGGAGGTCTGTCCGAGCTGATTATGATTTGTTTGTCTGCAAAATACAAATCGTTGAAAACATGGAACAGCTCCTCCTGCGTTGCCACCGTGCGGGAGATGAACTGTATGTCGTCTATCATCAACACGTCTACGCTCCTGTATTTGCGGCGGAACTCCTTCATCTCGTCGGCTTTCTTCGACGCGCGCAACGCTTCAATCAGGTCGTTGGTAAACCTTTCGCTTGACGTATACATGCATTTGAGCGTCGGGTCGCTCTTTTTGAGAAAATTCCCGATTGCGTGCATAAGGTGAGTTTTTCCCAGTCCCACTCCGCCGTACAGAAAAAGCGGATTGTATTTTACTCCGGGATTTTCCGCCACCGCCTTGCTTGCAGCTGCCGCGAATTCGTTGCTTTTTCCCACTATAAAGCTGTCGAAGGTATATTTGGGTACAAAATTGGTGTAATACTCCTCGGCTACTATGCTGTCCTCGTTAAGCTCCTCCAAAGAAATATACCTGCCTCCCTCGTATCTGCTTTTTTCCGCAGGCGAAACAAATTTGATATTTCTTATTTTGGGAGCAACCTTTTTCGTACACTCTCTGAGCAACTCCGTGTATCTCGTTTCCACAACATTGACGGTTACGTCGCTGTCCGCGCTTACCAACAGCTCGTCGTCGGCTATGCACACCGCTTCCGTCTTCGACAGCCAATTGTCGTACGTCATCGCGGAAACCGTCCCCTGAGTTTCCAGCAACACGTTTTCCCATACCTTTTTTAAATCCATTTTTCCCTCGGCTTTTCTTCTGACTAATCCTTGTTATTATATCAGATTGAGCGCGGTTGTCAATTATTTTAGTCCCGACTAAACTCTCCTCAATCCCATTTAAATGATTTGTTGATGCTTTTTAAATCTTTCCACTTTCAATCCACAGACGTATTTTTCCTCAATTTCTTTTCTACTCGCAACATATTGTGCTTGCATTTTTTTACGAAACAATATATAATGTGTTTGTCTGTTTAAGACTAGACTTGTCCACAATTCTACAAGCTCTACTACTACTACTACCAACAGAAAAAAAATAAATCAATCTTTTTTACAGACGGAGAAATTTCCGCAACGGAGGAATATGAAGTTAATCTGCGACGGGCTCGAACTGAGCGATGCAATCGGAAAAGTAAGCAAGGCGTTGCCTCAAAGGGTTGTCAATCCCGTTTTGGAAGGAATAAAAATCACGGCGGAGGGAGAAACCCTCACTCTTTACGCAACGGATTCGGAGTTTTCGGTCGAACGCAAAATAAACGCCGAAATTATCGAAGAGGGAGAAATACTCGTGCCGGGAAGAATTTTTTCCGATTATATCAAAAAGCTTACCGACGAGCAGATAGAGCTTTCGGAAACGGAGAAAAACAGGCTGAGAATCAGATACAACGAAAGCGAAGGTTATCTGCAATGCCTTGACAAGGACGACTACCCCGACAAGGCGGATATAAACAGAGAAAAGGGCTTTCATATCCTTGAAAGCGAGCTGAAAGACGTAATAAACAAGACGCTTTTTTCTGCAAGCACCGACGACAGCAGACAGATACTTAAAGGATGTCTGTTTGAAATAGACGAGTATACTTTGACGGTTGTTGCGCTTGACGGTTACAGGCTTGCGCTTGCAAAAAAGGCGTTGGAGCAAAAAAGCGGAAGGATGAGCGTTGTCATTCCCAGCCGTGCGTTAAACGAGTTGTCCAAGCTTTTAGGCGACGGCGACAAAATCGCGCGACTGTTCGTCGAAGAAAATCTGCTTGTGGTGGAAATGGAAAATACGACGGTAAGCACAAGGCTGCTTGTAGGAGAATACATCAATTATCGGCAGATAATTCCCGAGGAGTTCACCACAAACGTAATAATAAACAAACAGCAGTTTGAAGCCGCGTTGGACAGAGCAAGCCTTTTGAGCCGCGGAGAAAAAAACAATCTCGTCAAATTTGAAATAAAGGAAAATATAGTTTGCATTACGGGCAATTCAGAGCTTGGAAATATAAAGGAAAACGTAAGCATAAGCTTGAAAGGAAAGGATTTGAACATAGCGTTCAACGCCAAATATATTTCGGACTGCCTGCGCGCAATGGACAACGATTTCGTAAAAATGAATTTTACTTCAAGCGTAGCTCCCTGTATAATCACTCCGTGCGAGACGGACGAATATCTATATCTCGTGCTTCCGGTAAGAATGGTTTCTTAAAAATTAAAGACGGCGTTTAGCCGTCTTTTTTATTCTCTTCCCAAAATATAATCTATTGAGCAGTCGAGAGCCTTCGAAATTTTGTAGAGGCTGTCAATACGCGGCATGGATTTTCCGTTTATCCAGTCGTAATAAGGGCTTGTGTTTTTGCAGCCCGCCTGAATGGAAAGTCTGTATAAATTGCTTCCTTTTTCTTTAAGCACCTTTTTGAATTGAACGCCGAAATCGGGCAGTTGTTTTTTTGGGTTGGGAAGCTTGTTTTCGTCGTCAATACCGAGCAAAAACTCAATCGAGCAGTTGAAATAATCCGCCAGCTTGATTATGTTTTTGAGAGAAGGCATAAATCTTGCCGTTCCCGATTTCCAATGATATATGTCGTGGATGTTGTGTTTCAGTTCCGCGCTCATTTTTTTGGGAGAGGTTCCGGCGTAAACAATCAGTTCGTTGAATCTTTCTGAAAATGCTCTAATAAGGTCCATATTTATCTCCAAACGGTACGCAATCCGTATCTGTATCAAACAGGTTACACTTTTCCTCGCAAAAATGGAATAAAATTGTTACCTTTTGTGTGGCACACTGCAAAATAAGACATATTTAGACAACTTGCGCAGTAAAAAACCAACAAAAAAAGGACGGTAAATCCCCGTCCCTCTTTTCTTTGCCGTTTTTGATTACACTTATCCGTATTATAAAATACTTTCCTATGCGTTATATTAAAAATTTTGCGTTTTTAAGTGAAATTGTATGCTTTAAATTTCGGTTTTCCGTTTAAACGCGACGCGAAACCGAGTCAGCGGCTTTTAAAACTAAATTTTGAAGTTGGTTTTAAGCCAATCCTTGACAAGCTCGCATATTCTGTCCAAATCGTCTTTGGTGTAATAGTCTATGTATATGCGTCCCTTTCTGCCGTTTCCGAGAGCGCCTACCTTTGTTGCGAAGGTTCTTTGCATATTTGCCACAAGCTCTTTGAGCTCGGGACAATCCTCCTGTTGTTTGACGGGAGCGGGCTTGGGATTGAGCAGCTCTCTCACCAGCTTTTCCATTTCTCTGACGGAAAGCTTGCTTTCGGCAGCCTTTGAAGCGAGATTGTACTGCTCGGTTTGGTTGTCTATGACTGCCAGCGCGCGACCGTGTCCCGCGGAGAGTCTGCCGTCCTCGATGAGAGAGATTACACGGCTGTCGAGAGTCAAAAGACGCAGAGTGTTTGCTATTGCGGAGCGGCTTTTGCCTATTCTGTCGGCAGCTGTTTCCTGAGTCATGTTGAACTCTTCCATGAGCTGCTTTATTGCGCGGGCTGCTTCTATGGGATTTAAATCCTCTCTTTGGAGGTTTTCAATCAGACTGATTTCCCTTATCTGCTGCGGGGAATAATTTTTTATTATGGCGGGAATGGTGTTTAGCCCCGCCATTTTCGCGGCACGGAATCTTCTTTCGCCCGCGATAATCATAAAGCGCATCCCCATGCGGACAACGACTATGGGTTGAATCACGCCGTGTATTTTTATTGATTCGGCAAGGTCGTTCAAGGCTGCCTCGTCAAAGTGCTTTCTCGGCTGCTCATAGTTGGGGTCTATGTCTTTTATGGAAATCTGTATTGCGATTATACGTGCGGACGGGTCTAATTGAACGTGCTCGGGCGCTGCCAATTTAGAGGCTTTTTCGTCCACGAGATTCATCATTTTTTTGCCCTTGTCCGATATAATTGCCTGTGCGCCTTCGTTTTTTGCCGTTGTCGGCGCGGAAACGCTTTCCTGTTTTATTTCAGTCTGAACGGGCTTTACATCAAGCTCGTTCATGCCGAGCAGACTTGCAAGTCCTCTGCCCAATCCTTTATTTTGTGCCATTTTGACTCTCCTCTCTCTTCAAAAATTCATCCGCGAGCAGCTTGTATGCAGTTGCGCCGCTGCTTCTCGGCGCGTGAACGGAAACGGGCTTGCCGAAACTCGGCGCTTCGACCAGCTTGACGTTTCTCGGTACGGGAGTGGGATAAACCTTTTCTCCGAAATATTTGGCTATTTCCGCAGTGACCTGACGGCTTATTACGGAACGGTTGTCGTACATTGTGAGGGCAACGCCGTTTATGTAAAGCGAAGGATTAAGACGCGTTTTTACGATTTTTATGGTGTTTATCAGTTGACTTAACCCTTCGAGGGCAAAAAACTCGCTTTGTATGGGTATAAGGATTGCGTCTGCCGCGGTCAGTGCGTTGAGCGTAAGCAAACCGAGCGACGGCGGACAGTCTACGAAAATGTAATCGTAAATTTCCTTTAACGGAAGAAGACAGTTTTTTAAAGCGAATTCTCTGCGGGGCGCGTCCACAAGCTCTATTTCCGCACCCACCAAATCGGCGTTGCACGGAATTATGTGGATGTTTTCCACTCCCGTAGGCAAAACGACGTCGTCCGCCGTCGCTTCTCCCATAAGATAGTCGTACATTGTGGCTTTGAGCTTGTGCTTTTCCACTCCGAAGCCGCTTGTGGCGTTGCCCTGCGGGTCTATATCCGCAATGAGAACGCTTTTTCCTGCCAGCGCCACGTATGCGGCAAGATTTATTGCCGTCGTAGTTTTTCCTACTCCGCCCTTTTGGTTGGAAAATGCGATGATTTTGCCCATATAAGCTCCTGTGTCGAATGACGAATTTATTTTCGACAAATTGTTTCACGTGAAACTTTTTGTCGACGGCAGAACATATTACCCGAAATTTTGTATTATTATATCACAATAAAAAGTATTTTTCAACCCGATAAGACAATAATTTAATATATTCCGAGAAAAATAAGCCTTTTGGCAGGTATAAGCAAGAATTATGTATACAAATTTGCCGAAATGTGCTATTATATGGTATAATAAACAATATAAAAATGATGAGTGTTCATTTTTAAGGAGTTGAAATGCTGTTATTATTCGACAGGTTTATGAATCCCCTTCTTTTGAGCGGCGTTGCCTTCGGAACTTACGATTGGGTGTTGCTCGGTATAATACTGTTTGCGGCGCTTATAGGCGTGATTCGAGGGTTTACCAAACAGTTATTTGATTTATGCGGCTTTTTGGTTGTGTTGATTGCTTCGATTTTGCTTTGCAAGGTCGTTGCAAAGCTGTTACCGGACAGCAGCGGAGCCATTTTCGATAAAATAAACGGTTTTCTGACAGAAAAAGTCACTCAAAACGGTTTGGAAGAGCTTTGGAGCGCTCCGCAGAACTGGCACAGCAGTCCGGAATTGGTTGAACAGGCGTTAGAGGCCTTCGGATTGTCAAAAATATTCAGCTTTTTGGTGACTCCCCTTACCAAAAACCTTGCAGACGGCGCGATTTTGTCTGAAACCCTGCCGCAGGAGCTGACGGGAAGCGTGAACAACATAATTTGTTTTATCGCGCTGTTTATAATCCTGTATATAATCATTTTCCTTTTGAAAAAGCTTTTAAATAAAGCTATTTCAAAAATCAGTATTCTGAAATTGGCGGATAAGCTGTTGGGAATGGTTCTCGGAGCGGTTTTGGCAATCTTTTGGATTTCGGTAGCCTTTTCCGCTGTGAATCTGTTAAGCGGGTTGGTAAGAATTCCGTTTGTAACAGAGTTTTTTGAGGAAAATCTGTACACAACCAATATAGGAATGTTTATTTTGGAAATATCCGAATGGTTGTTGGGACTTATAGGAATGTAATTTAATCGGAAAATTTTAAGCTGATGTTTCACGTGAAACATTAGCTTTTTATTAAAAAACAATAAAATATTACGGATTTTTACCTCCCTCTAAAACGAGCTGAGACAGAATGAGGATTTTTTTCTTCGGAAAAATTCCAATCCGTTCTGTCTCACAAACAGTGTTTTTTCTTCTACGAGGCTAAAATATTTTAACATTTGCAAGCGACTAAAAACAAAGCAGCTGTTTTTTGTTTGTTCAGTCGGGCGGGGTGCTACACATAAAACAAATTAACTCAAAATATGGTTATTAACTCAAATGAGTTAATAAATTACACATCACAAATTTTCGAGTGTTTTGTAAAATATCAGTATTTTCTATTTATTGTATATTATTTTTAATTTGCTTAACTAGGTGTGCTTTATTTTGTTATTGTGAGACGGAATGAATTTTTTCTCATTATCTCTCGTGAGTTGACGTATTTTGAAATTTAAGCTTATGCTATCGTTTGACCGATATGGCTTTGACTTTATTTTAAACTTGTTATTAGGCTCTTTTTGAGACAGAATCAATTTAATTTTTGGCTGAGAAAATTTTCGTCATTCTGTCTCAGCTCGTTTTAGAGGGAGGTTGGTTTTGAGTTTTTTGTGCTTTAAAATTAAAGTTAATTATATTGCGGGCTTCTCTTGGTTGTTTTATTTAAATCGAAAGCGCATTTTTTAATTCTTTTTGGAAATTTGGTTTGTTGTTGTTTCACGTGAAACAAATAAGCGACCAATATGGAGGTCGCTCCGACATTAAAAGCTCGTTAAATCGAATTTAGATGTTTCACGTGAAACAGTCATTTAAAAAACAACAGATATTTACAGCATTCGTCAAAAGCAAGAGGAGCTATTCTGTTAAAATAGAACTGTAAAAGGAAACAAGGCTGTATAAAGAGCGATTTTGTGGGTATAATTTGTCAGAAAGGAGTCTTGCAATGGAGAGTACAACTATTTACAGGGAAAATGCGGCGGAACAAATCAGCGAACAATTGAAGCCTTTGCTTTCACGGGATATAGTTTTGCTGTGTATAGGCACGGAAAACGTAACGGGCGACAGTCTCGGCCCCAGAGTAGGAACACTGATTCAAAATAAGATGAAACGTCCGCTGTTGGTATATGGATATGAAGGGTGCAATGTCAATGCGCAGAATTTGGTGCTGGCATACGATATGGTCAGGGTTATGCACCCCGAAAAACAGATTGTGGTAATCGACGCGGCGGTGGGCGACAACGAAGAAGTAGGGTGCGTCCAAATACACAAAGGAGGCATCATGCCCGGCGCGGCAACAAATAAAAACCTGCCGCAGGTGGGCGATGTGAGTATATTGGGCGTGGTCAGCAAGCGCGGATGTCAGGATTTTTACTCGTCGCACTCCGACAGAGTGATGCTTGTTGAAAAAATGGCGGAGACAATTGCGGAAAGTATTATTATGAGCGCTTAGACTTTGAGACGTTTAAAAAGGCGTTTTTTAAGTGGAAACGCCTTTTTAGTTTAAATAAAGTTTAATAAAATAAACAACAGCCGTAAATTTTGCTCCAATTACGTAATCCTTTTTCTCGGTTTGAGAAGGTAAAAAATTTATTTTCCCGTTGAAGTTTGCTTTTTCTCTCGTTTGCGTCTATAATGTTCGTCGGGAAAATGTGTTATGGCTAAATTTAAAAAAACTCTTGCCGCTTTTGCTATGCCTGTTGTCGCGCTGATTGCAGCCGCAGTCACCTGCTTTTTCGTACCCTTTGACAAGCAGTATCTTGATTATTTCGATTTTCGTACCCTTGCGTGTCTGTTCTGCACGCTCGCGGTTGTGTGCGCTTTTAAAAATATAAGATTTTTCAGGTGGCTCGCCGACGTGATTGTGCGCAGATTCAAAACGGTCAGGAGAGCCGTAATCGCGCTTGTGTTCGTAACTTATTTCGGTTCCATGATTATGGCAAACGATATGGCGCTCATCACCTTTTTGCCGTTGGGCTTTCTCGTGCTGGAATCCTGCGCGCAGAGAAAATATCTTGCTTTTGTTTTTGTCATGCAAAACGTCGCCGCAAACCTCGGCGGAATGCTCACTCCCTTCGGCAATCCTCAGAATCTGTACCTGTATTCCTTCTATTCCTATTCGGCGGGAGAGTTTTTCCGCGTTATGGCTGTGCCCTTTGCCGTTGCCTTTATACTCATTTTGGCGTCCTGTCTGTTTGTCAAGCCGTTGAAAATAGAGGCTGTTTCGACGCAGGTGCCGCGTCCGCCGTTGTTCAAGACTGTTGCGTATTCCGTACTGTTTGCAGTGTCGGTGCTCATAGTTTTTCGTGTTTTTCCCTATTGGTGGGGGCTGGCAGCCGTCGTTGCGGCGTTGTTGCTCCTTGACCCGGCAAGTCTGATCAAGGTGGATTACAAGCTTCTTGTCACCTTTGCCGCGTTTTTCGTTTTTGCAGGCAATATGGCGCGCATAGACGCGGTTAAGGAATTTTTAAGCTCTTTGGTGGCGGCTTCTCCTTTGCTTGTGGGAGTCGCGTCCTGTCAGGTGTTGAGCAACGTGCCTACGTCCATGCTGCTTTCCCGTTTTACCGCCGACAAAAACGCCTTGCTGATTGCCGTAAACATAGGCGGACTCGGCACTCCCGTCGCGTCGCTTGCAAGTCTGATTACGCTTGGAGAATACCGCTCCGCAAACGGCGGCGGCGCTCGGCGTTATCTCGGTTTGTTTTCCGCAATCAATTTTTCGTTTCTTGCAATCCTGACGGCGGTTTCGCTGTTGATTTTGCCGCTGCTGTAAACGCTTTTACACCGCCGTGCTGCGTCAAAATCGCAGGAAAAATGCGATTGTGAGAGCTGTTTCAATATGCGGTCGGAGACAAAAGTAAGCTCCGGTGAAACTATTGTGTATTTATTTACCCATTTGAAAATAAAATTGACAAGCATTGGAAATTGTGATATAGTTGCCTAAATATACGGAAAAATCCGCATACTAAAAGCATAGAATTTTTCTGTCTCGAAAAAAGGAGCGTAAAATTGAATCAGAACAACAGAAAATCGAGCTGGTGGATGATATTGATAATTGTGCTTGTGCTTGTGCTCGCAGTGGTTTTCATTCTGCAATTCGTGGGCAACAGCAAGCAGTCCACCTACGCGCAGTTCAAGGAGGATCTTGACGCCGGCAATATTCAGGCGGTTTATTTCAACACGGGCTACTCGGTAAACGTGGTAAAAAGAAACACCGAAGCAGCTTCCCGCAACAATGCGGCAAAGTATTACGACTATTTCTTCTATATCGGACCGAATATGCACCCCGTTATTTATGAATTGATAACGGAGAGCAACGACAGTCTGCCTGCGGGCGCGTCGGAGGTTCAAATCGGTTTCAACAATCCCGTGCAGGCGAGTTTTTGGGACTATCTGCCCACGCTGTTCTCCATTATACTGATTGTGGTTATGTTCATATTTATGATAAACATTTTCCGCAGTCAGAACAGTCAGGGCATGAGCTTCGGCAAAAACACGGCACGTGTGCAGCAGAGCGTAAAAACCCGTTTTTCCGATGTTGCGGGCGCCGAGGAGGAAAAGGAAGAGCTGGTAGAAATCATCGATTTTTTGAAAAACCCGCGCAAATATACCGAGCTGGGGGCGAGGATTCCCGCCGGCGTTCTGCTTGTGGGGCCTCCGGGAACGGGCAAAACCTTGTTTGCCAAAGCGGTTGCGGGAGAAGCGGGTGTGCCGTTTTTCTCCATATCGGGCAGTGATTTTGTGGAAATGTTCGTCGGCGTCGGCGCAAGCAGAGTGCGCTCTTTGTTTGAACAGGCAAAGAAAAATATGCCGTGTATCGTGTTTATAGACGAAATAGACGCGGTCGGCAGACACCGCGGAGCGGGACTCGGCGGCGGAAACGACGAGAGAGAACAGACGCTGAATCAGTTGCTCGTCGAAATGGACGGTTTTGAAACAAACAGCGGTATTATCGTCATGGCGGCGACCAACCGTCCCGACGTGCTGGACCCCGCGCTTATGCGTCCGGGACGTTTTGACAGGCAAATTTTCGTCAATCGCCCCGATGTGAGAGGAAGAGAGGCCATTTTAAAGGTTCACGCGCGCAACAAGCCTATTGACGCGACGGTGGATTTCAAGACCATAGCGAGAATAACCTCCGGCTTTACCGGAGCGGACCTGGAAAACTGTCTCAACGAAGCGGCAATACTCGCGGCGCGCGACAACAGACGCCAAATAACTATGGCGGACGTGAACGAGGGTATTACCAAAATGGAAATGGGACCTGCCAAAAAATCTCGTCTGGTCACGGAGCATGACAAGCGCATCACCGCTTATCACGAAGCGGGACACGCGATACTTGCTTGCAGCCTGAAAAATTGCGAACCGGTGCACGAGGTCACGATTATTCCGCGCGGAATGGCGGCAGGCTTTACCATGACGCGTCCCGAAAACGACAACGAGCACGTTTCAAAGGCGTATTTATTGGACAACATAACCATGACTCTGGGCGGCAGAATCGCCGAGGAGTTGGTGATAGAGGACTATTGCACGGGCGCGAGCGGAGACATAAAGGCGCTGACGGAGCGCTGCCGCAAAATGGTCACCGAGTGGGGCATGAGCGAAAAGGTCGGCTTGCTTTATTACGGTGGGGAGCAAGAGGTTTTTGTCGGCAGAGATTATCACAGCACGCAGGGATATTCCGAGGAAACCGCCGCGCTTATCGACGAGGAGGTAAGGCGCATAGTGGACGAGTGCCACGAGCGCGGTACGGAAATTTTGAAGGGCAAGCTCGACATTTTGCACAACATGGCAAAGGTTTTGATAACCAAGGAAACAATCCACACCGACGAGGTCAATATGCTTATGCAAGGCAAGAGCGCTGCGGAGGTAATCGATTTTATCGACGTGAAATATTCCACGGAGGACAAAAAACCTGCCACAGGTACGGATGACGGCAGATTGCCTCATTGAAATAATTAAAACAAGAGCGGCGAAATCTCGCCGCTTTTTTGTCAAAAAGGCGGGAGTTTTTGCGCTTGACAAGATTGCGCGCAAGGTTTATAATTTTAACAAAATTCCAAAGAGGTAAATGAAATGGCAGAGAAAAAAGGGCTTAAGGCTTTTTCGGGGAATTCAAGCAGTTTATCACGCGCGGCAACGTAATGGATATGGCGGTCGGCGTCATTGTCGGCGGAGCGTTTACGGCAATCATAACCGCGCTCAGCGACCATATACTCAAACCCGTTATAAATTGGCTGCTTGCCCTCATTTTCGGGAAAAATTCGCTTACGGAAATTTATACGTTTTTGAAGCCGGCTTATGTTGACGGACAAATTGACCTTGCAAACTCAATCTATATCGATTGGGGCGCATTTATCAACGCTATTATCAATTTCCTAATCATTGCCTTTGTGCTTTTCTGTATCGTTAAGGGCTTGAACAGTTTGGCAAATGCGCGCGCCAATCTTGTCGGAGGAGTTGCGACGGACGAGAGAAAAGCAGTCGCCGCTTATCGCCGTCAAGGCATGACGAAAGCGCAGGCAAAAGCGAAATATGCCGAGGACGTCGCCAAGGCGGAAGCGGAAAAAGCAGAGCAGGAGCGTCTCGAAAAGGAGGCGGAGGAAGCAAAAGCAACCGCAAATACCCGTTTGCTGGAAGAAATACGCGACACACTCAAAGCGCTGTCGGAAAAAGGCTGAAAATTTTGAGCCGCCTAAAAAAGGCGGCTTTTCTTGTGCCCGAAAAACAAAAAGCATTTTTGTTGCGGCAAAGGTCAAGAAAACATTTGACTTTTGTAAGCCGTAGACCTATAATATATAGGCAAAATTTCATATGCGCCTTTAGCTCAATTGGATAGAGCGTTGGTCTACGGAACCAAAGGTTAGGGATTCGAGTTCCTTAAGGCGCGCCAAAAAGAACGTAAATCAAATACTCGATTTACGTTCTTTTTATTTTCCTAACGGCATTTTATAGAGAGTTGCTCTATCATTTTTACTGCGCGATTTTTAATGATAGACAATGCCGTAATCAAATATTTTTCAACGTATTCTATGTAATACAGTTTTTCAAAATCTGTCCATTCTTGTTTTTTCCTTAAACAATACACATAGGGCGAAAAAATATCTTGTGGCCTATCATCGGCAAAATAATCTTCTAACCAACATAACTCGCTAAGATACTTTAACCCGCCGTTTGTATGCAGCCAAGAAAAGAAAAATTCGTTTCGGTCGATTAACGCAATCAAATGTTTATCGCCATTGGTAGAGGTCAAGCAGGTACCTAAGTGGCTCAAAAATAAATCAAAATAATCTTTATATGCTATTCCTCGATAAGTATTAAGCGTATAAGCTCGCTTTTTATCCGTTTCTGCTATATTGGGCAAAAGGATAAAGTTTCCTATTGAGTGATAAGCGGCATGAAATTTATTTGCCAATACTCGTAAACTTTCAGAAGCATTGCTTCTTTCTATCCCAACACAGAAGTGCTGCTCTGGAAAATAAGTACCAAAAACCGTATTAAATGTATTTAATGTATCGCCCCTATACTTTTTTCCTGCACCAATGTCGGACAAAGTCATATCAGGAAATATCTCACCCCATAGTAAAAAACATATTGCTCGTGTTAAGTTTGTATCATCACAATCAAAACCTCGACTATTACAACCAAATCGTTTGTCTTGGCGTAGAGAAGCAAAGTCAAAATCAAAAAAGGCATAAATATTGCCTTTTAGATATTCGTCTATAAAATCATTGATAAAATTTCTGCAAAGAACAAAGTCGTCCGCTTGTTTCATATCGCCTCACAAAATATCGCTCAATTCACGTCCTGTTTGTTTAGTAAATATCACTTGCTATTATTCCGCGTCTTCTATTATATATTTGGAATATGCCAAAATAATATCATTAAATAATGCAAATTTTTCTTCAATACTTATGGCTTCATTTTGAAATATTCAATAAGTCTTGAATTTAATTCAAAGTCAGGATCTGTTGCGTTTACTCCAAAATATATCCAAAATCGGCGCCATAATATTGAGTAAATAATTGTAAATCTGGCATACTCGCGTCCAACTTCATAATTTGATATTGTTGCTCGCACTAATCCTAAACTTCCGCAACCTTTTCTTGTGTATAATGCTTATTTTTACGCAATAACTTTAACTTTTCACCGATACTTCCGCGAGGTCTATTTCCACCATAGCAAATTCCTCCGCCCCTAGGGTTATAGCCCTTCTCTTGATTTTGAGCATCATATGTTTTAACAAAAACTTTCTCTGCTTCTTTAGCTTCTTCTAATGTAAGATTTGTAGATACTTTTTCACGTTTGAGACCTTCTTCCCATCCATATTTACGAATAGTTCAAAATTAGTTCTATATCCTTCGCCACCCTTCCAGCGCAATTGAGGATCTTTATATGTGATACATATATATCGTTTATTGTTTGCGATACAAGTCAATATAACGTATATAGCGTTTCAGTCTTATTATTCGTGTCAGTTGCCATCATTTTTCTCCGAGTATGTTTTTTGTTATTATACAATACGATAATTTTTCCAAATATTTTAGAGGGAAAACAACATTTTTGCACCGTGGCGTGTGCTTGGCATAGACGAGCCGGGGGGGGCGCGCGGCGGCGGATACAACCCTTTTAACCGACGATCTTTCCGTCCGCCCTGTATTTTTGCGGCGTTATGCCCATTACGTCGGAAAAAATCTTGATAAAATAACTCTGCGAACTGAACGAAAGCGCGTTTGCTATCTCTATACAGGACATTTCCGTAGTTCTCAGCAGAACGCACGCTTCGCGGATCCTTTCCTTTTGTATGAATTCCGTAAATTTCATGCCCGTTTCCTTGAGAAAACTTCTCGAAAGATATTTCGGATTGATCTTTACGTATTCGCTCACTTCCTCGAGCGAGATCGGATAATGCAGATGCGCGCGGATATATTTGACGGCTCGACGGATGCGCGGAGAACATTGCCCCGCCGCCCCGATCTTGCTATTTGCGACCTTTTCGCAGAACGTTCTGATGGCGTGCCGGGCAATTTCTTCGAGTTCCCTCGTCGTTTTGTGATTGTCAATCCGCTGCAGATACAGATCGCTCAGCGAAAACGCCGTGTCTATATCCAGCCCGCCGTCTACAGCCGCGCGGGTGGCGATCGTTACGAGCGCCACGACTTCGTATTCGAACTGATGTTTCGTCTGCGAGGTGAGCGGCGCGCGCATGCGGTTATTGTAATACCGCACCATGCCCCGTTCGTCGATTATCTTAGAAAGATCGCCGTCCTTGATCGCGGCGATCAAAAGCTTTTCGCTTTCCAGCGTATAGAGGGAAACGAGCTCGTCCTCCCTTATATCGAATATCGCCTTGCCGAGAGCGGTATCCATCATGTCTTCCCTGCGCGCGCTGACGATATTCTTTTTCAGCGCCTCGGTATCGGCAATCCGCCCGAGCAACAGCGCCGCGGCAGCCTGCGCGAACCGGCAGAAAGAGTTAAGCCCGACGGTGGGCGTATCGATCACCCGTTTTCTGAAACTTTCTTTCGTATAGATAAAGTCCACGGACAGCCGCTTGCCGTATCCGTGCTGTACGGGATCGAATAAAAACGCGGGGCCCGCGACAAAATTCAACTGCTTTCCGTTTTCCCCCTTAAAGCGGAAAGACACGAAAAGTTCAAGCTCCGCAACGATCCGGACGACGGGTTCCGCGGCGCTTTTTTTCAGAAAATAACCGAAAAAGGCGTACAGCTCCTCTTCGCAGCGCAAGTCGTTTTTCGGCGCCGAAGTAAAGATCAGTTTTTTGCCTTCGAAAATCCATACGGGTATTTTATTGCTCTCGTACAGATAATTTAATATAAGCTCGTTTTTATTCAAACTATCCCCCTCGCTTTTTATTTTATTATAGTATCCGCGCCGCATTTTTGTCAAGATATATTGTTATTTTGACAGATATTTTGATATATGCGCTCATTTTTAAATGCTATAATTAGAAAAAACGATCAAGGTGAAACAATGATTTTCGATTTGGATATCCGTTCCGAAAAATACGAGAACGACCGTTACTGGGAATTTTGCGTGGGCAGCTGCCATGCGGCCACGGCGCTCAGGGCGGATTACCGCGCGCAGCTCGAACAATGCCGCAGGGAACTCGGTTTCCGTTACGTCCGCTTTCACGGCCTTTTCGACGACGACATGAGCGTGATGACGAAAAAATTCGACGGTTCTTTCAAGCTCTCTTTCGCCAACATAGACAATATTTTCGATTTTCTGCTGGACATAGGCATGAAACCCTTTGTGGAACTGAGTTTTATGCCTTCGTGCCTGAAAACGGGCGAACAGACGATCTTCCATTATAAGGGCGTTACCACGCCGCCGAGCGATCCCCTGGCATGGGAATTTCTGATTACCTCCTTCGTTCGCCACATCACCGAAAGGTACGGGCGCGACGAGGTGCGCAGATGGTTTTTCGAGGTGTGGAACGAGCCCAACCTCGGCGGCGAAGGCGGCATGAAAGAGGGCGGCTTTTGGACGGGTTCTATGGCGGATTATTACGAACTGTACGCCGTTACGGCAAAAGCGGTCAAATCCGTGGACGAATTTTATCGGGTGGGCGGCCCCGCCACGAGCAACAACGCGCATATTTCCGACATGCGCGAGTATTGCGAAAAGAACGGCGTTCCGCTCGACTTTATTTCCACGCACCATTATCCCACCGACGTCGTACTCGGTTACGGCGTGGAAAACAGCCGCAACTTTATAAAGGAGTTTATCGAAACCGATAAAAGCGACAAGGAGGCGCTGAGCGCGCTTGCGAAAGAATTCGTTACCTTCAAAAAGACGCTCTGGCAGAAAGTGGACAGAGGCGTTCTGACGCAGATGGCAAAACGAGCGCGGCGGGAGGCGGGCGATCTGCCCCTGTTCTACACCGAATGGAGTTCGCTGGCGGGGTTCGCCTCGGACGGCAGTTTCGGCGCGTCCTTCATCGCCAAGACCGTTCCCGATAATCTCGGCATCGTGGACGGTTACGCTTACTGGACTTTTTCCGACATTTTCGAAGAGGACGGATTCCCCGCCTCGGCATTCAGCGGCGGCTACGGGCTGCTCAGCATAGACGGCATTCCGAAAGCGCCGTACCGCGCTTTCCAACTGCTGCACAAGCTCGGCGGACAGGCGTACGAAAAGCGGTTTTCCGAAGGCACCGTAGACATATATCCGTTCTTCGACGATACAAATTCCTGCGTGCAGCTGCTGTGCGTGAACCATAACTCGCTGCTGCACGATATAGAGGAACAAATTGTGGAAATCGAGCTGAAAGGCGGCGACTTTGCCGATTGCGCGCCCGATATTATAAGGGTGGACGACGAACACGCCAACGCCCTGGCAGCGTGGGAAAAGGCGGGACGCCCCGATTATCTTACGCAAGCGCAGATATTCAAATTGAAAGCGGTTTCCGAACTGAAACGCGAAACGCTCGCCGCCGAAACGGAAAACGGCAGGCTGAAACTCAGCGTCGTTCTGCCCGCCATGGGCACGGCGCTCATCACGGTATATCTCAGATAAGGAGGAAAACGGATGAAAGGCACATTTACCGTTGCAAACGAATTTTACAAATCGTCGCAGAACGGCGCGCCCGCGAAGGAAACGGCGGAACTTTTTGCGGCGAAAAACGACAGGGCGTCGTTCCAGATCGTCGTCGACGCGGGCGGCGAGGCATGCCGCGTGAATACGGGCACCATGCCGGGCATCGGCATGAATGCGGGCAGGACGGTCTATCGGGCGGCGGTATCCGCGCCGCCGTTTCAAACGAGGCTCTACGCCGAGGGCTATCTGCCCGACGGCGAAAACGTACTTTTTGCGGATATGCTCGATACCGCGCCGCTCAAGGACTACGACGGCACGGTCCGCCCCGCGATCTGGGCGGACGTGATCGTTCCGCCCGACGCAGCCGCGGGGCGTTATACGATAACGATCAGCCTGTATGCGTCCTCGGGCGCGTTCGGCGAACGGCTGCTTGAAAAAAAGGAAATTCCGCTGACAGTTTACGACCGCGTCATGCCCCGTCCCGAGGATTATAAAATCTATCTCGACTTGTGGCAGCACAATTCCAACCTGGCGCGATATTACGGCGTGGATCTGTGGAGCGACGAACATTTTGAACATATCGAACGCGCCGTGGCCACGCTCGCCCGCTTGGGGCAAAAATCCGTTACCGTCCTTTTGGGCGACTGCCCGTGGCAGGGCTGGGGCTGTCATCTCATGCAGAGCACGCCCGCGGAACTTTACGAATACTCCCTCGCGCGCATTGAAAAGGACGAAAACGGCAGATACGTATATGATTTTTCCCGTCTGGAACGCTATATCGAACTTTGCGGAAAGCACGGGATAAACGGGGATATTTCGGTCTACGGCCTTTTGGGCATCTGGAAAATGCCCTTCTTTCCCGCAGAGAAAACAAACCATTGCGAAAACGTGCTCATCCGTTACCTCGACCGCGGGGACGGCGCCTACAAATATATGGGCACTTCCGAAGAGATAGCGGAATTTATCGCCGCCGCCTTCCGCTTTTTCAAAGAAAAAGGCTGGTTTGAACGCGTGCTTATCAGCGGCGACGAGCCCGCGGACATGACGGCGTACCGCAAGAGCGCGGAATTTATCCGTTCCGTCGAACCCGACGTAAAGTTCAAGCTCGCGCTCGACCACGCGGAAGTGATAGACGAATTTGCAAACAGCTTAAAATGCTGCGCGGCCTCCTTTCCCTGCTCCTGCAGCCGCGGCCGCTTTCTCAACGAATGGAAAAACGACGGAAAAAAACTTCTCTTTTACGTCTGCAATATTCCCGACAGACCGAACACGGTGTTCAAAAACAAACTTACGGAAGCGGTATTTTTGGGCGCGTTCGCCTATTATTTCAAATTCGACGGCTTTTTGCGCTGGGCGCATTACTGCTGGACGGCCGATCCGAGAAAAGACGTGCGCTACAACAACTTCGGTCTGCCTGCGGGCGACGTATGCCTGATCTACCCCGACCGACGCGGCGGCATGCTGGAATCGCTGCGGTATAAGGCGTTGCAGCGCGGGATACAGACATTCGAACTTCTCTCGCGCATGCCGCGCGAAAAAGCCGAAAAACTGCTCAGCCCCCTGTTTTACAGCTGTCTCTTATACACATCTCCGAGCCCACGAGACGCGTAGTAATCTC
>ENA-OYXD01000283-OYXD01000283.1-human-gut-metagenome-genome-assembly--contig:-NODE-283-length-29842-cov-9.797294_pt1 | contig 29842 bp, 24 predicted proteins | sample MGYA00244818_ERZ653412 | MGnify/ENA primary metagenome ERZ653412 (study PRJEB26926, sample SAMN06165146) | human gut metagenome | biome: ENVO:00009003; feature: ENVO:2100002; material: ENVO:00002003...
GAGATTACTACGCGTCTCGTGGGCTCGGAGATGTGTATAAGAGACAGGTCCTTGACGGTGTAGTGTACCGCGTCAAAGACGGCCCGCTCATTTTGAAATTTCACCACGGTCTTAGCCGGGTGGACATTCACGTCCACGGTATTTTTCGGCAGGGTGATGTGCAGCACACAGCCGGGGAACTTGCCCTTGAGCAGCCGATTGCGGTATGCCTCCTCCAGGGCGGCAGTGAGGAGCTGGCTCTTCACAAACCGGCCGTTTACGAAAAACAGCTGCCGGCCACGGGTGCCGCCGCCGTTTAGGGGCTTGGTGACAAAGCCCTCCACGGAAATATCGCCGCCGCAGCCGCTGATAGGCAGCAGGCCCAGGGCAAAATCCCGGCCCAGGGCGGCGTAGACAGCAGAGCGCAGCTGGCCGTCGCCGGGGGTGTGGAGCACCTCTGCCCCGTCCCGGATCAGCTTCACGGACACCTCCGGATGGCTCAGGGCCAGGTGGGTGACAACGCCGGTGACGGCGGCAGCCTCGGCGGTATCCTTCTTCATAAACTTCATGCGGGCGGGGGTGTTATAAAATAAATCCCGGACGCAAAGGGTAGTTCCCTCGGGGCAGCCGGTCTCGGTGACTTCCCCGGGTACGCCGCCCTCCAAGTGGAGAGATGCGCCCTGATCCGCCCCCCGTTCCCGGGAGAAGATGTCCACCCGGGACACGGCGGCAATGGCAGCCAGGGCCTCGCCCCGGAAGCCAAGGGTGCCAATGGCGGCCAGATCCTCCGCCCGGCGGAGCTTGCTGGTGGCATGGCGCAGAAAGGCCGTGGGAAGCTGCGATGGCGCGATGCCGCAGCCGTTATCGGTGATGCGCAGATAGGTGAGACCCCCGTGCTGTATCTCCACAGAAATGGCGGAGGCCCCGGCGTCCAGGGCGTTTTCCAGCAGCTCCTTGGCCACGCTGGCCGGGCGCTCCACCACCTCGCCGGCGGCAATGAGGTCGGCTACGTGAGAGTCTAAGCATTGAATGATGGGCATGGAGACGGCCTCCTTTTTTGAGAAATGTGGGAATTACGGATTGCCTTGACCAGCATGTGCGCTGGTCTCGTAATGACATTGTTGTTCACAAGAGGTGAGGTGCAAGGCCGGGCGCGGGCCGTCGGGGACGCCGGCCCCTACGCTCCGTTTACCGATAGAATTTCGCAGGGGGCGATGCCCACATCGCCACGCGCGGTAGATGCAGAATGTACCCCCGTTTGGACAGCCAGCACAAGCACAGAGTGCGTCGCGGAGGTAGGCGCAGAGGCGATACGAAAGCACGGCATGAATTTTGCACAGACCGATTTGCGGGGCAAGAGGGGACCGACACAATCAGCACCTCAGCCGCGGAAAGGATCCCAAAACCTTGGTTTTGGCGGCGTTCTTTTCTCCCTTTCTTTCGCCGCAGAAAGAAAGGGAGCCGCCGGAGGCATGACGCAGGGTATCACGGATTGCCACGGGCGCAAAGCGCCCTCGCAATGACATATCAAAACACCAAAATACCCGTTACACCATCTCGCCGAACAGGGCCCAGGTATTGCTGTCGGTGATTTTTATGTCGCGGTATTGGCCCAGGGCGGATTTATTGCCTACAAGATGCACCAGGCGGCCTCCGGCGGTGCGGGCAGACAGGGGCCAGCGGGCATCGTCCGTTTCGCCGTCCACCAGGCATCGGAGAGTCTTGCCCACATAGCAGGCGTGGAGGCGAGCGGAAATTTCATTTTGGACGGCGCAGAGGGTATCAAACCACTTCTGCTTCTCCGCCCGGGGCACGGGGTCGTCCATCTTGGCCGCCGGAGTGCCGGGACGGGGAGAGAAAATAAAGGTAAACAGGGCGTCAAACTCTACCTGACGCACCAGGTCCACCGTCTCCATAGCCTCCGCCTCCGTCTCGCCAGGAAAGCCGATGATAATGTCGGAGGTGAGCACCAGGTCGGGCATGACCTGGCGGGCATAGGTGATAAGCTCCAGATACCGGGCCCGGTCATAGGGCCGGTTCATGGCCCGGAGCACCCGGTCGCAGCCGGACTGCACAGGCAGGTGCAGCTGGTGGGCCACATGGCGGCTGCCGGCCATGACATCAAAGAGCTTGAAGGAGGCGTCTTTCGGCTGAGAGGACATAAACCGCAGGAGAAAGTCCCCGTCGATCTTGTCCAGCTCCTGCAGCAGGTCGGCGAAGTCGCGCCGGGGCTCTAAGTCCTTGCCGTAGGAGTTTACGTTCTGGCCCAGGAGGGTGATCTCCTTATAGCCCTGGGCGGCCAGCTCCTTCACCTCGGCCACGATCTTATCCATGTCGCGGCTGCGCTCCCGGCCCCGGACATAGGGGACAATGCAGTAGGAGCAGAAATTGTTGCACCCGTACATGATGGAGACCCACGCCCGGGTGCGGCCCTCCCGCACAACGGGCATCCCCTCGGCGATGGTGCCGTGCTCCTCCTCCACGGAGAATACCCGGCCCCGCCGGGTATAGACCCGGTATAAAAGCTCCGGAAATTTCCACATGGCCTGGGGGCCGAACACCAGATCCACATGGCGATAGCTTGTGCGGACCTTCTCGGCGATCTCGGGCCGCTGGGCCATGCAGCCGCACAGGCAGATGATCTGCTCGGGATTTTTCTTCTTGGTATGGGTCAGGGCACCCAGGTTGCCGAAAACACGCTTCTCCGCATGGTCCCGTATGGCGCAGGTGTTCAGCACAATGATGTCGGCCCGGTCTGCCTCGTCCGTAAACTCACAGCCCATAGCCTGAAGCATGCCCATAATGTGCTGGCTGTCGGCCACGTTCTGCTGGCAGCCGAAGGTATCCACCAGGGCCAGAGGTGCGCGGCTGCGCTGGCGGTGGATGTCCGCCAGCTTCCTCTCAAAATCCCGCTGGCGCAGGGTCTCCTCCGCCGATAAAACCACTTGTTTTCTGTCCAAAATAACCCTCCGTAAGCGCCCATTTGCAAAATGGCGCTATGATTCGACTTTAATTAAGAGATTATACCACATTCACCAGTGCAAAACAAGCCGTTTAGCGTTGCAAATTTCTGTCATTGCGTGTATGATAGGAGCAGCGAAAAACGGAGAAGGAGTTTTTTCTATGGCATGGAGCATTGCGCTGCTGGCGGTCCTCATAGGACTTGACCAGGCGCTGAAATACTGGACAGTATCCCATCTGGCCCTGGGGGAGTCGGCACAGCTAATCCCGGGGGTACTGCAGCTGACGCGGCTGCACAACTACGGCGCAGCCTGGTCGAGCCTCTCAGGAAAAACGGCTGTACTGCTGGGTATCACGGCGGCGCTGATGATCGCCGTGGCATGGCTGCTGATTAAAAAAATCGTGCGGCATCCCCTGGGTGTCACGGCGGGACTTTTCATCCTGGGCGGTGGCCTGGGCAACATGATCGACCGGGTGTGGCACGGGTATGTGGTGGATATGCTGGACATTTCACCCCTGCTTGAGTACCCTGTTTTCAATTTGGCGGATTGCTTTGTGGTGGTGGGCGCCGTGCTGGGCGCGGTGTACTACCTATGGTTCTACGATAAATACGACAAAAAGGAGCGCGGCCATGGACGCAAGGACCCTGACGGCCACAACTGAATCCGCCGGGACCCGGCTGGATGCCTTCCTGGCCGCCCAGCTGCCGGGCCTCACCCGCTCAGCGGCAGCCCGGCTCATTGAGGGGGGCTTTGTCACCGTAGACGGCAGGCCCGCCGGGAAAAGTGTCCGGCTTGTGGGCGGCGAAACGGTTTCCGTCACTCTGCCGGAGGCAGAGGAGCCTGAGGCCCGGCCGGAGGACATCCCTCTGGATGTGGTGTACGAGGACGGAGACGTGATCGTGGTGAATAAGCCCGTGGGCATGGTGGTCCACCCGGCTCCAGGGCACCCGGACGGCACACTGGTCAACGCCCTGCTGCACCACTGTGCCGGGAGTCTGTCAGGCATCGGCGGTCAAATGCGGCCAGGCATCGTCCACCGCATCGACCGGGACACCAGCGGGCTCATCATCGCCGCCAAAAACGACGCCGCCCACGCCTTCCTGGCCGCTCAGCTGGCAGACCACACCCTGGCCCGGACCTACGAGTGCCTGGCTGTGGGCAATTTCAAGGAGGACAGCGGCACCGTGGATGCAAGCATCGGCCGCCACCGGACGGACCGGAAAAAGATGGCCGTGGTCCCCGATGGACGCCGGGCCGTGACCCATTGGGAGGTCATCGCCCGCTATCGGGGCGTCACCCATCTGCGCTGCCGCCTGGAAACGGGCCGCACCCACCAAATCCGAGTACACCTGGCCTATATCGGCCACCCCATCCTGGGGGACACCGTGTACGGGGCCAAAAAGCCTGTGCCGGGGCTGACGGGCCAGTGCCTCCACGCCACGGCCCTGGAGTTCATTCACCCGGCCACAGGGAAAAAAATCTCCCTCACCTGTCCGCTGCCGGAGGAATTCACCCGGATGCTGGAAAAGCTGCAGCGGCAAGACTAACAGGCTAATATGAATGCAGCCGCGGGGCTTTGCCCCGCGGCTGCATTTTTTGTTTTTTATCCCTGATGCTCCCGGGCGTGGCGGCAGATGGCCGCAAAGGTCTGTGGGCTGATGTCATGCTCGATCTTGCAGGCATCGGCCTCCGCCGTCTCCTGATCCACCCCCAGGCGGACAAGGAAATTGGTGAGGGTATGGTGGCGGTCCAGCATTTCCCGGGCAATGGCCAGCCCCTTGGGCTCCAGAGTGATGAGGCCCGTTTTGTCCATGGTGATATAGCCGCTCTCCCGCAGACGCTTGGTGGCATAGCTGACGCTGGGCTTGGTGACGCCCAAATGCTCCGCCACGTCGATGGAGCGGATATAGCCGTGCTTCTTTTGCATCATCAGCATGGTCTCCAGGTAATCCTCCGAAGATTTTTGAATTTCCATAATTGGTACACTCCATCGTTTATTTTATCCAGCGTAGCACACCGAGGCCAAAAAAACAAGGGAAAGTTAAAAATATTCAGCGTGTCGAAAAATCTTTTCGCCCCGCTGCCTAAGTTTTTGAAACTTTGAAAAAGTTTCAAAAACTACTGATTTTAATAGCGAGGGACACCCTTCTTGGGTTTCCCTCACACTCCTTTCCTTACCAGTGTCGTAATTATGCTCCTTTATCGACAGTCTGAAAATATTTTACTAAAACCTATTGACAAAGTATGCTTTTAGGGGTATTGTAAACATACCTAATAAGTAGGCTTTAGTTTTTCATACCAGGAGGACCAGCGTATGACCATTTATACCGACAATGCAGCCACTACCAAAATGAGCGACACCGCTCTGGCTGCCATGCTCCCCTGTCTGCAGGACAATTACGGCAATCCCTCCAGCCTGCACTCCGTGGGCCAGCGGGCCGCCGAAGCCCTGCAGGGCGCCCGGGAGACCGTGGCCCGGTGCCTGGGCTGTGACCCCAAGGAGATCATCTTCACCTCCGGCGGCAGCGAGGCCGACAACCAGGCCATTATCTCCGCCGCCCGATGGGGTGCGCTGAAGGGCAAAAAGCACATCATCTCCACCGCCTTTGAGCATCACGCCGTGCTCCACACCCTGAAGAAGCTGGAAAAAGAGGGCTTTGAGGTGGAGCTGCTGCCTGTGGGCACCACCGGCACCATTACCCCGGAGCAGGTAGCTGCGGCCATCCGGCCCGACACCGCCCTGGTGACCATCATGTACGCTAACAACGAGATCGGCTCCATTCTCCCCATAGCCGAGATCGGCGCGGTGTGCAGGGAAAAGGGAGTTATCTTCCATACGGATGCCGTACAGGCGGCAGGCCACCTGCACATTGACGTAAAGGCTCAGAACATCGACATGCTCTCCCTTTCCGGCCACAAGTTCCACGGGCCCAAGGGCTCCGGCGTACTGTATGCCCGGAAGGGCATCCCCCTGGTGAATATCATCGAGGGCGGCGCCCAGGAGCGGGGCAAGCGGGCCGGCACGGAAAACCTCCCCGCCATTGTGGGCATGGCAGCGGCCCTGCAGGAGGCCTGCGACCACATCGACGAAAACGCCGCCAAGGTCTCCGCCCTCCGGGATAAGCTGATCAGCGGCCTGTCTAAGATCCCCCATTCCGCCCTCAACGGCGATCCGGTGCATCGCCTGCCCGGCAATGTGAACTTCTGCTTTGAGGGGATCGAGGGGGAGAGTCTGCTGCTTCTGCTGGATGCCAAGGGCATTTGCGCCAGCTCCGGCAGCGCCTGTACCTCCGGGTCCCTGGACCCCAGCCATGTGCTGCTGGCCATCGGCCGCCCTCACGAGGTGGCCCACGGGTCCCTGCGCCTGAGCCTGTGCGAGTGGAATACGGAGGAGGAAGTGAGCATCATTTTGCGGGAGGTCCCGAGGATCGTGGAGTACCTGCGCAATATGAGCCCCATGTGGAAGGACCTGGTCAGCGGCAAGAAGCCGTTCATGCTGTAATAAGGAGGCAGATATCATGGCACTGTATACCGACACTGTAATGGACCATTTCATGCACCCGAGGAATGTGGGCGAGATCAAAGACCCCAGCGGCGTGGGTGAAGTGGGCAACGCCAAGTGCGGCGATATTATGAAGATGTATCTGGACATTGAAAACGATGTGATCAAGGATGTGAAGTTTGAGACCTTTGGCTGCGGCAGCGCCATCGCCTCATCCTCCATGGCAACGGAGATGATCAAGGGCAAGACCGTGGAGGAGGCCCTGGCCATCAGCAACAAGGACGTGGTGGACGCTCTGGGCGGTCTGCCCGCCCACAAGCTGCACTGCAGCGTCCTGGCGGAGGAGGCTATCAAGTCCGCCGTGAAGGACTACTACGACCGCAATGGCATCCCCTACGACCACAGCCAGTTCCCCGATTGCGAAAGCTGCGAGAGCTGCCGCATGGTGTGAAGCCCTTGCGAAGGGGATAAAATTATGATATCCTAAGCCTATAAAGGCGGCGCGAGAAAACGCCTCGCAGAGTTTGCCGCCTGCAGGCGGCAAAATTGTAAAATCATTTTTTCACCGCGACATGCGCGTGGGGAAAAATACTTCTCAGGCTGCTAGTGTGTAATTTTGAGCCAAAGGTTCAAAATTACGCGCGCAGCAGACTGCAATCTTTTTGGCAGAAAATTCCGCAGGAATTTTCGCCAGGTGCTTGAGGAGGGAGCGGCATGAAAATTTCCACCCGAGGCCGGTACGCCCTGCGGATGATGCTGGACCTGGCGGAAAACCAGGGCAGCGGTGTGGTGGCTCTGAAGGATATCGCCGCCCGGCAGGATATCTCCAAAAAATACCTGGAGCAGATCATCCCGGTGCTGAACCGGGCCGGCCTGCTGCAGACCTCACGGGGCTTCCAGGGGGGATATCGGCTGGCGAAGGTGCCCAAGGACTACACCGTGGGTGAAATTCTCCGGGCCGCAGAGGGAGGGCTATCTCCTGTGGCCTGTTTGGAGCAGTCGCCCAACGCCTGTCCCCGCTGCCACAAGTGCGAAACGCTGCCCATTTGGGCGGGCTTGGAGCAGGTGGTGAACGAATACCTGGACGGCATCAGCCTGCAGGACGTGCTGGATGGGCTGAAAAAGTAAATCATCCCCACAAAATCCAAATCCCACGCCGGCACTTCACCCGACATACGCCTGCAAAATAAAAGCAGGCACTCATAAAAGGGAACTACACCTCATTTATTTAACATGTATTTTATCGTACATGTCTAATAAGTGAGGTGTAGTTTATTCACGCATCGTATGGAATCTGTTCTCTTAGAAATGCTTCACCTGACCCGCCAGCAGCAGCCCCGGCAGCAGCCACAGAAGCTGGAACAGCACCAACCGCAGGGGCGTCAGTGAGGCATAGCCGCCAATACCCGTGAGGTAGTAGCACAGCAGCAATCCCGCCGCCGACGCCAGCAGCGCCAAGGCGATCGTCCACCGGGCCGCCAGCAGCAGCTTGCGGCTGCCCAACACCGTTTCGGCGTAGGGCATGAGCCCGTCCCGGTATACCACGGCATAGGCGGGTCCGGTCAATCGGGCCTGCTCCAGCAGGGAAAGGCGGGTCTGCACGTCCGGATAGATGGGCTTTGCATCCACCTTGAAGCTGCGGCGCAGGAACTCCGGGGTGATATTGCACCCCCGCACCGCCAGCACCGGGGTGACCCGGTTGCGCCGCAGGGCCCGCAGGGCCCAATCCACATTCCGGGAGGGCTGGTACCGCAGGGCGAAGATGGCTGTCAGCTGGCCGTCCACAGCCAGGAAAAGGCCCGAGGGAACCTTTAACTCCTTAGGCAGGCGCACGTTCTGCCTGCGCATAAAGTAGGCACTGCCCAGCAGCACCGTCTCGCCGTGGATGGTACCCCCGGCGCCGCCCTCCTCGTACCAGCGAAAATCATCCAGGGCTTCGGCCTGTCCCCCTTGGTCAGAGAGCATCTGCTCCAGCAGGGGCAGGGCCTGGCTGTCTGCCGCCCGGGCCATGGCCACAGAGTAGCTGAGCACCCGGCCCAGCTCCTCACCGTAAATTTTCATGCCGTTGAGAGAAAGTGTCCCGGCGGGGTACAGGTCCTCGTCAGTGATGACCATGCGCTTGGCACCGCTGACGGCCTTGGCACCGCTGTAGCCCGCCACGGCGCAGCCGCTGTGGCTGAGCCGGTGGCTCAAAAAATAGGTGGGCAGCGTCCCGGCCAGGGGCCAGGACAGGGGTGTGGCCGCCGCCAAAAGAGCCGACCACACCCACAGGGGCTGTGCGGGCTTGCTCTCGGACAGGCACACCACCCCCGTTAGCACGCAGGCAGTAGCCAGCAGCAGCGGCAGCACCGCGTTGTACCATTTTTGGGGCATGTCCGGCTCCACGGCATGGGTATAGAATCCCTCCAGACGGCCCTGGCACTTGATGGCGCCGGCCTTAGTCTTCTGCACGCTCCAGGGCGGATGCCCCCCCAGATCCGCCAGGCGGAAGCTCTCTCTCCGGGCCGCGCACCGCAGGTACACGCCCCACTCACAGCAGAGGGTCACCAGGGCCGCCGCTCCAGCCAGGGGCAGGTGCTCGCCTCCCTTAACCATGCACCAAACGCAATCGCCCAGGCAGGCCACGGTCAGCAGCAGTGCGCCCCAGGCGCAGGAAACTCGCTTTTGGCGGATCCCCTCCAACATGTCCCGCCACAGGGGCAGGGCCAAGGCGGCCTGGGCCAGCAGCAGCGCAGCCACCGCGCCGAAGCGCAGGGGCGGGGTATCTGTCCAGACGGCGGGCAGGGTCACCAGGGTCTCCGCCGCCGTGATGCCCACCAGTAAAACCGCCGGCAGGAGGCAGCGCAGGGTGGCGCCCCGGTGCAGACGGCATAGCCGCTTCTGCTCAAATTCCGCCTGGGCCATGTCCGGCTCCGGGGGGATGGCTTCTTCCCCCTCCGGTTCCGGCTCGGGCCGGGCCTTGGGGGCCGCCAGCGCCCGGAGAAATCTGCCCACCGCCGCTAATCTCGCCCGGCAAAGGGCGGCCCGGCGGGCCCGGCGGGCCTGACGCTCCTGCTCCTCCCGCTCCAGCTGCCGCTGGGCCGACTCCTCCTCCATCACGGCGGAGACCGTCCGGTCCATCATATCCTCCAGCGACACCAAGCGCTCCCGGGGCGCAGCTTTTTCCTCCGGCTCCGGGGAATCCTTCTCCGGGGGCCGGGTGTCCTCTTTCGGCTGCTCCGCCGGAGCTTCCTCCTCGGCGGGTTTCTCCGCTATAGACTCAGGCTTCGGGGCAGGCTCCGCAGCCGGATCTTCCGGCTCCGGCTGCTGTGACTGGGAAACCGGCTCCGGGACGGGCTGCGGCGGCTTCACCGCACCGGTACCAAACTCCGCCAGAATGTCGTCCAGGTCATACTCCCGGGTGAGGGGTACGTCCTGCAGGAGCCTGCCGGTGTCCTCCAGGGCCTGATTCAGTTCTTCCTCTGTGTACTTGCTCATAGTCCTCACTTACATCCGGCGGCGCACCGCCTCATATAGCAGAATGGCCGCTGCGGCGGATGCGTTCAGGGACGAGATATGCCCCTTCATGGGGATGCTCACCAAAAAGTCGCATTTCTCCCGCACCAGGCGGCCCATGCCGCTGCCCTCAGACCCGATGACGATGGCCGCCGGGCCCTTGAGATCAGCCTCATACAGGGAGGTAGCCCCCTCGGCGGCCGTGCCATAGACCCATATGCCCTTTTTCTTCAGCTCCTCCAGTGTAGCCGGGAGGTTAGAGACCCTTGCCACGGGCATATAGCTCACCGCCCCCGCCGATGTCTTGCCCACAATGGCCGTGAGCCCGGCGGAGCGGCGCTTGGGGATGATGACTCCGTGGGCCCCGGCGCACTCGGCGGTGCGGAGGATAGCACCCAGGTTGTGGGGGTCGGAAATTTCGTCGCACACCACCAGCAGCGGCGCCTCCCCCTTTTCTTCGGCGGTATCCAGCAGGGATTGCACGGTCACATATTCCCGCATAGCCGCTAGGGCGATGACCCCCTGGTGGGCGTGGGTACGGCTCATGCCGTCCAGCTTGCGCCGGTCGGCCTCCACCACCACGATGCCCTTTTCCCGGGCCCGGGAGGCAATATGGCCCAGGGTCTTGTCTGTCTCGCCCTTGGCCAGGTAGATTTTGTCGATGTTCTCCCCGGAGCGCAGAGCCTCGATCACGGCGTTGCGGCCCTCAATGATGCCGTCCGCCTCCGCCTGGGGCAGGGGCCTCTGTCTATCGTTTTCTCTCATAGCTCGTCCTCACAGAATAAAAATAAAAAAGCCTTGCATCAGGCTGCCGTTGTAACGCTTTAACGCCGCGCACGAAAAGTGATGCGCGCGGCAGGCTGCAAGCTCTTTGCCGGAAAAATACGGATGGGTTTTTTCGCAGCTTTTAGTATAGCACATACGGGGCATAATAGAAAGGTCAATTCATAGAAATTTTACACGGCAGAGGTTTTTCCGCCCTTGTTTGCTTTTATTTTATATGGTATACTGCCATTAATTGTAAGGTCTGTCTACGCGGAAGGAGGCCAACTATGGACTCAAAAAACAACAAGAACAACAAAAACAGCAAGAACAACCGAAACCTTCGGGGTGTGCTGGTGCTGCTGGCCTGGGCGGTGGTGCTGACCATCGGCTTTAACTATTTTGCCGCCTATACCGGAAACGCAGCCAACAAGGCCACCAGCTTTGAAGTGGATTTCAGCGCTCTGGCTGACCTGGTTCGGGAGGATAAAATCGCCCGGGTGGAGTTTGAAAACGGCCAGATCCTCGCCACCCCTATTGACGGCTATGTCTATACCGATGAGAGCGGCAAGGAACCCAAAACCTACACCAACTCCGAAAAAACCAAGGTCATTCTTTACACCACACAGATCAACAGCAACAATTTCTACGACCTGCTGGACGAGCATCATGTGGCCTACACCGCCCCGGTAGTGGAGCAGATGAGCCCCATTTTGCAGTTTATGATCTCTTATATCCTGCCCACGATTCTGATGCTGGGGGCGTTTTTACTGGTGATGCGTCTGCTGAGCAAGAGCAGCGGCGGCATCGGCGGCATCGGCAGCGTTGGCAAATCCAATGCCAAGGTGTATATGGAAAAATCCACCGGCATCACCTTTAAGGACGTGGCCGGCCAGGACGAGGCCAAGGAATCCCTGGAGGAGATCATTGACTTCCTCCACAACCCCGGCAAGTACACCGCCATCGGCGCAAAGCTGCCCAAGGGCGCGCTGCTGGTGGGCTCCCCCGGCACCGGCAAGACATTGCTTGCCAAGGCCGTGGCGGGCGAGGCCAACGTGCCATTCTTCTCCATCTCCGGCTCCGACTTTGTGGAAATGTTCGTGGGCGTGGGCGCCAGTCGTGTGCGTGACCTGTTTAAGGAGGCGGCCAAGGTAGCCCCCTGCATCATCTTCATTGACGAGATCGACACCATCGGCAAGTCCCGGGATGCCAGCCGCTTCGGCGGCAACGATGAGCGGGAGCAAACCCTGAATCAGCTTCTGGCGGAGCTGGACGGCTTTGACCCCAGCAAGGGCGTTATCGTTCTGGGCGCTACCAACCGCCCGGAGGTGCTGGACAAGGCCCTGCTGCGTCCCGGCCGCTTCGACCGGCGCATCACTGTGGACCGGCCCAACCTGGCGGGCCGCCTGGCTACCCTGCAGGTCCACACCCGGAATATCCATCTGGCCGAGGATGTGAACCTGGAGAAGATTGCCCAGGCCACCGCCGGCTGCGTGGGCGCAGACCTGGCAAACCTGGTGAACGAGGCCGCCCTGCGGGCCGTGCGCAAGGGCCGCAAGGCCGTGAATCAGAACGACCTGCTGGTGGCCTTTGAGGTGGTCATCGCCGGCTCGGAGAAGAAGGGCACCGTCATCACCGACGAGGAAAAGAAGATCATCGCCTATCACGAGGTGGGCCATGCATTGGTTGCCGCCAAGCAGAAAAACGCCCAGCCCGTCAGCAAGATCACCATCGTACCCCACACCCAGGGGGCTCTGGGCTACACCCTGCACCTGCCGGAGGAGGAGAAGTTCCTCATGTCCAAGGAGGACATTCTGACGGAAATCCGCACGCTGCTGGCAGGCCGCTCCAGTGAGGAGATCGTCTGCAACACCATGACCTCCGGCGCAGCCAACGATATTGAGCGGGCCACGGAGCTGGCGAGAAACCTGGTGGCCCGGTTCGGTATGTGCGACGAGTTTGACATGATGGCCCTGGGGTCTGTGCAGAGCCAGTACCTGGACGGCAGCTACTCCATGTCCTGCGCCCAGGAGACCTATGCCGCGGCGGATCGGGAGACCATCAAGATCATCCGCCAGTGCCACCAGGAGGCCAAGCAAATTCTGCGGGACAACCGGGAGCTGCTGGACAAGATCGCCGCCTACCTGCTGAAGAAGGAGACTATTACCGGCCAGGAGATGATGGCCATTATCGAGGGCCGGGATCCGGAGACCGTAGACAACTACGGCGCCACCCGGGAGGACGATGCGCCCCGAAAGGCCTTCCGCCCCTCCACCCCCAACAGCATCGAGGCTCCGGCCAAGCACATCAATATCGTCTCCCAGCCCATCCCCATGCCGGACTTTGACGAGCCCAAGGAGGAAAAACCGGCGGCCAGCTCCCCGGAGGAGAATGCCCCGGAGGATAAATCCCCGAAGGAGCCTCCCGCCGATAACGGGAAGCCCGAATAATAACCCCCAGGCCCCCGGAACGTGTTTGCGTCCCGGGGGCTTTTGCGCCGAGGGGAAAGAAGCCGCCTTTTGCCGGACCCTGGCCGTTTTTATGTAGACAAGAAAAATTATGCAACTTTTTCGCGGATTTTATGTTTACATAACGATGTGGAAAACTCTGTGGATAATGTGCATAACCCCTTTTTTAAGGCTGATTTTATAAGGTTGCTGTCTTGCTATAAGAATGGGAGCTGTCTAACATTTTTAAATCTTATTGCAATTTTTGTCAGAGAAAGTCCAGGCACTTGCCAGAACAGAGGAAATGCGGTAAAATAATAAAATATGGCCGGAATCGCCGGCAGGAGGTCTCTATGGCAGCAAAGAAAACCTATAACAACGAAAGCATTTCCAGCCTCAAGGGCGCGGATCGGGTGCGCAAGCGCCCGGGTGTCATCTTTGGCTCCGACGGCCTGGAGGGCTGTGAGCATGCCGTATTTGAAATACTGTCCAACGCCATCGACGAGGCCCGGGAGGGGCATGGGCGGCTCATCACCGTCACGCGGTTTTCCGACCTCTCCATCCAGGTGGAGGACATGGGCCGGGGCTGCCCGGTGGATTGGAACGAGAAGGAAGGCCGCTACAACTGGGAGCTGGTATTCTGCGAGCTCTACGCCGGCGGCAAATATGACAACGAAAACAGCGAAAACTATGAGTTTTCCCTGGGTCTCAACGGCCTGGGCTCCTGCGCCACCCAATACGCCAGCCGCTACATGGATGTAACCGTGTGGCGGGAGGGCAAGGAGTATTCCCTGCACTTTGAACGGGGCGAAATCGTGGGCCAGATGCAGACCCGCCCCCTGCCCGACAGCCAGAAGCGCAAGACCGGCACCCGCATCCACTGGCTGCCGGACCTGGACGTGTTTACGGACATCAGCATCCCCCCGGACTACTACCGGGATGTGATGAAGCGCCAGGCCGTGGTAAACGCCGGGGTCACCTTCCGGCTGCGCAATCAAAACGGCGCGGCCTTTGACACGGAGGATTTCCTCTATGAAAACGGCATCGCCGACTATATTCGGGAGCTGGCGGGGCTGGATGCCTTCACCGAGCCGGTGTGCTGGGAGTGCGAGCGCCGGGGCCGGGACCGGGCAGATAAGCCCGAGTACAAGGTGAAGCTGAACATCGCCTGCTGCTTTTCCAACAAGCACCCCGTGGTGGAGCACTACCACAACTCCAGCTTCTTGGAGCATGGCGGCTCCCCGGAAAAGGCCACCCGCCTGGCCTTTGTGTACGCCATTGACAAGTACCTCCGGGACCACGGCAAGTACACCAAGGACGAGAGCAAGATCACCTATCCCGATGTGCAGGACTGTCTGATTTTGGTCAGCAACAACTTCTCCACCCAGACCAGCTACGAAAACCAGACCAAAAAGTCCATTACCAATAAGTTCATCCAGGACGCTATGAACGACTTCCTGCGGGAGCAGCTGCAGGTATACTTCATTGAAAATCCCGACGCGGCGGAGAAGATCGCCAGCCAGGTGCTTATCAACAAGCGCAGCCGGGAGACGGCGGAAAAGACCCGTATCAATCAGAAAAAAAAGCTGACGGAGAAGATCGACATTGCCAACCGGGTGCAGAAGTTCGTGGACTGCCGCACCAAGGATGTGAGCAAGCGGGAGATTTATATTGTAGAGGGCGACTCCGCCCTGGGCGCCTGCAAGCAGAGCCGGGACGCGGAGTTTCAGGGCCTCATGCCCGTGCGGGGCAAGATACTCAACTGCCTGAAGGCCGACTATCCGCGCATTTTTAAGAGCGACATTATCACGGACCTCATGAAGGTCCTGGGCTGCGGCGTGGAGGTAAGCGGCCGGGCGGTGAAGGACCTGAATCAGTTTGACCTGAATAACCTCCGCTGGAGCAAGGTCATCCTCTGCACCGATGGCGATGTGGACGGGTTCCAAATTCGCACCTTGATCCTCACCATGCTCTACCGTCTGTGCCCCACCCTTATCCGGGAGGGCTATGTGTATATCGCGGAGACACCGCTGTTTGAGATCACCTGCAAGGAAAAGACCTGGTTTGCCTACTCGGAGAAGGAGAAGGCGGACATTCTCAAGTCCCTGGAGGGGAAAAAGGTGAAGGTGGACCGCAGCAAGGGCCTGGGCGAGAACGACCCGGAGATGATGTGGCTGACCACCATGAACCCGGAGACAAGGCGGCTGGTAAAGGTCCTGCCGGACGAGGCCGCGGAGACCGAGCGCATTTTTGACCTCCTGCTGGGAGACAACCTGGCGGGGCGGAAGGAGTATATCGCCGAGAACGGGTATAAGTATCTGGATATGATCGATGTGAGCTGAGGGGGCTTATTGTGTCTATTTTACACTTTTCGGATATTTTAGAAAAAGCCGGGTTAGACCCGGCCAAGGTGAAGCTGATTCGCCACTCTTTAGGCGATAAGGATTTTTCTAAATGTTATTACTCTGAGCCGCAGATGGTATGGGAGTACACCCGCATTCAAAAGCCCGGCTTCAGCAAGGGGTACGACTACTGGTGCGTGTTCGTCAGCGGGGAGGGCACCACCGCCCGGCTGTTTGCCTGCTACAAGGTGAACGGCTCTGTGTCGGCCACACCGAATTTGGAGCCGACAGGCTTCCCCCTTAAGGGGCGCTTTGAAGGAAAGTATGATTACTTCGACCTGGAGCCCGTTGACAATCTCAAGGAATACGAGCATCGCCTGGTGATTGAGTGGGGCAGGGCTGCACTGTCGTGGCACCAAAAGGGCACCACGGAGAAGGATGTTTTGGCTATTGACTCCCCGGTCAAAAAGCCGTTTATCGGCTATGACAAGGTCGTGCTTACTTATGCCGAGCTGAAAGAGGTTGTGGAAAACACGGATGTTTACGAGCTGTGGCAGGCAGCCCTGTCTGCGGTGAATGCAGTATATCTGATCGCAGATACCAAGAGTGGGCAGCAGTATGTGGGCTCTGCCTATGGCAAGGACGGTCTTTTGGGGCGGTGGCGTATTTATGTGGATTCGCTGCACGGGCACAATAAGCTGATGAAGGAAGTGATCTGCGCACACCCGGACCGATATAAATTTTTCCAGTTTTCCATTTTGCAGATTCTCCCGAAAACACTGACGGATGACGAGGTCATCCATACCGAGAGTCTTTGGAAAGAAAAGCTACAGTCGATTCGGTTTGGGATGAACGATAACTGATAGAAAATATTTTCCCAGCAAGTGCGTTGGGAAATGCGGTATGAGGACGGGCGCGAAGCGTCGGAGGGGTTGATGGTCCCCTTGCCTAAAGGGGACTGGCACGGCGAAGCCGTGACTGGGGGATTCTTCCCCGCACAAATCCCTCCACCAGCCTGCGGCTGGTCCCCCTCCCTTTAGGCAAGGGAGGCTTTGGGGGCGGATTGCCACAGCCAGTGTGCGCACTGGCTTCGCAATGACATTGCTTTTGCAAGAGGTGCGGTACAAGTCCGGCGGGCGGACAGAGGCGTTCGCCCCTACGGATAACATGAGAATCTGTACAAGCCCGGGACGGGTTGTCCAGGAGGCCGACCCCTACGCACGGCTATCGGTAGACATTCCGTAGGGGACGATGCCCACATCGTCCCGGTCACACCGGCTTCCCTGTTATGCGTAGGGCGGGGTGGTCCTGTTGCGGTGCCCAAAATTTCTGCGCTGCCTTACGGCGGACGCTTGAAATTTTGACCGCAGCCACTCGCTCATTTCGCTTCATCCGCCACCGGCGGCGCTCAATTCACTCCCCTCACCCCGCCGCGATGGTGCGGAGTTTATCGTGCGGCGGCACACATGGGTGCCGCCCTACAGAGCGATTTGTAGAGGCGGGCGGCCCTGTCTGCCCGGTCCCGGCAGCGCAGTGTTTTGTATGGCAGGACCCATGTGCCCTGCCGCGTGCAGTGCGCCGCAAATTGAAACCGAGCGTTTTTTGGTGGGGGAAGCCCGTGCATTCCCCGCCAGTTTGAATACGAAAGGAATTATCTTTCATGGCAAAGAAGAAAACAGAACCGAAAGCCGTCCATCCCGCCGCGGATCCCAATGTCATGGGCCTGCGGGGCACGGTAGTGGAGCAGCCCATCACCTCCACCCTGGACGAGAACTATATGCCCTACGCCATGAGCGTGATCGTCTCCCGGGCCATCCCGGAGATCGACGGCTTCAAGCCCTCCCACCGCAAGCTCCTGTACACCATGTACAAGATGGGCCTGCTCACGGGGAACCGCACCAAGTCCGCCAACATCGTGGGCCAGACCATGCGCCTGAATCCCCACGGCGACCAGGCCATTTACGAGACCATGGTGCGCCTGGCCAAGGGCAACGAGTCATTGCTCCATCCCTTTGTGGACAGCAAGGGCAACTTCGGCAAGGTCTACTCCCGGGACATGGCCTACGCCGCCAGCCGCTACACCGAGGCAAAGCTGGCCCCCATCTGCGCGGAGCTTTTCCGGGATCTGGACTGCGACGCCGTGGACTTTGTGGATAACTACGACAACACCACCAAGGAGCCGGCCCTGCTGCCCACCACCTATCCCAATGTGCTGGTGTCGGCCAACCAGGGCATCGCCGTGGGCATGGCGTCGCAAATCTGCGGGTTTAACCTGGGGGAGGTCTGCGACACCACCATCCAGCTGCTGAAAAATCCCGACCACGACATTGCCACCACCCTGCTGGCCCCGGATTTTTCCACCGGCGGGCAGATTCTCTGTGACCCGGAGGAGCTGGGACGCATTTATGAGACGGGCCGGGGCGGCGTGAAGGTCCGGGCCAAGTACCGTTATATCAAGAGCGAAAACATTATCGAAATTTTCGAGATCCCTTATTCCACCTCCCTGGAGGCCATTTTGGACAAGGTGTCCGAGCTGATGAAGGCCGGGAAGATCAAGGAGATCAGCGACATGCGGGACGAGACGGACCTCTCGGGCCTGAAGCTGGCCATTGACTTAAAGCGGGGCGTAGACCCGGACAAGCTCATGCAGAAGCTCTTCCGCCTGACCCCCCTGCAGGACACGGTGAGCTGCAACTTTAACATCCTCATCGCTGGAATGCCCCGGGTGCTGGGGGTGAAGGCGCTGCTGGAGGAGTGGCTGGCCTGGCGCACGGAATGCGTGCGGAGACGGGTGTACTTCGTGCTGCACAAAAAGCAGGAGAAGCTGCACCTTTTGCAGGGCCTCAAGCGCATTTTGCTGGACATTGACAAGGCCATTGAGATCATCCGCCAGACCGAGGAGGAGGCGGAGGTGGTGCCCAACCTGATGATCGGCTTCGGCATCGACCAGGTTCAGGCGGAGTATGTAGCGGAGATCAAGCTGCGCAACATCAATAAGGAGTACATCCTCAAGCGGGTCCAAGAGACCGCCGCCCTGGAGGAGGAAATCGAGGATCTGGAGGACACCCTGCAAAAGCCCGCCCGCATCCGCAAGATCATCGTGGGCGAGCTGGAGGAGGTGCGGAAAAAGTACGCCCAGCCCCGGAAAACGGAAATTATCTTCAGCCATGAGGCAGAGTATGAGGAGGAGCCGGAGGAGACGCCGGACTATCCCGTGACGCTGTTTTTGTCCCGGGAGGGATATTTTAAGAAGATCACCGCCCAATCTCTGCGCATGAGCGGCGAGCAGAAGTTCAAGGAGGGCGACGGGCTTTTCCGCCAGGTGGAGGCCACCAACAACACCGAGCTGATGTTCTTCACCGACCGCCAGCAGGTGTATAAGGTCCGGGCCGCCGATTTTGCCGACGGCAAGGCGTCGCTGCTGGGGGACTATCTGCCCACCAAGCTGGGGATGGACGAGGAGGAGAAGGTCATCGACCTGGTGCTGCCGGGGGATTACAGCGGGCATGTGCTGTTCTTCTTTGAAAACGGCAAGTGCGCAAGGGTCTCCCTCTCGGCCTACGCCACCACCTCCAACCGCCGCAAGCTCACCGGGGCCTACTCCGACAAGAGCCCCCTGGCAGCCCTGGTACCCCTGACGGAGGACAGGGAGCTGGCCCTCATCAGCACGGAGCCGAGAGCCCTGCTGCTGCACACGGCCCTGCTTGCACCCAAGACCACCCGCTCCACCCAGGGCGTGGCGGTTATGAACATGAAGCCCCGGTATCATCTGGACCGGGTGTGTACCCCGGAGGAGAGCGGCATCACGAATCTTGCCCGCTACCGGGTGCGCAGCATCCCCGCTGCCGGCGCTCTGCTCCGGGAGGAGGACCAGGGCCGGGAGCAGATGTCGCTGCTGTAAAATATCTGGTGAAAATTCCTGCGGAATTTTCTGCCAAAAGGCCTGCCCCCAGAATAGACAGAAAGAGGAAGGATCACATGGGATTTGACTTAGCACACACCATAAGCGCCCTATCAAAGCTGGCGCTGCGGACCAGCAGGAATCGGCGCAGTCAGGAGGAAATCGACTTTTTCAATTGGCTGGATGCGGCCCTGTGCAAAGAGCTTCCCGGCAATGTTGAGGCCATCAACTTCAATTTATATGAAGACGGCGGGGACAAGTGGTCTGCGGAGTTGGCGGGCACCTCCACCTTTGACAAAAGTAGCTCCGACTGGGCCTGCCACGAGGTCTACACCACCCGGGATATGCCGTTTGTCCTCATGAAAGAGAGTGACTGGAAAACCGTGGAGAGCCTGTTCGTTTTCCTGCTGAAAAAATATCTTGACGGCGGGAAGTATGCTTCGGCGCTGAAAAGATACCGCGCTGTGGGCGTCGGCTTTGTGGACGGAGATTTACACATCCTTTATAAAAAATGAGCTCGAAGAAAGGAGCGTCCCATGAAAAAAAGAATTCTCCCCCTGCTTCTGTGCGGGGCGCTGGTTTTATCCGGGTGTGGGCTGCTGCGGCGGGAATATACCCGCACAGAGCCCCACAGCGCCACCTATTACGAGGGCGACCGGCGGGATGTGCTCCGGGCAGAAGGCCGCCAGGACCTGGTGAACGACCTGCTGCTGCTGGTGAGCGCCCATGACGAGAGCGGCACCGTTTGGCTGTATGACAGTGAGGACGGAGCGGACGCTTCTCAACTGGCCCAGGTGGCCTGTGATGAGGTGCTGCAGGAGACTCCTCTGGGAGCCTACGCCCTGGAGTATCTCACCTACACCGTGGACGAGGGGGGACGGGGCTATACGCAGCTGCGGTTTACCGCCGGATATCGGCGCACGGCCCAGCAGATTAAATCCATTGTCCACGCCACCAATGCCGCGGCCCTGCGGGACCTGCTGCAGGCCGCAGTGGAAAACGGCGGGAAGGAGCTGGCGGTGCAGGTGGGCAGCTTTGACGGCAGCCGCCAATCGGTGCTGGATTCCGTGGCGGCGCTCCAGCAGGAGCTGGGGCACGGTAACCAGTCCTGGCAGGTGCAGTTCTATCCGGACACGAACGCCTGGGGGATTATGGAAATAATTCTGAAAGAGTGAAAAAAATCCTTGACAATGGCCATATTATGCACTATAATAACCATTGTTCTGCGGGCGTAGCTCATCTGGTAGAGCGCGACCTTGCCAAGGTCGAGGTAGCGAGTTCGAGCCTCGTCGCCCGCTCCAAAAAGAAACACCATCCCAACAGGATGGTGTTTCTTTGCATTTACCGGCCGGGCAGAGGCTCGAACAGGGCACGAGCGAAGCGAGAGAAACATGCCGGGGGCATGTTTTGGTGCCCGCGTGCGTGTGGCGGCCCGGCTGGGCCGCCAGCGAGCCTCGTCGCCCGCTCCAAAAAGAAACACCATCCCAATAGGATGGTGTTTCTTTGCATTTGCCGGGCCGCCGGCGATGTGCTCACCGTCATGCAGGCAGCACAAAAGCGTCGTATTTCTACGACGCTTTTGTTTTGCTCGGAAAATGGAGCAAGGGAACGCTATTCCATTATCTGTTATACTTTTTCTTTTTCCCTACAACCGTTGTGCCAATGGCTGCACCGCCGCTGACAAGCAGCAGGGCAATCCACAAAGCAGAGCTGCTTGTGTCGCCGGTCTGGGGAGATTTGGGATCGTCCTTCAGCTTCGCCGTTACGGTGTCGGCTTTTTTGATTTCCTTGGTGCCGTCCTTGTCGCTGAAATACTTGCCGCAGCCTTCGCAGTACCAATACTCGATATTGCCCTCGGTGGTCTTGGTCGCCGCCTTTGCCGGGAAGTGCTTTAAGCCGGTGTGGTTCTTCGGATCAAGCTCGCCGTATTCCGCACCGCAGGCCTCGCACTTTGCCTTGTCCTTGCAGGTCGCTTTCCCGCCGGTGTGGTCGGTCAGCTTCTTGCCGCAATAATCACACTTGTGGTCCTTGTTATCATCTGCGCACTCGCTGATTATATAATCGCAGATATCACATTTGTGGTCCTTGTCTGCATCGATGCAATTCTCCGTTTGCGTACCTGCAGAGCATCCGTCAACGGTGCAGGTGCGGGTATGGGTGCCGTCTTCATTAGATGTCCACTCGCCCCAATCGTGGTCCAGCGCATTGCCGAAGAAGAAGGTCGCTTCATCCGCTGTGCCCTCGGAGCTCAGGCCGCAGAGGGTGCAGGACTTGTAGTAGACCGCCTTTCCCGTGCAGGTGGCGGCGGACTTCAAATACTGCGCCTCTGCTTTTTCGGCGGTGAAGCTGTGCGGCGCCATCTCGCCGTATTCGCCGCCGCAGACCGTGCAGACAGCCTTGGCGGTGCAACTTGCGGTGCCGCCGGAGCAGTCCTTCGTCTCCGTGTGAGTGCCGTCCCGCTTGCAGGCGCGGGTGTGGGTCTTTTCATCGCTGTTCTGCGTCCATGCGCCCCAGTCATGGCCGAGCGGCTTGCCATTGGTAAAGGTTTCCGTGCCCTGCGCGCCGCAGGTGGAGCAGGACTGATAATATACCGCCGGGCTTGTGCAGGTGGCGGCGGACTTCAGCCGGTATTCGTTCACCTGATCGACAAAATGGTGCGGGCCAAGCTCGCCGTACGAGTGCTGGCAGACCTCGCAGAGCGCCGGGGCAAGGCAGTCGGCCGTGCCGCCCTGATGCGCGCCGCGATCCACCTCCAACTGGCAGCAGGTGTAGAATCTCCAGTGGCTGTCGGCATCGGTCTGCCAAGCGCCCGGATATTCGGCGTGACGGTTCGGATTCTTGTCCCCGCTTGCAAAGGTCGCTTCGCTGGCCGTTCCCTTGGAGGACAGCATACAGATCTTGCAGGATTTGTAATAGAGCGCGGGAGAGAGGCAGTTTGCCTCCTTGTACAGAAGTGCCGTGATTGCAGTTTCTCCCGTGAAGTCGTGCTCGGTCATTTTGATGCCGCAGGTGTCGCAGAAATGGTTGCAGTCCGGGTCGGAGTGGTCGAGCCGCTCAGCCTCTCCGCCGCAGACGGTGCAGGTCTTCCAGTGACTGTCTTGGTTCGTGCTCCAGTCGCCGTAGGTGCAGCCGACCGTTTCAACATGGCTGGCATCGTGGGTGCAGACGCGCTTGTGCGTGCCCTCCCCGTCGGGCATCCATTTGCCCCAGTCGTGATCCAGCGCATTGCCGGAGAAGAAGGTCGCCTCATCTGCCGTGCCCTCGGAGCTCAGGCCGCAGAGGGTGCAGGACTTGTAATAGGCCGCCTTTTCCGTGCAGGTGGAGCCGGATTTCAGGTACTGCTCCTCTGCCGTTTCTGCCGTGAAGTCGTGGGGCAGCTTTTCGCCGTACTCGGCATTGCAGGTACTGCACTTTGCCTTGGCGGTGCAGGTTGCCGTGCCGCCGGAACAATTATCGGTTTCGGTGGCGTTGCAGTTCTCACGCCGGCATGTCCGCGTGTGCGTACCGTTGCCATTGGACGTACAACTCCACAAATGGCCCAGCGCTGTGCCCGGCTCCTCATACAGATGATTGTCATTGTATTCGATCTCACCGCACACACATCTCCAGTAGTAAACAGCATCGTGGGTGCAGTCCGCAGGCGTTTTCAGTGTTCCGGGATAACCGTTGGTCCAGGTGTTGAATTCGTGCTGGTGCCACTGCGCTATAATGTGGATAGAACTCACCGTGTCGCTTCCTGCCAGATCGCCATAGGTCATGTCCTCAGTAACGGTGACATCACCGCATTTCCATCCGGTGAATACCCAGTCTTGATACGTAGGATTTTTAGGCAGGTAATCGAATACCTTGGCTCCCCACCGGACATACCGGGCACTTCCGCCGGAAACTCCCTCCAAGGTGTAACTGATGGTATAATTTTTCACAGTAAACTTTGCCTGAATGGTCAGATCCTCGGCGGGCATTGTGAAGGTGAGCACCGGATTGACCCAGCCGCCGCCCTCCGGCTTGTTGAGGAAAACCCACTCCAGAAACTGATTACCCGTTGTCGGTGTTGCCGTCAACGTGACCGTTTCGCCCGCCTTGGCCTTTGTGCTCATGGGCGTTACCGAACCCCACTCCGGCATGCCGATCTTAACTACCGTGACGGTGTATTCGTGCTCCGTCCAGTGGGCGTAGAGGGTCTGCGTGCCGAACACTGTCACGGTGGTGTTTTCCTTAATCTCGGTGCCGCCGCCCTTTTCCGTGTACCAGCCGGCGAAATCGTATCCCGCATAGCGGGGAACCGGCAGTGTGCCGTAGGGTTCGCCGGTTGTCAACGATCTGGTCTTGTCCGCTTCGGCCAGCGTACCGCCGTTGGGGTCAAAGGTCACGGTAAGGGGCCGCGCAACCGCACCGGAGACAAGGTACAGCTTCTGGTCATCCTTATACTCCACATGGGCATTGGCGTCGTCCGCAAAGAAGCACTTCGCGTAATCCTTGCGGTAAGCATTGGAAAACGCCACGGGGTAGCTGGCATTCGCAGTGGTGACGCCGATGGACGCCCCGGTGGACATGCCGATCTCGATGGTCAGCGTCTTGCCGGAGGGCAGATACACATTGTTGGCCTTGCCGGAAACCGTGTTGTTCTGCACGAGGGGCTTTTTCCGACCCTCAGCTGGCCGCTGTTGCTGGGGTTGATATAAATGCCGCCGCCACTGCCACCGGCTTTATTATTCTCGATCTTACCGCTGTAGAGTTGGCAGACCGAGCCGGTGCGATAAATATATACGCCGCCGCCGTTGCCGGTGGCCGTATTGCCGGAGATCTCGCCGCCTTGCATAATCAGCCACGACGGCTCCTGATTCAGATAGATGGCTCCGCCGTCGCCGCTGGTGTTTCCGGTGATCTTGCCGTCATAGAGGTAGAACATGCATTCCTTGTCAAGCACATGAACCGCGCCGCCTTCCTTCGTGGCCCTGTTGCCGCTGATCTCGCCGCCCCGCATGTTGAGCGTCGTCACCTGATTCGAATCTTGGCGCAGGCAGATGGCGCCGCCCCAGCGGTTGGCGGTATTGTTGTTGATCTTTGCACTATCGGAAATGTTGATGGTGCCCCAGCCCATCAGAATGGCGCCGCCGTCCAGGCTGGAGGAATTGCCGGTGATCTGCGCGCTGCCGGAAATGTTGATCGTACCACTGCCGCGCATATAGATGGCGCCGCCGCCGGCATTGTTGCTGTTTTGTGTCGCTTTATTGCCGGAGATGGTGCCGCCGGTCATGTTGATGGTGCCGCCGGTGGTGGAGAAGAACGCGCCGCCGTTCTTGGCGGTGTTATCCTTGATGGTGCCGCCGTACATATTGAAAGCGCCGCCGGTGGTGTTCGGCATGTTTGCATTGAATTTCCGGAAAATGGCACCGCCGTAGTTCTTGCCGTTGTTGCCGGAGATTTCGCCACCGTACATATTGAATATGCACTGCTGGTCATCCAGAGCGATGGCTCCGCCGCCGCCTTTGCCGGTGACTTTACCGCCGGTGAGCTTGCCGCCGTACATATCCAGCGTGCTGGTATAAAGGTAAATGCAGGCACCGCCCCAGACACTCTGCGTCGCACCCTTAAAGGTGCCGCCGCCCCGACAGTCACAGAGGACAAGCCGGCCGCCGTTTTTGACCTGAATCTTGGCTGTGCCGTTGCTGGCAAGGGTCTTGCCGCTCAGGCACAGATATAGTGTTTTGCCATCCACCGTCAGATGGCCGCTGAGGGTGGCATTGCCTGTCAGATAGACATAGGCGGTATTGTTGGTATATGTGATGCTGCTCGTGCCGTTCCACGGCTGATAGGTCACGTCGGAATGGCTGGTGTGGTCGCCCGCTGTGACGCTGCCGCCGCAGCAGCAATGGGAGTGGTCATTCGCAGTCTGGGGCGTGAAAGCAGCACCCGGCTCGCCGCTTAGCGCCATAAGTGCGGCAGCTGCGGCATCATAGCGGGTAAAATCGAGTACCGCGAAATCTTCATCAGAAAGCTGTGCCTTTGCTGCAGTAATGACCGGGGCGTCGTCGGACGCACCTGCCTGTCCGCTTTCTTCTGCGGCATATTTCCCGCAGTTTTCTGCCAAAGCGCCCTCTACGCCGCAGACAGTGCACTCTGCGTTCACCGCTTCTGCCGTACAGGCTGTTTCGCAGGTGCATACAGGGGTTTCTTCCGCCTTGCCCTCAGCAAACGCCGCAGTCAGCACAAGGCAGAGCACCATGCACAGGGCGAGTAGGATACTGAATATTCGTTTCCTCATGTTGTTTCCTCCGTTTCTCCGTCCCTCGATAGCTTAAAATCGTATTTCATTTCCAGCATGGCGAATAGCTTATACATAACTTTTGTGGCGATTGTCCTGATATCCAGTGATTGGATAAAGGCCAGCACCCCGGCCTGTTCCTCCTCCGGTACCAGATACACCCGCATGGATGCCGTCAGGAAGCGGCTGAGCTTGCGCTCCAGCGGGAAATGGATGTCGCATTTCCGCGCCATATAGCTGCGCATCAGCCCCGCCGTACCGATTTCCATCTCGTAAAAATCGCTGTCGCTGTAATCCGGGAAATTCCCGCCGAAGATCTGCTTCAGCTCTGCCGTGGTATGCAGGTAGATATACTCCGATGTTTCAGGCAGGGAGTAGGCTTCAATGTAAATTTCCCGCAGGTTCTCGTTCAGCTCGGTCAGGGTCAGCTGGAGCGCCGTTTCCACCGCATAGGCGTAAACCGGCGGCAGCTTACTGTCTGCAATGCTTCTGGCCACGCCGAACTGTCCGCCGAACATTGTTTCGGTCAATTCCAGCAAAATCCTGTCCTTGGTGGGAAACAGATTCAAATAGCTTCCCCTTGCCACGCCTGCTTCGTCCACGATCTGGCTGACAGAGGTGTTTTTATACCCCTGCTCCAAAAAGAGGCGGACACATACGGTCAGTATTTTCCGCTTTGTGTCACTGCTGTCTCTCCGCAAATTTATCACCTCCCCTCAAGTGTTTTAGTATGCATACCAATAATATCATGTCAAACATAAAATAGCAAGCGCTATTTGAAGCTTTGTCTCCGCAAATTGTGACTTTTCCGCAAACGCCGGTTTCTTCCGTTACTCACAGAGCTTTATGCCTTCTTGAATATTGCCCCAAAAAAGAAAACCTGCCGGACTTCTTTGCCAACAAAGCCGGCGTCCTGCTGGAGGGCGGCAACGACCTGTTTGTAGGCAACGCTAAGGGCTATATCCGGCTGAATTTGGCCATGCCCCGAGCCACGGTGCAGACCGGGCTGGAGCGCATCGCGGCGGCCATTCATGCGCAGCAGGCTGAAGCCTGAGCCTGCCGCTCCAAAGACAATGCAATAAAGGCCGCCCCAGGGCGGCCTTTATTGCATTGTGTCGTCTTATCAAATTTTCCTGCGGCCTGTCAGTTCAGGTGCTTTTCAAAGTTGCCGCCTACCCGTACACCCTCCTGCACGATGAAGAAGGCGTTGGGGTCTACCTTGCGCACCTCCTGCTGCAGGGTCTGGATCTCATATTTGCTCAGGCATACGCACAGCACCTCCAGGGGCTGATCGGTATAGCCGCCGTAGCCCTGCCAGTAGGTCACGCCCCGCTCCAGCCGCTCCATGATAAACTTGGGCAGCTCCGTGTGCTTCTCCTTGGTAAAGATCAGCACCTGGACGGTAATGCTCTGCTGGTGGGTACGGTCCAAAAACAGGCTGTTAAAGACCGTGTAAATGGTGGAATAGATGGCGGTGGCGGCATCAAAAAGCACCAGGCAGAGGGCATAGAGCACCGCGTTGCAGGAAATGCTGAACTTGCCCACGGTGAAGCCCTTACCCTTCTTGCTCATGTACAGGCCCAGGATATCGAATCCGCCGCTGCTGCACCCGCAGGTAAGCACAACGCCCCCGGCAAAGCCGTTGACCATGCCCCCCAGGAGGCAGCTGGTGAGGGTGTCCTCCACAATGGGATGAGATGGCACCGGTATCATGGTCAGAAACAGGGAGCAGCACACCGTGCAAACCATTGTCCGCACCACAAAGCCCCGGCCCATGGTTTTCCACGCCAAAATAAGCAGCGGTATATTCAGCAGCAGATACAACACGCCAGATATATCGAAGCCCGGATCCAGGCCCAGGCTTTGGGTTAAGACGGATCGGGTCAGCTGGCAGAAGCCCAGCAGGCCGCCGGTATACAAATTGTGCGGCACCACAAACAGGTTTATGGATATAGCCATCAGCAGCACACCCAGAATTCCCATCCCCAGGCGCGCCCAGCGGTTATGCAGCGCTTTGCCGAACATGATATGCTCCTCCTTTGTCTGTCCTTCTCCTCATTATTCCCATTTCCAGGGCAAATGTCAATAGGGAAAATGATTTCATTTTTTTGCCTGCAGGCAGCAAGCTCTGTAAGGCTTTTTGATGCAGCGGGAAACGGTCATATGCCGCTAAAAGCAGAAGATTTACAGAGCCTGCAGGGGAGGGGTTCCCCCACTGTAAAGATTATAGGCTGTAGCGCAGGGACCTATAAAGCCGCTCCATGCTCCGGGCTAAGGACCGGGAAACGGTGGATTTGTTCAGCCCCAGCTCCCGGGCGATGGCGGTGACGCTCATGCCGCCGGTAAAGCGCATCCGCAGGATCTCCCTCTGCCGGGGAGTCAGCTCCTGCTGCACCGCCAAGGGCAGGTTGCACAGCAGCCGGCGGATGCGATCCTGGTTGTCCCCGGATTGCGCCTGCTTCCACAGGCAAAGGCTGGCAATGTCGATGGGATCGTAGGCCTCAGAGGGTGTAATATGCATTTTTGCGATACCCCCTGTCATAGTAGCGAGCGGTGAGCTCCGCCAGCTGGCGTGTCTGTCGGTGCAAGGGCTCCAGATCCCTGATGCGGCGCTGCAGGTGCTCGGCGCTCTCCCGGTCACCGCACCGGGCTTGCGCCTGCCGCAGGAGATCAATGCGCTGGTGCAGGGCCTGGGCCTGCTCCTGATACTGATAGGATAGCTGCTGTAGTGTCATGTTCTCCTTCTCCCTTCCCTTATAAAAATATGGATTTACAAAACTTTTTTGTTGACAAAGCCCGGTTTTTGTGGTAGCATAGTTTTCACTGGTTGTTGTGCTGGTGTAGCTCAGCTGGTAGAGCAGCTGATTTGTAATCAGCAGGTCGGGGGTTCGAATCCGTCCACCAGCTCCAAATTCATATGTATATGGGGGATTTCCCGAGTGGCCAAAGGGGACAGACTGTAAATCTGCTGGCGATGCCTTCGGTGGTTCGAATCCACCATCCCCCACCAAAAAGCCGATTGCGTAAGCGATCGGCCTTTTTGTTTATCCAGAGTCGTCTACCCGGGGGCCGCCCTTGGCAATCCCCTCTTGCCGGACGCATATGCGTCCGGCTTTTTCAACGCCAAATGTGCCATTCTTTCGCTTCTTTTTCCAAGTTATTCCTGTTAATCACAAATTTCTTGGCTCAAGTCTTACAATATCACAAGATTCTTGCGAAGTCAATACTAAAATAACAAGATTCTTGTATTTTTGGTTGACAAAGCCGGGAAAATGTCGTACACTGTGTCTAAGGATGTCGAAAAAAGTCGGGAGGGATGCAATGTGGGATTTGGCGAGCAGCTGCGTCAGCGGAGGAAGGAGCTGGGCCTCAGCCGGAAGGAACTGGCGGACAAGCTGGGGGTGACCCGGTCGGCAGTGGGCAACTACGAAACAGGTCTCAGCGCCCCCAAGGAGAGCGTTCTGCTGCGGCTATTTGACGTGCTCCAGGTGGAGCCCAACTACCTCTACCGGGACTTTTATGACGCCGGCAGGGCGGGCCAGGCCGTCAGCGAGGAGGAGCAATCCCTGCTGAAGAAATACCGGGAGCTGGGTCTTGCCGGGCGACAGACCCTGAGCCTCATGCTGGACGCCCTGAGCCTGATGCAGGCAGAGGCGGAGCAGGACCGCCCGGCGGCGGAGGCGCGAACCATCCCGCTGTACTGCTCCCCGGCGGCGGCGGGCTATGCGGCCCCGGTGTTCGGGGAGGATTACGAGCTGCTGCCTGTGGCGGCGGACGTTCCCCCCGGGGCAGAGTTGGCGGTGCGAATCCAAGGGGACAGCATGGAGCCCTACATCCACAACGAATCCGTGGTATATGTAAACCATGACCCCTTGCTCCCCGGTGACGTGGGCATCTTCTGCGTGGACGGGGACATGCTGTGCAAGCAATATTACCGGGACCCCATGGGCACAGTGTATCTGTTCTCCCTCAACCGCAGCCGCAGCGATGCTGACCAGGTGTTTACCGCCGGCAGCGGCCGCAGCCTTACCTGCTTCGGCCGAGTGATGCTCCACACGCCGCCCCTCCCCATATAAAAATAAAAAAATCGGAGATGTTGCTGTTATCCGTGCAACATCTCCGAAATTTTTTTCAAAAAGCCTCGCAGAGTTCGCGTCCGCAGACGCGAAAAATTAAAATCATTTTT
>ENA-OYXD01000297-OYXD01000297.1-human-gut-metagenome-genome-assembly--contig:-NODE-297-length-29355-cov-6.403720_pt1 | contig 29355 bp, 25 predicted proteins | sample MGYA00244818_ERZ653412 | MGnify/ENA primary metagenome ERZ653412 (study PRJEB26926, sample SAMN06165146) | human gut metagenome | biome: ENVO:00009003; feature: ENVO:2100002; material: ENVO:00002003...
GTCGGCAGCGTCAGATGTGTATAAGAGACAGGAGGGAGATCATGCCGTAGCCGCCACCGAACGACACTGCGCCAATCTCAAGGAAGGTCAGGAATAATTTAAAATAGATCATTTCACGTCACCGCCTTTTCCACGCAGGCGCTGTATGAAGTAGGCCGCAAGACCAACCACACCGCTAAGCAAAATAAAGTAGATGGACGAAAACGAAACCGCGAAAACGGAAAACGCTATCATGCAAACCGCTACGCCTGTGACAAGCACGGTATTGAACGCCGTCTTTTCAAGACTTTTCAGCATGCGCACACCGGCGGAAAAAATGAGGTACACAACGCACACCTGAATTCCGCGGAACGCAAAGGAAACGAATTTCAAGTTCAAAAACTGGTCAAAGAATAGGGAAATGAGGTAGATGATGACAAACGAAGGGATACACACCCCAAGCGTGGCCGTCGCCGCGCCGGGCACACCGGCAATGTGATAACCGATATACGTTGCGCTGTTAATAGCTATCGGGCCCGGCGTAGACTCCGCAATCGCGATCATGTCGAGGAACTCTTTTTTATCGATCCACTTTTTCTTTGCGATAAATTCATTTTCCAACAAGGCAACCATCGCATAGCCGCCGCCGAACGTGAAAGCGCCGATCTTCAAAAATGTGAGGAACAGCGTGCATAGTTTTTTCATTTTTCAACCCCATTTTCTGCTGATTTAAACACGATAATCATACACCGTTTCACCGAAAAAAGCAATAAAAAGGAAGCAGGCGCACCTTTCGATGTGTTCCTGCTTCCTTTGCTTTATTTTAAATTACTTAGAGAAGAGGTTTGCCACACGGTTCCAGAAGCTGTCTTTGGTTTCAGTCTCGGTCGTGGTTTCTTCCGTGGTGCCCGTGCTGTTGCTGCTCGAGTCCGTTGCGGTGCGCATTACGTAGCTTACGGTCATATCCGTACCGTCTGCGCGGCCGGAGCCCTTGAAGCTGTCCGCACGATTCTTCATGATGTCAATCACGCGTGCCAGCGTGGAATCCGGGTCGGTAATTTCGCTGAGGTCGTCGAGCTTATCATTGATTGTATCGGAGAACTCTGTCATGCCGTCGCTGAGCTCGGACGTGCCGTCTTTAAGTTCTGCACCGCCGGTCTGGAACTGACCGATCGCATTCGATACGGTCTTGCTGGAGGAAGAGAGCGTCTCCATGCCGCTGAGCAGTTGGTTGGTGCCTGCATCGAGCGTGCCTACGCCGGTTGCAAATGCAGAGGTGCCGGTTGCAAGCTGAGAAGCACCGCTGCCAAGCTTTGCAGCACCGTCGGAAATCGCGTTGGCCGCACCGACAACCGTGTTGGTATCTGCCGGATTCTCTGCGTTATACAGCGCGCCGGTCAGCGTATCAACACTGCCCATCATTTCGCCTGCCTGCGCGGAGAGGTCTTTGAATTCACCCATCAAACTCTTGAGCTCATCAGTGTTAATGTCCGGAATTGCCGCTGCAACCTGCTGCACAGCGCTCTGCTTTGCCGCTGCAAGTTTCTCGGAAGACGTTACTTTTTCTGTAACAATCGGGGCAACCTGTTCAGCAACCTTCGGACCAACCGTGCTTGCAATCGTATCCGAATCAATATCGTTTACAACCTGACCCATTGCCGCTTTTACAGCAACTGTTGCTGCGTCGGAAAGTTTTGCTGTAACTGTATCGGTAATTTCGCTACTCGGAGAAGCCGGAGCATCGATTTTTGCTAAGATTGCATTTTTTTGATCCTCAGTAAGGCCTAAACTCGAATCACTTAAAAGTTCTTTGAGTGCCGTCTTATAACCGCCTTGGAATACATCGGTCGAAAGTGCCGCCGCCTGATCTGCTACCTGATCTGCGCCAACTGTCGCATTATCGGCCGCCTGCTGAACGTTGCCTTTGATTACTTCCGCCGTCTTCTGAGAAGCAACTGTTGCCGCGTTGCTTGCAGCAGCTTCGGAAGCCGCTTTCGCTGCGCCGCTCGCCGCGCCATCGAAAACCTGTTCAGCGCCTGCGCCGAGCTGTGCTTTGAGTGCTGTCATATCCGGGATTTCAACGGTCTCCAGCCTGCCGGAAAGCTCGGTCATTTTGTCTTCAAGCGCGGTCTTCTTTTCGGAAGCCTCTACAAGGCCCGGGACAAGCTGCTGATTCATGACACCCGCAAGCTGTGCGGTACTGTTCTGCAGCTGAATAGCACCGAGGGAAAGCTCGCCGGTCTTCGTTGCCAAGAGTTGTGCGTTTTCAAGCAGGTTTTCCGTGCCGTTTGCAAGGGTCTGTGTGCCGTTCAAAGCACTGTCCACGCCGGCATCGAACTGGCCGTAACTCGAAGCAAACGTGTCAAGGCTTTCGACAAGTGTGCCCACAGCGTCATCCAGTGCGCCGGAACCATCCTTCAGCTGATCGATTGCATCGGTCAGTTCATCCATCGTGTCGCCAAGCTCGTCGGAAGCCTCATCGAGGTCGAGGTCGGAAAGGTTCGGAGCCGCGGCGAAGAGAAACGTCGGGACGGTGCAGTCCGTAACATCCGCTTCGAGGGTAAGGGTATCGAACATCAGGTCGTCGAGCTTATCAAAGCTGTCGGGGAGCAGGTCGCTGACGGCTTCCTTCATGCCCGGCATCGCAAGGTAGCAGGCAACCTGCGTTTTGGAATCAGACTCCACAAGACCGTGCTCTGTCGTGATGTTCTTGAAGTTTTCGCTCGGCAGCACAGCCGCCGCAACGGTAAAGAACGGGGTATAGACGGTGCGCTTCTTACCGTTTACGGTCACTTCTTCGCCGGTGTTGTTCGTCAGCTTAACGGTTGCGACAAGGTGGCCGCTCTGACCCTTGAGTTCATCGGCCGTAACCGTCTTGCCGTCCAGCGTATACTCGATGGAAACGCCGACCGGCGCCTGTGCGCTGTTCTTGCCCTGATAATAAATATCGGTTTCGTCCGTCGTCCACTTGAGCGTATTGCCGGACTGTTCCGGCATCACGTCGCTCTTGAGGTTCTGGATATCGGAAAGGCCGCTTTCGTCGGTAACGGAATCAAAACCGTCGTCGCTGTGCAGCCAATCGCTGGTGATCTGCTCCTGCACGGAACCGTCTGCGTTCAGGATGAGATAAGAGGTTTCTTTTTTCTCAACGGCAGCATCCGCCGCAAAGGCCGGGGCAGCGCAGCCGAGGAGGAGAAGTGCGGAAATCGTAGCCGCAACGGATTTTGTAAGATACTTACTCATATTGATCGAGATCCTTTCTCTGAATCGATTATGCCTTTTTCTCGGTGATTTCGGGCTTTTTCAGCCAATGGAACGTGGTCTTTCTGAGAATTGGTTCCGTGATGACAAGCAGTGCCGGCAACACAAGCAGGATAACCGCCATACTGATGAGTGCGCCGCGGCTGATGAGCTTGCACAACACGCCGATGAGCTCCATACGGGAGACGAGGGACACGCTGAACGTTGCCGCGAAAAAGGTGAGACCGCTTGTTAAAATACTCTGACTGCACTGTTCAACGGCAATTTGAGCCGCTTCCTTTACAGTGTGACCCGCGTTACGTTCTTCACGGAAACGCGTAGTCATGAGGATCGCATAGTCGACCGTTGCACCGAGCTGAATGGTGCCGATAACGATGCTTGCGATAAACGGCAGCGTCGTGCCGGTGAAATACGGAATGCCGAGGTTGATCATGATGGCGCTTTCAATCGCCGCAACGAGCAGCACCGGAACAGAAGCGGAGCGGAACACGATGGCGATAATGACGAACACGACGATGATACTTGTGATGTTGACGTTATTGAAGTCGACATCCGCAACCTCGATCAAATCTTTCGTCATCGCGCCTTCGCCGGTGATGACGCCGTTCGGGTCGTACTTTTTCACAATATCGATCATTTCGGAGAGCTGGTTATTTTGCTCGTCACTGCCGCTCTTATAGGAGGAGTTTGCAAGGATCATCTTGTGGCCGCCGGCCTCAAAGATATCGCGCACGTCGTCAGGAATAAACATTTCCGGGATCGCGCCGCCGACGAACTTTTCATAGCTCAAAACCTGGTGAATGCCGTCCACGTCGCTCAACTCATCGGAAAGATCGGAGAGATTTTTTTCGGAAAGGGTATCGTCCACAATGATAAAGTGGGACGTTGTCATATCGAAGTCTTCCTTCAGGCGGTTCGTACCCGCAATGCCGGGAAGGTCCTGCGGAAGCGCATCAAAGATCGTGTAGTAAACGGAAGTCTTTGACTGTGCAATGAAGAACGGAATGAAGATCATGATAAACGCAATCAAAATCGGCACACGGTGCTTCACAACGAAGTTCGAGGTACGCTTGAGCTTCGGGATGAACGTGCGGTGCGTGTGCTTTTCAATGGCACGACGGAACGTCATGATAAGGGACGGTAAAACCGTGATGGTGCAGATAACGCCGAGCAGAACACCCTTTGCCATGACGACGCCGATGTCTTCGCCGAGCGTAAGCTGCATGGTGCACATGGCAAGGAAGCCTGCAATCGTTGTAAGGGAGCTGCCGGTAATGGAGGAAAACGTCTTTTTAATAGCCGCCACCATGGCGTCCTCATCGGATGCCGCCGTCAGCTTTTCTTCTTCGTAACGGTGCAGCAGGAAGATGGAGAAGTCCATCGTAACACCAAGCTGCAGGACCGTTGCCAATGCTTCCGTAATGTAGCTGATTTGGCCGAGGAAAATGTTCGTGCCGAAGTTATAGACGATTGGGAACAGCATGCCGAGCATGAAGATAAGCGGCACAATCGTTTCTTTCAGGCTGAGGAACAGAATCAGCAACGAAGCGCCCACAGCGCAAAGGATATACAAGGGCATTTCTTTATTGATGAGGCTCTTGGTATCTTCCAAAATAGCCGACATACCACCGATGAAGCAATCTTTATTCAAGATGTTCTTGATTTGCTTCTGCGCGTTCATCGTTCTGGCATCTGCGCTCGGGGCATCGAACTGAACGATGAGCATCGTTGCGCCGGAATCGTTATAGAAGAACTTCTGAATATCGCTCGGAAGCATTTCCTTCGGCGTCGTCACATCGATAAAATCGCTCGTCCACATGACCTTCTGTACGCCTTTGACCCCTTCAAGATCGCTTTTCAGTTTTAAGGTATCAGGCGTAGACATGTTTTCAACCGTAATCATGGAAACCGATGCCATATTGAAGTCATCCTCCAAATACGTCTCGCCGATCATGGAATCCAGATTTTTCGGCAGGTAGGTCAAAATATCGTAGTTAATGTAGGTGCCGAGCGCACCGAACACCGAGGGGATCAAAAGCAGAACCGCTAAAACAAGAATCAGCTTTCTGCGCTTCACGATCCATCGTGCAAAGTGCTCCATTTAGCACCGCTCCTTTCATTCGGGAACCATCCCGTTTATTTCGTTATGTAGTTTAGTCCAAAAATGACCAATAGTCAATATTAAGAGTGACGAACTGTGTAGGCAAAATAAATTGACTATTAGTCATTTTATTCAAATCTGTACAAAATGTTGTTTTTGGCTTGCTTTTTACGGTGTATCCGCCTTATACTATAAAACAAATGAAGTGATTACACAGTTAGATTTGAATGTTGGGAGGCCACAGCCATGCGCGGCGGTGTTGAACAGAAAAAAGAACAGAAAAAGGAGGGGCTGCTCGAGGCGGCCTATCAGCTTTTCCTTGAAAAGGGCGTTAACAAGACCTCGGTCGATGAGATCGTAAAGAAAGCGAACGTCGCAAAGGGTACGTTTTATCTGTATTTTCACGATAAAACCCAGCTTCTGCAGCAGCTCACATACCGCATTTCTGCGCGTGTTTTGAGTGAGGCCTATGAATATGCGGAAGAGCATAAGACTGGCGTTTTTGTAGAAGACATCATCCTCATGGTCGATTACATCGTGGAATACTTTAAAAGGAGCCGTCTGACACTGCGGCTTTTGGAGCGCAATTTCTCTTGGCCGATGATTGAAAAGCAGCTTGATCTAAGAGAAGACCCGTTGTGGGACAAGCTTGTCACTGCCATTGAGAGCAGCTCGCTCGCCGTGGGCTGCACAGAAGATGTCTTATATAAGCGCGCGTTTTTGGTGGTTGAGCTCATCGGTTCCACTTGCTTTGCCACGATAATTGAAAATAAGCCGGATACAATAGACAATATGAAACCCGTGCTTTACGACATGGTGCGTAAGATGCTTGCGTAATGTAAAGCGCATCAACTTTGTAAAGTCGAGTTGCTTTGTAAAGTCATATTGATTTACACATAAGCCTCCCGGGGCTGGTTTAAAGCTCGCCCCGGGAATTTTCTATGTTCGATTGAACTTTTTCGCAAGATATAGTAAAATAGAAATCAATAGTAAAATAGAAACCAAAAAAAACGAGAAGACACAGAATCAACAGAACGGAGATCATTTGAACCTATGGATAAATCGGAAATCCTTGCACTGCGCCGCGCAGTGCTGGAAAAAGACTTTGCACGCATGAATGACCGCCAAAAGCAAGCCGTGTTCACCGTAAACGGCCCGCTGCTCATTTTGGCAGGCGCAGGTAGCGGAAAAACAACGGTGCTCATCAACCGCATCGCGAATATCCTGCGCTACGGCGACGCGTACAACAGCACCTATCTGTGTGACGATCTCGATGAAAATGATATTGCCGCGTGCAAAGCTTATATTGAAAACGGCACGCCGCTCACAACGGAATCGCAGGAGCATTTGAGTGTTTCTGCCTGCGCGCCGTGGCGCATCATGGCTATTACCTTCACAAACAAAGCCGCAGGCGAGCTGAAAGACCGCCTGTGTGCCATGCTGGGCGAGACCGCCAACGACATTTGGGCATCGACGTTCCACTCCACCTGCGCGCGTATTTTGCGCCGTGACGGCGAGCACATCGGGTATTCCTCGCACTTTACGGTGTACGATACCGACGACCAGCGCCGCTTGATGAAAAGTATCTTAAAAGAGCTCGATATTTCGGAAAAAAGCATCACGCCAAAATCGATTTTGAACGAGATTTCCCGGGCAAAGGATTCTTTAATCTCGCCTGCTGAGTACGCCCTCACGGTCGGCGACGATTTTAGATTAAAGATCATCTCCCGCGCGTATACAACGTACCAAAAGCGTTTGGAAGGCGCCGATGCTATGGACTTTGACGACCTCATCAACAAAGTAGTGGAGCTCTTCAAAAAGTGCCCGGACGTTCTGGAATACTACCAGAACCGTTTCCGCTACCTAATGGTTGACGAGTATCAGGACACAAACCATGCGCAGTACACATTTGTGCGCATGCTGGCCGAAAAAAGCGGTAACCTCTGCGTGGTCGGCGACGACGACCAGAGCATCTACAAATTCCGCGGCGCGACGATCGAAAACATTCTGAGCTTTGAAAATACGTTTCAGAATGCGACGGTCATTCGTTTGGAGCAGAATTATCGCTCGACGCAGAATATTCTGGACGCCGCAAACGCCGTCATTGAGCATAACACCGAGCGAAAAGGCAAAACGCTGTGGACGCAGAACGGCACTGGCGCCATGATCCACCTGCACACGGCGGAAAACGAAACGGATGAAGCCGAGCGCATCACGAAGATCATCTTAGACGGCGTTGCCGCAGGGCGGAAATTCTCCGATTACGCTGTTTTGTACCGCATGAACTCTCAGTCGCTGACATTTGAACGCAATTTTGCAAAGTCCGGCGTACCGCATAGAATTATAGGCGGCACGCGCTTCTACGAGCGCCGTGAGATCCGCGAGATGATCGCATATTTGAGCGTTATCAACAATCCGAGTGATGAAATGCGCCTGCGCCGCATCATCAACACGCCGAAGCGCAGCATTGGCGACCGCTCGGTCGAAGTCGCGGCGCAGATCGGTCAGCAGACGGGTGAGACACTGTTTGAGGTCGTCTCGCACGCGAAAGACTATCCCGCACTGTCCCGTGCCGCAAACAAAATGACGCTTTTCGCCGCACAGATGCAGGGACTCATCGAGCTCAACAACGACGAAAAAGTCACGCTCGGCGAGCTTTATGACGAGCTTGTGGAGCGCATCGATTACCTGAATTTTCTTAAGACCGACGACCCGGAATCCGCAGAAGACCGCGCCGCGAACGTGCAGGAGCTTGCTTCCAACCTGCGCCGTTTTGAGGAGGAAAACCCAGAAGGTACGCTTTCGGATTTTCTCGAAGAAGTTTCGCTCATTACGGACATCGATAATTACGATAATAACGCCGATTCCGTCGTGCTCATGACGGTGCACTCCGCAAAAGGTCTCGAATTCCCGGTGGTGTTCCTGCCGGGCATGGAGGAAAACATTTTCCCGGGCATGGCGAGCGTATATGTACCGTCCGAAGTGGAGGAGGAACGCCGTTTAGCGTATGTTGCCATCACGCGCGCAAAAGAGGAACTGTACATTTTCCACGCGGAATCCCGCATGATCTTCGGCATGACGAACCGCAACCGCGTTTCACGCTTTGTGGAAGAAATCCCGGAGACGCTCGTCGAGCACACCCGCTCCCGCGATTACAGCGCGCGCCCGGTCTCTATGCCGAGCTTCGGCGGCGCGAAGCCGTTCGGGGAAGCACCGAAAACAAAATCCGTTGCGGAAGCCGGCGGATTCACGCCGAAGCCGCGCGTAAAGCCCGCGCCTGCCGGTACATACCGCGTAGGCGATACTGTCCTGCACAAGGCGTTCGGCACGGGTCTCATCGTTTCCGCTACGCCGATGGCGAACGATACGCTGCTCGAAGTCGCGTTTGACAAAGTCGGCACCAAAAAGCTGTTTGCAAACTTCGCAAGACTGACAAAAGTATAAAAAGAGTAAGCCGTGCACCTGTTTTCAAAGTGCACGGCTTATATTATTCAAATGCGGTTCTAATTTTGTCTGCCGCAACCACAGCCGCAGTCGCTCGCTTTCGGCGGGAAAAATTCGTCGGTCGGGAAATCAATCTTGCGGAACAGCTCGCAGGGATTGTCGCCGGAGGTGACGCATTCCTTATCCGGAATGCAGAAATCAAACGCAGGAATGAGCATCTGCACATTCCGCACAATCTGCACGATGGTAAACAGGCCGATCGTCACGTATACGGTGTTTTTCTGCTCTACCGTTTCAAACGCGCCGCCGTAACGGCTTGCAATGCAGTCCGGGATTACGCAGCAGGGCTCGCAGCCGCAGCGGCAGTGCTCGCAAAGCTTCGCGGAAAGCGCCACCGGCTGCGCGACCTGCACAGTCGCCTTGGGTAAGACCTTATTGCCCTGTAAATCGGCTTCGTCACGGCAGCTCTCGCTTGTAAACATCTTCACGTTGCCCTCACTGCCGTAGAGAATGACCTTCTTATTGAAAATTGAAATACCGCTCACGCGTTCGCAGCCCACTGTCGCGCCGCCGTACAGCTCCAAAGATACGTCAAAGAAAAACGTGAGATCAATGGAGTAATACCCGCGGTTAAAGGGGATCGGCTGCATATCAATGTACACAGAGATTACATCAACGTCCCGCACCCGCACATTAGCGGAAGCGTCCACAACGGGCTGCACCGAGGCGGGAAACAGCACACGTAAATCCTCTAAGCAGTCTTTATCTGAACAGGAATCGTAAATGCGCATGGCATCTATGCAGACGGCTTCTTTTAACGCTGCGCCGTTTTCGCAATCGGGTGTCCGCTCATTTTCAGCCATATTTGTAAACCTCCTTTGTGGTTTCTCAATGCCATTGTACGGAAAAGGGCGGGTATTGTGCCTGTCCCGCCGCTTTGCTCGGTTTTTTCGCATTGTAAGAAATTTTTCGGTTGTATATTTCGCCGCAGTTTGCTATAATGAATAGGAATGTACCGCGCTGCGGTGCAAAAAGTCGGCAAAGGCCGGCAAATTTACGCAGAAAGCAGTAAATGAAACTTATGGCATTGATTGTAATTGAAGGTCTGGACGGCAGCGGCAAAGGCACGCAGGCAAAGCTTTTGTATGATTACGCCTTATCGCGCGGCCGCGCACGGCAGGTAACGTTCCCGGATTATGACTCTCCGTCTTCGTCGCTTGTAAAAATGTATCTGAAAGGCGATTTCGGAAAAGAGGCGGGAGACGTGAACGCCTACGCCGCAAGCGCATTTTACGCCGTGGATCGCTTTGCAAGCTACCGCATGAAGTGGAAAGACGATTATGCAAGTGGTGTGCCGATCATCTCCGACCGCTATGTGACGTCCAACATTGTATATCAATTAAGTAAGCTGCCAAAAACGGAGTGGAAAGCGTTCGTTTCGTGGCTTGAAGACCTGGAATATGAAAAATTCGGGCTGCCGAGACCGGATCGTGTGATTTATCTGGATGTGCCGCCTGCAATTTCCCAAAGGCTGCTCACAGAGCGCTACGCAGGCGACACCACCAAAAAGGACATTCACGAAAGCGACATACATTATCTGCTACATTGCAGGGACTGTGCACTGTACGCCGCAGAGCATTTAAACTGGACCGTATTAAACTGCGCCGAGGGCGACACCTTGCGCAGCATTGAAGATATTCATCACGAGATCAAGGAAAAGCTGGAGGATTTATTATGATCTATGTATTTCTTGCAAACGGATTTGAAGAGATCGAAGCGCTCGCGCCCGTGGATATTCTGCGCCGCGCAGAGCTTGAAGTAAAGACCGTCGGCGTCGGCGGCAAAACAATCACCGGCTCCCACGGCATCACCGTAACAGCTGACATCGAAGAAAAAGACGTTACAACGGACGATATGGAGCTGATGATCCTGCCCGGCGGCATGCCCGGCACACTGAACCTCGAAAAATCGCCGATCGTCACAACCTGCGCGGAATACTGCGCAAAGAACGACATTTACCTTGCGGCAATCTGCGCTGCACCGAGCGTTCTCGGCCATCTCGGCCTCCTGAACGGTAAGGAAGCCATCTGCTTCCCGGGCTTTGAAGGCGAATTAAAGGGCGCCACAATCTCCGAAAAGCCGGTCTGCGTAGACGGCAAGATTGTCACGGCAAAGGGTATGGGCGTTGCCGTGCAGTTTGGCTTGACGCTTGCTGGACTGCTGACCGACAAGGACGTTGAAAAGAAGATCCACGACGGCATTCAGTGCACGGATTGATGACCGATATAACCAAAAAAAACGCACTGCGCCGAAAAATGCGTGCGGCACGCAAAGCCTGCACGGATCGCGCTACACGGGATGACTGCCTTTTGCAGCGGCTCATGGCACTTTCGGTGTACCAAAAGGCATCGTGTGTTTTGAGCTACGTAAGCTTCGGCACGGAAGCGGATACGCTCAGAATTCTCGAGCGTGTACTTGCAGACGGCAAAGCGCTTTACGTACCGAAATGCGTGCCAAACACGAACCGCATGGTGTTTTACCGCATCTCGGCTTTATGCGATCTTTCGCCGGGCGCTTACGGCATTTTGGAGCCGAAAGAAGCAGAGGCATATCAAGATGAGGCGAATGCACTGTGCCTTGTGCCGGGACTGGCGTTTTCAGCAGACGGCGCACGACTCGGGTACGGCAAAGGGTACTACGATACGTTTTTTGCGCAGCACCCGGTTTTAAAGCTCGGCCTATGCTACGATTTTCAGCTCGTGCCGCAAGTGCCGGTGCAGCCGCACGATGTGCGCATGGACGGTGTTTTGACCGACAAGCGGCTCGTTTTGACGGCAGATGAAGAAAGGATGGAATGAAAATATGAGTGATAACGGCAGGCGCTACGCCCCGAAGGACGCGACAACGCGCAGCCAGAATTCGCGCGAATTCAAGCTGAATCTTTCCGAAGATCAGCTCAATCACACAGACGAACTGGAGGACTTGCAGGGCTATGCCGGCAACCGCGCACCACAGCGTGTGGAAGAAAGCTCTGCCGGTGCACGCTCCGCCCGCGCGGAACGCAATCAGAAAAAGGAAGCGAAGGAGCACAAGAAAAGGAACCGTGTAAAGGCCAGAAAAAACAAGCGCATTTTCGCGTTCACGTGGCTTGCCATGGTTATTCTGGTCTCTTTAACCCTCGCTTCGTACCTGATTGGCGGCTCCAACGATTTTCTCGGTGTAGACCGCACGGATTCCGAAGTGGAGGTCACGATTCCCGAAAACGTGACGCAGGAGCAGCTGACAGACATTCTTTACAAGAGCCACGCGATCGATAAGCCGGAGTTTTTCTCCCTTTTCTGCAAATTCACCACGGAAATGGAGTATTTTGAACCCGGCACGTATACGATCAAGACAAACTACGATTATAAGCAGCTTGTCAATACCTTACAGTCCGGCCCGGATCTCGGCGAAGAGATCACCGTCATGTTCCGTGAGGGCATCACGGTGCAGCAGCTTGCCGCTTTGCTGGAAGAAAACGGCCTGCACACTGCAGACGAGATCCTTGAAGCCTGCAACTCTTCGGATTACGACAGCTACTCGGATGTTGCAGCCATCACGAACACAAGTGACCGCTACTATAAGCTCGAGGGCTATCTGTTCCCGGATACGTACCAGTTCTTTGAAAACGATACGGTAGAATCGATCCTTGACCGCTTCCTCAATAACTTTGAAAATAAGCTCACCGACGAAATGCGCGATGACATCGCGAAATCCGGCTATACCACGGATCAGATCATCACGCTCGCTTCCATCATTCAGGCAGAAGCCGCAAATACGGACGACATGTATATGATCTCCGCTATTTTGCGCAACCGACTGGAAAACGGCGCGGAGCATGACATTCACACGCTGGACTGCGACTCCACAGTTTATTATCCGTACAAAACTGCGAATGACGCGCCGGAGGGCTTCGTAAGCTCGTACTCCACGTATGACAACAGCGGACTGCCGGCAGGCCCGATCTGCAACCCGGGTCTTGAAGCTATTAAGGCGGCAATCTATCCGTCCGAAGAGGGCAGCGAGTATTACTTCTTCTGCCATGACAGTGACGGCACCCCGTACTATGCTTCCACAATGGACGAGCATTTGATGAACATGGCGGAAGCCGGTCTGCTGTAACCGACACAACATTTACGATAACAAAGCTACCTGTGCCTTTCCGGCGAATTTTGTCCGGGAAGGCACAAATGCAGTAAAGGAATGAATTTCATGGAACAAAAACGATATAACGCGCCGGAGCTTCTGGCGCCGGTCGGCGATATGGAGCGCCTTATTTCTGCCGTGCGCTACGGTGCGGACGCGGTGTATCTTGCCGGTAAATCCTTCGGCATGCGCTCTGCGCCTTCCAATTTTACAAACGAGGAGCTTGAAGAAGCTGTAAAATACTGCCACGCGCAGGGCGTGAAGGTCTATGTCACCTGTAATATTCTGCCGCATAACGCAGAACTTGCCGCGCTGCCGGCGTTTCTCGAGTTTTGCCAGGCAATCGGTGTAGACGCGTTCATCATGACCGACCTCGGCGTGATGTCCATGGCAAAAAAATACGCGCCGAATGTCGCGATACACATTTCCACGCAGGCCGGCGTTGTGAACTATGAGACCGCAAACGCGTTTTATAACATGGGCGCAGAGCGCGTCGTGCTGGCACGCGAGCTCTCGTTTGAAGAAATCGCGGAGATCCGCGCGAAAACGCCGAAGGCGCTCGAAATCGAAGCATTTGTGCACGGTGCGATGTGCGTTTCGTTCTCAGGCCGCTGCCTGCTTTCAAACTACATGACCGGCAGAGACGCAAACCACGGCGATTGCGCGCAGCCGTGCCGCTGGGATTATTACCTCATCGAGCGCACGCGCCCGGATCAGGTATTCACGATCGAACAGGATCAGAAATCAACGTATGTCTTCAATTCCCGCGATATGTGCATGATCGAGCACATTCCGCAGCTCATCGAATGCGGCATTTCGAGCCTCAAAATTGAGGGACGCGCAAAGTCCGCGTATTACGTTGCCTGCGTGACGAATGCGTACCGCCACGGCATTGATGCTGTCATGAACGGTGAGCCGCTTCCGCAGTGGGTCGTGGACGAGACAGAGAAGATCAGCCATCGCGCGTACAGCACCGGGTTTTACAGCGGTCACGAGCCGGGGCAGACCGTAAACAGCGGCGGATACATCCGCGGCTGGGATGTTGCGGCCGTGTGCACCGGCGAAGGAAACGGCATGATGCGCCTTTCACAGCGCAACCGCTTCTTCCGCGGCGAGACTGTCAGCGTACTGGAGCCGGGCGAAGTGCCGTATGACCTCACACTCAGTGACATCTACAACGAGGATATGGAGCCAATCGAATCCGCACCGCACGCAACGATGACGGTCTACCTCAAGACCGACCGAAAAATCAAAGAGGGCGCGTTTCTAAGAGTGAAGCGCGGCTGAATAACACCTCCGTTTAGGGACCATACTTTTCCTATACGGAGGTGTTTTTATGTCTACACGCAGGATCATCGCAACGTATGCGTTTGTGATGTTCTTTCTCGTCATCGCACTGCTCGGCACCGTGACCGCCGCTTTCGGCGGCGCAAGCTATACGGAGGCCGCCGGGCGGCAGAGTTTATATACCTTAACGGCCGCCAAGGCGCGCGGCACGATCTACGACCGCAATTTGCAGCCGCTCACAAACGCCGAGCGTGTTTATGTCGCTGCGGTAATTCCCTCGCGGGAAACGCTTGCCAAATTAAACCGCGCTGTACCGGAAGAAAAACGCGAAGTCCTGCGCACGGCGCTTGAAAGCGGCAAACCGTTTCTGATCGAAGTCACAACCCCCGTCAGTGATGACGGCATCCAGACATTTTCCGTCACAAAACGGTATGCAAACCCGCAACCGGCGGCGAATCTGCTCGGGTATCTCGACAGCGACTATAACGGCGCAGACGGTGTGGAAAAAAGCTTCGACGCACTGCTTGCAGAAAACCACGGGGAAATCGACGTTACCTTCGCCATTGATGCGCTCGGCAATGCCATCTCCGGCGAAACAATGCACGTGGAAAACACATACCGCATTGCGGACGGCGGCGTGATGCTGACGCTGGATAAGCGCATACAGCAGTGTGTGGAAAATGCCTGCGCGGAAATCAAAAAAGGCGCCGCCGTCATTTTAGACTGCAAAACCGGCGAAATTCTGGCTTCCGCAAGCTTCCCGGCCGTAGACCCGAACAACCTTGCTGCGTGCATGGAAAATGAAGATGCACCGTTTGTAAACCGTGCCCTGTGCGCGTATACGCCCGGTTCGGTTTTTAAGCTCATCTGCGCCGCCTCGGCGCTCGAATGCGGCATCGATTACAAGGAGGTGTATACCTGCACTGGAAGCATTGTTGTTGACGGCCTCACGATCACTTGCTACGGCGGCAAAGCACATGGGGAAGTGAATCTCCACACAGCGTTGCGCAGCTCGTGCAACGGGTATTTCATACAGCTCGCACAGAAACTCGGCGCGGAAAAGATTTTAAGTATGGCGGAAAAGCTCGGCTTTGGTACATCTGTTTCGCTTGCAGACAATTTAGAAACGGCCGCAGGCTCGCTTTCGAACGCACAAGCCCTTAAAAACGCCCGTGCGCTGGCGCTGTTTTCGTTCGGCCAGGGTGAAACGACTGTCTCACCGCTGAATTTGGCCGCTGCCGTAAACGCCATCGCCGCTGACGGCATTTATATGACGCCGCAGCTCGTATATGGCATGGTCGATACAAATTTATCCGTACAGGAAACCGAAGAAAACACCGGTGAAAAAGTCATGGAGCCGACGACCGCCGCACGCTTACGTGCCTATATGGAAAGCACAGCACGGTTCGGTACAGCACGGATCGGCGCGCCGCAAAACTGTGTTTCCGGCATCAAGACCGGCACGGCGCAGACAGGTGTATATGACGAAAACGGGGAAGAAATCGAGAATTATTGGTATGCAGGCTACATCTGCAATGCACAGGAAGAGCCGCTTTATACCCTCGTCGTGTTGGAAGAAACTGCCGGCGAAATGCATGTGCCGCAGGCTTTCCGCAAAATCGGCGAAGCACTTGTCGATTTTAATTGACAAGCCGGTAAAAAAGCATTATAATAAGATGCGTATGAGGGGTGGAGATATGGCAAGCCTGAATCTTGAAGATATGCAGCAGATTCAAAAAGAACTGCAAGCTAAATATCTCGAAAAATGGGGAGGCCTTTCTCCGAAAATCGGTCGCGATAAGCTCCTTTGGATGATGATCGAAGCCGGTGAAGTTGCCGACATCATCAAGAAAAAGGGTGACGATGCGATTTTGAACGACCCCGAGACCAGACACCACTTCACGGAAGAAGTGTGTGATGTGCTCATGTATTTAAACGATGTTCTGCTGTGCTACGGCATCACGCCGAATGAAGTCGAGAACGTATATCTCGAAAAGCACAAACGCAACATGAGCCGCTGGTGATTTTAGATTTTAATTTGTTTTATAGTAAAAGGCACGGGCAAATGCACATAGCTGTACCGAACAGAGAGCGGATCCACAGGCTGAAAGATCCTCGGAAAACACCATGTACAGGCCAACCCGTATGACTGCCGCACAGTGATGAGCTGTGCCGTTTTCCGCGTTAAGGAGTTCAAAGTGGTGTATGAAGAAAAGCTTCATGCACAATTTGGGTGGTACCACGGAACTGTCCGTCCCATTGCGGAGGACAGTTCTTATTTTTTTGTAAGGAGTGGCAAAACATGAATATGGACTATTGCCTTTCCGAGCTCAAAGCCCTGCTTTCCATCGATTCTCCGTCCGGCTTTACGGATAAAGCGGCGGACTATCTTATCGGTGAACTGACAACACTCGGCTACGCTCCGGAAAAAACAAGAAAGGGCGGCGTTTTCTGCTGCCTCGGCGGCGAGGGCAGCCCGCTTGTGCTGATGGCACACGTAGACACGCTCGGCGGCATGATTTCTACAATCAAGTCGAACGGCCGCATCACGATCACGCCGATCGGCGGCCTGCGCGCCGAAAACTGCGAAGCGGAGAACTGCCGCATTTATTCGCGCTTCTCCGGCGTTTACAGCGGCACCTTGCAGCTTTGCAATGCGTCGATCCACGTGAACGGCTCCTACGGTGAAAAGCTGCGCACATTTGAAACGACCGAGGTCGTGCTCGACGAGCCGGTAAAATCCGCCGATGATGTGCGCGCACTTGGCATTGAAGCGGGCGATTTCGTCTGCTTTGACCCGCGCACCGTCATCACGGAAAGCGGCTATATCAAGAGCCGTTTCCTAGATGATAAGCTCAGCGCCGCCATGCTGCTTGCGCTCGCAAAGGAGATCAAAGACAACAACCGCACTTTGAAGCGCAAGGTCTATCTGCACTTTACGGTGTATGAGGAGGTCGGACACGGTGCTTCCGCTTCCGTGCCGAACGATGCCGAAGAGCTCATCAGCGTAGACATGGGCTGCGTGGGCGACGGGCTTACCTGCACGGAGCGCGAAGTTTCCATCTGCGCGAAGGATTCCGGCGGCCCGTACAATTATGCCGTGACAACCGCGCTTGTAGAAGCGGCGAAGTCCGTCGGTGCAAAGTATGCCGTGGATGTTTATCCGCACTACGGCTCCGACGTAGAGGCATCGCTGCGTTCCGGCTGGGACGTGCGTCACGGCCTCATCGGCGCAGGCGTTTACGCTTCACACGGCTACGAGCGCTCCCACATTGAAGGCGTCGAAAATACGTTAAAGCTGCTTGAGGCTTATGTTTTAGACTGAGCTTAGGCTTTTTATATTATTCTATCTGCAAATTATAGAAGGAATGGTGAATACAATGCAGTGGACAGGATTAAATGATCTCAGAGAAAAGTATCTTTCTTTCTTTGAGTCTAAGGGACATCTGCGCCTGCCGAGCTTCCCGCTGATTCCGAAGGATGACAATAGCCTTCTTCTGATCAACTCCGGCATGGCCCCGATGAAAAAGTATTTTACGGGTGAAGTGACCCCGCCGAGAAAGCGCGTTACCACCTGCCAGAAGTGCATCCGTACCCCGGATATCGAACGCGTGGGCATCACGGCACGCCACGGTACATTCTTCGAGATGCTTGGCAACTTCTCCTTTGGCGATTACTTCAAAAAGGAAGCGACCGCCTGGGCTTGGGAGTTCTTTACAAAGGTTCTCGAGATGCCGGCAGATAGGCTTTATATCTCCATTTATCAGGACGACGATGAAGCGTTTGACATCTGGACAAAGCAAAACGGCGTAGACCCGTCGCACATGGTACGCCTCGGCAGAGAAGATAACTTCTGGGAGCATGGCTCCGGTCCGTGCGGTCCGTGTTCCGAAATTTATTTTGACCGCGGCGAAAAGTACGGCTGCGGCAAGCCCACCTGCGGCGTGGGTTGCGACTGCGACCGTTACGTTGAGGTTTGGAACCTCGTTTTCACACAGTTTGAGAACGACGGCAACAACAACTACACGCCGCTTGACCACCCGAACATCGATACCGGCATGGGTCTTGAACGTTTGGCATGTGTGATGCAAGGCGTGGACAACCTGTTCCTTGTCGATACCGTGCAGAACATCATGAAGCATATCTCCCGCATTGCAAATGTGCAGTACGGTGCGGACGAAAAGTCCGATGTTTCTCTGCGCGTCATTACGGACCACATCCGCAGCACGACGTTTATGATCAGCGATGGTGTTATGCCGTCCAACGAAGGCCGCGGCTATGTGCTCCGCCGTCTGCTCCGCCGCGCGGCACGCCATGGCAGACTTCTCGGCATCAACCACCCGTTCCTCGCGGACGTTGTAGATACCGTCATTCACGAGAACGAATGCGCTTACCCGGAGCTGCGTGAAAAGAGCGCTATGATCAAAAAGGTCATCGCGTTTGAGGAAGAAAACTTCTATAAGACCATTGATAAGGGCTTCGCGCTGCTCAACGACATCATCGACCGCACCGATGCAAAGGTGCTTTCCGGCGAAGACGCGTTCCTGCTCAGCGATACGTTCGGCTTCCCGATTGACCTGACCAAGGAAATCCTTTCCGAAAAAGGCATGAGCGTTGACGAAGACCGCTTCCGCGCACTGGTACTCCAGCAGCGTGAGACGGCTCGTGCAAGCCGCAAGAATGCCGGTGCAGACGCATGGGCAGGCGACTCCGATGTGCTTGACGACATTGCAAAGACCGAGTTTGTCGGCTACACCGGTATGAAGGCAACCGCAAAGGTCACGGCTATCGTGAAAGATGGCGCACGCGTTGAAGCTGTCGAGACCGGCGACGACATCGTGTTCACACTCGACCGCACCTCTTTCTATGCGGAAAGCGGCGGTCAGGTCGGCGATACCGGCGTCATCACGAACGATTCCTGCACCATCCGCGTTCTGGATACCACGAAGAATGCAGCGGGTGTGTTTATCCACAAGGCTGTTGTGGAGGAAGGCTTCCTCCGCGAAGGCGACACCGTTGAGGCTGTTGTAGATGTTGAGAGACGCAGAGCGATCATGCGCAACCACACGGCAGCTCACCTCCTGCAGGCTGCACTGCGCTCCGTGCTCGGCGACCATGTTGAGCAGGCCGGTCAGCTCGTCAACGAGAATGCCGTTCGTTTCGACTTCACGCACTTCTCCGCCCTGACGGATGAAGAACTGCTCGCAGTTGAGAACCTCGTCAACGAGAAGATCCTCGAAGACATCAAGGTTGAGTGCCGCGAAATGCCGATCGAAGAAGCAAAGAAGCTCGGTGCTATGGCGTTGTTCGGCGAAAAATACGGCGACGTCGTGCGCGTTGTAACGGTAGGCGAATTCTCTAAGGAATTCTGCGGCGGCACGCATATCGATTCCACCGCTAAGCTCGGCCTCTTCAAGCTCGTCAGCGAATCCTCCGTTGCAGCCGGTGTGCGCCGTATCGAAGCGGTCACAGGTCTCAACGTCATTAAGATGATCTACGCAACGAACACGCTGCTCAAGGATACCGCTGTTGCGATGAAAGTCAATAACCCGTCCGACCTCCCGGCAAAGGCTGCACAGGTCAACGCCGACCTCAAGGAGAAGGACAGAGAGATCGAATCCATGCGCTCTAAGATTGCATCCATGAACCTCGGCTCCATTCTGGATAACGCCGTGGAAGTTAAGGGTGTCAAGATCGTTACGGCGATGCTCTCCGGCACAGGCAGCGACGCACTGCGCACCATGTGCGATAAGATCCGCGACGAAAAGAGCGATACGGCCATTGTAGCCGTGCTCGCAGGCGTTCTGGACGGAAAGGCAACGCTTGCAGCAACCGCAACGAAAGCGGCACAGGCAAAGGGCGTCAAAGCCGGCGTGCTTGTAAAGGCAGTTGCACAGCTCACCGGCGGCAACGGCGGCGGTAAGCCGGACTTCGCTATGGCAGGCATCAAGGATCAGACGAAGATTGACGAAGCCCTTGCAGCCGTTGAAAAGATCCTCAGCGAACAGATCTAAGTTCTCTCTATACGTTCTATGTAAAACCTCAAGAAAGGAGAAAGGCAAATGGACTGCATTTTCTGCAAGATTGCCAACGGCGAGATCCCGAGTACGAAGGTCTACGAAGACGACAAAATGCTCGCATTCCGCGACCTCGACCCGCAGGCGCCGGTGCACATTCTGATGATTCCAAAGGAGCACATCGCTTCCGCAGATGACCTTACGGAAGAAAACGCGCAGATCGTCGCACACATCTTCACGGTCGCAAAGAAGATTGCGGCGGCAGAAGGTCTCACGAACGGCTACCGCATCGTCAACAACTGCGGCGAAGACGGCGGACAGACCGTAAAGCACCTGCATTTCCACCTGCTCGGCGGACGCTCTATGGCGTGGCCTCCGGGCTGATTCCCCGCATATAACGAAAATCGATAATTTTTGAAGGTAGGTTTTTACAATGGGTGAAGTTTATAAGATGACGATCGCCGGCTGCGAACGCGAGCTGCCGATCTGCCCGATCAGCGATACGCTGGATATTGCCGGTTTTGTTATGTTCGGCGATGTAGAGATCACCGAGAAGACCGCAAAAGCGCTGATGGAAAAGTGCCCGGAGCACGACATCATCATCACGGCGGAGTCTAAGGGCATTCCGCTGGCTTACGAGATGGCGCGTATCGGCTGCCGTCAGTACGTTGTTGCACGTAAGGGCATCAAGGCGTACATGACGAACCCGATCAAGGTCGAGGTGAAATCCATCACGACCGACCACATCCAGACGCTGTACCTCTCCGAAGAAGACTGCGCAATGCTGAAGGGTAAGCGTATTCTCATCGTAGACGACGTCATCAGCACCGGTGAATCGCTGAGCGCGTTGGAAGATCTCGTGCATGAGATCGGCGGTAACGTCGTCGGCAAGGCGGCTGTGCTCGCCGAGGGCGATGCAAAGGATCGTACGGATATCATCTATCTGGAGCCGCTCCCGCTGTTCTTCAAGTAATTTCATAAAAGCTAAAAAAGCTGTTCGCTTCGGCGGGCAGCTTTTTACTTTTTATAGGGTATTTCCGGCAGCTTCAATGCATAAAAATCTATGGGTGATGCGGCTTGAAACGGTATTTGTCTTTTAAAATCGCGTATATTCCTGTGGTGTTTTTCCTCGGTGCTCTGACATTTTTTGTGTGCTCTGTTTTGGGTGCGGTACATGCGGTATCTGTGGCCGCAGCACAGACCGAAAACCGCCCCGTGATCGTTCTAGACGCAGGGCACGGTGGGGAAGACGGCGGGGCCGTAGGCGTAAACGGTGTGGAAGAGAAAACGGTAAACCTTGCCATTGCGCTGTTTGTGCGGGAAAAGCTCGAAGCTGCGGGCTACCCCGTGAAAATGATTCGCGAAACGGACACCGCCGTCGGCGATACCACACTGAGCACATTAAACGAACGAAAGCGGTCTGATATTTTGTACCGCACACAGATCGTAAACGAAACTGAGAACTGTATTTTTGTGAGCATCCATCAAAACTTTTTTGAGCAAAGTCAATACAGCGGCGCACAGATGTTTTACTCAGCAAATAATGCTAAAAGCGCCGACCTTGCCGAAACCATCCGCCGTGCAGTCATCGAGCAGGTGCAGCCGGATAACACGCGCGTCTGCAAGCAGGCAGAAAGCCGCGTGTATATTTTGAGCCATGTAGACGCACCCGCCGTGTTTGCGGAATGCGGGTTTCTCTCAAACCCGGAAGAAGCTGAAAAGCTGTGCGACGAAAACTACCAAAAGAAATTGGCAGCGGCTATCGCGGATGGCATTATCGCCTTTTGCAAAGCGGAATAACTCTTTACAAAACATCTGTTCCGTGGTAAAATAGGCTTAGAATTATACAAAATAAGGGCGGTGCGCGTTATGGCGGCTAAAAATAAAATCGTCTACATCTGCTCAAACTGCGGGTTTGAATCCGCAAAGTGGGCAGGAAAGTGCCCGGATTGCGGCGAGTGGAACACCATGGAGGAATCAGTCAAAACGGCTGTTTCCGCAAAATCCGCCGCTTCCGGGTATTCTTCTTCAGCTTCTACGCTGCTGACGCGCCCGCTTGCAATTTCAGAGATTGATACGGAGGACGAGCATCGTTATCACACCGGACTTTCGGAGCTTGACCGCGTGCTTGGCGGCGGCCTTGTAAAAGGCTCGCTCGTGCTCATCAGCGGCGACCCGGGTATCGGCAAATCAACCATTCTTTTGCAGATCTGCGAATACCTCGGGCAAAAGCTGCGTATTTTATATGTTTCCGGCGAAGAATCTGCACGGCAGATCAAGCTGCGCGCAGGGCGTCTCGGTGTTTCCAGCCCCAACCTGCGCATTTTGGCGGAAACGGACGTGCAACTTGTGGTGGAGCACATTCGCACCGAAAAACCGGATATCGTGATGATCGACTCCATCCAAACGATGAACTTTACCGACCTCAATTCGTCGCCCGGCAGCGTCACACAGGTGCGCGAATGCACGAACGCGATCATGCGCTGCTCCAAGTCGCTCGATATCCCGGCGATTCTCGTCGGTCACGTCAACAAAGACGGCGCCATCGCGGGTCCAAAGGTGTTGGAGCACATTGTGGACGCCGTGCTGTACTTCGAGGGCGACCGCCAGATGACGTACCGCATTCTGCGTGCCGTAAAAAACCGCTATGGCTCCACAAACGAGATTGGCGTATTCGATATGGGGGAAGCGGGGCTGCGGCAGATCGAAAACCCCTCGCAGGCGATGCTTTCCGGCCGCCCGACGAACGCTTCCGGCACATGCGTAACCGCCGTAATGGAGGGTACACGTCCGCTGCTCGCGGAGATTCAGGGTCTTGCAACGACAAGCGGCTTCGGCACGCCGCGCCGCATGTCCACGGGCTTTGATTATGCGCGCATGGCGCTGATTTTGGCCGTTCTGGAAAAGCGTGCAGGTTTCTATTTTTCCAATTTAGACGCGTATTTGAACGTCGTCGGCGGCCTGCGCATCGATGAGCCGGCGGTCGATCTGGCCGTTGCAATGGCACTCGTATCAAGCCTGAAAGATACGCCAATCCGCGATGATACCGTCGTGTTCGGCGAGATTGGTCTTGCAGGCGAGCTGCGGTCGGTCAGTCATATCGAGTCCCGCGTTTCGGAAGCATATCGACTGGGATTCACGCGCTGTGTACTGCCGTACCACAGCATGAAGAGCATAGATTCAAAAAGATTCAGCGGGGTGGAGCTCATTGGCGTCCACAACGTGAGGGAGGCGTTTGACGCATGTGTGCAGTAAAAGAACGATTTGTTGAAAAGCCGAATCTGCCGGAAAGCAGGGTCACGACAGCGGCGGTCTCCGGCGCATATCCGGAGATTTTGGAAGCTTTAAAGGCGCATGGTATTCGGTGCGTCACAACGGAGTTTGACACGCGTCTGCCGGATCCGATCGCGTACCATGCAGATATGCAGATGTTTCATTTGGATAAGGGACGCACGTTTGTTCTGCGCGGAGAAGAGGCACTCAAAAAGCAGCTTACGGATATCGGCTATCAGGTAGCGGAGACTGCCATGACTCCGGAGCCCAAATATCCGAAGGATGTTCTTTGCAACATGTTAAACCTGAACGGCACGGTGCTTGCAAACCTCGGTGTTATGGATCCGAACATTTACACCTGTCTGGAAGACGCCGGCCTTAAAATGAGGCATGTCAACCAAGGCTACACGCGCTGTGCGACGGCTGTTGTGGCGAAAGACGCGATCATCACGATGGATCTCGGCATTCGCGCACTGGCGCAGTTTTTAGGCATCGACGTGCTGCTTGTGCACGAAGAAAACGTTTTTCTGGATGGCTACGATTACGGCTTCTTAGGCGGCTGCTGTGGCCTGATCGACAAAAATGTGGTAGCGTTCACAGGCAAGCTCGATTCTTTAGAGTGCGCGGCGGAGATTCGTGCGTTTCTCGAAAAGCACTGCGTACAGTACATTGAGCTGACACAAAACCAGATGATTGACATCGGCGGCATTTTACCGCTGATGGAGCTTGATGCATAATTCTTAATTCTATACGCCTGTGTATTCATGTACAAACACCCAAACACGCACATTTCAAAACAGATTCACACGGAAACATACAAAGGGGCTTGAAAAAAAATCAAAATTATACAAAATAGATATTTTGTATAATTTGGGGAGCAGCATTTTACGAATAGCTGGCTTTTCAAGCGGATTTTCGTAAAACCTGCGAGATCATCCGTTTTAGCCCAACCCAATGTTTTGCGTTTCAGCTTACTTAAATTAACGCATTCATTATGAATTGTGATTGTGTGCGTTGATTCTTTCTTTGTAAATCTCGACTGCGGAAATCCGTGCGTTTCTCAATAAAGATTGTTTTTAATTACCTCGGCTCCGTTTGCTCTGCTGTCGGTTTAAGTACCGCAGCATATCTATACGTCTCGTTCCGAATTATAATGATAATCCAAGAGTAAATTCAAGTACCGATTAGGCCAAATCCGAAAGCTTTGCAGCCAACGGAGCCGAACACCAAGCTGCGGCTTTAAAATTCAAAATTTGTGAGGTGTACCCGTTATGGATATTTTGCCTGAAATGCCGGAGATTGTGCGGCAATATGCTTTATATTACCGCAACATCAAAGGCCGCGCGCCGAAGACTGTAAACGAATACTGCTCTGACCTGCGGACATTCTTTCGCTTCATGAAACATTTTCGCGGATATGTTTCACAAGATACACCCATGGAAGAAATCCCAATCGACGATATTGACCTTGAATTTATCCGTTCCATCACGACAATGGACATTTTTGAATTCATGAACTACGCTGCCGACGGACGCAGCAACATGAGCTCCACGCGTCAGCGAAAATCTTCGAGCCTCAAAAGCTTTTTTAACTACCTGACCGTGCACGAGGGCCTTTTGGATTCTAACCCCACAGAGAATCTGACCCCGCCGAAAAAAGCCAAAACCCTTCCCCGCTACCTTACGTTAGAGCAAAGCCGCGAGCTTTTAAACGCCGTGGACGGGTCGGATAAGGAGCGTGACTACTGCATTTTGACGCTGTTTTTAAACTGCGGCATGCGCCTTTCCGAGCTTGTTTCCATCAACATGAGCGACGTGATTCACAACAACTCCACCCTGCGCATCGTCGGTAAAGGCAGCAAAGAACGCATTGTATACTTAAATGACGCATGCTTAGCTTCTATCGATGCCTACGTGCGTGTGCGCCCAAAGGACGACGTGAAGGATAAAAACGCGCTGTTCATCAGCAACCGCGGCACACGCATCAGTCCTAAAACCGTACAGGCCATGGTCAATAAATACCTCACGAAAATCGGGCTTGGCGGCGCGGGATACTCCGTACACAAGCTGCGGCACACGGCGGCGACGCTGATGTACCAATACGGCAACGTGGATATTCGCGTTTTGCAGGATATTCTGGGCCACGAAAATCTCGGCACTACAGAGATCTACACGCACACCTCCAGCAAGCAAATGGAGGAAGCCGTAAACGCCAACCCACTTTCCAAAATGCGTGAAAAGACTGATAAGAATGAGAAATAATTAGAATTGAGCAAAATAAAAGCCTCTATCAATTCCAGTTCGATAGAGGCTTTTATTTTTGTTTTAAATTACTGTAAATGATCGGAAGTATCCGTTTTATCCGAGAACAGAGATTCCTGCTCCATGATCTTACGGTCGATCAAGCGGCCGTTCACGTAAACGTACTGCGGCTTGTCATCGTCATCGTCGTCCAGTTCATCGCTATCGAAATTAAACGTATCGCCGTCTTTGGCTACGCGAATTTCGGCGTCCTTCGCTTCCGCTTCCTTTTTGTAGAACGGCTGGATCAGGTACGTATCAAGCAACGAATACGTCGCAAAGCTCGTCAGATAGCTGATGAACGCACACAGGAAAATGATTACGAGCAGCAGCGGGATCACCGCAAATGCCGCCGGGCAGAACAAAAACGCAATGAACAAACCCGCAAGGATTGCCGTAATCATCAGGTTGCGCAACAGGCCCATAATAGAGAAAATAAATGCGTTTCTGTAAATGTGGCGCAGCTTCAAGTCAAACGTGACGATCATAACCGGAATGTAATACTGCGCAAACAGCATTAGAATCGACAGGATGCAGCAAACTGCAAGCGGAATCATAAACATCCAGTTGTCCGATACACGTGTGGAATAAAAGAAGATTGAGAAGCTCAAGATTACATATGCGAGATACACGATCACGCCGTTCAAAAGTGCCGGCTTCCAGTTGTTTTTCACAGCGTCCCAGAAATCCGACCAAACGAACGCATGCTCTTCCCTTGCGAAGTTTCGCGTTACATACGCTAAGCCGCATGTGAACGGCGAAAGCAGGATGAGCGGCAGTGTAACCGCATACAGAATGTACAGGTCAAGCACACCGAAGAACGACGTTGCATAAAGAAAATGCGGAATCGGTAAAAGGAATACGCCCACCATCAACGCGATGACCACAATAAATGGGATCATAAATGTCAGATTCAGCTGCACCAGTTTAGACAGTTTTCGCCACAAGATCTCAAAAAAACGTACCGGCGCTGCCTTTTTCGGTTCATCTTTGTCAACGCCCGGACCCGGCTTATCATAATTACCGAAAAGTCCTAAAAATGCCACAAAATCAACTCCAGAATTAGATTAACTCGTTTTTGCACGAGGATGACACTCATTATACACGCTTTTCACGTGATTATCAAGGTCTAATAAATGAACATATACCTGTGTGGACGAAATATCTGCATGTCCCATCATGGTTTGAATGTCTTTTACGGAAGCACCGCCCTGCAAAAGGTGCATGGCAAACGAATGACGCAGCGTGTGCGGCGTAATCTCCTTCGTAATGCCGGCCTCCGCCGTATACGCTTTGATAATTTTCCAGAAACCCTGGCGCGTCAAACGCGAGCCGTTCAGATTGACAAACAGCGCGTCTCCGCTGTTGTCCGGATCCACGATCAAATCGCGCATGCGGTAAAGATAATCGGATACAGCAACGACCGCTTTCGCATAAATCGGAATGGTGCGCACGCCCTTGGTGCCGCGGCAGAACAGCTTTCCCGTGCGCAGGTTGATATCCTGCACGTTGAGGTTGATGAGCTCACTGACGCGAATACCGGTGGCATAAAGAAGCTCCAGCATCGCTTTATCGCGGCAGCCCTTAGCTTCCGTGACATTCGGCTGGGAAAGCAGCAGATCTATCTCCTCGCTTGTCAGCGTCTGCGGCAGCTTTTTCGGCTCTTTTTCAAGCTTTACGGATTTCGCCGGGTTCACCTGCATATCCCCGCGCAGGATGAGAAACTTATAAAAGCAACGCACAGAGGCAATATTGCGGGAGATCGTGGAATTTGTGCGGTTTAAGCTATGCAAATGCTGCACATACGCTTCCACCGTCTCCGTTTCCACTTCGAGTGGAGATGTTATATTTTCACCCTCCAAGTAGCGCAGGAAAGCCGAAACATCGCGCAGATAAGAATCCCGCGTATTTACGGAACTCGGTTTCTGCACGAGCATGTACTCGCGAAACAGCACGAAGTATTCATCCATGTTCATTCATTTCGGCCTCCTTTGCTTTAAAATCTAAATTTGCAAAATCAAAAAGTGCAATGCACCGTATAAAATCGAAATGAAAACCAGCGCCGCAAACGCAAACAAAAACCGCACGGTGCAGTTTTTTACGGAAAGCGGTTCTCCGTTTCCGAAAAACACCCGACAGCTGCGCCTCGCCGTGCAAAGCGCTTCCGCCGCAAGCAGCAAAAGCACCGTGATGCACAGCATTGTCATCGGCAGATAATCAAAGCACCGCCGAAAATACGACCCGATACCCTCAAGCCGGATCAGTGCCGTAAGCGACGTGCCAAGCGTGAAGCCCTTCAGGATTATCGCAGCGGGAATCACAAGCACACCTAAAAACGTCATGCCAAATAAAAAAATCGGCAATGCGTAAAAAAGCGAATCAAATAAAAATGCGGAAAATACAAACGGAAAGTCCGTTCCCGTTTCAAACGGCCCCCTAAACCACACAGAGCCGGAAACCGGCGCCATAGCTATTTGCGATGTCCGTGCAAATAAGCAACCGAACAAAAAGCCAAGCAGAAACAAAATACGCAAAGCCATTAAAACAGATAAACTACGTGGTTTTGCATATTTCGGCTTTGCTTCCATTTTCGTTCACCACCTGTAAAAGATGGTCAATCTATATGTGAAGCGTTGCCGTGTTATGCCTTGCACACTCACATGGAAAGTTCTTCGGCGCGGTGCGTGCAGGCTTCAAACGAGTTGATCATCGCCTCGTTAAAGCCCTGTTCTTTCAAGACATTCAGCAAAGCAAATGTTGTGCCGCCCTTTGACGTGACCATATCCATAAGCGCCTGTGGGTCTTTGCCGCTGTTTAAAAGCATATCGGCGCTGCCTTTCATGGTCTGGCAGAACAGTGTAAGCGCGGTCTTCGGGTCAATGCCCTGCTGCGCTGCATAATCACAAGTGAGCTTTGCAAGCAGATACAAATACGCAGGCGAGCTGCCGCTGACCGCAATCACCGCATTCATCTGCGCTTCGTCAATCTCCTGCGTGACACCGCAGCAGGAGAAAGCGGAACGCACGCGCGCAAAATCCTCTTCCGGCACATTGCTTGTCCGGCACAGCGCCGTAGCGCCCTCACCGAGCAGCAGCGGCGTGTTCGGCATGGCACGCACGTAGCGGCGGTCTGCACCGAGCGCGTCCTGCAAATTCTTAAACGTTACGCCCGCAGCGATTGAAACGATGACAACGTCGTCTGCATTCTTCTTCGCAACGGTCGGCGCAATAACGCGCAGCACCTCCGGGAAAATCTGCGGCTTTACGCAAAGGAACACCGTATCACAAAGCTCGGCAACTTCTTCGGCAGAAGTACAGGCTACGCAGCCGGATTCTGTAAAGCGCTGCATTTTTTCCGCGTGCGGATTGTACATATAAATATCCCCGACCGGGAAAGTGCCGGAAGATAAGATACCGCCAATAATCGCGGACGCCATGTTTCCTATGCCGATAAAGCCCAATTTGCCGTTTTTCATGATACGCCACCTCACTTCTGTCTTATATACTAT
>ENA-OYXD01000298-OYXD01000298.1-human-gut-metagenome-genome-assembly--contig:-NODE-298-length-29353-cov-5.401051_pt1 | contig 29353 bp, 22 predicted proteins | sample MGYA00244818_ERZ653412 | MGnify/ENA primary metagenome ERZ653412 (study PRJEB26926, sample SAMN06165146) | human gut metagenome | biome: ENVO:00009003; feature: ENVO:2100002; material: ENVO:00002003...
AGGCGATCGTCGGCAGCGTCAGATGTGTATAAGAGACAGGGCATAAAGAATATCGTCATTCCCAAGGGGAACGAGAAAAATCTCGAGGAAATCCCCAAGGAAATTCGGAGCAAAATAAATTTTATCCCCGTGGAAAACGTGGACGAGGTGTTCTCCGTCGCCATAAGGGAGCGGTAAAATGAAGATAACAAAAGCGGAATTCATCACGTCGGCGGCCTCGCGCGCGGGGTTTATCCGCACCGACAGACCGATCGTCGCGGTGGCGGGCAAGTCCAACGTGGGGAAAAGTTCGTTCATCAATATGCTGGCGCAGAGAAACAAACTCGCGCGCACGTCCAACACCCCCGGCCGCACCCGTCTGGTCAATTACTTCGATCTGGGCGAGTTCGTGCTGGCCGACCTGCCCGGCTACGGTTTCGCCAAGGCGGGCAAGGCGGAAAAGGAAAAATGGGGTAAGCTCATGGAGGACTTTTTCGAAGAAAGCGGCATCTCGCACGTGTTTTCCCTGCTCGACATACGCCACGATCCCACGCGGGAGGATATGCAGATGGTGCAGTATCTCTATCACTACGCCATCCCTTTCACGCCGGTCGCGACCAAGGCGGACAAGATAGGCAAAAGCAAAGTAAAGCCCCGCCTCGCGGAGATCGCCGCCGATATCGGCGTGGCGGCGGGCAACATGATCGCCGTTTCCTCGCTCACTGGAAAAGGGCGGGAGGACGTGCTCGATAAAATAGCGCATATTCTGTCCCTTGCGGAAGAATAAAACAAAGCGCCGCCCGCGTACTGCGGGCGGCGCCGTTCTATATACAAGCCGAACCCCGCGCGGCACGCGGGGTTCGGGGAGAGAAAAATATATCGATAAGACAAGGTCGTAAGGGCTGTTATAAAAACGCGGAAACGAGTTTGTAGGCGCCTAAGGCGATCAGCATGAGCGGCGGCGCCGCCCTGTAATTTTTCAGCTTTCCCAAAAATTTCGTTTCCGAAAGCGCGGAACCCAGAACGATGGTTACGAAATGCGTCGCGGTGATGAGCAGCGGAACGTAAAATTCCGCATATCCCATGAGGCTGAGCGAGAGCGTGGCCGCGGCGCCGTCCAGCCCCACGGCAAATCCCACGATCAGCGATTTGTTGAGAATATGATCTTCGCCGAATTCCTCTTTTCCGGAATATATCATGTTGTAGACGCCGACCGCGATGAGGATCATCCCGCCCGCCGCCGCCACTTCTTCGGTGAAGATGCCGCTCAGCAGGTTTCCGAGCAGGTTGGCCGCGGCGCAGAGGACGAAGACCGTGAGCACGATGCCGCAGACGATCATCGTCCGCCGTCTGGAGCCGAGCGAAAGCGAGAACCCGCAGAAGAAGGAGTCCGCGCTTACCGTCAGGGCGGTCGCAAGTAAAAACAGTATGTTCATATGTAAAAATTATCCGCCGCCCCGCGGGCGGGAAAGGCTCCTTTTTTTGTGGGAGCAGAAATAGCCTTTTCCGCCTGTTCCGCGTTATATTGACATCTTATGCGCCCGACCGCGGGAAAGGTGCGGCTGTTTTTGCCGAAACGCGGAAAAAAATTAAAAAAAGTCCGAAAGTAGTTTGACAAACGGACGTTTTTATATTAAAATAGACTAAGCTATAGTCTTTTATAGTATAACGGAATACGGGAGCTTTGACATACATGAGGATCAGCTTAAATAAAAAGATATTTACCAGCGTTCTCGCTTTGATCGTCGCGCTGACTTTCGGCGCGTTTACGGTAAGGGCGTTTACGGTAAGGGCGTTTGCGGACGATACGGCGGAAGCGAATACGACGGCCGATTATTTTACCGTTACCGACGCGGACAATACCTCCGATTCGACCGCCGAACTGAAGGACGGCGCTTTGGTTCTTGCCATGGGCAAAGATTATGAGGCGGAGTTTAAACGGGAACTCGTATTAAACGATTTCGGCGTGAAATTCGCTTACGGCGGCAAAGTCAACCTCGTGTTTTACTACGATTCTTACGACGTGAACGGGTATAAGGCGCAGAAAACCGACGAAGAGGGCGCGCCGATTGAAGGCGAATACGAATACAAGACCGAAGTGGAAAACAGGATTTCCTTCGACGGCATGAGCGTTACCGTCAACGGCGAAAAGAAAACCGTAACCTCCGCGGAGAGCTACGAGGTGAAACTTGCCGTCGTGAACGACGAAAACGGTTACAGTTTCAAAATAACGGTCAACGGCGTGGAATTCGACATCACGGCTGCGGCGGCGCTCAAACCCTATATGTTCGGCGGCAACGCGGTGGGTACGTTCGCCTTTGAAACGTTTGCGGAAACGGAAAGCGAGCTGAAAGTAGACTCTATTTCCCAAGGCGGACAGACGCAGGAATTCGTGCTGACCGAAAATGCGATCGTTCCCGTGCAGTCGGTCGTGCTGCTCGACAAAGAATTTTACAACGGCGACAAAGAGGGCGTTATCGTCAGGCGGTTTGCCTCCGATCTCACCGTGGCTTTCAAGGAATATTCCATAGACAAGAGCGACGTTTCCGCCTCCGATTTCGAAATTTCGGTGGATGAAACTTACGAAAACGATATTTGGTTCGACAATTCTTCGACCAAAACCATGCGGCTGAAGAGCCTTGACAAGGAAGTTGAATTCAAGGTAGTTACCAAGGAAACGACTGAGGAAGAGGGCGCCGAAAGCGAAACCGAAACCATTTACAATACTTTCAAAATCAAAGGCGTCAAGGACGAAACCGCCCCTGCGCTGAAGACGGACGCGGCCGAAGCGAAAGCGTCTTTTGAAGAGGCGCTTTACCGCGCGACGAGGGACGAATACGAAGTCCCGCAGGAAGACGGCACCGTAAAAACGGAAGAGCATTATATCCGTTTGGGTTCGGGCAACTATCTCGAAATCCCCTCCATGGAAGGTTTCGTGCAGGACGATACCACGCCCTACGACGATCTTTCCTACACGGTATATTACCGTACGCAGAAAGCCGACTGGACGAGCACTTCTTCCTTTAAAATCCCCGTCGCGAGCGAGGGCAAGTACGAATTTTACGTGATCTTCAAGGATGCGGACGGCAACGAGATGGATAAGGATAAGTTCGTCGATAAGGACGGAAACATCCTCGATCAGAACTACGTTTTCACCTTTGAAGTCTACAACGACGCGCCCATCGAGGTGCAGGCGGCCGATTCGCAGGAAGCCGCATATAAGGGCGTTACCTTTACGGCTACGGAATTCACCGTGCTGGCGCTTAACTACGAGTCCGAATACAAGCTGGAATACTCCAAGGACGGCGAATCGAACTGGGTGGAAATCCCCGCGCTCGCCGATCTCGACGAGGAAGAAGACAAGGACGAATACAAAAAGTTTTCAAAATACGCGTACGACGGTTCGCTGACCTTTACGCCCGCGGACATCGGCACTTACAGGATCACGCTTACCGTTTATGAAAACGAGAGTTTGAGGGAAGCTTCCGACTCTACGCTGATCAGAGCGGAGTCCACGCCCGTCAAGGTCGTGCCGCGCGAGAACAACTGGTTTTTGAACAACATATGGTCGCTGGTGTTCCTGACCATCGGCACGCTGGCGCTCGTCGGCATCATCGTCATTCTCTGCATCAAGCCGAAAGACGCTGAAACCGCCGAAAAACCCGTCGTGAAAAAGAAGAAATAATTTTTGAGCCCTCCGCGGAAAGCGGAGGGTTTTTGTTTCGCCTCTGCGGGCGCCCGTCCGCCGAGGTATTTTTTTTTGCGCGGCGCACATAAAATTTACTATGAAACTGAGCGACGTAAAATTGGGCGAAGAAGTGAAAATAGTCAGGATAGGCGGCGGGGCGCCGCGCAAGCGGCTGGAAAGCATAGGCGTCGTCGCGGGCGCGCGCGTGCGGGCGGAAATGTTTGCGCCGCTCAACGGCGCGATCTATCTGCGGCTGGGACAGGTGGGCGTTGTCATGCGCAGGGAGATCGCCCGCGCCATCGAGGTGGAACGTGAAAAAGTGTGAAACCGTCGCGCTGGTCGGTTTTCCCAACGCTGGCAAGACCACGCTTTTCAACGAGCTGACGGGGGCGCACGAGCGCACGGGCAACTGGCACGGCGTTACCGTTGCCGCCGCGGCAAAAAAAATGAAAGACCTGCCCTTCGCGCTCGTGGACCTGCCGGGGATTTACGGCGAAACCGCCACTTCCCCCGAAGAGAAAGTTACGCGCGATTTTATAGAGCGGGAAAAGGACGCGCTCTTTATCTGCGCGATCTCCGCAAACGACATAACGCGGGGGCTCGCCGCGGCGGAAAAACTGATCAAGACCAGAAAGACGCTCGTCGTGTTCACGTTTTACGACGAGTTTTCTTCGCGCGGGGGAAAACTCGATCTGCCGCGGCTGAAAACGGCGCTCGGCACGGAGGTCGCCGCGGTCAACGCGAACGACCCCGCCGACGTCAGGCGGCTGAAAAAGCTTTTGCCGCGCGCGGCCGCCGCCGTCGCGGGCGGAAACGCCGACTTCGCCGCCGCGAAAAAATTTATCCGCGAAGCGCCCGTGAAAAAACACCCGCTGGACAAGATTTTGCTCAGCAGGTACGGTGCGCCCGCGGCGTTCGCGCTGTTGTTCGCGTTCGTCTTTTACGCGGCGTTTGGAAAATATTCGCCCTGTACGCTGCTGCTGGAGCTGTTCGGCAGGCTGTCAGAACTCGCCGTCGGCGGGCTGGAAAGGGCGCTTTCCGGCGCACAGCCGTGGCTGACCTCGTTCTTGTGCGACGGGCTTTTATCGGGCGCGTTCGCCGTGCTTTCCTTTCTGCCGCAGCTCGTTACGCTGTTTTTGTTTCTCACCCTTTTGGAGGAAAGCGGCGTGATGGCGCGCTTTGCCTTTATGTCCGACGGCCTCTTTGAAAAGATAGGCCTCAACGGGCGGGCGTTCTTTTCGCTGTTCGCGGGCTTCGGCTGCACGGCGGTCGCCGCGCTTTCCACCCGCTCGCTGGACGATAAAACGCTGCACAAAAAGACCGTGCTCATGCTGCCCTTCATTTCCTGTTCGGCGCGCCTGCCGATCTATCTTCTCGTCATCAACAGCGTCTTTCCCTTCGCAAAGCCGCTCGTGCTCATGGCCGTCTATCTCGGCGGAGCGGTTCTCGCCTGCCTTTTTTCCGCCCTTTACGACAGGGTGTGCGGAAAAAGCTCCCCGCCCCTGCTGATGGAAATGCCCGCTTTAAGGAAAGTCGGCGCAAAAAAGCTCGCAAAAGTCTTGCACTATTACGTAAAACAATTTATAATAAGAGTCGGGAGCGTTATCGTCGGCGTTACGCTCGTCATGTGGTTTTTGAACAGTTTTTCCTTTTCGCTCGCATATGCGGACGGCGGGGACAGCATTCTCTCCGCCGCGGGCAAGGGGCTGAAATACCTGTTCTATCCCATGGGAATAGACGACTGGCGGATATCCGTGGCCGCGCTCGGCGGCATATTCGCCAAGGAGGCGGTGGCGGGCACGCTCGTCATGCTCTTCGGCGGTTCCGTCGAGGGCGCGTTCACGCCGGAATCGGCGCTCGCCTTTCTGGCGTTCGCCTCGCTCTACACGCCCTGTCTTTCGGCGCTCGCCGCCATACGGCGGGAAGTGGGGCTGAAAGGCGCGCTGTTTGCGGCGGGCGTGAGTTTCCTCGCCGGGCTGCTCGCGGGGTACGCGGTTTATTTTCTGGCCTCTCACGTGATCGCGCTGACTGCGGCGGCGCTCGTCGCCGCGGCGTGCGTGTTGGCGGGCATATTCGTAAAAAAGGACGGCGGCTGCAAGGGCTGCGGGAAATGCGATGGTGGAATTTGTTGCAAAGAGGCCGCAGGGCCTTGTAAAACTTCTGGCAGAACAAGGCGTGCCCTTTTCCGAAGCGCAGCGGGCGCTGCGGAAAAGGGACGTAAAAGTCAACGGCGCGCGCGTGGGGCGGGACGTCGAGGTGCAGGCGGGCGATAAGGTGGTCGCCTACGTGCGGGAGGAAAAAAAGCCCCCCGCCGTAATTTACGAGGACGAAAACGTGCTCGCCGCGGATAAGCCCAAGGGCGTGGAGAGCGAGGCGTTTTTTCAAGCGCTGAAAGAAGGGCGCGAGCTTTATTTCGTGCACCGCCTCGACCGCAATACCGACGGATTGCTCGTGTTCGCCAAAAACGAAGCGGCAAAAGAGGCTTTGCTCGCGGGGTTCAGAACGCACGCCTTTGAAAAATATTATCTCGCCGAGGTGTACGGCTCTTTTGAAAAAAAGAGCGGCACGCTCGCCGATTATCTCGTCAAGGACGCCGAAAAGGCGCAAGTGAAGATCTACGGCCGTCCCGTAAAGGGAGCGGTAAGGATAGAAACGCAGTATAAAACGTTGAAAGAAAGCGGCGGCACGAGCCTGCTCGAGGTCAGGCTCGTTACGGGAAAAACGCATCAGATCCGCGCGCACCTCGCCTATTACGGACACTTCGTCATCGGGGACGGCAAGTACGGCAAGGATAGCGTAAACCGCCTTTACGGGGCGAAAAAACAGCGCCTTTCGGCGGAAAGGCTGGTCTTTCATTTCGCAAACGGGCCGCTTTGTTATCTCGACGGAAAAACCATAAAAAGGAAAAACTGACATGCCGCAGGACGCATTCACGCTCTATCATCAGGCGAAGGAACTCAATAAAATGCTGGCGGGGGGTAAGGTCAACAGGATTACCCAGCCCGCGGAAAGCGAAGTGTATTTCGGCGTTTACGCCAACGGCGCGCGCTGCAAGCTGGCGGTTTCGGCGAACGTGGCGACGGCGCGCGTGTGCACTTCGGCAAACGAAAAGGAAAATCCGCTTGCGGCGTACAACTTCTGCATGCTTTTGCGCAAACATCTGCTCAACGCCGTGATAGAAAGCGTTTCCCTGGACGGTTTCGACCGCGTGGTGAAAATAGTCTTTTCCTGCTACGACGAGCTTTTCGGCGACAAGAAAAAAATACTGTACGCCGAGATCATGGGCAAGTATTCCAACGCCGTGCTCGTGCAGGACGGCAAGGTGCTCGGCGCGATGAAGACGGCGGGCATAGAGGAGGCGGGCAAACGCCCGCTCATCGTGGGGTTTCCCTACCTGCCGCCTCCCTCGCAGGACAAGCTCGCGCCCGACGATCCCGCGCTTTTGGGGCGGCTGACGGCGTTCGGCGGCGGGGATCTGGGCAAGTTTTTGTTTGAAAACGTTTCGGGGCTTTCCTATCCCACGGCGGCGGAGATCGCGTACCGCTTCGGCGCGGGCGCGGAAAGTTTTCCGCCGTTCGGCCTCGCGGCGGCGCAAAGCTGCCTGACGGCCGTTAAAGATTTCGTTTTCGGGGAAGATCTTTCTCCCTGCGTGAAGACGGGCGCGAAGGGCGCGGAGGACTTTTTCGCAAAGAGATACAAAAGCCTCGGCGGAGAATATATCGCTTTCGATACGGTGAACGCCGCGGAGGAATATTTTTTCGGCGCGAAAGAAAAAGACCGCGCCTTTTCCTCGCTGAAAAACAAGCTTTCCGAGTGCGTGAAAAAGGAAGAAAAAAAGTTTCTGAAAAGGCTTGCCATCATTTCCGAAAAGGAAAACGACTGCCGCGACGCGCAAACCGACAAAATCAAGGGCGATCTGATACTTTCCAACATTTACCGCGTGAAAAAAGGCGATAAGGTATTGGTGTGCGAAAATTATTACGCGGACAACGCCGAAACGAAGATAACGCTCGACGTAAATCTCTCCGCGCAGGAAAACGCGCAGCGCTACTATAAAAAGTATAACAAGCAAAAGCGAACCCTCGCGGCCGTCGCGCCGCAGAAAATAGAGGTGCTTTCCGAACTCGAATACGTGAAATCGCTCAAAAGCGAGATAGATCTCGCCGAGGACGAGGAGGGGCTGAAATTCGTGGAGGCCGAGCTCGCGGCGGCGGGGTATCTGAAGAGAAAGGAAGAGCGGAAAAGCGCGAAGAAAAAGCCAGCGGCGGCGGGGTATCTCTACGAGATCGAAGGCTTTGCCGTGCACGTCGGCAGGAACAACGCCGAAAACGACGCCATCACGGGCGGCGCGCGCGGCAAGGATATCTGGCTGCACGCAAAGAGTTATCATTCTTCGCATGTCGTAATAGACGTGCGCGAGCGCCCGGCGACCCGGAGCGTTATCAAGGCGGCGGCGGAGATCTGCGCGTATTTTTCCGCGGGCAGGCAGGGAACGAAGATAGACGTCGATTACGCCGAGAAAAAATTCGTCAAAAAACCGCCTAAGGCGGCGCTCGGTTTTTGGATATATTCGGAATTTTCCACGATCACCGTCGACCCCGCAAAACACGAAGAATTTTTAAAACAGAGATAAAAAATTTGCTTTTTGCCACGAATTATGATAGAATAGGTGAGAATTTAAAAGGCAGGAGAAAATTATGAACTACAAATTTGAAAAAGCCGAAAAGAGTACGGTCAAAGTTTTTATAACGCTGGACGCGAACGAATGGGACGCCGCGCAGACGGAGGCGTATAACAGAACGAAAGGCAAGTATTCCGTGCCCGGTTTCAGAAAGGGGCACGTGCCGAGAAAGGTGCTTGAAAGCGCTTACGGCAAAGGCTTGTTCTTCGAGGACGCGATCAACGGCGCTTTCCCGAAATATTACTACGAAGTTTTAGGGAAAGAACCCTCCATCGAGGCGGTGGCGCAGCCTTCGCTGGACGTGGAGGACGTGAGCGACAAGGGCATTACCTTCGTGGCCGTCGTACCCGTCAAACCCGAAGTCAAATTGGGCGAATACAAGGGTATAAAGTTTAAAAAAGTTGAGTATAATGTTAAAGACGAGGACGTGGAAGCCGCGCTCACCCGCCTGCAGGAGAGAAATTCCCGCCTGGTGGCGGTGGAAGGTAGGGCGGCGGAAAACGGCGACACCGTCGTTATCGATTACAGCGGCAGCGTGGACGGCGTAAAGTTCGACGGCGGCACCGCCGAAAAACAGAACCTCGAACTCGGCAGCAAATCGTTCATTCCCGGTTTTGAAGAACAGGTGGTCGGCATGAACGTCGGCGAGGAAAAGGACATTTCCGTCAAATTCCCCGAAGATTATCACGCGGAGAACCTCAAGGGCAAGGATGCGGTGTTCCATATCGTGCTGCACGAAATTAAGAAGAAGGAATTGCCCGAAATCACGGACGAGTTCGTGAAGGACGCCGACGGCGCCGAGAGCGTGGAGGCCTTCAAGGCGGAAACGAGAAAGCGCATGCAGGAAAGCAACGACCGCCGCGCGCAGAGAGAGCTCGAGGACAATATCGTCAAGACCATCACCGACAAGGCGGAAACGGAAATTCCCGACGCGCTGGTGGAAAGCCAGATCGACCGCATGGTGCAGGAAATGGAATACCGTTTGATGTACCAGGGGCTGCGCCTCGAGGATTACCTCAAGTATTCCAAGATGAGCCTCGAAGCCTATAGAAAGGGCTACGAGCCGCAGGCGAGGGAAATCGTCAAACAGCAGCTCGTGATCGACAAGATCATTTCCGACGAAAAGATCGAGGCGGGCGAGGAAGAGCTCGAAAAGAAGATCGCAGAAAACGCCGCCGCGCAGAATAAGAGCGCGGAAGAATACAAAAAGGAAAACGAAAGCAGAATGGACTATCTCAAAAACGAAATAGTCATCGAAAAACTCTTCGATTTCCTGAAAAACGCGAACACGATAGAATAAAAATCAGAGCAAGGGGTAAAAAATGGAAAGAAACACCGTGATACCTTACGTAGTGGAACAGACGGGCAAAGGCGAGAGAAGTTACGATATTTATTCGCGGCTTTTAGAGGACAGGATCATCTTTTTGACGGGCGAGATCAACGACGCCGTAGCCGACACGGTGGTTGCCGAACTCATTTACCTCGAAGGCAAGGATCCCGGCAAGGATATCTGTCTTTACATCAACTCGCCGGGCGGAAGCGTTTCCGCGGGCCTCGCGATATACGACACCATGAATTATATCAAATGCGACGTGCAGACCATCTGCATCGGGCTTGCCGCCAGCATGGGCGCGTTTCTGCTGTCCAGCGGCGCGAAAGGCAAGCGGTTCGCCCTTCCCAACAGCGAAGTGATGATTCACCAGCCTCTGGGCGGCGCGCAGGGCCAGGCGAGCGATATAAAGATCATGGCCGATCATATCATAAAGACCAAAAAGAAATTAAACACCATATTGTCTTTGAACACGGGAAAGCCTTACGACGTGATCGAAAGGGATACCGACAGGGACAATTACTTATCGGCGGAGGAAGCAAAGGAGTACGGGTTGGTCGACGAGATCTTCTATAAACGTCCTTAACTTTCCGCCGAAGAGGAGAAGTCAATGAAAGAAAAGGAAAGTTATTGTTCGTTCTGCGGCAGACCCAAGGAAAAGGTGCGGGAGCTGATCGTCGGGCCGAACGGCATTTGTATCTGCGACGAGTGCGTGGAAAGCTGCCGCGAGCAGATTTTGGACGCCCGCGCGCGGACGAAAACGGGGGCGAACGTAAAACTGCTCAAACCCGCCGAGATCAAGGCGCGGCTGGACGATTACATCATCGGGCAGGACAGGGCGAAACGCGTTTTGTCCGTCGCCGTGTATAACCATTATAAGCGCATCAACGCCGCGCCCGACAATAAGGACGGCGTGGAGCTGGAAAAGAGCAACGTGCTCCTTTTAGGACCTACGGGCAGCGGAAAAACCCTGCTGGCGCGCACGCTCGCAAAGATTTTGGACGTGCCTTTCGCCGTCGCGGACGCGACCACGCTCACCGAAGCGGGCTATGTCGGCGAGGACGTTGAAAACATTTTGCTCAAGCTCATCCAGAACGCCGATTACGACGTGGAACGCGCCCAGCGCGGCATCGTTTATATCGACGAAATCGACAAGATCGCGAGAAAGAGCGAGAACGTATCCATCACGCGCGACGTTTCGGGCGAGGGCGTGCAGCAGGCTCTTTTGAAGATTATAGAAAGCACGGTGGCAAGCGTTCCCCCGCAGGGCGGAAGAAAGCATCCCCAGCAGGAGTGTATCCGTATCGATACCACGAATATTTTGTTCATCTGCGGCGGCGCTTTCGTGGGGCTGGATAAGATCGTGCAGAAACGCATTGAAAATTCTTCGCTCGGCTTCGGCGGAAAGGTCGTCAACAGCCAGGAGGATAATTTCGAATTCGTGAACGAAATCCAGCCGCAGGATCTGATAAAATTCGGGCTGATACCCGAATTCGTCGGCCGCGTGCCCATCACGGTGGGGCTCAACCCGCTGGACGAAAAGGCGCTGGTCAATATCCTCACCGAACCGAAAAACGCGCTCGTAAAGCAATATAAAAAGCTCTTCGGCATGGACAACGTCAACCTCGAAATCACGAGCGACGGCGTTCTTGAAATAGCGAAAAAGGCGATCGCGCTCAAAACGGGGGCGAGGGGGCTTAGGACCATTCTGGAAAATCTCATGCTGGATACGATGTACGAAATACCCTCTGAGGCAAACCTCGACAAAGTCGTTATCGACGGCGACGTGGTGAAGTTCGGCGTCAAGCCCAAGCTTGTGAAAAAGGAAATCGCGTAAAACTGCTTACGAAGGAAAAATCAACATAGATTTTTTACGCAGGAAAAGACCATAAGAAAAACGTGAGATAAACTCTTACGAAAGAAGACCGCCGCACGGAAAGACCGCGCGGCGGTTTTTTTATGCCGCAAACCGCGTCGCTCCCGCGGCGGAACGGGGGTGTGCGTTTCTTGCTGACGCTCCGTCTGAGCGCGTCGGGAGGCATGCATGCGCATACGTTTTGCATAAACGTATGCGCATGCGTATGATTTCGGGGCGCTTTTTTCATACGTATGCGCATCTGTCATTCGTCTTTTGGACCGATATTGTAAAACCTATCGAGCGCATCGTTGTTTTCGCCGTATAGTTTGTTTCGGATAAGTTTAATATCGGTAAAAAAGTCGATGACCAGTCTGATAAAAATCCATCCTACCCAAATCAAGCCCAATCCTGCAAATAACAATAGTATGCCGCGAGCTGTTTCTCCGAAAATAATCAAGTACACGCTTCCCGCTATACAGGCAAGACAGAGAAAAACCGTCAGAACATCAATGCCGACACGCGCGGTCTGTATAGAATTATCGTTTTTATTATACATAATAAGTTCTCCTTTTTCGGGATTAAAAAAGCGCGCCCCGCAAGCGGAGCGCACCCCGAAAATGTACCCCACGTTGCTGCGACGCAATTTCTTCCGCATAGGGAAAATTGAAGTACAAATTTCGCTGTTTGTACCCCTAAGCGGAAAAATATGAAATTGCGTCGCAAAAATATTGTAACATAAGCGTGAGGATTTGTCAAACGGGGGGACGGTTTCGGAAAAAACGGCTTAAAATTTTCTTCCTGCCCGTAAAGCGGCATTTTCGGCGTTGGCGGGAAATATAATATAGGTATGAAAAAGAAAGAAATAAACCTCTTTGCCGCAGGCAAAGAGGGGGCGGACGGACAAGGCGGGCGCGGGAATAAATCAAAATCAAAGAAAAATTTCGATAAAAAAGCGTTTTTCAAGCGGTTTGCGCTCTCGGCGCTCAGCCTCGCCGTTCTGGCGTTTTCTTTCGGCTACGCGCTGAAAAATATCGATTATGCCGATAAAAAACTGACGGGCGGGACAGACTATAAGTGCATAGTCAATCTATGGCATGTGGACAGTTTCGAGGGCGGCACGGGCTCGCGCGCGGAGTTTTTGCTCGGCCGCGCGGCGGCTTTTGAAAAGAACAACGCGGGGGTGTTCGTCATGGTAACGCCGATGACGGCGGAAAACGCCAACGAGAAATTCGCCGCGGGCGAGCGGCCCGACATGATATCCTACGGCTACGGCGTGGAAATTTCCGGTTATTCCGCCATAAAAAGCGATAAAAAATGCGTTTACGGTCAGGTAGACGGCGACGTTTACGCCCTGCCCTGGTGCAGGGGCGGATACGCAGTCATTTCAAACGAACCCCTGCCGGAGGATAAAACGCTGGAAAACGCGGTCGTTTCCAAAGGCGCTTATACGCAGCCCTACGCCGCGCTCGCGCTCGGAGGATATACTTTGAAAAACTATGAAGAAAAGGCGCCGCTCGACGCGTATTACGCCTTTGTCAGCGGCAATGCGGATATCCTCGTGGGCACGCAGAGGGACGTCAACCGCCTGAACGTCCGCCAGATGGAAGCCGTCATTACGCCGCTTTCCGAATACAGCGACCTTTACCAGTATATTTCCGTAACGGCGGCCTCGGCGGAAAAGAAAGCGTATGCGGAAATGTTCATAGAGTTTCTGCTTAGCGAAGAAGCGCAAAAAAAAGTGAGCAATCTCGGCATGTTTTCGCCCTATTACCGGCTTTCCTACGACCTTTCGGGACTGGAGGAAATGCAGACGGCAATACAAAAAAGCGCGGCTTATCCCGTGTTTACCCCGCTTTCGGTATTCGGCGAGTTTTCGGAAAACGCCTTGCTCGCGGCGAAAGGAGACGAAGCCGCGCTGAAAAAATTAAAAAATTTGCTGATATAAATTCTTGTGAATTTTGCGAAAGTAGTGTAAAATATGAAAAGGAGAGATATGCGCCATACAGAGAGTAAGCGGGAGCGCGTTTTTGAAACGTGCGCCCGCGGCGTGCCGCTCGCGCCGCTGACGACGATCGGCGTCGGGGGAAAGGCGGCGTATTTCGCCGCGCCTGCGACGCGGGAGGAATTCGTTTCGCTTTACGACGAGGAAACGTTCGTGCTCGGCAGGGGCTCCAACGTGGTGATTTCGGACGGCGGCTACGGCGGCCTGGTGCTTTCCACGGCGAACCTGAACGGAATAAAGGAAGAAAACGGCGTTTTGACTGCGGAATGCGGCGTTACGGCCGCGCGGCTCGTCGACTACTGCCGCACCCGCGGACTGGGCGGCACGGAATTTCTGTTCGGCATTCCCGCGAGCGTGGGCGGGCTCGCCGCGATGAACGCGGGCGCGTTCGGGCGGGAAATGAAGGACGTGCTGCGTTCGGTCGTCGTATGGGACGGCGCTCAGAAAAGGATTTCCGTTGAGGATTGCGGCTTTTCCTATCGGAAAAGCGGCATAAAAGGCGTAGTTCTCGCGGCGGAATTCAACGTCGCGGGCGGTTTCGACGAAACTTTTATAAAAAAAATTGCCGATTTCAGGCGTGAGAAACAGCCGCACGGAAAGACCTTCGGTTCTACGTTCAGGAACGGGGAGGGCTATTCCGCCGGCGCTCTCGTCGAGCGGGCGGGGCTGAAAGGTTTTTCGGTCGGCGGCGCGCGCGTGAGCGAAAAACACGCGAATTTTATTTTGAATACGGGGGGCGCGACGGCAAAGGACGTTCGTGAACTGATTTTATACATAAAGCGAAAGGTAAACGAAAAATTCGGCGTGGAACTTGCCGAAGAAGTACGTTTTATAGGTGAATTTGAATGAAGATTACGGCGGATTATCATACGCATACGAGATATTCGCACGGCAGCGGCACGGTTGCGGACAACGCCGCCGCCGCGGACAGGCTTGGGCTGAAAGAACTTGCCGTCACCGACCACGGGTTCAACCATCCCGCGTTCGGGCTGAAAAAGAGAAAGATGCCGCACCTTTTGAAGGACGTTGCGGCGGCGAACGAAAACTACGGCGTTAAAGTGCTTACGGGCGTGGAGTCCAACATCGTTTCCGAAAGCGGAAAGACCGACCTCAAACCCGTCATGTACGACGATTTCGACGTTTTTTTGACGGGCTTTCACAAATTCGTGATCAGCGATTTCGGGGACGTATTCAAATTGTTCCTGCCGAATTACCTGCGGGACGGGCTGAAAATGAAAGCGCCGAGATCGCTCGTGGAGCGCACGACGAGAACGTATATCAACGTGATAAAAAACAACCCGGTCGACGCTATAACGCACATGAATTTCTGCGTGTTCGCGGACGCGGTGGAGGTGGCGAAGTGCGCCGCCGATTACGGCACGTATATTGAACTGAACGCGAAAAAGACGCACCTTGACGACGAGGAACTGGCGAATATAGCGGCCAAGACGCAGGCGCGTTTCATTATCGGCAGCGACGCCCATTCGCCCGACCGCGTGGGGGAAATTTCCCTGGTGGAAAAACTTCTTTCCCGCGTTTCCGTAGACATGTCGCGGATCGACAACATAGACGGGCGCCTGCCCGATTTCAGATTCAGAAGATTTAAGGAGAAAGGGGAAAAATGAACTTTACCGAAAAGGTCAAAGCGGAACTGACCGAAAAAAGCGCGTCTTCGGAAAACAAAAAGGCGTACCTTTCGGGGTTTTTGCGCGGCTGCGGTTCGGTAGTGCTGGCGGGGGGGAAGTTCGGCTTTGAGTTTTCCACCGAAAGCGCGGCCGCGGCTAAATACGCGGCTTACCTTTTCGAGGCGGTTTATTCCTATTCCCTCACCGATTATTTTTCCAAAAGCGACGCGCTCAACAAGAAGGAACGCATAACGTTTGAATGTACTGACGAACGTTCCGCCGACATCTTGCGGGATCTGGATATTTTGACGGAAAAAGGCCTGTCTTTCGGCGTCGGCGCCCGTACGCTGGAGGCGGCGGGCGCGAAGAAGGCGTTTTTGAAGGGGATTTTCGTGGGCGCGGGCAACATCACGGTGCCGCGGCGGCGGGGGGAAACAAAGGCGAGCACGGGCTATCACCTCGAATTCGTGCTGGCGGGCGAAGAGCTTGCCTCCGCCGTAGAGGGGGCGCTGCTCTCTCTCGGCATGAGCGCAAGGCGCACCCTGCGCAAGGGCAGCTGCGTCGTTTACGTGAAGAGCGCGGAGGATATCAAGGATTTTCTCGTGTTCACGGGCGCGTCCAAAGCCGCTCTCGAACTGACGGATATCATGATAGAAAAAGAGGTTATCGGCAACGCCAACCGCCAGAAGAACTGCGATCTCGCCAACGTCACCAAGCAGATGGACGCGGCGGAAAAGGTCATCGCCGCCATAGAAAAGCTGGAAAACGAGGGGCGGCTGGGCGAACTGAGGCAGGAACTGCGGGAAACGGCGGAGGCGCGCAGGATTTACGCGGAGGATACGCTGCAGGAGCTTTCCGAGCGGCTGGGGATTACGAAAAGCTGCCTCAATCATAGGCTGAGAAAGATACTCGAAATAGAAAAAAGACACGTATAAGAGAGCGCGGCGGGCATGCCGCGGCGTTAAACAGAGGATAAAGGACGGATTATGGGCGATTTTGTACATTTGCATTTACATACGGAATATTCCCTGCTCGACGGCGCTACGCGCCTGAAAGAGGTGTTCAAGGCGGCGAAGGCAAAGGGCATGAAGGCGGTGGCCATCACCGACCACGGCAACATGTTCGGCACGCTCACCTTTGCGGAGGAGGGCAAAAAGCTCGGCATGCAGGCCATTATCGGCTGCGAGATGTATGCCTGCGACGATTATAAAAACAAGGCGGGGCGGGACGAAACGGACCACCTCATTTTGCTCTGCAAAAACAAAAAGGGATACAAAAACCTCGTCAAGCTCGACTCCATCGCCTATGTGGACGGATTTTATTACAAGCCGCGCATAGACTACAACCTTTTAAAAGAACACAGCGAAGGGCTCGTGTGCCTTTCCGCCTGCCTTGCGGGCAGGGTGGCGAAACGCCTTCTGCGCAACGATTACGAGGGCGCCATGAAGTTCGCCCTTTCCATGAAAGAGATCTTCGGGGAGGATTTTTACCTCGAAATACAGGACCACGGGCTGGAGGAGCAGAAATACATCAACCCCATGCTCATACGCCTTTCCAAAGAAACGGGGATAAAGCTTGTCGCGACCAACGACGTGCACTACGCCGAACGCGCGGACGCGGAAATTCAGGACGTAGTCATGTGCATCAGCATGAAAAAGACCATGGACGACCCCAACCGCATGAAGATGAGCACCGACCAGATGTACATGAAGTCGCCCGAAGAGATGTCCGCGACCTTTCCCGACCTGCCCGAGGCGCTGGCGACCACGCTGGAGATCGCGGAAAAGTGCGCGGAAGAAGAGGTGTTCGATTTGAACGCCAAGTGCGAGCCGATCCGCGACAACTCGCTTATTCCGGGCTATATTCCCGATAACGGGCAGTCGGCGTACGAGTTTCTGCGCGACCTCGCGGAGGAAGGGCTGAAAAAGCGCTATCCCGTCATTACGGACGAGATCAGAAAGCGCTTTGATTACGAACTCGAAACCATTCACACCATGGGGTATATCGAATATTATCTCATCGTGTGGGATTTCATCAACTACGCCAAGAGCGTGGGCATACCCGTCGGCGCGGGGCGGGGCAGCGGCGTTTCCAGCATCATTGCGTACAGCGTGGGCATAACGGACGTGGATCCCCTCAAATATTCCCTCGTATTCGAGCGCTTTCTCAATATCGAGCGCGTCAGCATGCCCGACTTCGATATAGACTTTTCGGATGAACGCCGCGGCGAAGTGGTGGAATACGTCCGCAGGAAATACGGTTCGGACAAGGTGGCGCAGATCGTTACTTTCGGTACGCTCAAATCGAAGGCGGCGATCAAGGACGTCGGCCGCGTTTTCTCCATTCCCTATGCGGACGTGGACAGGATAACGAAGCTCATGGACGGCAAGTCCACCATCGAAGAGAGCCTGGGGCTGAAACCCAACAAGGACGGAGTGAACGTGGGCGTGCGCGATCTGAAACAGATCTACGACGAGGATCCCAACCTGAGAAAGATAATAGACATCGCCATCAAGGTGGAGGGACTGCCGCGCAACACCTCCATGCATGCGGCGGGCGTGGTCATCTGCGCGAAACCGATCGCGGACAACGTGCCGCTGCAAAGGAACGGCGAGGACGTTACCACGCAGTTCAACATGAAACAGGTCGAGCAGCTCGGCATGCTCAAGATGGACTTCCTCGGCCTCATAACGCTGACCGATATCAAAAAGGCTGTTGACTACGTGAAAGAAACCACGGGCAGGGAGCTCGACTTCCACCAACTCGGCTACGAAGATCAGGGAACGTATGACCTCATAGGTTCGGGAGATACCGACGCCGTGTTCCAGCTTGAAAGTCCGGGCATGAAGAGGTTCATGCGCGACCTCCGCCCGACCACGTTCGAAGATATTATCGCGGGCATTTCGCTTTACCGTCCGGGCCCGATGGATTCAATCCCCGACTACATTAAATACAAGCACAATCCCGACAGCATCAAATACAAACACCCGCTGATGGAGCCTATCCTTTCCAACTCCTACGGCATCATGATCTATCAGGAACAGGTCATGGAGGTCTGCCGCAGTCTGGGCGGATTCTCGTTCGGACAGGCGGACATCGTGCGCCGCGCCATGGGTAAAAAGAACGTGGAGGAGATGGAACGCCAGAAAAAGATATTCGTGCACGGCGGCGTGGACGAAAAGGGGCGCACCATAGACGGCGCCGTCGTGCGCGGCGTGCCGGAGGCGGTCGCCGTGGATATTTTCGACGAGATGGCCGGCTTTGCGAAATACGCCTTCAACAAATCGCACGCGGCGGCCTACGCCGTGCTCGCGTATCAGACGGCGTTTTTGAAAAAATATTACCCCAACCAGTTCCTCGCGGCCATCCTGAACAACCGCATAACCAAGATAGAGGAGATCACGAAATACCTGATGTACCTCCGTTCGCGCAATATCCCCGTGTATCCGCCCGACATCAACAAGAGTATCGGCGATTTCAAATGCGAAGGCGAGGGGATCCGTTTCGGGCTGGCGGCCATCAAGAACGTGGGCGAAAACACCATCAACGCCATGGTCGAAGAGCGCAGGACGAACGGAGCCTTCAAGAGCTTTGAGGATTTCGCGATGCGCTGCGCGGCGCTCGGAACGAACAAGCGGCTGGTGGAAAACCTCATCTACGCGGGCGCGTTCGATTCTCTGGGCCACGCGCGCTCGCAGTATATCGCCGTTTACGAAGAGGTGCTCGACCGCGCGGCGGCCATCAACAAGCAGAAGAACAGCAACCAGATGAGCCTGTTCGGCGACATCATCAAGGAGGACAACACCCTCGCGGTGGATTATCCCGCAATGAGCGAATACCCCTCGCAGGTCAAGCTTTCCAAGGAAAAGGCCGTGCTCGGGGTGTACGTTACGGGGCATCCCCTAAGCGATTTTATGGAGGCGTTTTCCAAAACGGGGTTCAATACCTCCCTGCTCGAATATTACGAAGAGGACGAGGACGGCAACAAGACTTACACCGAAATCAAGGACGGTCAGTACGTTACCGTGGGCGGCATCGTTACGGCGGCGGAGCGCAAGACGACCAAGCGCGGCGATCATATGGCCGTTCTCAAGGTGGAGGATATATACGGGCAGATCGACTGCGTGTTCTTTCCCAAGAGCTACGAGGCGAACAAGGCGCTTCTGAACGAGGAGGAGATCGTAAAGATCAGCGGGCGGCTGCAGATCAAGGAAAACGACGTGCAGATCGTGGCGGACAGGATAGAGCAGCTCGAACTTAAGGCGGGCGCGGAAAAGCCCGCCGAGCAGGAATACATGGGGCTGATCGTGCCGGAGAGCAAAAACGAGTTTATCGACGATATTTTCGACATAATCGAAAGTTACGAGGGCGACATAGGCGTCATCATCCATAAGGACGGCAAAAACTACACCGTGAAAAACAAGGTACGCCGCTGCGAGGGGCTGATGACCGAGCTCAAAGGCATTCTCAGCGAAAAAGAGATCGTGTTTTTCCGGAAAAAATCTTAATCTGTAAACGAAAAATCTTAAAATGCACGCGAAAGCACTTTTATTTTCGGCGTTTTTATGTTAAAATAATTCCGAATTACAAAAAAAGCGGAGGAGAGTATGAGAAAAATAGCGGTATTGACGAGCGGCGGCGACGCCCCCGGCATGAATGCCTGCATAAGAGCCGTTGTGAGAACTGCTCTTTACTATAACATAGACGTGTACGGCGTGGAGCGCGGCTGGCAGGGGCTGATCGACGGCAACCTGACCAGAATGGAAACGCGTTCCGTTTCGGGCCTCATACATAAGGGAGGCACCTTTCTGAAAACGGCGCGCTGTCCCGAATTCGTGGAGCTCGAAGGGCAGCGCCGCGCGGCGGAAACGCTTTCCGCTTACGGCATAGAGGGCGTGGTGGCCATCGGCGGCGACGGCACCTTTCACGGGGCGGTCGATCTGTGCAACAACTTCGGCGTCAAGGTGGTGGGCATTCCCGGCACCATCGACAACGACCTCGCCTATACCGATTATACGCTGGGTTTCGACACCGCGGTCAACACCGTGCTCTGGGCGATGAACAACCTGCGCGACACCATGACTTCGCACGACAGGGTTTCCCTGCTCGAAGTGATGGGGCGCCGCTGCGGCGACATCGCGCTCTACGCGGGCGTTGCGGGCGGCGCGGAATACGTGCTCGTTCCCGAGGTGCCGTACGATCTGGACGTGATCGCCTCTTCCATCCGCAAGAGCCGCATGCGGGGCAAGACGTCCAACATGATCATTCTGGCGGAGGGCGCGGGCAACCGCGACGAGATCTGCGCCGCCATCAAGGAAAAGACGGGCATCAGCCCCAAAGTTACCGTGCTCGGCCATATCCAGCGCGGCGGCTCGCCCAACATGGCGGACCGTATCCTTGCGGGCAAGTTCGGCGTGCGCGCGGTGGAGGTGCTCAAAGACAAGAAAGAGAGCTGCGCCGTCGGCATACGGGATAATCGGATCATCACCGTTCCCTTTGAAGAAGTGTTCAAGGCGGAAAAGAAATTCGACAGCTATCTGTACGAAACGTCCAAAATACTGGGATTGTAAAAGTCATAAAGCGGCTTAACGGCCGAAATACATACACATAAGGAGAGAATCATGAAAAACTTGAAAGGCGCTTTGATGTTTGCGCAGTCGGGCGGTCCCACGTCCGTTATCAACAGCAGTGCTGCGGGGGTATTCCTCGAAGCGCTCGATTCCGATGCGGTTACCGCGGTCTACGGCGCGGCCAACGGCATCAGAGGCGTGCTGGACGAAAAGTTCTACGACATCGGCAAAGAGGACAGGAAAGAACTCGAACTTTTAAAGTATACGCCGTCTTCGGCGCTCGGTTCGGTGCGTTACAAGCTGAAAGACGCGGCTGTGGACGATACCGATTACAAGAGGATTTTGGAAGTTTTCAAAAAATACAATATCCGTTATTTCATGTATAACGGCGGCAACGATTCCATGGATACCTGCAACAAGATCTCCAAATTTTTGCAGAAATCCGGGTATGAATGCAACGTTATCGGCGTGCCCAAGACGATCGACAACGACCTGTACGGCACCGACCACTGCCCCGGTTACGCCAGCGCGGCGAGATATATCGCCACCACGATCATGGAGATCAACCTCGACGCCAAGGTGTATGACACCCCGATGGTGTGCGTGATCGAGGCGATGGGCAGAAACGCGGGCTGGCTCACGGCCGCCGCGAAACTCGCCAACGCCAAGGGATTGGGCGCGGACCTCATCTATCTGCCCGAAGTTCCTTTCAGCGTGGATAAATTCGTCGAGGACGTGAAAGCCGTCTGCGCGAAGAACAACAACAAGTGCATCGCCGTCGTTTCCGAAGGCATTCACGACGAAAACGGCAAGCTCATCTGCGAACTCGTATCCGAGGGCGCGCGCGACAGTTTCGGCCACGCGCAGCTCGGCGGCGTGGCGACCACGCTCGCAAACATCATCAAGGAAAAGACCGGTTTTAAAACGCGCGGCATCGAACTGAGCCTTATGCAGCGCTGCGGCGCGCACCTCGCCTCCAAGACCGACGTGGAAGAGACGTTCGAGGCAGGCAGGCAGGCGGTGAAGGCCGCCGTCGCGGGCGAAACCGACAAGATGGTGTGCTACGAGAGAAAGGCCGGCGGCAAGTATGAAATAGAATACAAACTGCTGCCGCTCGAACTCGCGGCGAATACCGAAAAGAAAGTGCCGCTCGAATGGATCACGGACAACGGCACGGGCATTTCGGACGAATACGTGAAATACGCCCTGCCGCTCATACAGGGCGAGGCCAAGGCGCCGCTGGAAGACAGTCTGCCGCGTTTTGCCCGTCTGAAAAAGGTTCTCGTCGAAAAGAAATAACAAACATAAATATAAGCAATAAAAGCGCTCCGCGTGCCGCGGGGCGCTTTTTTATGCAAAAATCAAGGAAATTGCTGGAAAAAGTTGACATTTTTCGCGGGGGGGCGAGTGCCAACCTCACGTGAACACCTATATTGTGGTTTTTAGTCTTTAATTCAGTCAAAAACCACAATATATAGTTCTTACACCAACACTTCAATTACGATGCTTTTAATTTCGCCCTGTTTTGGATTAGAAAATTTGCATTTGCGCCCTTTGGGGCTGGTTTCGTATGAGAATGTATAAGACATAAAAAGAAAACCCTGTTCGGATAAATTCCGTTCAGGGTTTTTGCTATTTCGTTTCGGTCGTCCTCGTTTCGGACTATCGTCGGGAGAGTCGTCGTTTTTGTATTTCAAGTAAACATCTACTATGTCGTCTTTTATTAAAACCTTTCGTACAAGTAGGTCAATTAGGTTTTGTGCTGGTTGGGTTATTGCATAGGATAGATAATCAACAACTTGCTTTTGAGATAAAGGCTTTACTTCTTTACCGCGCTCGCTGGCTATGATTTCCTTTAACTCGGTTTTGCGGTTTTCCAATTCTTTCAAACGTGCATTTGTGCTTTCCGAGAAGAAGCCGTTTTCGACCGCTGTAATCAAGTTGATGAGCGATGACTCAACTCGTTGTAATTCTTTCTCGGCAAGCCGTAGGGCAGAAGTGTCGTAAAGGTTGCTATTGAAGGTTTCCAATATTTTATTTACGAGAAGATTGAAGTTGCCTTCGGTAGCCAGCATTTTCTCAAACGCTTTTGTAATGGCTTGTTCCAATACTTCTTTCTTAACGGTGCGCTGTTGCGGACATGGCTCGGATTTCGGACATTTGTAATATCGGCTTACTTTACCTGATTTGGATGTGCCGGCGAATGAAGTCATACGTCTACCGCAGTGTCCGCAAAAAATCTTTCCTTTTAGTAGATAAGGATGTTCGGTTCGAGGGTGGCTGCCGTACTTGTTTGCGTCAATACGTGCTTTGGCTATATTATAAACCTCGATAGGAACGATAGGGGGATAGATTTTATCGTAAGCGCATCCGTTTATTCGATAAATGCCTGTGTACTTCTCTTGTCGTAAAATATGATAGATCGTATCGGCTCGGAAGTATTTACCACGATTAAGAACGCCGCGCTTGCTTAATTCTCTGGCTATATCAATGGGATTTTTGCCATTTGCATATTCTGTAAAAATTTCTTTTACGATTGACGCTTCTTCTTTGTTTATGGCAACTTTTGTAGCGGTCTGAACTTTCTTGCCGTTTTCTTCGGAATAGACAGGGTAGAGCGACCAGCCGTAATTTATGATGCCACCTATAAAGTTACCTTTTAGGCGTGTTTCGTTCATTCCGCGTTTTGTCTTTTGCGACAGTTCTTCGCTGTAGTATTGGTTCATACCTTCCAAAAGGCTTTCGAGCAAAATGCCTTCTGGCGAATCGGGTATGTTTTCCATAACCGAAATAATTTTGATGCCGTTGTCTTTTAAGTGTTTACGGTGGATAGCCATTTCATATTTGTTACGGGAAAAGCGATCGAGTTTATACACAAGAACGACGTCCCATTCTTTTTTGTCGCTATCCTTCATCATTTGTTGAAAACCCTCGCGGTTATCGTTCGTACCCGTCATAGCTTTGTCTATGTAGGTTGCAACGATTTCAATACCGTTCTTTGCGGCATAATCGTCAATAACGCGGAACTGACCGTCGATAGACTGTTCGTTTTGTCTATCACAAGAGTATCTTCCGTATTTTGCACCTCGTAACATATTGTGAACCTCCTTGATATGAGCGCAGTATAAAGTCAAACCTTGCAAGTTTTTTGCAAGGATTAAAAACTTTTTTCTTACTACACTCATTTCGCTGTATTCGTCTTTCGACGAACAACGGAGATGTCCGGAAATGGCTTTGTCAAATTTAGTGTATATTCTTGGCGGTAAGTCCGTCAAAGAGAAGTAGAAAATATTACGCTGTAATCTTGTTATAATAAAATTTTAAGTAATATTTTCTACCTTTGACGGCAAAGACGTTTTCGGACAAAAAACCCTGTCGAAAGACGAATACCACTTTAATACCCTTAAATATTACCTTTTTGCACCATAGGTTACTTGTAATTACCAACTAATACTTTTGAAACCTTTTATATGACCGACAAACAAAAAACTCACTGCTATACTTATGGTAGGAGGTAAGCGAAAATGAAAAAACAGCAAGTGAATTACAAAGTGAATTTGATAGGTGAGCAGGATTTGTCCAAATTGTCGGCAGACGAGCTGGAATTGCTTGTGGCGGCATATATAGAAGATTTGCGAAAATACCTATCATTGCCGAATGATGAACAGTAAGTAAAAGAGCGGTGTAACAATAAAATTGTTATCCCGCTCTTTTACTGTCTTAAATTTTGGACATTACACTCTTGATTTTTGTCAGAGAATTTGTTATAATAGTTTTGTATGGGCAAACAGAACTTTTCTAAAATTAAATTATTAAAGATTTGGGAGATGCTGAAACAGGACACTGACGAACAGCATCCTTTGACAACCAATCAAATTATAGAGAAATTAAAGGCGGCAGGGATAGAGTGCGACCGCAAAACATTATACCAAGACATCGCAACGCTCAATTCTTATGGGTACGAAATTATACAGCGTAGGGGACAGCACAATAACTCATACTATGTAATTGACCGAAACTTTGACGTACCCGAACTTCGTATCTTAATGGACGCAGTGCAAGCCGCAAGTTTTGTTACCGAAAAAAAGACGGCAGAATTTATAGATAAGATTTCGGCGCTTGGCGGAAGTAATCGTGCCGAACTATTAAAACGGAATATCGTCTTATTCAATACAACCAAGCATACAAACGAAAACATTTATTATAGCATTGATAAGATAGACGAAGCTATACTGTCCGAGAAAAAGATTATATTCAAGTATTTCGATTATGATTTACATGGGGAAAGAGTATTCCGCAGAGAAGGACACCGTTATGTTGCAAATCCCATAACATTGGTTTTCTCGAACGACAATTATTATCTTGTTTGTTATCACGATAACCATAAAACGCTCACGAATTATCGTGTAGACCGTATGACGGAAGTAGATATACTCGACGCGCCCATAAATAAAGAAGCTCGTCCAAAGGGTATAGACGTTTCAAATAGCCGTAAGCAAGCATTTTCAATGTTCAGCGGTGAAACGCAAAATGTAACTTTTGAAATGGCTTCCGATTTAATTGATGTCATTTTCGATAAGTTCGGCGAGAAAACCAAAATAACCGATCTCGGTAACAATAAAATCAAGTTTTCTGCCGAAGTGCAAATAAGCAATATGTTTTTCGGCTGGTGTTGCAGTTTTGGCAACAAGCTGAAAATCATTGCGCCGAATGATGTTCAAAATCAGTTTATAGATTATTTGCAAACACTTTCAACTGTTTACATAACCGATTAACACAAGTAATAATGAGAGGATTGAATGCAGGATTTTGAAGCACTGTATGACGAGAAAATATCGTCAATGCAGGACAACGAAATAGTAGACGAATATTTTATGAGCCTTTTGCAGACTCATAGTTTTGTCGAACTTCTTAAATCCTTATATTACAGTCCTCAAGATGCTGATGTATCATCAATATATTTGGAATGTTTGAAGCAAGGTTATCGTATGTGTGATTTGCAGCGAGCTTTTTGTATTCTTGTTGATGAGTGGTACGATGGTCCAATTTGCTTTATCGCTGCTGAAGAAGGTAGCAGAGAAGAACTTGTTGAGATGAACGATGAACACGTAAAAACTATTTCTCGGTTTACAGAGGAGTATTTTTTACGCATACGTTTGATTTCTGAAGAAGAAGTAATTGTTGGCGAAACAAATAGTATTAAGATTGAAAGCAACTTATTTTCGGCAAGTTCAATATTTAACGAAGTGGCAAAGTGGGCGTCATTCAATATAGATGAAAACAATGTATTATCTATACATAATAGCGAGGTAGTACATGATAATTTCGAGTTCAAATTGAACGAGGGTAATGTTGATGTTGTTCGTAAGTATAACAGCGTTTCAGTTCATTGTTCAAATGCCGATTTATCTGGTGATTTTTATTATACTATTATCAATTCGGCAGACGAGCTTTTTAGCGTATTGGAAAAAGAAAATTGTTTGATGCGAATAAGGCAATATATTGACGGGCTGAACGCGCATTTCGCAGAAGTGCAGGTGGAAAGGTTTATAAGCGATAAGAGCATAGTTGAAAAATGCAATCAATCAAGTATTTATAATCTTTCGGACTTTTTAGAGTATTCGCCAATTGATATATCCACGCAAGAAATGTTCGAGATTTATAGCGCATTGCAGCAAGTCAATACCGCGTTACCCATTGACATATTTAATTCGTGGATAAACAAGTTGTTGCCCCGTGAGTATTATGTCCTAAAAAAAAGATATTTGGAAGGGCAGTTGCTTACTTTGGAAAGTGTTGGTGAGATTTGTAATGTTTCGAGAGAACGAATACGACAAGTTGAACAAAAGGCGATTAGAGCAATGCTATCCCCTAAAAGGAATAAATATAGAATTGCTTTAGTATCTCAATTAAAACTATTTAGCCCACATAAATCATATATTACAATTTCCGAATTGGAAAGATTAGGTTTGGGCGCTAATGTAGCTATATTCCTTGATAAAACAACGGGCGACGTTCTTTACGAAAGCGGATATAGAGCGTGCTTTTTTAGTCGAGATTCAAAAAACAAACTTGATTACTGTTTGGAAGAACTACCCAATGAATTTACCAAAACAGATCTTCAAGAATATAGTATTCTTATATCAGAGAAATTAAATAATGCCTTTACAGCAAATGAGATTACCGATTTGATATGCTGTAGGTATAGAATTTGTGGTGAGTATATTGCAAAGAACAGAATTACTCTTAAAGTCATATTGTCATTCTTAATGCAAAAATATTTTCCGGATGGAATGGATATATATGAGGATGCAAATATAGATTTCTTACGTGAAAAGGCATATATAGAGTTTGATGGTTTTGAATTGGCTGATAACAATAGAGCCGTGCGAGCAAGGTTGCAATCTTTTTGTGTTATGGTTGCTCGAGGAGTTTGGAAATATGATACAGAGCAAATTCTTATTTCTAATGATTTGCAAGCTGCAATTCTTGACTACATAAATCAATATAATTCGCCCGTTTTGCCTATTCAAGCAATAATAGATAAGTTTAGTGCCGAGCTCGGTGAAATTGAAATTTATAATAAATACTCTTTGCATAGTCAGTTGAAAAAGTTTTTACCTAATGAATATTCTATCAATCGTGATTATGTGATGAAGAGTAGTGGCGACACATTTTATAGTGTTATTGAAGCCTTTGTTAAACAATCTGCTTTCCCTGTAACCAAGAGAGATATTCAAAGCAATTTTCCGGGCGCAACAGATATTGTCATACAGCAAATGGCGGCGGCAACTAAAGTTATTAATATGAATGGGTATTATGTCCATCTTGATAATTTGGATATAACTGACGATGAAATTGCTTCGTTAAAGTATGCTGTTGACAATGAGTTAAGTGATATGGCAATTCATCACGCCAATATTGTCTTTGCCAGAATTAGGGGTAGTGTGTCGGGGTTGTTTAATAGAGTTGGTGTAAATCACTATTTGCAATTCTTTTATTTGCTTCGAGAAATATTCCCTAACGAATATGAATATAACAGACCGTTTATCGGCGCATTAGGTGTTGAAGTAATTAGTGGCGAAGCTCAAGTTATTAACTTGATAATGCGTAATGATGAGTGTAGTATATCCGACATTAGACAATTTGCAAAGGATGTTGGTACTGTTATAGAACGATATATAGAGTTTATTGATAGGAACAATGATGCCTTTGTATTTAAGAATAGGGACACTATTATTTCCGTGAACGCAGCAGGGCTTGACGAAGTGGATTTTTCAAGATTGGATGCGGTTTTGGAGGAGTTTATAGGTGATGAACCGTATAAGTTGCTATCGGATTTTTATAATTATCGAGAAATGCCTGATTTAGCTTGTTTATGGAATACATGGCTCTTGTATAGCGTTATTAAAAAGTATTCGACAAAGTTCAAATTGGCATTAACGTCTAATTTTCTTAATGAAGCAAAGCCCATATTAGTACGACAAGGTTTTGATGAGTCCAATATTGATTTTGGTTCATTAGCGGGAATTGATCAAGGTGATTCGGAACAATTTGATAATAACGACGAAGATATTTTAGATGCCTTCGATTACGACGATTTGGAGTAAATATGAATTTCAAAGATTTACAAATTAAAAAAAGTTATATCAATCAAGGGACAGACAATTTTGTTGACTGTTTATTGAACCCTGCGCTCAAATTGGCAACGACGTATCGAAGAAGCGTTGGGTTCTTCTCGTCGTCTGTTTTTAAGCTAATCATAAATGCTTTGCCGTCGTTTATACGAAATGGCGGTAAGGTGAATTTAATTGTAAGCCCTACATTAAGTGAAGATGATATAGCGGCAATACAGTTGGGGTATGAACGTAAAGAAGATTTGATTAATCGTAGATTTTTTGAGGACTTTAATAGTGAGATTAAGTATTTTGACGATGCCAGCTTGGAGGTTTTGTCAGAGCTTGTTGCGAGGGATATTTTAGATATTAAAGTTGCTTCGGTTAAAAACGACATTGGTATTTATCACGACAAGTTAGGAATTCTGATTGACAAAGACGACAATAAGATTGTTTTTTATGGCTCGCCCAATTCGTCCGTAAATGCTTATCAAAATAATTACGAGAGAGTTAGAGTTGTTCGTAGTTGGGTTGCAGGCGAGGGCGATAGTGTAGATGATGAGGTTGTAGAGTTCGATAAACTTTGGGATAACCAAAACGAATTTTTAGACGTCTATAATTTTATGGATTCTATTAAGAAAAGTATTTTCGACGTCATAGAAGAAAGGAAGTTTACAAAGAAAAATTCCGAGCCGATTAAGTTGTTTGATTATCAAGAAAAGGCTATTCAAAAATGGGTAGAAAATAGCTATAAAGGTTTCTATATTATGGCAACCGGTACAGGTAAAACTTGGACTGCTATATATTCCGCCAAAAAGCTCATAGAAGATTATCCGAGCCTTATTGTAATAGCCGCGCCGTATAAGCATCTTGTTAAACAATGGGCAGAAGATGTTAAGAGGGCGTTTAAGGACGCGAGTATTTTGCTTATATCGTCGGAAAATCATCAATGGTATAGTATTGCAAAGCAATTAGTTATTGCACAAAAGTATAAACCTGAAAAG
>ENA-OYXD01000333-OYXD01000333.1-human-gut-metagenome-genome-assembly--contig:-NODE-333-length-27156-cov-10.849120_pt1 | contig 27156 bp, 24 predicted proteins | sample MGYA00244818_ERZ653412 | MGnify/ENA primary metagenome ERZ653412 (study PRJEB26926, sample SAMN06165146) | human gut metagenome | biome: ENVO:00009003; feature: ENVO:2100002; material: ENVO:00002003...
AGATTACTACGCGTCTCGTGGGCTCGGAGATGTGTATAAGAGACAGAATTAAGGGAGACGGGGCTTAGCTACCCCGATGTGACACTGCTGGAGCCGCTGGCGGAGGAGTTGTCCGTCAGTATTGGAGAGCTTCTGAGCTGCCGGGTACCCGCGGCGGAAGAAAGGGAGCAGCCTATGACAGAAGAAAAGAGGAAAGAGACCGTGCAGACCGATGAGAGCCTGCAGGCGGTGGTGGAAATTTCCAAGGACACGGTGCAGCAGAAGCGGCGTGACATCCGGCGGCTCATCACCGCCCTGGTGGTGGTCGTGGCGGCGGCGCTTATCGTTTTGGGTGTAGAGTTCAGCCGCAGGTGGCAGGAGAATAGGCACTTTATTACCGTTAAGGATGCGGAAATTGAGGCACTGTATTCGTACCGTGGCCACACGGATGACTATGATTGGGCCCTGGTGTTCTGGGAAGGGCAGTATCTGCGACTACAGCTTTTAGAGGAGTCATGGAGCCAAGATGCAGGCGCCGCCGATCTGATCGACGGCAACAGAATTGCCTGGCGGACCATACAGGCGGATTTTACCTATGATGACCGTACCAATAAGGGGAAAATTACAGAGCTGAAATCGGAGGTCTACCACGAAAAATATGTGTACGCTGGGGAAGGAAAGCCCACAGAGCTGCCACTATTCGGGCTTGAGGAAACCTTTGTGACACAAGGGAAAAACGGCGACCTGTTTTTTTACCGAGAGGTGGAGGGCGAGTGGTCTGGACAGCCCGTTGCCGAGATCCTTTTGCGTATGCCATCCTATTATTTGACGAATGGGTACGGAATCGTGGATTTGGGTAAGGACGGCGTATATGATTTGCTGGCCGATGACGGCATCAGAGAAAACACACAAGTTATCTATACTTATTCAGACGGTGAGGTACAGATTGGCTGGAAGAGCCCCCGGACGTCCTATGAGCAATGTGACACCTGAGAAGTCAAAAGGCTCCCGATTTCGGTCGGGAGCCTTTTGTTGCAAAATAATCGCCGCTGTGGTACACTGGCGATGAGATTGAATGAAGCTACGGCGCCGCCCGGCGCCTGAGGATTCCTAAAAACGGGAGGCTGCTGCATGGGAAAGCTTTTGGATAAAATTCGGGGTCTGCACAAGCCCGGCAGGCCATTTTGTACGGCTGTGGTTGTGGCTGCGGGCCGCTCGGAGCGCATGGGACAGGACAAACTACTCCTGCCCTTAGGAAATCGGCCGGTGCTGGAGCACACCCTTCGGGCGGTGAACGCGGCGGAGCGGGTGGACGAGATCATTCTGGTGACCCGGGAGGATCTGATGATGCCCCTGGCGGACCTGTGCAAGAAATGCGGGCTTCAAAAGCCGGTGAAGGTGGTGCGGGGCGGCGAGACCCGGCCGGAATCCGTGCTGGCAGGAGCCCTGGCGGCGGATAGCCGGGCGGAGCTCATTGCGGTGCAAGACGGAGCCCGGCCGCTGATTACCCCGGAGCTGTTTGATGCGGTGGCGGAGAGCGCCCAAATCACCAATGCCTCGGCCCCGGCGGTGCCGGTGACGGACACCATCAAGGTGGCGGATGAAAACGGCGTGGTGCGCTCCACACCGGAGCGGGCAACTCTGTACGCCGTGCAGACGCCCCAGGTGTTCCAGGCGGAGCTTTTAAAAGCCGCCCTGCAATCGGCCATTACCTGCGGGGTGAATATCACCGACGACTGCGCCGCTGTAGAGCGGCTTGGCAAGCAGGTGCAGCTGGTGCCCGGAGATGGGGAGAATATCAAGATCACCCGGCCCCTGGACCTCACTGTGGCGGAGGCGATTCTGAAGAAGCGGGAGGAGAGGGCATGACGAATTTACGAATCGGCCACGGCTATGATGTGCATCGGCTGGCGGCCGGGCGGAAGCTGATTTTGGGCGGGGTGGACATCCCCTATGAAAAGGGGCTGGAGGGTCATTCCGACGCGGACGTGCTGGTCCACGCCGTTATGGACGCCCTGTTGGGCGCAGCGGGGCTGGAGGACATCGGCTGCCTGTTTCCGGACAGCAGCGAGGAGTTTCGAGGCATTTCCAGCCTGGTGCTGCTGGAAAGAGTGGCCGGAGAGCTGAAAAAGCGGAGCGTCACCGTGGTGAATATCGACGCCACCATCCTGGCCCAGGCACCGAAGCTGGCGCCCTATCGGGCCCGGATGCGCCGGAATATCGCCGGGGCTTTGGGCATTGACACCGAACAGGTGGGGGTGAAGGCCACCACCGAGGAGGGCCTGGGCTTCACCGGCGACGGTAGCGGCATGGCCGCCCACGCCGTGGCATTGGTGGAGCGGCGGTAAAATTTTTCTGAAAAACATATTGACATGAGAACTGTACTATGCGTATAATACAGATAGGAACTGTATTATACGCATAGTACAATTTTGCTTTAGACGGGAGGTGCCAGGATGCCATGATCTCATTTGAGAATTTCCATAGTGTAGAAGGGGTGCCCATCTACCTGCAGATGATCCGCCATGTGAAGCAGGGGCTTGCGGCGGGCACTGTACAGAATGGGGACGAGCTGCCGTCCCGGCGGATCCTCTCCGCAATGCTGGCGGTGAATCCCAACACGGTGCAGAAGGCGTACCGGCAGTTGGAGGAGGAGGGATTGATCCAATCTCGGCCCGGTGCGGGGAGCCACATCACAGCATCCCGGGAGCAGATCGATCAGATTCGCTCGGAGCTGTTTCGCACAGAGGTGCAGGAGACGGTGGCGGCCATGAAAGGGATGGGCCTTAAAAAGGAGGAGGCTGTGGAGCTGTTGCGGCGGCTGTATGACGAGGAGGAAGAAGGATGAAGCGATATTTGTCTGTGTTCGGTCTGGCGGCCCGGAGCAGCTTTTGGCAGGGATTGGTACTGATGACAGTTTCGGTGGCCCTGGCGGGTGCCCTGCTTTATCTGACGCCGGGCAGCGTGTCTGTACACTATGTGGATGAATACGGTGCGGATCAGACCTATGAGGACGACCTGGCCCTGTCGGAGCTGCCAAAGGCCAGCAAAATGGCTGCGCCGCTGGCCCTGGGCTTGGGGGGATTGTGCTCTGTCCTTGCCAAGAGCGGCGGCGGAAAGGGTGCAAAGACCGGGTACACCATGCGGCGGCTGCAGGTGCGGGAAGGCACCGCCTGCCTGCTGTGGGTGGTGTATGACTTCATGATGCTGCTGCTCTTTTGGGCTTTAGCGGCGCTGGTGGTCTTTGGAGTGATGACCCTGCGGATGAAAAACATGCCGGAGCCCAATGGCATCGGCCCCCAGAGCCTGATTTTAGCCTATTACGGGAGCGCCCTGCTGCACAATCTCCTGCCGGCGGGAGATGCCCTGGCCTGGGTCAGCCACGCCGTGGCGATGGTGGCCTGCGCCGTGGGCTGCGTGGACGTGGCGGTGAAGGGCTGGCAGGAGAAGCTCGGCGGTATCGCCATGGCCATCGCCGTGATACTGACCGCGGCAGGCTATTGCGTGGATCTTCAGCACTCATCATATTATATCCTGCTCATAGTGGCCCAGGCTATTGTGATCGGGCTTACCATCTACAGCTGGAAGGGAGGCGACGAGGATGAAGATTTCCTGTATGCAGGGCAGGATTGAGAGCCTGCTGCCGCCCAATGTGGACCCGGGCAGCACCTTATCCAGCCTCAACGGCGCCTTCATTGGCGGATTGACGGGCTCCATGCTTTGGTTTGTTACCAAGTATTCCCGTGACTACCAGTCTCTGTTTACCTATGACAGCGTGCTAAGGAAGAAAACGCTCGTCGCAGGGGCGAGGATCGCACCCTTTACAGACTATGAGGGCTGCGCCCTGTGGCTGCTGGTATACTTTGCCATTATTGCCGCCGTGTGGGCGGTGCTGCTGTATGGCAGCTTCAGCCGGGGGAGCCGGAGCCTGTACCTCATGCGGCGGCTGCCGGAGGGAAGAAAGCCACTTTTTGCCTATGTGCTGCGGGCACCGGTCAGGTATATGGTGTACGGCGCTATGCTGTGCGCGGTGCTGCTGGGCGTTTATTATATCATCTGGCGGTTCATAACGCCGGAGAGCTGCTTGCCGTTTTGAGGAGGGACAGACCATGCTGGAACTGAAAAACATCACAAAAGTATATGGAAAGAAAGCCGCCCTGCAGGATGTGTCCGTGGCCTTTGCGCCGGGGCAGATCGTGGGCCTGTTTGGCGAAAACGGCGCGGGAAAGACCACGCTGATGAAGTGCATCCTGGGCCTCATAGGTCACAAGGGGGAGGTGACCCTGGACGGGGAGGCCATCGGCTGCGGCAACATCGCGCGGCTCAGCTTTGCCACCTGCGAGCACAGCTTCTTCCCCCGGCTCTCGCCCAAGGCGCACCGGGAGTTCTACCGGGAGCATTTCCCCCGGTTCAACGATAAACGCTTTGAGGCTCTGATGGATTTTTTCGGCCTGCCCATGGACAAGGCGCTGCGGAGCTATTCCGTGGGTATGCAGAACCAGTTTGAGGTAGTGCTGGCCCTGTCACAGGGGGCGGACTACATCCTCATGGATGAGCCCTTCGCCGGCAACGACATCTTCAACCGGGAGGACTTTTACAAGGTGCTGCTGGGCATCCTCACGGAGCAGGAGACGGTGATCCTGTCCACCCACCTGCTGGAGGAGGTGAAGGATTTCATCTCCCGGGCGGTGCTGCTGCGGGAGGGACGGATTGTGGGCGACCACACCGTCGATGAGCTGGAGGACGCCGGAGAGGATCTGATGAGCTGCATCAAGCGGACCTATGACTATCGGGGCGACCGGATCCAAAAGACCATCCGGGATCTGACGGAGGAGGGAGAGACATGAAGCGGGCCATTGCCATGACGCTGGTGCTGTTTCTGCTGTCACTGGGCGGCTTCACCGCGGTGACGGCTTGGATGTGCCGGACTCAGGAACAGGTGGAGTTTACCAACATCGTGGCCCGGGGGGAAGAATCCGTGGCCCGGGGGCTGCACATGACGGAGTATGACCTGCTCCACAACCGGGTGCTGTGGACCACGGAGCATGACCTGGGCACGGAGAGCCGGGTGACAAAGACTACCTGCGGGCAGAAGACCGACTATCAGTATAACTCCATCGGTGCGTCTGCCCCCTACACCATCCGCCGCCTGCTCCCGGAAACGCCGGAGCTGATGGCATATCTGCGCCAGCATATACAGAACCCGGAGGATAAGGTGACGATCAATTTGGCGGATTTTGCCCAGAGCTACGACCTGTGTCTGAGCTATGGGGGCTCGGGTACTATGCTCACTGCCCAGGATGTGAAGGAAAACGGCGATTACATGGATTTCCCGGTGCTGCAGATCCCGGTGGACCCGGGCGACAGCGTTACCATCTCAGCCTGCAGCACCGGTGACGGACTGCGGTACTATGTGAGCGGGGAATACCGGACCGAAAGAAGCTTTGTGTCCCAGGCCGTGGCGGTGACCGGCGGAACAGTGGTGACGGCCGGATTTGAAGCCGATGCGCACCCCCGGGCCGAATGGGCGCCGGAGGGCTACGGTTTGTGGCTGGTAAGAGACGAGAAATCCCAAAAGCGGCTGGATCTGGTGTATCCGCTGGACATCGAAAAGCAGCATGTGACAAAACTGTCTGCCAGCCCCGACGGGGATAAGCTGCTGCTGTTTTTTGAGGAGGATGGACAGATGATGCTGCAGGTGCTCCGGGGCGATGATTTTACCCTGCTGCAGACCATCCCCATAGAGGGAGAGCTGGGCGAACACCAGCTGGAGCAGCGCTATTACGATGCGAGCGGCCAGGAGGTCGTGAACCAGTGGACCTATAAAGATACCTTGCAGGTGAACAGGGAAATAGGGTTCTATGCCGTGGCTGTGGGCAAGCAGTTGACGGTGCTGCAGAATGGGGAGAGCGGCCTGGAGCAGGTATTCTCCTGCCACATGCCGGATCTGTATTCCCTGGCCGCCCTGGATGGGATACGCTATGGCTGGGAGGACGAGGGGGTAGATAGGGACGCGATCATGGAGCGATATAATCCCGGCGAGGGGGATTCAAGGTATGATTTTGAGGCCATGTCCATGGCGCTGCAGGACGGCAAGCTGGCCATTGCCTGGAACGACCCGGGGCTTTACGATGGATTGACCCTGGTGGAGATCTACTCCGAGAAGGGCTTGGAGTATGCCCGGGGCATCTTCTGCGGACTATATAATCAGGAGGGAGATGCACAGAGGTATCTGTACAGTATGATACAGCCGAAACTTGTATGGGCGGAATAAAAAAATAAAGCCTCCGGCTATGCCGGAGGCTTTATTTGGCGCAGAAGGAGGGAGTCGAACCCTCGCGCGGGTTTTTAAGCCGCCTACTCCCTTAGCAGGGGAGCCCCTTCGGCCACTTGGGTACTTCTGCAAAACCATATAATGCGGTTTGGCGGAGAGAGTGGGATTCGAACCCACGGATGCTTTCACATCGCCGGTTTTCAAGACCGGTGCTTTCGACCACTCAGCCATCTCTCCGTGTGTGAAAGTGCGCTCAACCCAAACGCAAGAATTATTTTACCATAGGGGGAAAGCTTTGTCAATAAAAACAAAAGAAGAAAAGATGGTTTTTTCGGAAAAAATATGTTGACATTTGCCGCGCTCAGTGGTATTATAAATAAGCTGATTCGATTCCGAAGACGCAAAAAATAAATTATCCGGGTGTGGCGAAGTTTGGTATCGCGCTTGAATGGGGTTCAAGAGGCCTCGAGTTCGAATCTCGACACTCGGACCAAAAAAGTCCTGAAACTACAAGGGTTTCGGGACTTTTTCTTTTTCTGTTGCGGACCAGAAAATCGTCTGATTTCTAACAGTTTTCTGACACCATCATTCATTCGCAGCGGTGGAAAACAGCCTGCTCATTTTGTCCGCTATGGATTGCTTCCGAGCTGCATCTAAATGGCCGTAGAAGTTAGCATTTTTATGTCCGAATGGCCCAGCCACCTCTGCACGACCTTTAGGGAAAAGCCGTTGGACAACAGCAGACTAGCACAACTGTAAAAACAGATGCAGGGGAGGGCAGAATAGTGGTGGGCCGCGGTGTGTTATTTAGAGTTTTCCCGGGAAGAGTCCGGCGCGGCGGGGTCTTGCTCCTCCTGCTCGCTGAGGGTCGGGATGAAAGCCCGGGCCAGCTTTCCCTTGCCCCGGTGCTTGATATAGAAATACCCAATAACGCTGAAGGTCACGGCACCAATAAAGTTGACGAACAGATCCTCCATGGTATCATACAGGCCGATATCCAAGTAGCCGTCAAAGCCCAGGTCTTTGCCGTTGACCGCCACAGAGTGGATACCGTCTATCGTGACGGGGGTATTGCTGTTAGTGGGATCCAGCATCACGGAGGTGATGCTCTGAACCACCGTGTCCTTTTGCATATCCAGATGGAAGAGCCGATCCATACCAAACTCGAAAAATTCCCACAGCACACCCACGGTCATGGAAAAGCAGAAAGCAGCCAAAGCCACATATATGGGGGAGAGCTGAAACTTGATGCGGCTATTTCGGTTGAGAATATCAATGAGGGCAAAGCCGGTGGCTGCGCAGAGAAAGCCTGTAGTGGTGTGGAGCATGGTGTCCCAGTTGGGGTAGGTGATGAAATAACCCTCCAGCTCGCCCAGTATTTCTGCCGCAAATATGAACAGAAGTATGATGATTTCCAGGGTGGTCGGCAGTTGGATACCGAAGTTTTGCTGGATGAAAAAAGGCAAAATAAACAAAATCAGCACCAGCAGGCAGATGAAGGCGCTCTCGTATTCGCCCCGGAGGATGGACAGAACCAGCTCTGCCACCACAATCAGCCGCAGAACTACATAAACGGCAAAAACAGCCGGCTGCTGGCGGATTGTGGCCTTGAGCCGGCGGACCGTATCTTTAGGTTTGGGTGGTTTCTTCATGGGAACTCCTTTCATGCGGCTTACTGTGCCGCTGCTGCTTTGTTTCTTTTATGGTAGCATACTGAGGAGAAAAACACAACGAAAATCGTTGTCCGGCACAGAAAAGCGGGAAAGCTTTTTGAGATCATGGGGACAGGATCCCAATAACCGTGTAAATGCCCTGCGCAGATTCATTTGAAGCAAAGGGACAGCTCAATGTGCAAATGAATAGGTGGGAGGGGCGGAATTAGAGGAATACTTGAAGAATACGATTCATACGACAGCTTCTTTGCTTGCTATCTGTTTTTACCCGGTGTAAAATGATTTTGAATAATGTGCGGGAGGCACGATATGGATCGTTCAACCGATAAAACCTATCTATTCGAGCAAATGCCCGCGTCCCAGGCGGTGCGGCGGCAGATTTTACCCGCTATCGCCAGTCAGATGGTGTTGTTGGCCTACAATCTGGCGGACACCTATTTTGTAGGACTACTGAACGACCCGCTGCAGACGGCGGCGGTATCGGTGGCGTACACCATCACCGTGCTGATGACGGCCATTGCCAATCTGTTTGCCGTAGGTGGGGCCAGCTGCATGGCCCGGGCCATGGGACGGCATGAAGACACGGATGCCCGATGCATTGCGGCCATCTCCTTTTGGTGGTGTCTGCTTGCGGCGGTGCTGTTTTCCGTTGCCTTCGCTTGGCTTGCATCACCATTGCTGCATCTGTGCGGAGCTACGTCGGAGACGTATGCGATGGCGTTCCACTATGCCAAATGGGTAGTTATTTGGGGTGGTCCCTGCGCCATCATCAACATTTTGCTTGCAAACCTCTTGCGCGCAGAGGGCAGTGCGGCGATAGCATCGGCGGGCGTATCTCTGGGCGGCCTTATCAACATTGGCCTGGATCCGCTATTCGTGCTGCCGCAATTTTTGGGATTGGGAGCCCAGGGGGCGGGACTGGCTACAGCCATCTCCAATGGCATTGGTACGTTGTTTCTGCTCTTCTGCATTTTTAACAGGCGCCGCAGCTCAGTGGTATCGCTGCGGCCTGGCAGCATGCGGTATATCGCTAAGCACATGGGCAGCATAGTGAAAATCGGCTTTCCCTCCTGTGCCCAGTATTTGCTGACCATGGTGGCAGTAGGGGCACTGATGAAGTTCATGTCCGCCTACGACACCGATGCAGTGGCTGCGCTGGGTATCGTCAAAAAGCTGGACATGCTGCCCCTGTATTTTTCCATAGGCGTTTCCGGTGGCATACTGCCGCTGCTGGCCTATAACTACGCTGCCGGCAACCAGGAGCGGCGGCATCAGGTATTTAAGCTGGGCTGCGGCGTATCGGTTGTATTTTCGCTGGTGTGTGTGCTGACTTATGAGCTGCTGGCGCCGATGCTGGTGGGACTATTTATTGACACACCAGCCACCGTTGCCTACGGAGCGTCTTTTCTGCGAATCATGGTGCTGGCTATGCCGATGATGGCCGTGTGCTACCCCATGATCACCCAGTTTCAGGCTATGGGACGAGTGAAGGAATCCCTGATTTGCTCCGTGCTGCGCAAGGGCGTACTGGATATCCCGCTGCTGTTTCTGCTGAATGGATTACTCCCCATGTACGGCTGTACCATGGTGCAGCCCATTGTGGATTGCATCTCAATGTTGGCAGCTCTATGGCTTTACAGGAGGATCTTGAGGCAGGAGGGAAGGGGCCGATAAAACGGAATACGCCAGCAGAAGGGAAAAGAGAATTATAGGATGGCGGCCCCCGGGATCTGCTTTACGCGGAAGCCGGGGGTCTGCATATGTCGGCCACTGCGTATAGCCTATCTCTTGGTAGGAAAGTGCCATAAAATATGCGCGATAGTCCTGATTTTAGGACGGCACATCCGAAAAACAGGACTATGACAAGAATTTGACAAGCTTATAGAGGACATGTACAATGCAATTACAAGCAAAAAGGAGGGCGTTACGCCATGGAGTTTTGGAAAATGAACGGTGCCGGCAACGACTTTATTGTGGTGGATGACCGACAGGATGCTATACCCGATGAGAAGTGGCCGGAGATCATCCGCACTGTCTGTGAGCGGCATATGTCCATCGGTGCCGACGGATTCATGGTGGTGAAAAAGCCCACCTACGGCGGCGACTACAAGATGCTGTTTTTCAATTCCGATGGCTCCATGGGGGAGATGTGCGGCAACGGTGCCCGCTGCATCTGCCGGTATGGCTATGAAAACGGATTGGCCGGCGAGGTGCAGAAGGTGGAGACCACGGCGGGCCTGGTCACTGGTTGGCGGGTGGATCGCCGGCTGTACCGTGTGCGGCTCAACGATCCCTGCAACATGCGCCTGGATGGCAAGGCGGAGGTGGACGGCGCGACCTATGATTGCGCCTATGTAGAGCTGGGAGACCCCGGCATCCCGCATGCGGCAGTGCCCATGAAGGACCTGAAGAATTTCGACACGCAGACACTGTTCTGTTTGGGTCGTAAGCTGCGGTTCTATAAGGATTTCCCCAAGGGCGCTAACGTGAACTTTTACGAGATCATTGGTCCGGACCATGTATATGAGCGCACCTATGAGCGGGGGGTGGAGGACTTCACCTATGCCTGCGGCACCGGTACCGGCTCTGTGGTAACTGTGCTGACGCTGCTGGGCAAGGTCTCCGGAAAAAACGTCCGGGTGGATATGACCGGCGGTACCCTGTATATTGATGTAGAGCGGGACGGCAGCGGACATGTCACCGATCTATTTCTCACCGGCCCCACTAACATCGTCTGCAAGGGTGAGATTACCGACGAGGCCCTGACCATCTGACATTAATTACAACTATTTAACTAAGGTATGTAAGCATATGCTTTACATAGAGAGCAGTCAAATCAACCAAAATCAGTTAGGAGGAGTAAAAACTTATGGAAAAGAAAGCTGTCGTCAAGAATTATATTTTCCTTGGCATCATGCTGGGCGCAATGATTATTGGCGCGCTGGTGGGCTGGCTGGCCCCCAGTGTGGCCCCTGTCGTAAAGCCCCTTGGCACCGTGTTCATCAATATGATGTTCTGCGTGGTAGTTCCCCTGGTGTTCGTGTCCATTGCGGGCTCCATTGCCAACATGAAGAGCATGAAGCGTGCCGGCAAGATCATGGGCACCACGGTGGCGACCTTCGTCATCACCGGTGCCATCGCTGCTGTCATCATGTTCGCGCTGATGAAGATCTTCCCCCCGGTACTGGTTCCCTGGAACGACATCCCCTCTGAGGAAATGGGCGAGTACGCCTCCGTCTCCGACATGATCGTCAACTTCTTCACCGCCAGCGACTTCGTGGGTCTGCTGACCCGCAAAGCCATGCTGCCCCTGATCGTGTTCTCCGTGCTGTTCGGCTTCGCCACCAACATGGCGGGCGGCTCTGAGACCCTGGTCGCCAAGTGGCTCAGCAGCATGACCGATGTCATGATGAAGTTCATCAAGATCATCACCTACTATGCTCCCGTGGCCTTCTTCGCCATCTTCGCCGGCTTGGTCGCTGACTACGGTCCCCAGATCGCCGGCTCCTATGGCCGCGCCATGGCTGTGTACTATCCCCTGTGCTTTATCTACATCTTTACTGCGTTCCCGCTGTTCGCCTGGTTCGGCGGCGGCAAGCACGGCGTGAAGACCATGTTCAAGCACATCACCAAGCCCGCTGTGGTCTCCTTGGGTACCTGCTCCTCTGTCGCTACCATCCCCACCAACCTGGAAGAGGCTGAGGATACCGGCGTCAGCAAGGACGTGGCTGAGATGGTCGTGCCTCTGGGCGCTACTATGCACATGGATGGCTCCTGCTTCTCCTGCGTGTTGAAGATCGCCTTTGTTTGGGGCGTATTCGGTCAGGATATGAGCTGGGGCAAGCTGATTCCCATCGTTCTGGTGGCTGTGCTGTCCTCCGTCGGTATGTCCGGCGTGCCCGGCGGTGGCTACATCGGCGAGTACATTATCTGCTCCATCTTCTTCCCCAATCAGATGGAACTGGCATTCCCCATTCTGGTGGCCATCGGCAACCTGGTCGATCCTCCCGCCACCATGATCAACTCTGCCGGCGACTATGTGGTGACCTACATCGTCTCCCGCTTTGCGGACGGCAAGGATTGGCTGGAAAAAGCTCTGGCCAAGAAGAAGGAAACTGCTGTCGCCGAGAAGGCTGAGTAATCTATTTCACTATCTCCTCTGCTCTCGGCAGAATGGGCAGGGGGCTGTGGTGTGGTTGAGCCGCAGCCCCTGCGCCCAATTTCACTGACACATTCATACAAGATATTATCCACCTTAAATACAAACAAAAGCCTTAAATTTGTATATCCGGCTCGCTGTGAGCCTTACACATACATTAGAATCGAATCAGTGGGAAAAAGAAAGGATATCGCTATGATCTGTGAGAATATTACTATCGGAGCCAATGGCCACCTCCACTTTGCTGGCCAGGATACAGTGGCCCTGGCTAAGCAGTACGGCACACCGCTGTATCTGCTGGATGAAGACTATATCCGCCATCAGTGCCGCGTGTATCAGAATGCCTTCAAGAAGCATTTCGGCCCCTCCAGCCGCCCCCTGTATGCCAGCAAGGCCAACGCCTTCAAGCGCATCTACGAGATCATGAAGGAGGAGGGCATGGGCATCGATGTGGTATCCTCAGGCGAGATCTACACCGCCCTGCAGGCGGGCTACGACCTGTCCCACGCCTACTTCCACAGCAACAATAAGACCGATGGGGATATTGTGTACGGTATGGATAACCATATTGGCTACTTTGTAGCGGACAATGTGGAGGAAATCAAGGCCATTGAGGCCGAGGCCGGCCGCCGGGGCATCAAGCAGAAGGTGCTGCTGCGCCTGACCCCGGGCATTGATCCCCATACCTATGAGGCCATTTCCACCGGCAAGGTGGATAGTAAGTTCGGCTCTGCCGTGGAGACCGGACAAGCGGAGGAAATCACCGTGTTTACCTTGGCCCAGCCCCATGTGGAGCTGATGGGCTTCCACTGTCATGTGGGTTCCCAGGTATTCGGTGAGGATATTTTTGAGCGTGCGGCCGTCATTATGCTGGAGTTCATTGCCGCTATGAAGGAAAAGCACGGCTATATGGCGCAGCAGCTGGATCTGGGCGGCGGCTATGGCGTCCGCTATGTCGAGAGTGATCCCTTCCTGGATGTGGACACCAAGGTGAGCCAGGTGGCGGGAGCCATCCAGACGGCTTGCAAGCGGCTGAACATTGAAATGCCTGAGATCCATATGGAGCCCGGCCGCAGCATTGTGGGCGCGGCAGGCATGACTCTGTATACCTGTGGCACGGTGAAGAAGATCCCCGGCTATAAAAACTATGTCTCCATTGACGGCGGCATGCCGGATAATCCACGCTATGCGCTGTATAAAGCCAACTATACCTGCCTGCTGGCTAATAAAATGAATGAGAAGTGCGACTTCGAGGCCTCTGTGGTGGGCCGCTGCTGCGAGAGCGGCGATATTATCCAGGAGCATGTGATGCTGCCTGCCTCCGTGGGCCGCGGCGACACTGTGGCAGTGTGTACCACCGGTGCATACAACTACTCTATGGCCTCCAACTATAACCGCCTGCCGCGGCCCGCTACAGTAATGCTCAGCGGCGGCAAGAGTTATATAGCCATTCGGCGGGAAACCTTCGAGGATCTGTGCGCCTGTGACCTGTAAGCCAAAGCAATAAAATCAAGGCCCGCCCAGGCGGGCTTTGATTTTATACCCATTGAAAACTTTGCGGTAATCGTGTAAAATTATTGTGTAAACTGCGGATACAGCAGGGCAGAGAGGAACGAACACCGCAGAAATGGGTGAAAAGAGGTATGCAGGATGGATATACTGCAAAATGTCATGGACTCATCCTCCCACGCCATGTTCACCATGGATCGACAGGGGATTGTAACTCATATCAATCAGCAGGCCAAGGAACGCTTTGGCCTGTTTAACCACAGCCTGTACGCCCATTCAGCCGGTCGGCTGGAGCCGGGTGATCTGGTGATTCTGGCCACCACCGCCGTGGGCGCCGATGACGGCAATCTGACGCCGGAGGATCTGGCGGTGATTGGCATCCGGGATCCGCGCCTGCGGCCGAATGATATTCTGGCGGCGGTGGGCGTATACAAGGGGCCGGGTGTCAAGCCTGTGTACAAATATCTGCGGGGCGGTGAATCCGTGGGGCTGCACCTGGATGTAACCTTTCAGGGCGTTCCTATTTCCGTACACATTGGTGACAAGCAGATTGCCGTGGAGGTGCGGGAGAAGGTATACTCCATTACATATTTTGTTTCCATCTGTCAGGCGGTCATTTTGGACCACCGGACCCGGCAGGTGAAGTTTTGGGAAGAAAAAGGCTACTCCGCCCGAAAAGAAGGCCTTGGCAGTCTGCTGCGGGGCAGCACCTATATTGCAAAGGGCCCGGATCAGGAGATCTGCGTGGTGGGTTACCATTTCAAGGATTTTTTTGAGGGCGAGCTTTTCGAGGAGCACCTGCGGCAGGTGCTGGACGGGCAGGCTCCCGGCTTCTCGGATGTTGCCTATGAAATCAACGGATTTGCCCTGCTGGCCTCCATCCTGCCCATTCGGGATGGGGAGGAGATCGCGGGGATCATCGTCAAGTTCCGCAATATTGAGGACATACGCACCACGATTATGGAGCGCAACACAGCCATTGCCGCGGCGGAGCGGAAATACCGGGAGTCCTCCGAGCGCAGCCTGCCGGAGGAAGAAGGCTCTCTGCAGACCTACGGCAGCTCCGCCGCCATGCGCGCCGTCCGGCGGCGGGCCTATAAGCTCAGCCAGATGGATTGTAATATTTTCATCACCGGCGAGGTAGGCACAGGGCGGACGAAGTTGGCCAAGAGCATCCAGCAAGTGCAGCCCAGGGGTGGTCCTTTTCTTCGAACGGATTGCTCTGCCGTGGCGCCGGGTCTGCTGGAGGAGCAGCTGTTTGGCAGAGAAGGCGGCGTACCCGGATCCTTCCTGGAGGCCGACGGCGGTACGCTGCTGTTGGACGAGGTGGGCGGCTTGCCTATGAATGTACAGGCCAAGCTGCTGTATGCCATTCGTCGGCGGGAGATTATGCCGGTGGGCGCCTCTACTCCGGTTCCTGTGGATGTGCGGCTGCTCTTTATTGCCGGGCCGGAACTGCGGGACGAGGTGGATTCCGGTCGGTTCCGCCAGGACCTGTATTACCGGCTCTCAGCCTTTTCGGTGGAGATGCCGTCCCTGCGTGACCATAAAGAGGACATCTATCTGCTGGCCAACCAGCTGACAGAGCAGATTTGCCAGCGCTATCATATATCTGAAAAAACACTGTCCGGAGAGGCTTTCAGCAAGCTAATCAACTACGATTGGCCCGGCAATCTGCGAGAGCTGGAAAACGTGCTGGAGGGAGCGGCGGCGCTGTCAGATTCGGACATCATCTATCCGGAGCATATCCACCTGCCAACGGAGTCTGCGCCACTGACGCTGCGGCAGCACCTACGACAGGAGGAAAAGCGCTTTATCCAGCAGGTACTGGCTCAGTGCGGAGGAGATCGGCAGAAAGCTATGAAGCAGCTGGATCTGTCTCGGTCCGTGTTTTACGAAAGGCTGAAGGAGTACGGTCTGCACTGACAGACCGAATCCATACATATTTTGATACCATGAAAGGAGAACAAATATGAAGAGTTTACAGGAGTTTCCACGGATTCCCCTTGCGGTGCTGCCCACCCCCATTCAGAAGCTGGAGAATATTAGTCGTCTGCTGGGAACCAATGTGTGGATCAAGCGCGATGATCTGACCGGTATCGGCTTGGGCGGCAATAAGGTGCGCAAGCTGGAGTTCCTGCTGGCAGACGCCAAGCGACAGGGCGCAGAGATCGTGTTCACCACCGGCGGCGCACAATCCAACCACGCAATGCTGACGGCAGCCTGCGCCAAAAAGCTGGGCATGACGCCCATCCTAATTCTGAAAAAGCGTGGCGTTACCGAGCGCAAGGGCAACCAGCTGCTGGAGTATCTCATGGATACCGACGTCAGGTTCATGGACACGGACAGCTATGACGACATTTACGCCGAGATGGATCGCGTGGGCCAAGCCAGTGGCAAGAAGTATTATAAAATCCCCTGCGGCGGCTCCAACGCCATCGGCGCCCTGGGCTATGTGAACTGCATGAAGGAAATTGCCGACACAAGTATGCATTTCGATTACGTCTGCTGTGCTGAGGGCAGCGGTGGTACCCACGCCGGCGTGGCACTGGGAGCTAAGCTTTTTATGCCGAAGACCCAGGTGGTGGGCTTGATGGTGGACAGCGATCCCTTTGAGATAATCACTACACGTATTATGCAGGAAACAGCCAAGCTGCTGGAGCTGGACTTTGTGCCCACCGAGTCAGATGTGCACCTGGTGAATATGTGTGGCCCTGGCTATGCCATTCCCTCCCCGGAGGGCAACGCCGCCATCCGCATGATGGCGGCCAATGAGGGCCTTTTCCTGGATCCCGTATATACCGGTAAGGCCTTTGCCGGCTTAATCAAACTCGCCCGGGAAGGGAAGTTCAAGCCTGATGATAACGTGTTGTACCTATATTCCGGCGGTGCTGGAGGGCTGTTCGCCATCGACGTGGACCTGGGCTGAAGCAAGATTCGGCCCGCGCGACAGGAATAATAAATCCGCCCCTATGCAGCATATCCACACAGGGGCGGGCATAAAAAAAGGATCAGAGCCTTCTTGGCCCTGATCCTTTTTCGGTTTTACTGCAGCAGCAGCAGGCTGAACACCAGGGTGAACAGAGCCACCGTTTCGATAATACCGATGACGATGAAGTAGTTGGCCGTGCCCTTTCCGGTTTCACCCAGAGCATCTGCGGAGGCCGCGGCCACCTTGCCCTGGAAAAGGGCGGACAAGCCGATGGCCAGACCAGCAAAGATACCGGTGAACATAGCCAGCAGAGAGTCACAGCCGCCCTCCACGGCGCTGCGGATGAAGTTCATCAGCAAGAAGCCATAGATGGTTTGGGTCAGGGGAGCACCGGAGAAAGCCACCATGATAAAGGGGGCGGGCTTGCCGTTGGCGTAGCATTTTTTCCATGCGCCGACAGAAGCCTGTGCGGCAAAGCCGGAACCGAATGCAGAGCCCATGGCGGACAGGCCCAGAGCGCACGCCATACCAATAAATGCGATATTCATAATTAATCTCCTATCCGTTTATTTTTTTATTTTGTCACCCTTTTTAAAGGGATCGTATGCGATGCCGGCCCATTCCATGCCCAACTGACCGGAGAACTCCAGCAGATTCAGCCGGACGCCATGGACCACTACGGAAAGCAGGCCCATAACAATGTTCAGCCCGTGGCCGATGAGCAGGATCAGCACGGCGGCCACCACCAGGGGGCCCTTGAAGCTGAAGGCCATGTTGTTGAAGCTCTGCGCAATGGCCAAGGACGCCATGCCCACGGCAAACAGGCGGATATAGCTCATGATGTTGCCGAAAGCGCTGATGGTGTTAAGAAACACCGTGAAAGCATCGCCAAGCCCTGCCTTGAGGCCCTGACCGAAGCTCTTACCCGGCGCCATGCCGCCGAAGCACACCACCAGCAGGAAGCCGGCGATGACCACGCAGGCCACAGGAATCAAATTAACCTCCTGGCCGATGACCAGATACAGCACCACGAAATATAGCGCATCAATGGCGGCCAGCCAGCCCAGATCGGCCACCCAGCTCAGATCCTTCTCCTTCAGCTTGCGCCGAATGTTCATAACGCAGGCCAAGGACAGCTGCACCGTACCCAGAATAAAACAGAACTTCATAATGGTGTTCTGCTGGGTGGTGGTGGATACGTCAAAGGATGCCGGATAGTTGGCAAAGGTGGGGATCACCAGACTTCGCAGCAGCGGCACATCCATGGCCTGCTCCAGGCCAAACCAGGTACCTGTGAGCGCACCCCATATAATGGTGGCAATGGACAGCACCCACAGCAGCTGCACGGCATTGGATTTTTTCTTGCCCTTCAGCGTTAGGACCAGGGCCAGCAGCAGGAACAGGCAGCCGTACCCTGCGTCACCGATGATCATGGCGAAGAAAAGGGTGAAAAAGCCCAGGAACCAAAAGGAAATATCGTATTCCCGGTAGCCCGGAACAGTGCCCAAAATATCAAACACCGGGATCATCAGCTTGGTCACTTTATTGTATTTAACCTTAGTGGGAACCTGGTCGTCATCTGCATCCGGATCCTCAAGAGCCCATGCCCAGTGGGCCTGAGCGGCGGCCGCCTTGAAGTCCTCTGCTTGGGCGGCGGGCAGATAGCCCCGCAGCCACACCAGGCCGTCTTGACTTTGGGAGGTATTGCTGACGGCAGAATACTCGGCATCGTTCTGGGTTTTGAGCATTTGTACACGGATGCTGGGCAGGTGGGAAGCCGCCTGGCGGAGGGCAACTTCGCAATCGGAAAGGCCCTTGGCACAACGCTGCTGCTCCTGCTCCAGCTCCTCCAAACCCTTATCGGGTATGGGAAACTCTGTGGCAGAATATTCGCCTGGTAGAGGGGAAAGGGTGGCAAAGGTCTGCATCTTGCCCACAGGAGACAGGCGGATGATCTGCACATCCGGAGCATTCAGCAGAGCGGCCATGGTCTTTTTATCCGTGCGGTAAATGTGGATGTCCCAGCCTGCGTCCTTGAGGGAACGCAAATCCGTCGGGGAGAAGCGGCCCCACTCGGCCAGCCTTTCCGCGGCGGCATGAGCGGCGGTCTGCTCCTCCTGCAGCGCTTTTTTGCGCTCCATGCAGGCGGATAGCTCGGAGAAAAAGACTTCAAATTCATCATTGGACAGAGGGACCTTCTCCGGGGGAACATTGCCGTACTCCTGCAGCACAGTGACCATCCGGGACAGATCGGCAAAGCGCTGGAGATGCTGCTGATCCGCAGAGGCCTTTTCGGAGAAATGGACGATACCCAGCTGCTGCAGACGATCCAGTAATGCAGTTTTTTCGGCCGCAGTGGTCACAATGTGGACCACCTTCATTTTTTCGATCATTGGCCCACCTCCTGCAGCTTTTTCTTGGCGATCTTACCCCGCACCACGGCGGAGGTCTGCTGATCACCCAGATAGATGCCGATGACACGGATATTTTCCTTGGCCTCAGGAATCTTTACCTTTTCAAACAGGTTTACCCGCTGGGCCGTGGAGCGCAGCTCCTTTTCCAGCAGCTCCACCTGGCGGCGGAGAGTCTTGGCCAGGGCGTCCAATCGGGCAATCTCCCGCAGGCGGACAGCGGCCGTATCGACCCAAAGGGGATAGTCCGCCACGTCGTATCGGATCTCCTCAAAGCTTAAATCTCGGAAAACAGGTACAGTGACGCCGGCGATGTTCTCTTGGCCGCATTCCACATGGCTGGGGCGGACGAGAGATTGAAGCTGCTTGCCCTCTGGAAAGCTCTCATTTTCCGCAAAGACGGCCACCCAATCGTCCAGCCCGTCTACGGCGGCCCGGCGCTGCCGCTCCACCTCCTCCAGCTGGGCGGTTACATGCATCACCACAGATTGGAGTTGCTGCTTTTTCAGCTGTAGGGTGGGCAGATAACGCTGAAACTGCTTCAGGCGGTCCTTCTGCACCTTCAGTTCATTTTTTGTGAGTTTAACAGCCATAGGCGCCTCCTCACTCCTGGGCGGAGGGCTTAGGCCACCTCTCCTGAATGAGACTGGTTTTCAGACCCGTTTCATTGGGCTCAAAGCACTCAGCCAAGATCTCCCAGCCCAGATCCAGCGCCTCCTCCAGAGGGATGTTCACGCTCAGATCCATCAGCTTTGTTTCAAACAGATGGCCGTACTTCAGGAGCTTTTCGTCCCACTCGGACATAGCAAAGCCCATGGATTTCTTCTCCAGGCTCTCCTTATAGGCGCTGTACAGGCGGATCATGCCGTCCATCAGCGCCCGGTGGTCGCTGCGGGTCTTGCCGTTGACGTTCTGCTTCAGACGGGACAGGGAGCCAAAGGGCTCAATGTGGCCGTTTTTCAGATAATACTGGCCCTCGGTGATATAGCCGGTGTTATCGGGGACAGGGTGGGTTACGTCATCGCCGGGCATGGTGGTTACACCAAGGATGGTGATGGAGCCGGCATCCTCAAAGTCTACGGCCTTTTCATAGCGGGCAGCCAAACAGCTGTAAAGGTCACCCGGATAGCCACGGTTAGACGGCACCTGCTCCATGGTGATGGCCATTTCCTTCTGCGCGTCTGCGTAGTTGGTCATATCGGTCAGGAGGACCAGCACCCGCTTGCCGTCCAGCGCGAACTGCTCGGCCACGGCCAGAGCCAGGTCCGGCACCAGGGTACATTCCACTGTGGGGTCGGAGGCGGTGTGAATAAACATCACCGTGCGGCCCATGGCACCGCTCTTTTCCAGGGTATCCCGGAAAAACAGATAGTCATCGTACTTCAGGCCCATGCCGCCCAGGACAATCACATCCACCTGCGCCTGCATGGCAATGCGGGAGAGCAGCTGGTTGTATGGCTCTCCGGACACGGAGAAGATGGGCAGCTTCTGACTCTCCACCAGGGTGTTGAATACATCGATCATGGGGATACCGGTGCGGATCATTTTATTGGGAACGGTACGCTTGGATGGGTTCACGGATGGGCCGCCGATGGGGATCATATTCTCGGTCAGGGCGGGTCCGCTATCGCGGGGCACACCGGCGCCGTCAAAAATGCGGCCCAGCAGATGATCCGAGAATGATACCATCATAGGCCGACCCAAAAAGCGGACCGGATCCGTGGTGCTGACACCCTGGGTGCCACTGAAGACCTGGAGTGTAACCAGGTCCTTATTCAGCTTGATTACGTTGGCATAGCTTTTGCCCACTAGGGCCAGGTCACCCAAACGGACGCCGGAGGCCCGGACGGTGACCACGTTTCCCACAATGGATTCGATTTTAGTGTAAACTTTCTGCATATTGCTTCCCTCCTCAGCCCTGGACCTTGCTCAGGTAAAAGTCCTTCAGCTTCTTTTCCTGGGCCTCGAATTCCGGCGAGCGGAAATGGGTGTTGTGCCAATCCAGAAACTCCTGCCGAACCTGATTGAAGAAGGAGCGAATTTCTTTCTTGTCCTCCAGGTCGAAATCCCGGGTCAGTACATCGTAAAGTATATCGAACTCGTACACCTGGCGCTCGGGGTCGCAGGCGGCATCGATGGGATCAAAGGAGTTCTGCTGCAGATAGACCGCATCCAGCAGCTCACCCTTTTGGTAAATGATGTAGTCCTCGGCGGAGGTACCCTCCTCACCGATGACCTTCATCATCTGATTGATCTCGTTACTGCGCTTGAGGATGGATCGAGCCTGTTCTACTCGCTCCATATCCACCACGCCCTTGTACTTGGACCAGGAATCGATAGGATGGATGGCGGGGTATTTGCGGGCATCGGACCGCTCGCGGGACAGGCCGTGGAACGCGCCTACCACCTTCAGTGTGGCCTGGGTCACAGGCTCTTCAAAGTTACCGCCGGCAGGGGAGACGGTGCCGCCGATGGTCACGGAGGCAATCTCGCCGCTCTTGAGGCGGACCTTGCCAGCCCGCTCATAGAAAGAGGCGATGACGGATTCCAAATAGGCGGGGAAGGCTTCCTCGCCGGGGATCTCCTCCAGACGGCCACTCATTTCACGCATAGCCTGAGCCCAGCGGCTGGTGGAGTCTGCCAGCAGCAGCACATCCAGCCCCATCTGCCGGTAGTATTCCGCCATGGTCACAGCGGTGTACACCGATGCTTCACGGGCGGCCACGGGCATGGAGGATGTGTTGCAGATAATAATGGTACGCTCCATAAGGGAACGGCCGGTGCGGGGGTCTGTAAGCTCCGGAAACTCCGTCAGCACCTCCACCACCTCGCCGGCACGCTCGCCGCAGGCGGCCACGATGACGATGTCCACATCGGCATTCTTGGCCTCCATGTGCTGCAGAACGGTTTTTCCGGCGCCGAAGGGGCCGGGCACACAGAAGGTGCCGCCTTTGGCTACGGGCAGGAAGGTGTCGATGCAGCGGATCTGAGTCACAAGCGTTTCATCGGGCCGCAGACGCTCCTCATAGCAGCGGATGGGCTGCTTTACAGGCCAGGAAAAGACCATGGTCAGCTCCCGTTGCTCGCCCTTTTCGTTTTCCAGCACCGCCATGGTGTCGCGTACATTGTATACGCCCTTTTCCCGGACGGATTTGACCGTCCACTCGTCTGTCAGGTCAAAGGGGACCATGATCAAATGGGTGAACAGACCCTCCGGCACGCTGCCGATGGCATCGCCTGCGGTGACCACATCACCGGGGGCGACCCTGGGGGTGAACTCCCAATCCCGGTCGGGAATGGGATCCAGATACACACCGCGCTCCAGGAAAAAGCCGCATTTTTCCGCCAGCTTGGGCAGGGGATTCTGCAGGCCATCGAACACCTGGGTCAGCAGGCCCGGCCCCAGTTCTACGCTCATAAGCTGGCCGGAGAGCTCTACCTTGTCGCCCACCTGGATGCCGTTTGTCATTTCATAGATCTGCATGCTGGCTGTGTCGCCGTTTATGCGGATGACCTCACCCTTAAGTCGTTCGTCACCCAACAGGACATAGCCCACTTCATTTTTTCGCACGGAGCCGGAGAAGCTGGCCGATACCAGGTTCCCGTTTACTCCGGTCACAAATCCTGTTACTTTGTCCATATTGATTCTCCTGTTTTGTTATAGGCTGGAAATCTGCTGCCGGATGTTATCCATCAGCCCGTCAAAGGCCTGCTTGCCCCGGTCATACCGGAAGGTGCGCTGGCGCTCCAGAAGCTGCAGCTTCATGGCGTAGCCATAAAGGGCATATTCGTCAAAATTGTGCAGGCCGATCATGTCATCCAAACGGCGAAATTCCAGGTCCAGTAATAGGCGCTCACCCTCCAGGGGATTTTCCGCATTTACTGCCGCTGTTACCGCCTGGACAATGCCTGAGTCCCGATCAGAGGGGACAGGGCAGACCCGGCCCAGCTTCACACTGCGCTGATAGGTCAGCTCCCGTGAGAGAGATTGGTAGAATTCGCCCCAGTCGGACAGAAGCGGCCCCTTACCGGAGCGTACCGACAGCTCCTCCAGAGTCTTATACGTCCCCTCACTCACCGCAGATCTGCATTGAGATAAGAACGTGGCATAGTCCATGGGCGGCTCACCCTGGGTGCGGAGCATGGGCAGACTTGAGATGAGATAATAGTAGGAAGCCATGAGGCACCTCCTTATAGGCGAGTATCCCGGAAGAAGGGCATGAGCATTTCAGCGATCTCCTCATCGGAGCAATCGAAATAACCCGAGCCGTCCTTAGCGGCCAAGCGGAAGCCGGCGCCTACCTTTTTGGAGGGGCGGATTTCCAGGCCATTTTTCAGCTCCTGGGCAAGCTCCTGACGGATGGCATCTGTCACCTGACTTACCTCCACCGTGTAGGCGGACACATCCTCACCCTGCAAAGCGGCACGAATGAGGGTAGCCAGGGTCTGCTGATCCAGTGCCTTGCACACATCGGCAGCCAGGATCTTTTCAAATTCCTTTTGAATCTCCTGATGGAAAGCCAGTACGGCGTCACGCTTGGCCTGCTCCGCACTGAGACGGGCGCTGTTTTTGAACACTTCGATCTCGGCGTTTGCATCCTGACGCAGCTTGTCGGCGTCGGCCTTTGCCTGGGAAATAATGGAATCCGCCTGTGCCTTGGCTTGCGCCACAATGGCGGCGGCCTCCCTGTTGGCGCTGTCAATGCCATCTTGCTTGATGGATGAAACGAGGTCCTGAATTTGAAGTTCCATAGTTATCACCTTCTTGATTATGTTTTTGTGCATATGTCTGCATTATAAAACTTTTGCGTGCAGGTTGCAAGTGTTTTTGGCGCGGGAGTCATTGAATATGCTGATAAAAGGCATAACAATATAGAGAATCCACCGACCCCCTAAGGGATCGGTGGATCATAAAGAATGAGAGAAAAAGAGTTTACGCAGCGGATGCGGCTTGCTTTTTGCCGGAGATATACTGGAATACGACAATAGCGGCAACAACGGCCAAACCGATCAGATCGGAGGTCAGGCCAGGGATCATCATGCCGAGACCACCTGCCACAAGGGCAAGGCGCAGCACCATGGGAATCTTACGATATAGGTGGCCGTTAAGGGCTGCGGCGATGCCGAACAGACCCAACAGGGCGGTAACGGAGATAAGCAGCACATCGTACCACTCAACATTGCCAACAAAGAGCATACTCGGATTATAGGCGAATATATACGGCACGATGAAGGCTGCTATAGCCAGCTTTGTGGCGTTGATACCGGTCTTCATGGGGTTAGACTTGGCGATGGCGGAGCCGGCATAGGCAGCCAAAGCCACAGGCGGCGTGATGTCCGCCACAATACCGAAGTAGAACACGAAGAAGTGTGCCGCCACAGGGGAGAAGCCCAGCTGGATCAGTATGGGGGCGCAGGTAGAGGCCATGATGCAGTAGTTGGCGGTGGTAGGTACGCCCATGCCCAGCACGATGCAGCACAACATGGTCAGCACCAGGCCGATGATGGTTGCATTGCCGGCCAGCTGCACGATGGCGTTGATGAGGATGGAGGCCAGGCCCGTAACGGTAATGCACCCAGCAATCATACCGGCCATGGCGCAGGCCACAGCCACGGTGATGGCACCCTTAGCGCCGGCTGCGAGAGCATCGACGGCGGAGAGAAGGCTGGCCTTCACAGTCAACCACAGGATCTTTCCAAAGCCCTGGCCGTTCATCTGGCGGATATTGGTGGCCAGCAGGTGGATAAAGCCGATGATAAAGGAGGCCAAGATGGAGATGGCAGCAGAGGTAGCCATGGTCTTTGCACCGGAGGACACCAGCCATACCAGCAGCACCAGGGGCAGAATCAGATAGAGATTTCTGAGCAAATAGCCCCACTTCGGCAGCTCTGTGCGGGGAATACCCTGCAGACCCAGCTTCTTTGCTTCCAGATGCACAGCAATGAAGATGCCGGAAAAGTACAGAATAGCAGGGAGAATAGCCTTTACGGCGACCTCAGCGTAGGGCAGATCCATGTATTCCGCCATAAGGAAGGCGGCGGCACCCATAATGGGCGGCATAATCTGACCGCCGGTAGAGGCGGCAGCTTCCACCGCGCCGGCGAACTCGGGCTTATAGCCGGTTTTCTTCATCATGGGAATGGTCACGGAACCGGTAGTCACAGTGTTGCCCACGGAGGAGCCGGACACCATGCCGCACAGGGCGGAGGAGATAACAGCCACCTTAGCGGGGCCGCCGCTGGACCAACCGGCCACACGGTTTGCAAAGTCAATGAAGAAGCTGGCGATGCCGGTGCGCTCCAAAAACGCGCCGAAGATAATGAACAGAACGATGTAAGTAAAGCACACGTTAATGGGAGTGCCTATGACACCAGAGGTGGTGTAGAATAGCTTATACACCACATTTTTCAGCGCGTTGAAGAAGCTGGGGTTATAGCTGAGCTGGTTATAGAAGGTATAGATCAGCAGCGCAGCCACAACACACAGGATAGGGATACCCACGCATCGGCGGCACAGCTCTATCAGCACCAAAATGCCGATGACGCCGATGATTACATGGATGGGCTCAATGCGGGTGGCCAGTTGAATCAGGGTAAAGGCATTGATGGCAAAATAGAAAAAGCACGCGGAGCCCACCAGCATCAGCACGATGTCGTACCAGGGCAGGGAATTGACCCTCACATGGCCCTTCTTGGCCGGGTAGGTCAAAAAGCCCAAGATAATGATGCAGCCCACAAACAGGGTCAGGCGTACCTCGGGCAGGGCAGTGGAGAACAGGGTCATATACAGGCAGTACAGGGAGAAAAGGGTCATAATCACCGTAATGATGATCTTGGGGGTGCCCTCCCAAATGCGGGTGGCAGATTCGCGGTCATACTTACGCATGACTTCGTCCAGATCGGTCTCCATGTCACTGCTGCTTTCAGCAGCGGGTGCAGTATCTACCGCAGGTGCCGTCTGGCTTTTCTTTTTAAAGATGCTCAACGGGAGCGTCCTCCTTTAGGCTTATTTTGTTATAGACAGTGAGGACTACGGCGGATAGCCTCCGCCGTAGTCATCTCACTTGACATTTTCGTTAAGAAGTCGAACAGAATTACTTGCCGGCCACGGTGATGTTGTGCTCAGCAAAGTACTCCACAGCACCGGCGTGATAGGGCACGGAGGTGATGGAGGAGGCATACTCCAGGTTCAGCTCGCCGTACTTGGCATGGCTGCTGACCAGGCTGGAGGCGTTATCGAAGATGTCGGCGCACAGAGCCTTGATGGCATCGGCGGGCACATCGTCACGGGCCAGGATCACAGCGCCCACGGCCACGGTGGTGGTGTCGGAATCCAGGCCGTACACGTCAGCCTTGATGGTGCACTTGGAGTAGTAGGGGGAGGACTTGAGCAGAGCGTCGATATGCTCGTCATCCAGGGAAACCAGGGACACGGGCTTGGTGGTGGATAGATCCACGATAGCGGTGGTGGGGGCGCCGGCCACGATAAAGGCGGCGTCGATCTTGCCGTCCTTCAGAGCGTCAGCGCTGTCGCCGAAGGACTGATAGGTGGCGTTTATCTTGGTGAACTTGCCGTCGGCATCCAAATCACCGATGCCATAAGCACTCAGAATGTCCACGGCGTTGAAGTACACGCCGGAGCCGGCCTGACCCACGGAGACATTTTTACCTTCCAGGTCAGCCACGGTCTTGATGCTGGGATCCACGGTGACGATCTGCACCTGCTCGGCATAGAGGGCAGCCACAGTGGAGAAGCAATCAATCTTCTTGTCAAAGATGTTGGTGCCGTTGTAGGCGTAGGCCATCACATCGGACTGGCAGAAGGCCAGTTCGGCATTGCCGGCGTCCAGTTCTTCAACGTTGGACTTGGAGCCGTTGCCCACCAGACCCACGACGTCGATGCCGGCGTTGTTGGTGGCATGCTGGGCGATGGTGCTGCCAAAGGCGTAATAGGTGCCGGACTCACTACCGGTGACGAAGCGCATCTTGGTCTTGGAGCTGCCGCAGGCAAACAGGCTTAAGGACATAACCAGGGCCAAAATCAGTGCGAAAAGCTTTTTCATAGTAATTCTCCCTTTACGTTTTTTTATCCTCTTTTCCGCGCAAGGCGGATCACACTTCCGCTATTGTATCGCACTTTCTGACGATTTGCAAGTTATAATTGTGATTAAAAACTCAAAATTCCTAAAACCATTGATTTTGCAAGGCATTTCGCCTGC
>ENA-OYXD01000342-OYXD01000342.1-human-gut-metagenome-genome-assembly--contig:-NODE-342-length-27010-cov-8.204637_pt1 | contig 27010 bp, 13 predicted proteins | sample MGYA00244818_ERZ653412 | MGnify/ENA primary metagenome ERZ653412 (study PRJEB26926, sample SAMN06165146) | human gut metagenome | biome: ENVO:00009003; feature: ENVO:2100002; material: ENVO:00002003...
TAGCTGTGAGTTAAAAGCCGAAGCATATGATTTCCATTAGGTGTCATACGAAACATCAGCAAAGGATTTGCTGTTGTAGTGAGGGAAACGTTAAGCGTCATCCGAAGCGGCGGAGAGAAATTTATGGAAGAATTGGTAAAAACCGTAAAGCGTAAATCATAAAATAACAGGGTGTGGTCTTGTACTGTTATTAAAAAGAAAAAGCAGGAGGGTTCTATGCTGGAGACGTTAAAAGAGGCGGTGTGTGCCGCCAATCTGGAACTTGTGAAACGGGGTGCCGTGATCTATACATGGGGGAATGTGAGCGGTATCGACCGGGAGAAAGGCCTTATGGTCATCAAACCGTCAGGTGTGCCTTATGAGAGCATGACAGCGGGCGACATGGTAGCAGTCGATGTGGAGACGGGAGAAACAGTGGAAGGGAAATGGAAACCGTCTTCCGATACGGAGACCCACCTGGCGCTGTACCGCGCGTTTCCTGAAATCGGCGGTGTGACACATACCCATTCCGTCAATGCCGCAGCTTTTGCCCAGGCGGGACTCGATATTCCTGCCCTCGGTACGACCCATGCGGATTATTTTTATGGGGATATCCCCTGCACAAGGGCGCTTACGGAAGAAGAAACGAAAAGCGCTTATGAGAAAAATACGGGTGCCGTCATTATAGAAACCGTGCGCTGCCGCGGATACGAGCCGCTTGCCGTGCCCGGTGCCCTTGTACGGAACCACGGGCCTTTTGCCTGGGGAAAAAACGCGGCGGACGCTGTGTACCATGCGGTCGTCATGGAGACTGCGGCGGAAATGGCGCTGAAAACAAAATTATTGAATCCTTCGGCCTCGCTTCCCGTATACATCCTTGATGAGCACTACCAAAGAAAGCACGGTCCGAATGCGACGTACGGACAAGGGAAATAAGTGAAAAACAGAAAGGAAATGTTCTTGCCGGTATGAAGTTTCATCTTATTTTTCCGGCCGGAAATTTTTACAGCTCATGGCAGCCTCTTCGTATATGGAGATTTGACACGGATCTGCTGTGAGTTTTTTATTGTGCAGGCATATGACTGATTTTGCCATTCAATGTACAATCTGCGTGAATTGTCCATTAATGGACTTTATTTTGCAAATGATTATTGAATGTAAATACCCATGTGGGTATAATGAGGCCAAGAAAAGGAAATGGTACAAGAGCGGATGATAAAGGAGATGAAGTTCATGACAGCAGCCAATCATTATACACCGGCAGAATCAGAAAGAAGAGGCGCAGCAGGGGGCAGGCTGCTGATGAAAAGATTCTTCGGAAGGATGACGGCGGAATTGAAGGAGAACAAGGCGGTTCTTCTTGTGTGGGGGGCATTCTGCACGATGCTTACCGTATCGTCTGCCATCGATCCGCTGGGGGGAGAAATGGTCCGGCAGGATCGCTCTGTTCCTGTAGTGACAGGAAATACATTGATTAAGGAATAAAACGGTTATCAGAAAGGCAGCGGGTGCTTATCCGCTGTTTTTTAGCGGATGGATGCCGGCAGATGAGCAATCGGGATGTTTCCCCCGATCAGAAAAGACAGAAATAGGAAAATACAGATTCTTTTTACGGTTGAGGGCAGATATGCTGCAGGCACGGCGGAACTGTTAAGCGTTATTCTGCGCAGTGAAGAATCCGTATCTATGATGAAAGGAGAGGGGAACCCGGGCGGTTTCTCTCTTTTGCAGTACGAAAAAAACTTCCCGGTGAAAGGAAGCTTTTCATAGAGGTTGTGTAAGAAGCAACAATGAGCAGAAACGCCACGGCCAATGGCTGTCTCTTCTGTTTACGCTTCTATTGTATCTTGATGACAATTATTTGTCAAGCAAGAAAGTGACAGGAGATTAACAATCGAAGCGCGGAAATTTTATAAAGCTATGCGGAAATTTTATAAAGCTATATAGAAATATGTAGAAATGCAGATGAGGATGTGCTATAGTATAAAAAATTAATATATTTGCGAATGAAAAGGAGAAATAAGATGGGCATGATGAAAGAATTCAGGGATTTTGCTGTCAGGGGCAATGTGGTCGATATGGCAGTCGGCGTCGTTATCGGCGGCGCTTTCGGAAAGATCATATCTTCCCTGGTGGAAAATGTCATCATGCCGCCCATCGGAATGATTATGGGCGGTGTTGATTTCTCAAATCGGTTTATCAATCTGGGAAAAACACCGGTGGCTACACTGGCGGAAGCCAAAGAAATGAACGTGCCTGTCATCGCTTACGGACAGTTTTTCAATACAATCATTGATTTCCTGATCATCGCTTTCGTGATTTTCCTTGTGATCCGCCAGATGAACAGGGCTTTTCCGAAAGAAGAAGCCGCACCGGCGCGCACCTGTCAGTTCTGCAAAGAACCCATTGCCGATGATGCGACCCGCTGTCCACACTGCACAGCTGTTCTTGATGAAACAAAGTAATTTTTCTGCAGGATGCCTTCTCTGTTTTTGCGGAGAAGGTTTTTTACCGGTCTTTTCTTGACCCTGTTTCCGTTACAAACTATAATAAGAAAATATGCGAGCGTGGCGGAATTGGTAGACGCACAGGATTTAGGATCCTGCGCCTTGCGCATAAGGGTTCGAGTCCCTTCGCTCGCACCATTTTCCATCAGTCGAAAGACCGGCGGATTTTTTTATTGCAGTGAAAACCCCTTTTGACAATGCTTTGCCGGCAAAAGGGGTTTATTTTAAAACGGGATATGATTTTGAAATAGGATATAAAGAAATATTATAACTGCACCGGGACAATCAATTCCTGGGGAATGGGTTCTCCGTCAGGATTCACGGCCGGTGTGAAGCTCCATTCTTTTATGGAATTTTCCGCATACCCGGAAAGGATTTTGAAATCGCTGCCCGGCAGATTTCCATCGTTGTCTGCTTTCAGTTTGCCGTCAGTTTTTCCATCCGCCGTGATGTAGACGGAAACACGAATCACAGGATGGTTATTTCTTTCTATGGCTTCTTTCACTTCGGCAGACACCTTCTTCATCGGACGGTCGGACGGAGCAGCAGGTGTGGAAACCATCATGGAAAGGAAGCGTACAGGAATGGATACGGCAGCGCTCACCGGCTTGTCTCCCAGTTTGGCAGGGTTGAAGCGCCAGCCTTCTACGCATCTCATGGCATATTCGTCAAGAACGACGGATCCTGCGCTTTGGGTGACAACGGCATCGGCGGGGATCCCGTCTTCCGTGACGGTCATCCGGATGACTGTGGCGGAAGAATGAGGAAGGGATTCCATGGCGGCATGGACGGCACCGCTCTGAGGAAGCATGGGATTGCTTTTCAGACTTGGCTTTGTCTGCATTTCTTCTGTGAGTGGAACGCCGTTCTTGTCAAGGAAATATCCTCCCTGCGGAACCGCTGCCTGGGAAATGCCGGAAGAAAGAAGGAGTGCTGCGGATAATAAGATTAATATTTTTTTCATAGTGACCTCGTTTTCCTTAAAATAAAGTACATTTACATTTTAATGGATGGAGCGGAAAAAAGAAAGTTAACCACGGCAGAAAAAATGAAACGGAAAAAGGACGTTTTTCCTTCCAAAGAAGTATCTTTAGATGATTAAAGCGGTGAATTATGATACAATATACATAAATATAAAACGGTTATTTTTTATTTTTCAGCAGTGTTTCTGTGGATTTTTGGGGTTTACGGAAATTTTTGCAGTTCCCTCTTTATGTATTGGAAATGGGGAGAACTGTTTTCGTATTTCTTTGGTCGTGTTTTTATTTGGAATCAGGTTTTGCGGGATTGAGGGAGGATAGATGACGGAGATAGAAATGTTCCGCGGCGCGATGATTGGCGGCGCCTGCGGAGATGCACTGGGGTACCCTTTGCAGGAGCTTTCTGTCTGTCGTATTCAACACAAGTACGGGCCCTTTGGCCTGCGTACGCTTGTGCGGAACGGGCAGTGCGGAAATCTGGCGCCGGTGACGGGAAATACGCAGATGGAACTGGCCACGGTAGACGGACTTCTGTGGACAGATGCAAAGAAATTGGAAGAAGCAGAAGGGCTGTACCGCGGCTATATGCGCTGGTTTTACAGCCAGACGGGGGAGGAACCGCGGCGCGGGCAGCGTACATGGATGAGACGGCAGCCTCATGAACGGGAGATCTGCCTTGTGCGGGAAAAGTTCATGCATGCCCGCCGAAAACCGGAAGAAGGTCTTTTGAATGCGTTTTCCGGGGAAACGATGGGGACAACGAAAAATAAGGTAAATGAAAGCAAAGGCGGCGGCGCGCTGACAAGAGTGGTACCTATCGGGCTCCTTTATGCCGGCGACAGTAAGACAGCTTTTAATGCCGGCGTAAGGGCGGCGGCTTTTTCCCACTCGACTCCTGTCGCCTACTATGCGGCAGGGGCGGTATCGGCACTGATTGCCTGCCTTGCTGACGGAATGACGCTTCCCAAGGCTATTGAACGGATTCACGGGCTTTTGAATAAAACCCATCGGACCGACAGCATTACCACGCTTCTTTCTGCGGCGCAGCAGCAGGCTAACGACCAGCCTGCCGGAAAGGGGAATGTCTGGGCATACATCGACAGTATCCATTCTCTGGGAAGCGGCGATCAGGCAGATGAAGCGCTGGCGATAGCCGTATATGCTGCCCTTGCTGTGGATGATCCTGTAGATGCGATCATCGCCGCGGCGAACCATAATGGAAACAGCCCGATTACGGCAGCGCTGACAGGAGCCATAGAAGGTGTCCGCTTCGGCGCAGATTTTCTTCCGAATTACTGGAAGGATCTGGTGGAAGGGGAAGAAATCATTGCCGGTCTGGCGGATAAACTGTACCACCTGTATGAAAAGCGCCTGAGAAGAGAAAAGGCAAAACAGAAAACAAAAGTTAAAATAGCCGGATCTGAAAAAGGGAAAATAAAATCCGGAAAACCGGCAGAGGGAAAGCCCGCGGAAGAAAAGACGAAAAGAAAGCGCACAGGAAAAACGGAAGCGGCCGGTGTGAAAGAAGCGGAAGAAACGGTAAATCGGAAGGCCAAAAGATCACGAAAGGCGAAAACCGCAAAAGCGTAAAAATAGAAAAGGGAAGAAAGAAAACATTCCTGCTGCCGGCAGCGAGTGTTTTTCTTTTGTGGCAGATAAGAGTTTCCTCTGCGGGGCTCTTTTTTGACGGGCAAATTTCTTTTCCTTGTTATTTCTTCTTCCATCCCTTATACTTCTTTCATGGTTTAATGAAAGGGGACTGTAATGAAGAGGATTTTTATTTCTCTTTTCTTTTTTGCTTTTATGTGGACCGCTGCCGGGGCGGATGCTTCTCCGGAACTTCTTTTTGTCCGCTGGCCGGCGAATCCGGACGCGGTGTGGTATTCTTTCCGCATCGTGCCTGTGACACAGCATTTCGGACGGAAAGAAATGCGCCCGCCGATTTATGAAGACGGCCATGTTTTCCGTGACAGTGTGATGATTGAAAAAGAAATTACAGACAGCTATGACGGACCGGGGATCCTCTGCTGCCAGGTGAAAGCCATCGGTCTGGACGGGCAGAGCATTTCCGCCTATTCGGCGCCTGTGCCGATGGAAAAGGCCGCGCAGGAAATGGAACGGTACGCGCCGAAGATCCGTGTGAAATACCATGAGCAGAATGGTACGGTTCTTCTTTATCCGGCGTATTCTTTTGTGAAAATTCCCCACGCGGTTTCTTATGAAGTGGAAATCACTGATGAAGAACCGGAGAATCCTGACGGCTGTGAACCGTCTGTTCATCGCATTTCGCAGGGGGTTGTTACAATTCCCGAACTTTTTGATGAGTCGCCGCGGCAGGGAACGGTCTGGTGGCGTGTCCGCGGTCTTGATGAAAATGGCGGACCTGTAGGCGTATGGAGCGAAGCGGAAAAGATTGTGAATGATCCCGCGGAAAACTGGGAAACCGGCATTCTTGGAGACAGTATCAGCCACGGCGGCGGAAGGATGTCTTACAGTCCGGCGGACTGGCCTTACAATTATGCGTACTACCTTGATTTTCCTACGATAAATATGTCCCGGAGCGGTGATAAAACGGACGACCTTCTCCGGCGGTTCGATGCAGATGTCCTCCCTTTCCATGTACGGTACCTTCTCATTATGGGTGGAACAAACAATCTGCGCTGCGGGGGAACGGCGGAAGAGGTCATTTCTGACCTGGAAGCTCTTCAGGAAAAATGCAGGGCTAATGACATCAAGCCTGTTCTGCTTACCATTCCCCCGATCGCCCCGGATCGGATTTGGAAATATTACCAGCAGCCGACGGCAGAAAACTGGAAAGCGGAATTTGACAAAGTGAACGGCTGGATACGGACGCAGACCCATATCGATACGGCAGCGCCCTTTGCCATGTATGAAGACATGCCGGAAAATCTTGCGGCGGACGGCCTTCATCCCGACAAAGAAGCAAAAGAAAAAATGGGGAAAATAATCAATGAAAAATTTCCTGAAATAAGAAAAAAGATCTCTGAAACGAAAATACAAAAATAAAATAAAAGAAAGACTCCGAAAAGAGTCTTTTTCTTATGAAAGGAAACAAACGGATAGCCGGCTTCTATCATCTGTAAGCTGACAGTTTTTTCGTCTTTTGATAAAAGCGGCACTCTCAGTAAGCTGTTATCGAAGTAACAGATTCTTCACTCCGTGTCACTGTCCCGTTTCCCGTCTTTCCCACAAGGCATTCTTGCCACCGTTCAGAATGACGATTTGGGGAAAGCACGTCACTAATAATGGGGAACGGAAAGCGTCATAATGACGGAGAACGAAAGGCGTCATTCTGAGCGCCAGCGAAGAATCTGTCACCGTGGTGGGGAAAAACGTAAAATCTCATCAAAGTGACAGATTTATCACGCAGGGGCATGCAACCATTATCCATAAAGCAGAATTCATGATTTGTACAATTTGACATGATGCATTATGAAAAGATTAGAAAACATGTATATATTGATTATGAAAAGTCATACGATTATGCGGAATTGATATGTGCATTTTGTGGTGGGGTGTTGTATAATCGAAACGATTATGTATCGGAATCATACTATTCGTTTTTGATCCGGATGGGGGAGAGTTGAGTCTGATATACAATCCTGCTGCGGCATGGAAAGAATACTTATCATCCACGGGAGTATGATGGTGAGATTGTTTTTGCCGGCAGAACCGCTTTTTGTAATCGGAGTAATGGCAGAAAACGGCAGATATCCCTGAAGTGACTGGGGCAGGGATGATGGGGGAGTTTTAATAATGGATATGTTTTATTGGGATATCCGGGGCAAGTCACGAAGTAGATGTGACATCTGTGTCCGGAACATACACAGGAATTTAAGAGCGCTCTGTGCGGCTGTTTAGGCGGCTGTTTTCGAGGGCGTTTTTTGTATGCCTGAAAAGCCGGCGTGAAGAGGCATGATGGAAAATGGAGGCGGTCATGAAGAAGGTTACGGACTTTTAGGGAAATATCCTGCCCGAGTGGAGTTTCCCGTATTTTTACAGGAATGCAGGATTTGACGAGGTTGTTTTTCAGAGGCAGGCATAAAGCGGTGTCTGTAAGATGAAGGAATCCGCAGATGGCTGGATCTTGGAGAAAATAAAGATAAACCGTCTTAGGGTCAATTTATAAACAATGAGAAAACCGCATAAATACTGGATATTTTATATTTGTAAAATTTACGGTTGAAAAAATTTAAGGCATGGGGTAAAATGATTTTCGTGTTTGCTGCGGAAGCATGATTTCCTGATGCACAAAACAGAGCAGAGGATAAAGAGACAGCCCAATGCGGCGGTTTCAGGGAAAACATGCGCAGGCAGTTTCTCCGGCAGAAAGTATCGTAAAGAAAACAGGAATAAAAACGGTTGGCGTTTTATACATCGGAGAAAACATTTTTGCAATAGAGAAAGGATGGGATTAAAGTTATGAATCAAGTACACAAGGTCATATGGAGCAGGGTGAAGAATTGCTACATAGTCGTTTCGGAAATCACGAAGAGGGTCGGCAGAGATAATAAAGCCTCCGTGACGGGAATCCGTCCGCTTCGCGCGCTTTTGTGCGCCATGGTGATTGCGGGCTGTATGCTTCCTGCTGATGCGGATGCGGCGCCGGGACTGATTCATGCGGGAACCGGCGCGACAGCTTCCGGTGATTCCAGCATTGCTTACGGGTATAGTGCACAAGCGAAAAAAGATCACTCGATTGCCCAGGGCACAGGGGCGGACGCAGAGGAAGAATATGCCTTGGCTATGGGGTATAAAGCCATAGCTAAGGGGTTACAGAGCCTTGCTATCGGCAGACAGGCGAACGCGATAGGGAACAACAGTATCGCGGCAGGCGCAGGTGCCAAAGGATACGCGCAGGACGGTGTGGCTATCGGCAACAATGCGGAATCGGGAACGGCAGACAATAAGGATCCCCGTATACCGACCATTCTGTCCCAAAATGGGGTGGCAGTGGGCAATTCGGCTAAAGCCAGCGGCGGTTCTTCCGTTTCAGTAGGGAATGACAGCATCGGCAACGGACCGTCTTCTGTTGCTATCGGCAATGCGGCAACGGCTAATGATGTGAGGACTACGGCCATCGGCAACAATGCCCATGCGGAAGGCGCCGGTTCGCTGTCTATCGGCCGTGAAGCCAGCGCGTTGACCTTGGAAAATGCGACAAGCACAAATCCGCTTGTCACCGGAGATGATGAGAAGCTGGATAAAAAAGGCGTCATGGCCATCGGTGATGATGCCAAGGCAAGCGGTAATAATTCCATCGCTCTCGGTACTTCCGCCAAAGCCGGCGATTTGGAGAAAACCCGGAATGAAGATTCTGTCAGCCTGACCGGTGATGTGAAACGGATTACCAAGCTGACATCGACACGGTCCGTCAATAACGCGGTTGCTATCGGTACGGAATCCAGCGTACAGTCTGATGAAGATATCGCTGTGGGCTACAGGGCGGCTACGGTCAAGTCCAAGTATCATCAGCTGCCCGGTTCCGGACAGGTGGCAATCGGCAGCAACAGCAATACTTACGGAACCCGGGGTGATGTGGCAATCGGTTCCGGCGCGGAGACGAATATAAGGGTCAAAAATGTGGATCATACTACAGGCACGGTGGAAAAACCTGACGGACAGAGCGTGGCTATCGGCAGCGTGGCAAAGGCTTACGGATCGCAGGCGGTGGCTGTCGGCGCGGACACAAGGGCGATCGGCAACTCTTCCGTGGCGATCGGCACCGATGATATCCAGCTGGATCGTACAAGACTGCAATCCCTTCTGCCGGGGCTGGCGAATAATGAAAATCTGAATAATAAGGCTCCCAATGATGCAACGCTTGGTTCGGCCGCCTTGGGAGATAAACCTTACTATGTCAAGACTGCTTCCATCGGTACCGCATCTGTAGCAATCGGCGCGATGAGCCAGGCCGCCGGTGACGCTTCTATGGCTATGGGCCTCAATGCTTTGGCGGAAGGCGATGCCAGCACGGCAATCGGGCCTTTGGCACGGAGCAAAGGAAAGAATTCCATTGCCATGGGCAGGACCGCTTTGGCTAAGGAAGAAGGTGCTGTGGCCGTCGGTAATGAATCTTTGGCCGACGGAACCTCGGGGACTGCTTTGGGAAATAAAGCAAAGGCTAAGAAAAATTATGATATTGCCGTAGGCTATAATGCGGCGGCAGAGGGAAATCCGACCGCCCCGGGGCTGACTGACGGCTCCGCATTATCCATCGGTACGAACGCGAATGCGAAAGGAACAAATGCGGTAAGTATCGGTAATAATGCGCAGGCAACGAATAAATCAACAGTTGCCGTGGGAGGAACAGCGTCCGGCGACAGCGCGACCTCTTTGGGGTATGTGACGACTGCCAGCGGTACCAGTTCCGTTGCTCTTGGTTACTATGCACAGGCGGCAGGCAGCTATGGTACGGCAGTAGGCGGATCGGCAAAGGCAAAAGGGGAAAGCTCTATAGCCGTAGGTGCTGGTGCCGAGGCAGCCGGCGGAAAAGGCAATACGGCCATCGGCCATAAGGCAAAGGTTGAAAGCACCGCCGGTGACGGTAATATTGCTTTCGGCAGCAGCGCGTCCGTCAAAGACGGCGCCGGCCATGTTGTCATCGGTAAAAATGCTTCCGCAAATACCGTCAACGGATACGGTATCGCTATCGGCAGCAGCGCGTCTATCGGTATCGGTGCGGCTGCCGATGCGGCGGCTATCGGTACGGGAAGCCGTGTGGAAGGCAGCGGTATCGCTTTCGGGCGGCAGGCACAGGTGACGGCCTCATCCACAGAGAGCGGTATAGCTATCGGTACGGAAAGTTCCGTAGACGGTGCCCAGAAAGGGACTGCCATCGGTTACAAGGCTAAAGTGTTGAGTTCCGGTGATGACAGCGGACTGGCTATCGGTACAGAAAGCAGCGCCGGCGGTAATGAAGGCAGCATCGCTTTGGGTAAGAAAGCAAGTGTGGACTCTTCCACGAATGCCGGCGGCGTAGCTATCGGCCTGAATGCCTCCGCCAAAGGCATATCCTCTATTGTAATCGGCAAGGATGCCAAGGCGGATGATGGCAATCAGGCTCATGTCATCGCTATCGGTGTCGGGGCGACAGCGACGGGGACAAGCCAGTATTCCTCCGTCATGGGTTCGGCGGCGAAGGCTTCCAGGGAGTATTCTACCGTTCTGGGATCTAATGCCAATTCCGAAGTGGACGGCGGCGTGGCGCTCGGCGCGAACAGTATTTCCAACCGCCATGCCGGCGGGTCTGCGACAGGGGATGTAAGAACGACCAATCCGTATATTCCTGCCGGTGCCGGCGCAGCGCAGGTAAATGCCATTAATGCGACAAAAGGAACGACAGGTGCCGTCAGTGTCGGCTCGGATACGGTAAAACGCCAGATCATCAATGTGGCGGCCGGCACGGATGATTCCGATGCCGTCAATGTGGCCCAGCTGAAAGCGGCGACAGCCAATGCGGCAGGCAGTGTTTCCTGGACGGTACAGGAGAACTACAGCGATGTGAATGAGGTAAAGAACGGCAGTAAAGTCAACTTTGCCGATGGAACAAATACAACGGCTTCCGTGACAAAAGATGCGTCCGGAAAGGTAACGGCCGTAAAATACAACTTGAAAAAAGATGTGGATCTCGGTTCGAACGGCAGCCTGACCATAGGTAACGTAAAGATCAACAACACCGGCATCAACGCAGGGAACAAGCAGATCACGAACGTAGCCAGCGGCGGAGATACGATAACGAACGCGGCTAATATCGGCGATATCAACCGTATTGTCGAAGCAAAAGACAAGTATGTGACAGGCGGTACCGCAAATTACCAGACAAACGGCGACGGCACGGCTGCGTTGACCGGTACGAACAACCTGACTGCCAATATAACGGGACTCAAAAACAATTATGTCACAACAGGCAGTGTTTCCAATGACGGCAAAACCCTGACACTGGAACGGAATGATACGGGCAAAGTCAATATAGACCTGAGCAAAATATTCACCGAGGTGGCAAAGGAAGATTACCATCTGGTAGCAAATCCGGCAGCAGGAAGCCAGGGCAAGTACAAAGCGGACAGCAACGGAAATATGGTGCTGACCGTAGCGAACGACAAAGGCGATAAGAAACAGGTTACCTTGACAGATATCGCATCCAAAGCGCAGCAGAATACGAATACAACAAATATTACAAACATTAACAATACCATTGAAAAAGGCCTGAACTTCGGCGGAGACTCCGGCGCAGATATTAATAAAAAGCTGGGAGAAAAGCTGGAAATCAAGGGCGGTGCCTCGGCAGACCTGACAGATGGAAATATCGGTGTCGTATCTGACGGAGCAAAGCTCAATGTGAAGCTGAAGAAAGATGTTAACCTGGGACCGGACGGCAGCCTGACCGTTAACGGAAAGACCTATGTCAATAAAGACGGTCTCAATGCGAACGGCCAGAAGATTACCAACGTGGCAACCGGTACGGCCGGAACCGATGCCGTCAATGTGGATCAGCTGAACGCGGCCATCGGCGGTACGGCAAAAGCGACGACCGTCAAAGCGAAAGATGCCAATGTAACCGTTACGGAAGGGCTCAGTACAGAGACAGGCGGAAAAGAATACACCGTCGGACTGGGTGATAAAGTAACCCTCGGCACGGCTGACAAGAAAATCGTCGTAGACGGAACCAGCGGAAAGATTACGGCGGGCAGCAAGGTCACCATCGATGGAACGACGGGGGACATTCAGGCGGGCACAGTCAAAGTGACAGGCGCCGGCACAGTGAATGAACTGACCAACCGCACATGGGATATTGACAACCCGACAGTCGTGCACGGACAGGCAGCCACGGAAGACCAGCTGAAAACAGTCAGTGACGGCGTGAAGACCAATAAGACAAATATTACAAACATCAATAACACCATTGGCAAAGGCCTGAACTTCGGCGGAGACTCCGGCGCGGTAATTAACAAAAAGCTGGGAGACAAGCTGGAAATCAAAGGCGGAGCCTCGGCAGACCTGACAGATGACAATATCGGTGTCGTATCCGATGGAACGAAGCTCAACGTGAAGCTGAAGAAAGATGTCAATCTGGGCGCTGACGGCAGCCTGACCATCAACGGAAAGACCTATGTCAACAAAGACGGTCTCAATGCGAACGGCCAGAAGATTACCAACGTGGCTGACGGCACAGTGAACAGTGACGCAGTCAACTTCGGCCAGCTGAAAGATGCTGTCGCGGCGGGAAAGACGATCCTGAAAGACGGTAAGAATACCACCGTCGAAGGCGAAGGCACCGTTGCCAATCCGTACAAAGTCAATGTAAATGATGACTTGGTGCTCGGTAAGAAAGGTGCTGACGGCAAAGACGGCTCCATCGGAGTCAACGGCAAAGACGGCTCTGCTGTAGTGATCAACGGCAAAGACGGCTCCATTGGTCTGAATGGTAAGGACGGCGCTAACGGACTCACCATTAAGGGCGGCGATGGAAAGCCGGGCGTTGACGGCACCAATATCACCCGTCTCATCATCGAAGAAAAGAACGGCAAGAAGCATGATGTAGCCACACTGGATGACGGGCTCAAGTTCGCAGGAAATACCGGCATTGTAGCTAAAAAACTGAATGAGACCATGACCATCAAAGGAACTGGTGTGAAGGCTGATACGGAGTATGATGCCTCCAATATCAAGACCATGGTAAACAGTAACGGTGAAATGATTGTTGGTCTGGATAAGAACCTGAAAGCGGACAGTGTCGGAATTAACGGCAAAGACGGCAGAGACGGAGCGACTATTAAAGGCGGCGACGGAAAGCCGGGCGTTGACGGTACCAATATCACCCGTCTCATCATCGAAGAAAAGAACGGCAAACAGCATGATATTGCCACCTTGGATGACGGCATGAAGTACGGCGGTGATACAGGGGCGGTCATCAAGAAGAAACTGAACGGACAGGTGAATGTAGTCGGCGGCATTTCGGATGAAGGCAAACTGACGACAGATGACAATATCGGCGTGGTATCTGACGGCAGAAACAACCTGAAAGTCCGTCTGGCAAAAGATCTAAAAGGTTTGAACAGCGTGACCACCGGCAATACGGTCATGAACAATGATGGTCTGACGATCAAGAACGGACCGAAGATTGTGGCGGCAGGGATTGACGCAGGCGGAAAGAAAATCACCAACGTGGCAGCAGGCGAGGCGGATACCGATGCCGTCAATTTCAGCCAGCTGAAAAATCAGGGCTCGGAGATCGTCAACAAGGGCTTCGGCATAAAAGCGGAAGACGGAAATGAAGTAAAGAAGAAGCTTGGCGAAACGGTGGACGTTGTAGGCGACGGTAAGAATATTTCCACCAGAGTCGAAGGCGGCAGAGTCAAAGTGGCGCTTAAAGATGATATTTCATTGAATAGCGTTACTACGGGCCGTACGAAAATGGATACCAATGGGCTTACCATTCAGGATGGTTCCGGGAATACAGCAGTGACAGTCGACAAGGATGGGCTGAAGATCAAGGACGGCCCCAGTGTTACCAAGTCGGGAATCGACGCAGGCGGCAAGAAGATCACCAACGTGGCAGCAGGCGAGGCGGATACCGATGCTGTCAATGTCAGCCAGCTGAAAAAAGCGGCAGCCAGTGCCACTACGAAAGTAGCGGACGGAAAAAATACAACGGTGACTTCTAAAGACAATGTCGACGGATCCAAAACGTACCGTGTCAATCTGAATGATGATATTACGCTGGGAACCGATCCTTCCAAGCAGATCAGCATTAAAGGTACCGAAGGTACGATCAAGGCCGGACAGGTGACTGTCAACGGTACGGCCGGCACAGTGAACGGACTGACCAATAAGACCTGGGATCCGAACAATATCACCAGCGGACAGGCAGCAACGGAAGACCAGCTGAAGGTTGTATCCGGCCAGGCAGGCAGGCATTCTTCCGTAACGGCGGGCAGCAATATTTCCGTGACAACGGGAACAAATGCAAACGGCGGTACGGACTACAAAGTATCTGTAGTCGATACACCGACCTTCAAGACCGTGACTACAGGAAATACGGTGATGAGTAATAATGGCCTGACGATCAAGAACGGCCCGAGCATCACACAGACCGGCGTTGACGCAGGCGGCAAACGGATTACCAATGTGGCAGCAGGCAAGGCAGATACGGATGCTGTTAATGTAGGACAGCTGAAACAGATCGGCGGGGCCATCAACAAAGTTGATAACCGTATCAACAGAGTCGGCGCAGGAGCGGCGGCATTGGCAGCACTCCATCCGCTGGACTTCGATCCCGATGATAAGTGGGACTTCACTTTGGGCTACGGCAACTATAAAGATGCCCATTCTCTGGCACTCGGTGCCTTCTATCGGCCGAATGAAGATACGATGATCAGTGTAGGCGGTTCCATCGGCGGCGGAGAAAATATGGTGAATGCAGGTCTTTCCATGAAGCTGGGACAGGGCAACCATGTGTCCACATCCAAAGTGGCGATGGCTAAGGAAATCAAGGATCTCCGCGCTGAACTGGAAAATGTGAAGGGGGCGCTGCTGAAGGTTGCGGACGGAAGACCACTGGATTCCATGGATATGGACAAGATGCAGCTCTTCCCCGATGTGCCTGAAAATCATTGGGCCTATGACTATGTGGCGACTCTGGCAGGAAACGGTGTCATCGTGGGCTACCCGGACGGACAGTTCGGCGGAGACCGCATGATGACCAGGTATGAAATGGCCGCGTTGATCTACAGGGCTATGCAGAATGGTGCGGCTGCCGATGACCGGATGGCCAGAGCACTGAAAGAATTCGAACCGGAACTGGAACGCATCAGAGTAGATACCATCAGCAAGCATAAGGACGGTACACCTGATATCCAGCGTGTACGCGTCATCAAAGGCCGCGGTTAATCGGAGCAAGAGGCTTTCAGATGAAGAAATCATGGTTTGCTGTGATAGGAATGATATTGATATTGCTGCTGCCGGGCACGATGGCTGCGGCAGCGGATAATATCACCGTAGCCGGCCAGTTTGAAGGAGCCTATGCGGACAATGTATATCGTTTTGTTACTGCCGATGGACAGGAAATCCCTGCCATGATGGAGCATGCGGGAAAGATAATGAGTTATACGCCTTTTCAGGCGACAGGGTATGTGGCTTATAATCAGGCCGGGCAGCCCGTACTTATTATCCGGAACGTGTCTTACCAGGAGCGGGCTCCTAATCAGCGTGCGGTCAGCTACAGAAAAGATATTGGGAATCCGCAGGCGTCACAGAAGCCGATGGCACCGCGGACATCCCGGGACGCAGGGTATTTCATGGGACCGGTAAAAAGCGATCTTGCCAACTGGTATCAGACGAATCCGGGAGATTTGAAATTAGAGGATCTGGGTGCTTACAGGGTAGCATGGAATTTGTCCGGGCTTCCTGTAGGGACAAGGATCTGCACTGTGGGCAGCATCCTGTCCAGCGCCGGCGGCGGGCTTATGAATTTCCGTACCGCCCGGGGGAATAAAATTCTTATCAATCTCAATGGTGCAGTTGTTCCTATGGGACAGCGGGTAACCGTTTTGGGGATTATTTCCACTCCGTCAGTGCTGACAATCCAGTTCGTAAACAGCGTAGGATCCTGATTGGATAAGACCATCTTTCTAAATCAGGAAGAAGATAAAAGACTTTCTTCGATAGCATATGCTTTCAGGAGAGAGTCTTTTACCCATTATAGAAGGCGGGATGCTCATATTTTAAATCAAAATCGGCTTTGTCCTGCTTCTGAACGGCAATACTGCCGGTATAAGGAATGAAGTTGTCTTTCTGAAAAGGGTATTTTGTTTCTCATTATTCATGGCAATGTGAGAACCGTGAGCATATGGATGATCCGCTCTTTGCATATTTCCCCAAAGGGTTCCATTATGACGGATATCTCGGTCGAGTATATGCGAAGGAAAGCAGATGGATCAAGCAGGCAGCAAAAGAGGATCGGAGTATAGCAAATCTCTGATGAGATATTTCAATAATGCGTGTCCGGTTATTAATTATTATAATAAATCACTTTATAAAATCATTTTATAAATGTATAATGTGATGGAAGAAATATGAATTGTTTATCTTTATAGAGAGCGGATATTTTTAGTTTGAAGGAGGAAAGTTATGAATCAGATTTACAAAGTCATCTGGAGCCGGGTGAAACACTGCTATGTGGTGGTTTCGGAAATCGCCGGCCGTTGCGGGAAAAGCGGGGGAACAGCTTCTGAAAAGAACAGCATGCCCGTCCGCGCGTTCCTGTGTGCTCTTGCCCTTACTGGATGCCTGATGCCGGGGGTGGCGGAAGCATCGTTTAAGGGCGGAAACGGAGCAGTGGTAGATCCGAACAACAGCATAGCCGTCGGGGATGATGCTCAAACGGCAGGGCAGTATACGGTGGCCCTCGGCAGCCGATCCAAGGCGAAAAATACCTATGCCATAGCCATGGGCGATCAGGCGGAAGCTACCGGGCAGGGGGCGACCGCCATAGGCTCCCTGTCTAAATCGACAGCTTTACATTCTCTTGCTGTCGGCGACCAGGCGCAGGCGGCGGCGGTGAACAGCTCCGCTTACGGTATTCTGTCGAAGGCATTGTCATCACACAGTGTGGCTATCGGTAATGAGGCGTCTGTCGGCAAGGGAGATCCGGATCCAGAATCGAGCCAAAACGGGATTGCCATCGGACATGGTGCGAATGTTACAGTAAACCCTGCCACGGCAACACCGGGGATTACCGATAAGAGCGGAGGGATCGCAATCGGGCATGATGCGACAACCAAAGATATCAATACGATTGCTCTCGGTACCGGTACTGTCGGCCAAGGTGCGCAGGCAGTGGCTATCGGCCGTAATGCGCATACGGACGGGAATAATACGGTCGCGATCGGGAATAATACCTGGGTTCGTTCTACTAACGGTTTTGCACTTGGTAATGAAGCACGGGCAGGTATAGATGAGGCTGGAAATGTTGTAGGCAACGATAATGACCAGGCCTTCGGTTCCAATGCCAGGGCCTGGGGCGGTTCCTCCATGGCTTTCGGGAATAATGCGAAAGCTGCTAATGGCGGTGCCATTGCCATGGGGAACGGATCTCAATCCAGAGGGAATTGGGGCGTAGCCATTGGTAATGGTGCAACAGCCCTGGCTGCGGGCGCCCGCGCATTGGGGGCAAACTCCACGGCAAAAGGAGTCAATTCTACTGCTATCGGCTGGGACAGTAAGAGTGAAGCAGCGAGCGGTATTGCCGTAGGTGAGTCTGCTTCCGTTGAGGATGGAGCAGATAATGGTATTGCCATCGGTACAGGAGCGAAAGCAGCAGGGAAAAGCAGCACCGGCACTCCAAGCCTTCCGGCAAGTACGGTAGCCATCGGCCAGGGGGCACAGGCACTGGAAAACGGGGATATCGTCATCGGACGCCAGGCGAAGAGCATCGCTTCTACAGAGCACGGCAATCCGGGATCCGGTGCGGTAGTGGCAGGTGCGGAAGCGGCGGCATACGGCGCCAGAGGCGATGTGGTTATCGGCGCGTCGGCGGAGACTAATGTCAAGATCAAACAGTCCGGCGGTACTGTCGATTCTAAATATGCGCAGGGTGTCGCTATCGGCAGTACAGCAAAAACCTATGGCACCCAGTCCCTCGCTCTCGGTTCGGATACGAGAGCCATCGGTAACTCATCTATTGCTATCGGCGGGGATGATATCGATATGGCCCGTACGGAACTGGAAACAGCTGTGCCTCAGCTGAAAGCAGGAAACGGTATCAAAAAGAGCTTTAACAAGGAAATAGAAACTAAGTTTCCGGGCGGATTGGGCTCGGCTTCCATCAATGTGAAAGGGAAATACGCAAATACGGCGGCGATCGGTGATGCTACCACGGCCATCGGAACGCTGAGTGAAGCGTTTGGTACAGGTTCCACAGCGATCGGTATCAATTCTTTAACTAAAGGTGTAGCCAGCACCGGTATCGGAATCATGGCACGGAGCTGGGGAGATAATTCTCTTGCTCTCGGTACGCAGGTAGGTGCCTACGGAACCCGGTCATCCTCCATTGGCGATACAAACCAGGTAGGGCTGGATATGAAAGATGGAAATAAGTCCGGTAAAGAATCCGCGGCGGTTGGTTCCCAAAATACTATTTACGGAAATCAGGCCTATGCTGTCGGCGCCGGAAATACCATCGGCTCCGCCACGGTTAACACTGCGACGGAAACCAACGGCAGCGCCGCCGGTGCTGATCAGGATAAAATCACGACAGTCACTGCCGGTACGGTGAAAGGAAATATGGCAGGCGCTTTCGGTTATAAGAATACTATTAATGCGGATAATGCCTATACGGTGGGAAGCAATTCCACGGTTTCCGCTGATGGCGCTATGGTGCTGGGGAACAACGCTTCTGTAACGGCGAAGAACGGCATGGCTCTTGGCAGCAATACAAAAGTGGCCAATGAAAATGCCGTAGCCCTCGGTGCCGGTTCGGAAACAGCGGCAGCTGTGGCGACACTCTCCGCAACGATCAATGGAACAGCACATAATTTTGCAGGGATTAATCCGGCTTCTACAGTCAGCGTGGGTAAGGCGGGCAGTGAACGGACGATCACCAATGTGGCGGCCGGCCGTATTTCTGCCACTTCTACCGATGCCATCAACGGCAGCCAGCTGTATGCGGTGACTACGGAAATGGATAAAGGCGTGGCCTATGCGGGCGATGTGAAAGCTGCGGCAGCCGCGGCTAATAAGTTTACCCGGAAATTAGGCGAACAGACGAATATCGTCGGCGGCGTGACAGATACGTCTAAGCTGGCGGATGGAAATATCGGCGTGGTATCCAACGGGACAGATACGCTGAATATTAAACTGGCCAAAGATGTGAAAGTGGACAGCGTCACAACGGGTAATACGGTTATCAACAACAACGGACTGACCGTAGGCGGAAATACCTATGTGACGAATAACGGCATCAATGCGAATAACCAAACTATCACGAATGTAGCCAGCGGCGGAACGACAGACAGCAACGCGGCTAATATCGGCGACGTAAAGACGGCTGTAACCAATGTTACAAATGCACTGACAGCAAAAGGTCTTGATTTTGAAGGCAATGACGGCGCAGCCAACAAAGTGCATCGTGATCTGGGTACAAAACTGACAATCAAAGGCGGTCTTTCCGATGTAACTACCGATGTATCGGGCAAGAATCTGGGCGTGAAGAAAAATGCGGCAGGAGACGGCCTTGATTTAGTGATGAGTGAAAAGCCGGAATTCAAAGAAGTGACGGCAGGCACGGGAACGAATAAAGTCGTCATCAACGATAACGGTGTGCATGTAGGCGGAAAGACATATATCAGCAACACCGGTCTCAACGCAAACAATCAGAAGATTACCAACGTAGCGACCGGTACAGCCGGAACCGATGCCGTCAATGTGGATCAGCTGAATGCGGCCATCGGCGGTACGGCAAAGGCGACGACAGTCAAAGCGAAAGACGCCAATGTAACCGTTACGAAAGGAACCAGTGCTGAGACAGGCGGTAGAGAATATACCGTCGGGCTGGGGAATGTAGTTACCGTAGGGCAGACCCATCCCGTCACGGTGAATGGGGATGCCGGAACCGTAAACGGTCTTACAAATACGACTTGGGATATTGACAACCCGACAGTCGTGCACGGACAGGCAGCCACGGAAGACCAGCTGAAAACAGTCAGTGACGGCGTGAAGACCAATAAGACAAATATTACAAACATCAATAACACCATTGGCAAAGGCCTGAACTTCGGCGGAGACTCCGGCGCGGTAATTAACAAAAAGCTGGGAGACAAGCTGGAAATCAAAGGCGGAGCCTCGGCAGACCTGACAGATGACAATATCGGTGTCGTATCCGATGGAACGAAGCTCAACGTGAAGCTGAAGAAAGATGTCAATCTGGGCGCTGACGGCAGCCTGACCATCAACGGAAAGACCTATGTCAACAAAGACGGTCTCAATGCGAACGGCCAGAAGATTACCAACGTGGCTGACGGCACAGTGAACAGTGACGCAGTCAACTTCGGCCAGCTGAAAGATGCTGTCGCGGCGGGAAAGACGATCCTGAAAGACGGTAAGAATACCACCGTCGAAGGCGAAGGCACCGTTGCCAATCCGTACAAAGTCAATGTAAATGATGACTTGGTGCTCGGTAAGAAAGGTGCTGACGGCAAAGACGGCTCCATCGGAGTCAACGGCAAAGACGGCTCTGCTGTAGTGATCAACGGCAAAGACGGCTCCATTGGTCTGAATGGTAAGGACGGCGCTAACGGACTCACCATTAAGGGCGGCGATGGAAAGCCGGGTGTTGACGGTACCAATATCACCCGTCTCATCATTGAAGAAAAGAACGGCAAGCAGCATGATATTGCCACACTGGACGACGGTATGAAGTACGGCGGTGATACAGGGGCAGTCATCAAGAAGAAACTGAACGAACAGGTGAACGTCGTCGGAGGCATTAGAGACGAAAGCAAGCTGACGACAGATGACAATATCGGCGTGGTATCTGACGGTACTAACAACCTGAAAGTCCGTCTTGCCAAAGCCCTGAAAGGCCTCGAAAGCATAACCGCCGGCGATACATTCATCAACAATAACGGAATAACCATCAGCAACGGTGCAGCCGGAAACACCGTATCCCTCACCAAGAACGGCCTTGACAACGGCGGCAACAAAATCACCAACGTAGCAGCCGGAGACGTCAGCGCAAACAGCACCGATGCCGTCAACGGCAGCCAGCTGCATGACGTAAAGACACTGGCAGGCCAGCATACGACCGTCAAAGCCAAAGACAGCAATATAACTGTCACCGAAGGAACCAATGGAACAGGCGGCAAAGAATATACTGTCGGACTCGGCGACAAAGTCACACTGGGAACCGATCCGTCCAAACAGGTATCCATCGACGGAACAACAGGCATCATCAAAGCCGGAGACAAAGTCACCATTGACGGCACGACAGGAAACATCGATGCCGGAAAAGTGAAAATCAATGGAGAAAAAGGAACCGTCAACGGACTGACCAACAAAACCTGGGATCCGAACAACATCACCAGCGGACAGGCCGCCACAGAAGACCAGCTCAAAGCCGTAGACCAAAAGATTACGAATACGTCCGAAGAATTGACGAAAAAAGGCATGGACTTTGCCGGCAACGACGGAGAATTCCACCGGAACCTGGGAGAAAAAGTCACCATCAAAGGAGAAGGGACAAAAGATGCCTCCGAATACTCCGGTGAAAACATCAAAACCTTTGCCGACGCGAACGGAAACCTCACCGTCAAAATGGACAAGAACCTGAAAAGCGAAACCATCGTCGCCACAGGTGAAAACGGCAAAAATGGCAAAATCGGTATTAATGGTAACGACGGAAAAACGACAAACATCTCCGTTACCAGTGACGGCAAACCCGGAGTAGACGGCGCGCCGGGGACAACCACGACCCGTATCGTATACGAAAAACCGGACGGAACCAAAGAAGAAGCGGCTACCCTAAATGACGGCATGAAATACGGCGGCGATACAGGAAACGTCATCAAGAAGAAACTGAACGAACAGGTGAACGTAGTCGGAGGGATTACAGACACCAACAAACTCACCACAGAAGACAACCTCGGCGTCGTATCCGACGGCAATAACAACCTGAAAGTCCGCATGGCCAAAGACCTGAAAGGATTGAACAGCGTAACCACCAACACCCTGACCGTGGGAGACGTGAAAATCGACAACAGCGGCATCAACGCAGGGAACAAGAAAATCACCAACGTAGCAGCCGGAGACATCAGCGCAAACAGCACTGACGCCGTCAACGGGGGGCAGCTGTGGAAAACAAACCAGACAATCAACAACATAGGAGGAGCCGTCAATGAACTGGGAGACCGTATGGACAGAGTAGGAGCAGGAGCGGCAGCATTGGCAGCCCTCCACCCGCTGGACTTCGACCCGGATGACAAGTGGGATGTGGCAGCCGGCTACGGCAACTACAAAGACGCCCATGCGGTAGCGGTAGGCGCATTCTACCGTCCTAATGAAGACACCATGTTCAGCGTGGGAGGCTCCTTCGGAGGAGGAGAAAACATGGTGAATGCCGGAGTCAGCGTGAAGCTGGGACAGGGCAACCATGTGTCTACATCCAAAATAGCTATGGCAAAAGAAATCGTCGACCTGAAAGATGCGGTTACCCGTCTGGAAGCGCAAAATGAACAGTTCCGGCAGATCATTGGGCAGATGGCGGGACAGCCTGTAAGGAATGTAGCGTTCCCCGATGTGCCGAAAGACCACTGGGCATATTCTTATGTAAAATCACTGGCGGACAGAGGTCTTTTGGAAGGCTATCCGGATGGAGAGTTCAAAGGGGATCGTTCTATGACCCGCTATGAATTTGCGGCCATTATTTACCGCGCACTGCAGAATGGGGCGCCTGTTGATGGAAATATGGGTAAAGCTATGGAAGAATTTGGTCCTGAGATGGAAAAGGTAAGAGAAGCTTATCGTTTCCGGGTAGACCGCATTTCCGGCGAAGATAATGACAGGAATAAAGTAGAACGCGTCCGTGTCAACAATGAAGGCAATAAAGAAAAGGGTGATTGCCGCGACATATACGGTTCGCATATCGCAGCCGGTAAATAATTCATTACATATAAAATAGAAGCCGGTTGTTTTGATAAAAGTGATTGGTCTTTGATTTATGGGAGTTTTGAACTATAATGATTTTGATTGATGAATGGTAACTCCTGTTTTTGGAGTATATCCCATCATCTGTTTTTAAGGATGAAATTTATGAGGGAGGAAAATTATGAATCAGATTTACAAAGTCATTTGGAGCCGGGTGAAGCGCTGCTATGTAGTGGTTTCAGAAATTGCCGGCAGCAATGGAAAAAATGGGGGGGGTGGCTTCTGAAAAAAAGAGCCTGCCTTTCCATGCATTTCTGTGCGCCCTTGCCCTTACCGGATGCCTGATGCCGGGGGTGGCGGAAGCGAATACACAGTATGGTCCGGGTGCTTCCGCTACCGGCGGTGACAGCGTGGCGGTAGGTGACAGTGCTAAGGCGACCGCAGGCCATGCTACCGCTGTCGGAACCTTGACAGAGGCTGATGGGGTGAATTCTTTTGTGGCAGGGTTGCAGGCAAAGTCAGGAGCGACTGCTGAAAACAGTGTTGCCATAGGACGGGGGGCCCAGGCTTTAGGTCAGAAGCGGGCCAGTGATCAGTTTACTGCGAGCACCATCGCCATCGGGAATAATGCAACAGCGACGGAAAACGGGGATATCGTCATCGGCCGCCAGGCGACGAGTACGGTATCCAAGTACCATGGTGAGGATGGCTCCGGCGCCGTTGTCATGGGATCGGAAGCTCATTCTTACGGCTCCCGGGGCGATGTGGTTCTTGGTTCCGGGGCGGAAGCAAACATCATCAGAAAGGGCACTACCAACCCGGCAGATGCCGCTGGATATTCACAGTCGATAGCCATCGGCAGTATGGCAAAAGTTTATGGTACGCAGGCCATGGCTATCGGTGGAGATGTGAAATCTATTGGACATTCCTCCATTGCCATTGGGGGCAATGACGTTGACCTGGTAAAATCCGATCTGCAAGCGGCAGTTCCCGGTTTTTGGGCTGCCGGGGCGCAGAATAAATTTGAGCGGGAAACGGCAGCGTTATATCCCGGGACGACATTGGGGAGCGCCGCCCTCAGCACCAGCCAGTATCGGTCGAACACCGCATCTATTGGGGCAGCTAGTATAGCCATGGGCGCGATGACCCAGTCCTTCGGTATCGGTTCCACGGCGATTGGTGTCAATTCGATGTCAAAAGGAGTTGCAAGCACCAGCATCGGTGTCATAGCACGGAGCTGGGGGAAGAATTCTCTTGCCGTCGGCAGCCAGGCGGGTGCTTATGGAGATAAGTCCACATCTTTGGGCGATACGAATACGGTCGGTTTCGATATGACGGACGGCACCACGTCCGGTGCGGCTTCTTCAGCTGTCGGTACGGATAACAAAGTCTATGGGAATAATTCCTATGTTATCGGTGGCGGCAATACGATCGGTTCCGCCACCATTACGGAAACGACAGAAGCCAACGGCGATAAAATTAAGAAGGTTACTGCCGGTACGGTCAAAGGAAGTACGGCAGGTGCTTTCGGTTATAAGAATACCATCACAACGGATAATGCCTATGTGGTAGGGAATAATTCCACAGCTTCTGCTGATGGGGCTATGGTCCTGGGGAGCAGTGCATCCGTGACAGGGAAGAATGGCGTTGCTCTTGGCAATAATACAAAAGTGGCCAATGAAAATGCCGTGGCTATCGGCAATGGTTCAGAAACAGCAGCTGCTGTAGCGACACCCTCCGCAACAATCAATGGTGTAGCACATAATTTCGCAGGAGTAAATCCGGCTTCCACAGTAAGTGTAGGTAAGGCAGGCGCAGAACGGACAATTACCAATGTGGCGGCCGGCCGTATTTCCGCCACTTCTACCGATGCCATCAATGGCAGCCAGCTCTATGCGGTAACCTCAGAAGTAGATAAAGGCGTGGCCTATGCAGGCGATGTGAAAGATGCGGCAGCCGCGGCTAATAAGTTTACCCGAAAATTAGGCGAACAGACGAATATCATCGGCGGTGTGACAGATACATCTAAGCTGACGGATGGAAATATCGGCGTGGTATCCAATGGGACAGATACGCTGAATATCAAACTGGCCAAAGATTTGAAAGTGGACAGCGTCACAGCGGGCAATACGGTCATCAATAACAACGGACTGACCGTAGGCGGAAATACCTATGTGACAAATAACGGTATCAATGCGAACAGCCAGAAAATCACCAATGTAGCGGCCGGGACAGACGGAACGGATGCTGTCAATCTGAACCAGTTAAATGATGTAAAAAATTTGGCAGGAAAGCATACCATTGTCAAAGTGGATGGACAGGAAAACCGCACCGACGGCAACTTGCTCATCACCAAGACAGACAATAACGGACAGGCTACTTATGACTTGAAACTGAATGACGAAATCACTGTCGGCAAGGATGGAGCGGCTGGTAAAGACGGCTCGATCGGTGTCAAGGGTAAAGACGGATCTGCCGTCGCTATTAATGGTAAAGACGGTTCCATCGGACTGAACGGTGCCAATGGCGCGAACGGACTTACCATCAAAGGCGGCGACGGCAAACCTGGTGTGGACGGCACCAACATCACCCGCCTCGTTATTGAAGAAAAAGACGGCACGAAACATGATGTGGCCACATTGGATGACGGCATGAAATACGGCGGTGACACAGGAAACGTTATTCAGAAGAAACTGAATGAACAGGTCAACGTCATCGGAGGGATTACAGACACCAACAAACTCACCACAGAAGACAACCTCGGTGTCGTATCTGATGGTAGTAACAACCTGAAAGTCCGCCTTGCCAAAGCCCTGAAAGGCCTCGAAAGCGTGACAACCGGCGATACAGTTATGAATAATAGTGGCGTTACGATTAATAATGGCGCGGCCGGAAATCCTGTATCCCTGACCAAGAACGGTCTTGATAACGGCGGCAACACAATCACCAACGTGGCGGCCGGTGTCAACGGTACAGACGCGGTCAATGTAAACCAGCTGAATACCGTTGCCGGAGAAGCTGCCAAACATACGACCGTCAAAGCCAAGGATGCCAATGTAACTGTTACGACGGGTCCCAATGCATCCGGCGGCACGGAATATACTATCGGACTCGGCGACAAAGTTACACTGGGAACCGATCCGACCAAACAGGTATCAATCGACGGAACAACAGGCATCATCAAAGCCGGAGACAAAGTCACCATTGACGGCACGACAGGAAACATCGATGCCGGAAAAGTGAAAATCAACGGGAAAGACGGAACCGTCAACGGACTGACCAATAAAACCTGGGATCCGAACAACATCACCAGCGGACAGGCAGCCACAGAAGACCAGCTTAAAGAAGTGGACAATAAGATTACCAACACATCCACGGAACTGACAAATAAAGGCATGGATTTTGCCGGCAACGAAGGAGAATTCCACCGTAACCTGGGAGAAAAAGTCACCATCAAGGGAGAAGGGACAAAAGCTGCCTCCGAATACTCCGGTGAAAACATCAGAACCTTTGCCGACGCGAATGGAAATGTTGTTGTTAAAATGGACAAAAACCTGAAAGCAGACAGCCTTGCTATTAACGGACAGAATGGACAAGACGGCGCAGCCATCAAAGGCGGTACCGGAAAAGCTGGCGTGGATGGCACAAATATTACCCGCCTTGTTATAGAAGAGAAGAACGGGACGCAGCATGATATCGCCACCTTAGACGACGGCATGAAATACGGCGGCGATACAGGAAACGTCATCAAGAAGAAACTGAACGAACAGGTGAACGTAGTCGGAGGGATTACAGACACCAACAAACTCACCACAGAAGACAACCTCGGCGTCGTATCCGACGGCAATAACAACCTGAAAGTCCGCATGGCCAAAGACCTGA
>ENA-OYXD01000343-OYXD01000343.1-human-gut-metagenome-genome-assembly--contig:-NODE-343-length-26984-cov-8.115749_pt1 | contig 26984 bp, 7 predicted proteins | sample MGYA00244818_ERZ653412 | MGnify/ENA primary metagenome ERZ653412 (study PRJEB26926, sample SAMN06165146) | human gut metagenome | biome: ENVO:00009003; feature: ENVO:2100002; material: ENVO:00002003...
CGTCCCTCGATACCTGCGCAAATATATTCGCACACTGCTCCCCGAATTTTACTACATCTTTCTCTGTTACCATGTCCTATCTCCGTGTTTATTTGATTTTTTTGCAGATTTGATTCAGTCGTTGTTTAAGGCTATGCTCACCCTTTCAACCTCGCCGTTCTCGTTTTTGTGAACGGTAACGGTATAGGTACCCTCCGACGTGACGACGGTAAAGGTTCCGTCTCCGTTGTCGACACACGACAGGGCTTCAAAATAAACGTCGTCCACAATCAGAGCCGTTATTTCAAGCGCCTCGCCCGTTTCCTCGTCGCAAACGACGCGGGCTGCGTCGCCAAGCGCCGACGCGATGTTTCTTTCCGCGTAACGCACCAGAACGCCCGACTCGACGTTGCCCTCTCCGTCAGAAACGAACTCGAAACAATATCTGAAATCCGAATATGCGTTCCCCGCGTACTCTCTCGAATAGAATATCCACCGAGTTTCGCTCTCCTCCTCGAAATTGTAAACCGCGACGGGTTCGCCTCTGTAGCTTAGCGTAGGATAAAATTCGTCGCCTTTGGCGTAATATTCCACTTCTCCCGTGAGCGGGTTTTCTCCCTTGACGAAACGGAACGCAGACGAATAAAGGAAGGTTTCCCTGTACACCGCGCTGCCGTCGTCCGACCTGAATATCTCCTCCGCCAAAGTGCAGGAATGAATTATATACACGAATTGCTGCACGTTTCGGTTGTACGCCAGATAAAAATTCAGGTGGTAAGTGTTGCCGTCCGCCGCAACAAACTCTGATGCGAACAGATTGCCGAAGCCTTCGGCCTGCGCGTCTATAAAGCCCGCTTTGCTCAGCGTACCGTCGGCGAATCTCAGCGGATTGCCGTCGGCGTCCTTTATAAAATTGAAGCTTCCCGAAACGGAATAAACCGTTTTGCCGTCCGCAACGTCCGCAACGACGTTGATATATCCGTAAGCTCCTTCAAACAAAAACGCGAGGCCGGAACCGTAAACCGTGAGCAGCTCGACATAGGTGTAGTCGTAAGCCGTCAGACCGTAAATATACTTTTCGCTGTCAAAGGCGAAAGTTTTTTCGGTCAGGTTCACTTCGATGAAATAGTTGACGGTGAACAGATAATCCGAAACGCTGCCGTTCAGCGCTCCCGTAGCAAGACAGGCAAGCATGGTCTCGACGCCGGAATCGCCGTAATAAACCAGAAAATAATACTGAGTCTGTTTGCCCGTCGAGTCGGTGTAAACCGCGTCTACGGTAAACTCGGCTCCTCCGACGGACTGAAATTCGAGTTTGCCGCCCTTGCCGTCCTCTAAAACGGTGTACTTGCCGTCAAAGCGCATATATGTTCTCGTGACGTTGTCTGCGGGGTCGGTATAGGTTATGCTGCCGTCCTCCTCGTCGAACTCCTCCGCTACAAAGCCGTAAGCATTTGCTTCCGAAGAGTCCGACGGCGTGTAGGTGTAAATTTTTTGCGAACTTTCGTCATAGCTGTAAAACATTGCGGAAGCGTTGTTGAACAGCACCACTCCGTTTGAATAAAAGACGATTGAGGCGAAATCGCTTGCGTAGTAAGTCGCGGAAAAGCTCGACCTTGACACCTGTCCGTCCGCACAGATTTCGTACAGCGCAGAGCTGCCCGTTTCCGACTCGAAATAGAAAAGTCCGTCGCTTAAAACCGTGTATCTTCCCGTTTCGGAGCGTCCGTCCGAATTGTATCGCAAAGCGTTGCCCGTTTCGTCCAGTCTGACAACCGAAAGGTCGTCGCAGTCGAGATACGCGCCCGCAATTTTGTCCGAATAGAACAGAAAAGCGTAATACTCGTTTCCGTCGGCGGCAAACAACCCCGTTTCGCCCACGTACTCGCCGCCGTCGAAGGCAATCGTATACAAACCGTTTGCAAACGTGTAGACGGCTTGAATTTCCGAGTCGTCGGACTTTTTCAGCGTTGCGTTGCCGTGTCCGTCAAAAACAATCACCTCGCCGTCGGGGATATTGTTTTCCACTTTGAGGTAAGCCCCCTCTTCTAGCCCTCTGATGCTGAACGAATTGTCCGAGCCGTTCAAATCAAAAACGCGCTCCTCTCCGTTTATCGACATGGCGACGGCTTTTTCGTTTTCGTCCAGCACGTTGAGCGCCGCGACGTAATAGCCGAAATACTCGTTTTCGGTGTCCCAATATCTCGCCGTGTGCGTTGCGCCGTCAAGCTGCAGCGTGCTGCTGTCTGCCGCCGTAAACGACGAATCGGGAGCGCAAACGCGGAAATACGAGTCAATCAGCGTAAAGTCGAAGGTAAAATCTCCTTCCGTTGCCTTAAAGGTGTAAACCGTCTGCTTAAACCTGTCGAAGGCAACAGTTTCGCGGGAAGCGAACGTGCCCTTTATGTTGTTTTCACCCTCGACGTAAACCAATATCGCTTTTCCGTCGTCATACTTTTCGTCGGTGAGCTGCAATTCCGCACGGGAGGTTGCCTGACTGTCGTCGGACAGCTCGTCGTATTTGCCGAACGTTATCACCTCGTCAAGCTCGAAATAATGAAAATAAACTGCGGAAGACGACGCGCTGACGACAAATTTAAATGTTTTTTCCTCGGAGCGGAAGGTGTAAACGCCGAACACCGCACCCGCCGTATCCACCGTTTCAAGCGTATAGAATCCGTACACCGTTACCGAAACGCCGTCGATTTTTTCGGTAAACGCCGCTTCGTATCCGTCGCCGTACTTTACTCCGTTTACGGTAAGTATGGACGACGAAACGGTCGAGCCGTTTTTCTTCATGAGCAGCACCGCAGGCTCGTAAGCCAACCGCACAAACGTGCCGTTTTGCTCGTCGATACGGAAATAAATATAGCTTTCGCCGTTGCCCAGCTTTATGAAATCCGGTCCCTGACTAAACACGCCGGACACGACGTTTCCGTCCGCGTCCTCGAAAACGGCAAAGCAGGAAACGATTGTCAGCTTGGCGCCCTCTCCGTCAGAATAAACCGTCGAATAGTCCGTCGTTTCCTCCCCGTCGTCGGAGCCTACCACGTAATACACGTCGTAAGAAGTGGAATGTGTGTCAAAATTTACAAGCAGTGCGGCAAAACGGTTGACTGACCAATCGGCGGTCTGCTCCGTCACGGTGTAAAGATAAAAGCCGTCCTTGCTTTGTATAACTCCCGAAGAAGTCATTTCCGTATTTCCCTGCGCGTTCTGCTCGTACATTGCCGCAGTTCCGTCGCCGTTGACTACAAGGAAGGGCACACCGTCCAGTCTGCCGTCGTCGCTTACGTAAAGATACTCGGCGTAATCCGCGTGCTTTTCTTCAAACGTGAGAACGGCTCCCGACACGCCCTGCTTTTCAAAAACTCTGAACACCCTTACGCTTCCCGACGACGAAACCACCCTTATCAGGCTGCCGCCCACAAGGGAGCTTTTAATCTCGTAGCTGCCGACAAAGGAATCTCCGTTTTTGACAAAAACCGCGTTTGAGCAGCCGTCGGTAGTAAGCGTCGCGCCGTCTTCGCGCGTAAAAGTCGTATCAAACTCGGCGACATAAGGCTCGTAGCCCATCGTTCCGCCGTAATCGCCCGCCCTTGCGGTGAGAATTACGCTTCCGCTTGCGGTGTCGTAAAGCGTAAAGACGTCGCCGTCGATAACGTAAGCGGCGTAAGCCGTGCTGTCGGGCTGCTGCGAAACAAGGGCATAACCGAACCCGTCAAGCGTGACGACGGGATAATAAACCGCCTTGTAAGGCAGCACGCCCCAATTCGCTTCTTCTCCCCTTATTCTGAAAACATTTGTTTTTGCGCCGTTTGCAGGCTCCGTCGCCGTTCCCAGCAAAAACACAAAGCCCGTTCCGTCGGAAAAGAGAGCTTGATAATAGCCGTTTTCGTCTATAAAATACTCCCCTTCGAGATACTGTCTGTCGCCCTCTCCCGTGCGGTAAAGCTCTATGCCGTTCATGTCGTCGAGAGCGAGCGTCACGTTTCTGTCAATGCCCGTCGGCTCGAACAAAAAGTATTCGCCCTTTCTGTTGGCGTAAAAAACAAAGGTTCCGTTGTCGTTTATCCGCGCGTTAAGCACATACCCCGTCGTGGGGCTTTCAAATTGGTACCAATCCTTTTTTTCGTTGTAAGAGCCTTCAATATCCACTCCGCCGCGGCACAAAACGGCTTTGCCCGTGCCGTCGCGCATGAGAAAAATTTCGTCCTCTCCCGAAAACATATCGGTGTAGCCCTTGTTCCAGATTGCGTAGAGCACCGTGTCCTCCGCAAGCTCGAAATTTTCCTCCTCTATCGCCTCGTCAAAGTCCGAATTCGTGTAGGCGCCCCAGCCGAAAAACCTGTAACCGTCCGCCTCGAAGGGCACGGACTTAGGGAAATCTATTTCCTCCCCGTAAAGATATGTATAGGCAAGCTCCTCCTCGTTCCGTCCCGAGCCGTCGGGATAATTGGAGACAAACCAAAGCCCGTAGCTGTTTCTGTCAAATCTAAGCTCGAAAACATTTTTGGAGGAATCGGAGTCTATTACGCGGGACTGCTCCGCTCCGCCGCTCAAAGAAAAGCCTTTTACCGAAAGCTCGGGAGAAAACTCCTCTCCGATTAGGGCATAGCCCGAAGAATAGCCCTCCTCGAAAGCATAGTCGGCAAGATTAAGCTCCTGCAAATATACGTTTATTTTGTACTCCGCCATGTATTTGGCTGTCAGCACAACGTCCGCCGCAGGCATTTTGTCCGACTCCGCAAGCGCTCTGCCGTTGATATACCAGCCGCCGAAGCGGTACTCACCCTTGACGGGTACAAGTCCGTCCAGCGCGGCAAGAAGCTCTTTCCCCTCGGGCAGAAAAACCGAAGCGGTTTCCATAACGCCGCCGTCAAGCTCGAAGGTGACGGCATACGTCTTTACCCATTTGGCGTAATACGTCCTGTCCTTTTCAAACACCGCCTGACCGACGGGCTGACCGACAAAGTTTTCGTCCTCATACCAGCCTTCGAGCGCGTATCCGTCGCGCATAACCGCGGGGAAATCCGCAATTTCTCCCGCTTTGCCTTCCAGCACCGTAAAATTGCCGTCATACGTCACCAATTTGAGCGTTACCTTGCTTTCGCAGCCCGCAAGCAGCGCGCACGCAAGCAGCAACGCCAATGCGACAATCAAAAATGCCGTACATTTGCTCCTTCTTTTCATTTTTTCTTACCTCCGTCTGAAAAGTGAATAGTATGGTTTTATGCTTCGGATTGTTCCGCAGCAGTATCCGTTTTATTTTCCGAATCGGTCGCGGCTGTTTTCCACACCGCGACCGCAAGCGCGCCCTGCGGCAAATCCGCCGTAAGGGACGCGGCAAAGGTTTTTTGTCCCTCCGCCGTACTTACCGTCCAGCAGTCGAATCGGTATCCCTCTCTGTAAGGTGCGGAAAATCCGTTCCTTGCCGTTTTGTTTTCAATTGACGACTCGCCTACCGTAAACGACAGCACGTAATCGCCGTTTTCGGACAAATCGCAGCCCCACACTACGGGACGATAGCCCGAGTTCCAGCGGGCGCTCCACTTTCCTCCCGCATTTTCGCCCTCGCAGTAAAGCGTGAGAAATTTGCAGCCGTTGAACGCATGGCTGCCTATTTCCTCCACGCTTTGTCTGAGTGTAACCGATTTAAGCGACGCGCAGCTTCTGAACGCGTAGCTGCCCAAGCTGCGCAACGACGCGGGCAGAACAACGCTTTCAAGCAAATTGCAGGAGTAAAAGGCATATTCGCCTATTCTTTCGACGCTGCCGCCCATTGTCACCGAAGCAAGCGACGCGCATTTGTAAAAGGTCTTGTCGGCGATTTCTTTGAGACTGTCGGGCAGAACAATGCTTTCGAGCGCGGCGCAATTGTAAAACGCGCCCTCTCCGAGTCGGGTCAGATTTGCGCCCAACGCAACCGAAACAAGCGACGAACAGCCGGAAAACGCCTTTTCTCCTATGTCGAAAACGGAAGACGGGACGGAAAACGAACCGAGCGACGCACAGTTTGCAAACGCATAGTCCGACACGGTTTCCAGCCGCGCGGACTGTCCGAAGCTCACTTCGATGAGGTTTCCGCAGCCGTAAAAGGCATACGCTCCGATTTCTTTCACGTAATCGGGAATTTTCGCCACCACAACTCCGCTTTTGTAAAACGCGGAGCGTCCGATTTTTTCCACTTCGAGCGGAATGTCTACCTGCTTCAAGCTCGAACATTTGTAGAAGGTGTAGTCGCTTATTTCAAGGAGATTGCTCGCCAATACGTCCATGTACACCCTCGAAAGAGACGAACACTCGTAAAACGCGCCGTAGCCTATGTATTTTACGCTGTCGGGCACCGTCACCGCGCCTAAACCCGTCTTTTTGTAAAAGGCGTAATCGGATATACCGACCGTTCCGTCGGCTATGGTTATGCTCACGCTTTCCTGCCCGTCCTTAAAGCCCACTACCCAGTTGCCGACGTAAATCAATCCGCTGTCTACGGCATTCCACGCCGCAGTGTTGTAAAAGGCGTAGGTGCCTATGGATTCTACCGACGAAGGCAGTCTGACGTCGCCCATATACGCCTTGTTGCCCAAATCGGTGCAGCGCGCGAAAGCATAGCTTTCTATGTTTTTAAGGCTGCTGCCGAGAGAAAAATAGCCCCTGCCCAGCACCTTGCAGCCGTCGAAAGCGTATCTGCCTATGCGCTCCACGCCGTTCCCAGCGTCAAGGGACATAAGCTCTGTGCATCTGTAAAAGGCGTAGTCTCCGATAAACCTGACGGAATCGGGAATCACGGCTTCCGTGATTGCGCGCCCCGCAAATGTCATGTCGGCGATTCCGCGCGTGCCCGCCAAAAGATTAAGCTCCGAAAGCGTCGCGCTGCAAGAAACAGCCCACCCGTCGGCGTAAACTATGCCGCTTGCGCTTTGACTCAAAGCGGTAGAATCGAAAGCCAACGCCCCTATTTGCTTAACGCCCGAGCCGATAACCACGTCCGACAGGGACTGACACCCGAAAAACGCCTGTTCGCCGATTGAAACGACGCTGTCGGGCGTTTCGAAACAAGCCAGCTTGACGCAGCCGTTGAAGGCGTTTGCTCCGATAGCGGACAGTCTTTGGTTTAAGGCAAAGCTTTTTAAAGACACGCAGGAGGCAAACGCTCCCTCTCCTATGCTGTCGACTGCGGCGCCGAGCGTCACGCTTTCAAGCAGATCGCAGCCGTAAAAGGACTTTTCGCCCAGCGTGCGCACGCTGTCCGGCACCTTAAGCTCGGAAAGCTTGTCGCAATCGGAAAACGCAGACGCCGCCACAGAAAGGATACCGCCGCCCAAATCGACGGACGTCATGTTTCTGCAATACTGAAAAGAACTCTTTTTCACTTCTTTGAGACTGTCGGGCAATTTTATGCTCTGCAATGCGCGGCAGCCCTGAAAAGCGTGCTCTCCAAGCTCGCTTAACCCGTCGGGCAGCGTCACGGATTGGAGATTGGAGCAGTTGGTGAAAGCGTAGTCTCCGATTTCCCTGACGTTTTTGCCGACGACTATGCTTTTGACTCCGCTTGACGAGTAAAACGCCTTTTCCGCTATGCTCGTCACAGGCTTGCCCCGATAAACGTCGCCTATTTCTATATCTCCTCTCGCGCTTCCCACACGGGTAACCTCGTATTCGGTGTTGGCGTTTGTCAACGTGTAGACAAGCCCGTTTTCGTAAGGCTTGGTAAACACAAAGGCGTCCGACCATTTGGAGTCTCCCGTCTGTCCCAACGCGTCGGTTGCTTTCACTCTGATTTTGTAGCTGCCCTCTTCGAGTCCTTCGAGCGAATAAGAGGTTTTGCTGCTTACGTATTCCCTGCCGTCTATTTCCACTATGTAGGTCGTGGACGCCGTTGCGTTTTCGACGGGCGACCAGGACAATACCCAATCGGTTTCGTTTACCTTCAAATCCGACGGTCTGCCAAGCCCTCCCGAACAGCCCGCCAGCGCAAGCATACAAAAAATCAAAATCAAAAGATAAGGCGCTCTAAGTTTTTTCATCATTTTTTCCTCGCTTCGTTTCGATTTGAAGAGTCGTTTGCGTCCCGCAGTTTTTCTCTGCGCTCTCTTATCAGCTCGTGCGGCCATTTCCATTTGAATTTTCTTGCCGCTATGTCAAGCAGGAACAGGCAAAGAGCCGTTATTATAAACAGGAAGCGCGGGTCGAAGCTTTTTTCCAGAGTTTCCTTAAACCCCTGAAAGACCGTTACCGCGTCCTTTTCCGACAAAGGCTCGTATTTGCCGTTTCCCGATACGGCAATTGCTTCCATCACCTCGGCTCCGTCCGTGTCGCTTGCAAGCAAATTAAATTCCTCCGAATAGGAAAAGGTTTTGTAGACCACGCACGGATTGCCCGAAGGCGCGTTGTCGGCGCCTTTTTTCTGCACCGTTATTCTGTACACGCCCGCCTCCGCGGCAAACAAAGTTGCGCGGCTGTATTTTTCCTCCGCCAAAGGCGCGGTAAGCTGCGCGGACGCGTCCGAGGAGGTCAGGTTTTCCAGCAACACCTCCACGCTTTCCCCCTCTTTAAGCTCGATTTTGGGGTAAATGCTTAACTGAGTGGTATAGTTTTCCTCTCTTAAAACCACGTCGAGATTTTTCGGGCGAATGTCCTCAGTCGGAAACAGCTTGTTTATTACGCTCAGCAGAAATTCCGAGCCCTTGCCTTCCGCACTCAGAAAATCCGCCGACCAAGTGCCGTCAAGGTCGCACATAAAGCTGCCAACCGTCCCGTTGCCGTATTTCCACTGCGCATAAACGGGCACGTTGTACTCTCCCGAAAGCACCAGCTCCGCATCGTCTTTTTTCTTTGTTCCGTAAAAGCCGTAAAGCGCCGGCATTTCCTCCTGCGATATGACTGTCGCGTAATAGGAATCGGGGTTTATATTCGGTACAAACTCCCTGAATTCCACCTCTTTTATTTCGGGTATGCGTATGTCGTCTTTAAGCACGCCCGTCAAATCCGTCGCGTCCGCATTGTACGCTTTGCCGCCGCCAACCTTTGCCGCTTCGTTGAGCTGCTCCATAGACGCGCTTGTCGCCTTTATCGCGATAAAGGAATATGTAACTCCAAGACTGTTGAAATGCTCCACTCTGCTTACGTAGTCCTCATAGTCCGCCGCCCCTCCGTCGGTTATCATGACGACGTGCATTTTTTCGATTCTTCCGCTCGTGTACAAGGCTCTCAAAGCCATGCCCGCATGATTGACCGCCGGCGTAAACAGCGTTCCGCCGCCCTTTTCCACGCCGTAAATGGCTTCTATGATTTCGTCCTGACGCGTCATGGGCAAAAGCGATGCGTCCTCGGTATAGTCGTCGCTCAAAGTCATAACCCCGCAGTAATCTCTTTCGTTTAAACAGGTGTAATCTCTGACCATGCTGACCGCCGCGTTTTTTGCGGCGTCGATTTTCTGAACCGTGCCGACGTCCGTACCCGAAGACATACTGCCCGAAACGTCTATGACTATCATCATGCCGAGAGGCGGCGTATAGTCTATCGCCTCGACGGGCAGCATACGCTGCAAAAGCGTGCCCGCCATATCCTCTCTGTTGTAGGCGTGCGCCTTTTCGGAGTCGCCGCCCTCGCTTCCGCCCACGGTGAACAGTCCGCCGCCCGCCTCGTAAACGTAACGGTTGAGTATCTCGTCAAAGCCCTCGGGCAGGTCGGAGTTGGCTATGTTGTTGAGTATTACCTCGTCAAAGGCGCACAGCTCGTCAAGCGTCTTGGGCAAGCTGCTTTCGTCGGGACGAACCGTCGTCACCTCGTAGCCCTCCAACAGCGCGCAAATCTCTTGGGAAATACCCTCGCTGCTCTCCACAATGAGCACCTTGTCGAAAAGATTTAGATACATATAGGAATAAAGCTCGTTGTTTTGCGAAACGGCATCTGCGTCGGCGTCTACCCTGAACCGCAGCGCGTGCAGCCCCTCCTCTTCAAGCGAATGGGGAATTGCGATATCCTGCACGCCCTCCCTGACGGAAGCGGACACGCTTTGACACTCCTCACCGTTGTCGAACAACGTCACCGTGACGGGTGTTTCGCCTTTTCTCGAACTTGCAACGGAAAGAGTAATTTCAAACTGCTCGCCTCTCAAAATATTGCTGTCCGGCAGCCCCACCGAGAGCGCCTGAACCTCGTCCTCTCCCGACAGGGAGCCGCACAGAACGCTGTCTATGCGCGTGCCCTCCGCAACAATCGATTTGACAACGGAGGAGGCTTTTCCGTCCGTTTCCACGCCGTCGCTCAAAAGCACTATCTTTGCGGATTCGGGATGGGTAAGCATATCCCTTGCAAAAACCAACGCCGACGAAATGTCCGTCGCAGTGACGTCCGGCTGCAAGGAGTTTTGATACAGATTGAAAGCGTTGCGCAAGTCGTCGGTGAGAGGCACCGCGCACACGGGCTTCAAGCCGAAGGTGACTATGCCGAGGCTGTAAACTTCGGTGTTGGTCATTTCTATGACGCTGCGCACGAAATCGTCCTTCGCCTGTTTTTCTTCGGCGGTGCTGTAAGAAGCGTCCACCACCAGCACAAGCTCGTTTTCCGAGTTGTGCACCTCGTAATCGAATGTCATGCCGGACAGCACGAAAATACACAGGACAAGCGCAGTCAGGTGCAGCACGACGGAGGAAATTCTGTTTCTTGTTTTTCTGAATTTTTTCGACAGCTTGAAGTAAGGCAGAAGCGTAAGAAGCACGGCGGGCACAATAAGCAGCAGCAGCCATGCGCAGGAAAAATTCACTTGTAAATTCAACATTTTTCAGCCTCCACGGTCACAGCCCTTCAATCGAGTGCAGCGCCCACTCCAAAAACATAAGCGCGACGATTGCCGCGGCAAACCAGACAAGCAAATCCTCTATGATTTCCTGCGCGGCGTTTGCGGCAAAGGGAACGCTCAAAACGTCCTCCCGCGTTATGTCGCTTTGCGACGCGGCAACCTTGGCGTAAAATTTTTCTTCCACGATTTCTCCCGAAATGAGCTGTTGACGCAGGGTGTAGGTTCCGAAGCTTTCTACGTACAGCTTTGCGGGAAACTCCCCGAAGAGCAGCTCCGTGCCGTCAGGGGCGGTAACAATCAAATCTCTGCCCCTCGCGTTTACCTCTATCGTGTCGTAAACGTCGCACAAATCCTCCGTCAAGGTAGACGGCAGGTAATAATTGAACATATTGTAAATGAGAATGGGATAATACACGCTGAGCGCCAAAGTGGACATATTGAGACTGAAAGTCATCACGGCGATTTTTGAATCGGCTTCGTTTCTTGCAAAGAACACGGGATTGCCCTCGTAATACATCAGCACGTCGTATCTTTCCAGACTTGCTTCGTCCACCTGAGAATATTGGGTTACCTTTATTCCCTCGACGTCCATGTAGCGCACCAGAGGATGCTCGCCGTCTCCGATAGCAAGAGACGCGCCGTCTCCGTCGTAATCGGTCACCTGCACGTTTCTTCTCACAATCGAGAAGCCCGCGTCCGCCGAGCTGTCGGGATTGACCAAAAAAATTATTCCGTCCTTTGGCAGAACTTTGGGCACGGTGTGCTCGAATATGTAAAAATCAAATCCCTCGGTTGCAGGCGTATCCTTGCCCTTGACCTCGGTTATTTCTATATTCCAGCTGCCGAAAGTCTTTTCCTTGAGCGTCCTCAACACGCCGCCGAAAAAGACGTTTGACGCCGTGCTGTAATACTGAATCTTTACCGTCGGCCTTAATCCGCCGTAAATGAAAAACTCGTTGTCCAGCAAAAGCGAATCCGCTTCGTCAATATGTATATACGCCTCGTCGAAAGAATAAATTCTTTCGTTTTCGGTGAGAAGCACGGGAATCACGTCCTGTCCGAGATTGCGCGCGGCGGAGGTGTAAACTATTTTGGTCGGAATGCCGTCCAGTCCGTTTACCGTCTGCACGGGGAGAGTTATTTTTTCTCCCTTTCCGTTTACGTTGCTCACCTCGCAGAACACCTCGAAAGCCTTGTCCAAGCCGTAACACGCAACCTCTATTTCAAAGGTATAAAAGTTGTCTTCGAGTCTCGCCGACGCGCTCAGCACGGCTACGTTCCACTCGTATCGGTCGGAAACGTCCACGATTGTCACGTTTTCAGCGTCGTTGACGTAGGTCGTGCCCGTCAAAAGCAGAATTTCGGAATCGGCGTTGTAGCGCAGCGTTTCCTCCGCCAAAAGCATGGCTCCGTCCACGTCTCCCTCGCACAGAGAACACTGCATTCCGTTTATGTATGCGTCTATTTCCGACAGCTCTCCCGCGCCCGCGCGCCTAACCACGTACGACGCTTTTTCTCCCGCAAGAATAACGGTTACCGTTCCGTTGTCTTTTAAGGTTTCGTCCGCGATTTCGCGCGTTTTTTTCAACGCCCTGTCAAAGCGCGTGTCGTCGGAGCTCTCGCAGGAAGCGAGCATGCTCGCGGAAGCGTCCACGATTATTATTTTTTCGTTCTGTCCGACGCTTGTCTCGGCAACGACCGCGGGCTTTGACAAAATCAAAGCGGCGGCTATGCAAATCAGCACCTGACAAAGCAGAATAAGCAGATTTCTCAGCTTGTTTATCGGGATTTTTTTCTTTCTGTATTTAAGGCTTAATTTCCATATATAAGTGCTTGAAACAAATTTCTGCTGATAATTGGGCTTCAATATGTAAATAATCAACAAAATCAACAGCCCGATTAAGCCCAGCAAGCCTATTGGAACCAATAAATCCATAATGTCTCACCTTGTCCGTTTTTATTTTCAAAGTCTCAGCTTTTTTTCGCGTTTAAAGCGGGGAGCGTTTCGCGCTCCCCGCCGCAAGAATCTTTCAATCTTAATGAGAAGCAGCCCTCTTTTATTCGATTGTTCCGTAGTACGACTCGATAAATTCTCTCAAATCGTCGGGTATTTCGCCGTCGTTTTCCAGAATTTCCTCTGCCAACGCCAGATATTCTTCCAATCTGTCGCCGTAGTACTGGTCGCCGTCTATGACCTTGTTGGAGTCCTGATACTCTCCGCCCTTGCCGTCGCCGTCTTTGCTTTCGCCGTCGCCGTCCGTTTGCTGCTGCTCTTGCTCCTGCTCCTCGCCGTCGGAGGGTTGGTCCTGAGCCTGATCCTGCTCCTGCTGTTGCTCGTCTCCTTCGCCGCCGTTGCCGTCCTGCTCGGACTCTTCAAGCTCCGTGAACACGGCAAAATAGGTTATTATTACGTTGCCGTCCTCGTCCACCTCGGAAAACTCTCCGTCGGGCATTACCTCCTTGTCATGTCTGTAAGGCTCCTCGCTGCCGTCCGACCAGCACAGAAAAGCCCAGCCGTCTTCGGCAACAGCCAGCACAGGCTCCGCGTCTCCGCCTTTTAGCACAAGCTGATCCGCGTTGCCCTCGATTTCTCCCGCTCCCTCGACTTCGTAAATAATCGTATAAAAAACCTCGGGATTGAAAATAGGCTCCACTATGCCGGGCAAATCTCTGATAATGCCCTTTGCGCTGAGCGCGCTCGCGGTGGTCGCGGCTCCGGCAGTCAACAGCATCACGCAGGCAACGATTATGCTTGCCGCGGATACGACTATTTTTAAGCTTCCCGATTTGACGCTTTTAAGCTTTGCCGCAGCGTCCTGTCTTTGCTTTTTGGCGAAAAAGTCCTCCTTTTTCTCATATTCCGTCATGGTGATAACTCTTTCTTCAAGTCCCAGCCCATCTACGCGCCGCGCGACGTCTTTAAACGTGGGGCGGAATTTAAGAAAATACAGCAAAGCCGACGAAGCCGCCCAAACCGCGACGAAAACGCCGAGGGACACGCACAAAACGAGTTTCAAACTCTTTACTCCCAGACACCAGGTCGCAAGCGCGGCGACGGCGTTTGCGCCAAACGCAAAAACCGCGCCCCAGACAATCGATTTCAACCATGCTTCTTTGGATAATCTTTTGCGATATTCGGACAATAAATTTTTTACCGACATTTTTTTATCTCCTTTATTTCAAGTCAAGCCGCCCGTAGCAAGCGGCGGCTTAGGCGGAACGGGCAAGCAAGCAGTCCGCCCCGCCTTTCCCCTTTAAGCCTCTGCCTCCGTTTCGGCAGATTTCCAGTAAATCGTTGCTTTCATATCTCTGTTCCAGCCCTCCGTCCAGTCGCAGTCCTCCTCCGACATGTCAATGCGAATCACCTGCTCCTCCGTCCAGCCGGCAAACGCGCCTTCGCCCACGCTCATTGCGCCCGACGGTATGACAAGCTCCTTTATTTGAGTCAAGCCGGCAAGCGCATATTTGCCGACGGACGTGACGTTTGTCAAATCCAAGCCCGTCAACGGACAGCCGTTGTAAACGCTCGTTCCGTCCTCCGACTCTGAAACCTCGCAAAAAGCGTAATCTCCTATAGAGCTTAGGTTGGGTGCGACAAATTCTTTGAGGGACGAGCAGCCCGCAAACGCGCTTTTGCCCAAAGTTTTCAATTCGGGCAGGCTTATGCTTTCGAGCGAAGCACAGCCAAAGAAGGCAAAGTCCCCTGCTTCCGTTGCGGCAGCCGCCGACACGGAGACGAGTTTGCCGCAGTTTGAAAACGCGTAATTGCTTATTTTCGCCACTTTGGGAATGCTCGCTTCCTTCAAAGCCGAGCAGCCTTCAAAGCTGTTTGCGCCGAGCGTCGCCGCCTGCGGCAGATTGACGTATTCCAGCGCGGCGCAGCCCCTGAACGCATTGTTGCCGACGGAGCTCACCTGCGACAGGTCGATTGTGTCCAGCGCGGCGCAGCCGTCGAACGAAGCGTTTCCAATCTTTGTTACGCTGCCCTCGAAAATGATTTCTTTGAGTGAGGCGCAGCCGACAAATTCGTTGTTTTCTATTGCCGTCACATCTGCGGGGATTGTAAGACTTACAAGAGAGGTGCAGTTTTTGAACGCGCCGTAGCCCGCCGAAAGACGCTGCAACGTCGCAGGCAATTTGATTGTCGTCAAGGAAGTGCAGCCCTCGAACAGATAATTTTCAAGTCTCAGCAATCCGTCGGCAAACGTCACCGTTTTAAGGGACGTACAGCCTTTGAACCAACCGTTCCCCGCCGTACCGCTGCTTGACACCGTTCCGTTTAGATTTCCCACATTTACTTCCGCCGTTTCAAGTGCGGTGCAGTCCCTGAATGCTTCGTTTTTCAAAGCTATTACGCTTGCAGGCACGGTCACGTGTTTAAGGGATGTGCACCCCTGAAATACATACATATTGATAAATTTTGTGCCGTCAAGCTTGATTTCTTCAAGCCCCGTGCAATTGAGGAACGCTTTGGAGTAAACAACCTCCGCAGTGAGCGTCACGGTAGTCAGCCGCGCGCACCCCTCAAAAGCGTTTCCGTCGATATAATCCACGTTTTCGAGATTGATTTTTCCGACGGCGGAGCCGGCAAACGCAAAGTCGTCGATATACTTCACCGACGCGGGCAAAACCACTTCCTCAACAACGGAATTGTTCCTCAACGCAGCCCTTGCGACGATTTCCGTGCCGTCCCTTACCGTCAGCGTCGTCTCTTTGCCGAAATAATGCACGAGAGCCGTGCCGGTAATCTTTTTGGAAGTCGTGCCTGTACCTTTGTCGTTCAGTAAATAGAAGGAGTCGGTATATTCGGCATATATGGCGTTGTCCTCTATCTCGGTTTTGACGTTGCCGTCCGCGACACAAAATTTGACGTTGCCGCACCCCTCGAAGGCGTCCTCCCTTATCAGAGTAAGAGCGCCGCTTACCGTCACTTTTGCAAGCGACTCGCAGTTTTTGAAGGTGGCGACGTCTATTATGCTGACGCCTTCGGGCAGCGTTATCTCCTTTAAGGAAACGCAGTTTTCAAATACGTTGCCGTAACCGGCGTTGCTTGTCGTCGAGCCGTTGCCAAGCTTAATCAGGCTTTGCGGCAGAGTTATTTGTTCAAGCGCGGCGCAGTTCAGGAAAGCTTTTTGCTTGATTTGGGTGATTCCGTCGGAAAGCGTCACGTTTTTAAGTTTGACGCAGCCTGCAAACGCGCTTGCTCCCACCGTGCCCGCCGCATCGGAACGCATAAGCACCGTTTCAAGGGAAACGCAGTCGAGAAACGCGTTGTCGGGTATTGTCTTGACGTTGTCGGGCAGGGTAATGCTTTCAAGCGACGAACAACCCGAAAACGCGCTTGCGCCCAAAGTGAAATTTGACTCCACATTGGCGGGGAAAACAAACTCTTCAAGCGACGAACAGCCGAAAAACGCATTGGATGCGATAAAACCGAGCGTATTGGCGGCAAATGTCACCTTTTCCAGCGACGTGCAGTTTTTGAACAGCCCCTGTCCTATTTTTGTGACGCCCTCGGGCAGACTGATTGACAGCAGCGACTCGCAGCCCTCGAAGGTTCTGCAATACGTAGTTGACGACGTGTAAGACGCGCCCGTGTAGCCCAGCTGAGTGAGCGTTGACGGCAGAACAATCTCTTTGAGAGAACGGCAGTTGAAAAACGCCATTCTGCCAATCATTTTAACCTTGCCGTTTTCCTTGAACACTACGGACGAGAGCGACTCGCAGTCGGCAAACATACAGTCGGGAATTGTCTCGACGTTTATTCCGATTGTGACGGTTGCAAGCTGACTGCACCCGTAAAAAATGCCGTCCTTTGCGCCCGTTGAGGACGCCGAGCCCGCTCCGAGCGTGTCTACCGTATCGGGAACGGTAAATTGAGTAATCGCCGTGTTCTGAAAAGCGCCCTTTCCTATCTCGGCAAGCACATTGCTTTGCATATTGACCTCGGCAAGAGATTTGCAGCCGGAAAATGCAAGAGCCTTTATGCTTTCCGTCTCCGCTCCTATGGTTACTTTTTTGAGGGAGACGCACCCTAAAAACATATTTTCGCCGACATTCGTGCTCTTTACCGTTGCTTCTTCGAGAGCGGCGCAATTTTCAAAGACGGATTTTCCTATCGTCGTCACCGTAGACGGAACGGTTATCGATTTAAGTCCCGTTTTGAGTCCCGTCTTTTCAAAATACTGACCGCACCCCGAAAATGCCTGAGCGTTCAACGTAACAAGCCCTTCGGGCAACGATATTTCGCTGAGTTTGACGCAATTTCTGAACGCATACTGTCCTATGCCTTTGAGCCCCTGCGGCAGCAAAACCGTTTCAAGCGCGTCGCACGATTCAAAAGTATACATCGCAATGTTTTCAACAGCGCAGGAGGACAAATCCGCTTTTTTAAGCGACTTGCAGTTGTAGAACGTGTAGGACGACGTGGTCACGAGCACCGTGTCCGTCGTCGAAGGCTTGCCGAGGTTTACCAGCGTCTTGGGCGCGGTAAATTCGACAAGAGCCGCACAGCTTCTGAACGCGTTTTGACCGATGTTGATTAGCTGGCTGTTTTCGCTGAAATTGACGTTTTTAAGCGACGAGCACTCGGCAAACGCATAAGCGCCTATGCTTGTCGTCAGGTCGGGAAGCGATATTTCCGTGAGAGACGCGCACTTTTCAAACGCCCTGTCTCCTATCGTCGACAATTTGCACGAGTCTCCGAAAGTCACGGTTTTGAGAGACGCGCAGCCCGAAAACGCGTACAGCGCAATCGAAACAAGTCTGTCGGGCAGAGTCACGGACTCTATTGACGAATTTTGGAAAGCGTACTGACCGATTTCCAAATCTTTGTCCGCGTCGGCAAACACGACGGATTTGACGCCTACATTGTCCTTGAAGCTGTAATCGCCTATCTTCCGCACCTCGGCAGGCACGGTGTAAACCTCCGCGACCTTGTCGGCGGGACAGAAAACCAGCTCCGTTCCGTCTTTAGAGAAAAGCGCTCCGTCAATTGTCGTGAAATTTTTGCAGGTAGAACGGCACTCGATGCTTTTGAGTCCCGATATGCCCGCCACAAGGTCGGTAAAACCGTCCGACGCAAGGCTGTCGGGCACCACAAGCCGCGCTATGCTGCACCCCTCAAAGGGCTTTGAGCCTAATTTCGCAACGCTTGCGGGCAGCTCTATTTCCGTAATTTTGCAGTTTTTGAACGCGCTTTTTCCTATTTCGTTCAGTCGGCAGTCCGGTGCAAACGTCACGACGGAAATGTTGTGGTTCGAGCGTCCCGCAATCGCCTCGCCCCAATAAAGCGCGTTGTCGCCTATTTTAACGAGACGCGCGGGGAAAGCTATGGAGGACAGCTTGTAGCAATTGTAGAACAGCGCGTCCGTCGTATAGGTGAAGCTGCCGCTTACCGACGGCAACTCGAAATCCGCCGTTCCTCCCTCCTCGAACTCTATTGCGGAGAGAATCTGACAGTTCCAGAAGCAGCCGACTCTGAAAGTCTCCGCTTCTTTGGCGATTGTTATCGTGCCGGACTTTTGCTGCGGGCAGAACACAAGCATCTTTCTGCCTGCCGTATACAGCGCTCCGTCGTAAGAGGAGAAGTAAAGACCTCCCTCCTCCACGTTTATGCTTTCGACTGCGGCGCAGTCGCGTCCGTCGTATTCGCTGAAACACATGACGGCGTTGGGATTGCTTAAACCTCCCGCGAGTTTAAGCCCGAACTGAAAAGCGTCGTAGTCGTTTTCCACTCCGCGCAGTCTGTTGGGCAGATTGAGAGTTTTGAGCGACGTGCAGCCCCAGAAAGCTCTTTCCGCAAAGGAAAGGTCGCCCGTGCCGCCAAGCCCGAACTCGATTTCGGCAAGGCTTTCGCAGTGATAGAAGGCACGCGGACCGATTGCGCGCGCAAAGCCGCTTACCCCCGCAACCACGTCGTCGCCGTTGGCAACGGTTTTGGGTACGTAAACATAAGTGAGCGCGGCGCAGTTGTAGAACGTGGAGTCTGGTATGCTCGTCAGTCCGTCGGGAAAAGTCGCTTTTTTGAGCGACGCGCAGTATGTGAATACGCTTTCGCCCAATTTGAGAGGTTCAAAAGGCGTTTCTTCCTTCCCCGTCGCCCTCGGAGCGAATTTGATTTCGGAAATTGCAGAGCTGCGGAAGGCGTATTTGCCTATTTCCGTCACCGACGCGGGTATTGTGAGGACGGACAAGCTCTTGGTGTTGCCGAAAGCGTTTGCCGCTATTGTGCGGACTCCGCCGAAATCTATATCGGACAGGCCGCTTCCGTCGAAGCAGTTTTCGCCCAATGACAGCGTACGCTCGGGCAATTTGATGCTCTTTAACGCCGTACAGCGGTAAAACGCCTTGTCGCCTATGGTGAGAAGCTCCTCTCCCTCAACGAACAACACCTCCGAAAGATTGACGCAGCTTTCAAACGCGCCGTTGCCTATGTTGACAACGCTTGCGGGTATGGTAATTTTAACCATATTGGCTTTGCCGATAAACACGCCGCCGCCGATAACCTTGATAGTATCAGGTATAACGTAGTCGCCCGTCAGTCCTTCGGGATAATAAGCGATTTCGGTCACGTCGGCGTTGTAAAGCACCCCCTGTTCGTCCGCGTAATAGTTTGGATTGTCGGGGCTTACAACAAAGCTTTTAAGCTTGGTGCAGTTGTAAAACACCGAATTGAAGGGTATATACCCCACATTGTCGGGGATTTCCACGCTTTCCAGCATACGGCAGTTTCTGAACACGTATTCGCCGAATTGCAGGTCTGAACGCACGTGGCTTAAATCTATGTCGTTAAGTTTCGAGTTGTCGGCAAAGGCGTTTTTGCCTATCGCCGTGAGCGTGGACGGCAGCAGCAGAGATTGCAAAGAGCAACCCTCAAACGCCTCCTCGCCGATTTGGGCAACGCCGCAGCTTTTGGTATATTCGAATTTAAAGCTGACCTTTTCTCCTTGTTCCGTCGTTTCCGTAACTCTTGTCATTGTCCCGCTTTCTTCAAAAACCAGCTCGGCAAGCTTGGAACAATCGGCGAAAGCCCTTCTGCCGATAACCATTGTGCCTGCGGGGCGCTCGCTCGCGACAAAAACAACCTTTGTCAGACTGTCGCACTCCGCAAACGCTTCCGCCCCTATCGTGCGGACGTTGGCGTGTAAATACACCTCTTTGACCGTACTCTTGATTTTGGTTGAAGACGGGTTGGTATAAAACGCCCTTTCGGCAATGTTGAGCGCCGCCGTCGGCAGCGTGTAAACGCCGCTGTCCTTGTTGTGCGCGGCGGGATAATAAAGCAGGGTGTCCTTTGCCGCGTTGAACAGCACTCCGTCGATTGACGAATAGGCTGCGTTGTCGAAGGAGCCGACGATGTTTATATTTTCAAGTTTTCCGAACAGCGAAAAAATCTCGTGCTCTGCCTTTTCAAACTTTTTAAGTCTTGCGGGCAGCGTGAGATTTACAAGCGCGGTGCAGGAAACGATTGCTCCGTCGCTCATGGTAAGCGGAATTTCCTCCGTTATCGACTGCTCGAAAACAATGGATTTAAGCGTCGTGCTGTTTGAAAACGATGCGCGGGCAACCGTCTTGACGGAAGCGGGAACGATGATTTCTTCCAGCTTGGTTTTGGCAAAAGCGTTCTGCGTTATTTTTGTCACCGCGTCGGGTATGCGGTAGCTTCCGGTAAACGTCGCGGGCACGAGAGCTATTTCCACCTCTCCCTGCATGACGATGTTTCTGTAAAGAAGCGTGCCCTCCTGCGCGAAGTAAACTGGGTCGATTTCCCCCTCGATTTCACGCACTTCATAACGCTCGATATATCTGCATCCGTCAAACGCGGTCAAAGAAATTGTCCTTACCGTGTTGGGAATGCTTACGCTCACAAGCTTGGTGCAGTTGAGAAACGCATAGTCCTGAATAGAAACCACTTTTAGCGTTTCGGGATTGGGATTTTCGTCCGTCGGCACGGGAGTGTACGTCGCGGGGATAATAAGATGGGTAACCTGCGAGATTCTCGGTCCCGCCTTGACGGCGTAACCGTCGCCGTCTCTGACGTAATCGATTGCGTCGACGTAATAAGCGTAAAGAACGATGTCTTCCGAAGTGTGGGACCATTTTATCCTGCTGCGGCCTTCGGAGTCCGTGTACGCGACGCCGTAGCCGTCGGCGCTCGCGCACCAATACGTAAACACCTTTATTTCGTAATTGACGTCGGGCACGGGCAGAACGAATTCACTGCCGTAAGCCACCTCTGCGGTAAGCGTGCGCTGACCGTCTACCGTGCCGAACTCGCCGCAGTCGAGAGTTATCGTATAAACGTGGGCAACCCAGTTTGCATAGAGAACAACGTCGGCGTTGAACGGGAAATATTCTTCGGAAAACTCCGCGCCGTTTGCCGCAGCTCCGCCCTCTTTGTTGTACCAGCCGCCGAAGTCGTAGCCCGTTTTGCTTGTTTCGGCAAGCTCCACCTTGTCGCCCACCGCCAGATAAAGCGGGGCGACCGCTTCGCCTCCCATAGCGTCCAAGCTCAACGTATGCGCCCACACCTTGAGAGAAGTCCAAACCGGCTCGCTTTCGTCCTCGGTGTTTTCGTCCGCGCATCTGACCTCTATCAGGTTTTCGCCCGCTTTGGTCAGTTTTATCTCGGCGAAGTTGACTCCGCCCGCAACACCGAAAGCAGAACCGCCGTTTATCCTCACTTCATAGGAGGAAACGCCCGCGACATAGTCCCAGGAAATTACGTTTCTGAAATAGCGCAGGTTTGTAGCTTGCGTCTGCCAGCCGAAAACCGTTTCGTCGCTCCACTTGGATTCGGATTCTCCCGCAGCCTTGATTTTGAGGGAATAATATCCGCCCTTCGACCATGCAACGTCGGTGTCCGAAAACGGCAGATAGTTCTCGTCAGTCTCGAAGTTTTTGCCGTCAATATTGACTATGTACGACGTAGCGTCGGCAACGGCGTTCCAGCTTATCCTGTCGGCGGATACGACTATCCCCGACGGAGTGGCAAGCTGATTTTTTTCAAAGGCAAACGTCGCTTCGTCCGAAGGAACGAAACCCGGCGTATACGCGCGCACGGCGACGGAAATTTCGCCGGAATACTCTTTGAGGCTGAAACTGTTTCTGCCTCCCGTGGACGCGGGCGCGCCTCCGTTTACCGACACGGTATAATCCGAAGCGTCGTCAAGCGCGTCCCACACCAAGAGGTCGATCTCCGTGTCGAGATACAGTCCGCTTACGACGGGCAGCTTGCGCAGATAGACAAACGCTCTCGAAACGGACGAAGCATAGCCCTCCGCAGTAGCGGTAACAACAAACACAATGCCTTCGGGAGGCATTTTGCAATTAGAAAAATCGAAATACACCGAAGCGCCGTTGTCAAAATGAGTGTGAACGTGATTTTCGTCGCCGCACACGACGTCGATGAAATATCTCGTCGCATTGGGCACGGGACGCCAAACAAGCAATCCGTTGTCCGCAACGGAAAAATCGGACACTCTGTTGAGCGCCTTGTTTTTGTAGTATCTAGAAACCGTGACGTCGCCCGCGGTGAGCGTGATTTCATAGTCGCCTGCAATGCCGTTGGCAAAATCCAGCTTTTTGGAGCTGCCCGCCGTCGCGCCGATAGTTTCGTCGACAATGACTGCGCCCAGCGGGTTGATTACTTTAAGCCTGACCGCCGTGCCGACGCCGTCCCAGGAAACACCCTCCGCGCTGACGTAAACCAAAGGCAAAGCCGCGCTTCCCTTTTCCTGCCAGAGGGCGAAAAGCGTGGTGTCCTCGCAAAAAACCATTCCGTCCGCGTACATATAGGACAGTCTGTCCCTGTCCTCGTACATGCTTATCCACCAGCCCTTGAATATATATCCCTCGCGCTCGGGCGACGGAACTTCAAGCAGCTTGCCGCCGACAGTCTCCGCTTCGCTCGGCTTGCCGCCGTCGTAATTCAAGTCAAAAGTCACGGCGTACTCCGACTGTCCGTGAACTACCGCGGCAAATCTTGCGAAAATCGTCGTGTTGCAGACGATTGCGGAACCGAAATCGTAAGGTCGGGTAAAGTTTTTGTCGCTATACCAACCGACAAAAACACAATCCGTCTTTTGCGGCTCCGCGACAGGTCTGTCAACAGTCCTTCCGTTTACCACGGACACGGCTTCAACCGCGCTTCCTCCGTCGGTGTCGAAGGTCACAGTATAAGTAATTTTGGGCAGAAATACAAGCCGCTCCCCCTTGTACGTCAGCTCAATCCCGCCGTCAGAATACGATGCGGCGAGCTGCCCGTCCTCCTCTTTGAGAAAAGTCAGGGTAAGAACTCCGTTTTCAAGAACGTAAGTACCCGACTTGTTGTCGCCCAAAACAACAAAGGAGAATCTGTTGCCGCTGTTTAAGACAATTTGATACTCCTCTCCGTCGGCGTCGCAATAGTAAACGCCCGTTTCCGGACCTTCATCGATAGGTTTCGGCTTGCAGCCGCCAAGCACGAGCAGCGCAGCCGCCGCCACGCAAACGAGTAGCAGCAACAAAAACCGTTTCTTTTTAGCCATAGGATTACCTCCTCGATATTTAAACGCCTTCGGCGTTTGAATTACATCAATCGGAGTCGCTTTCGTCAGGATTTCACATTGCACCAATCTGCGACATATCCATAAGAAAAAATATGCTGTTTAAATATATTATGACTTGCATACAATAAATGACTTAATCATTTATTCGGGTATTATTCATGATTTTGTCGATTGTACTCTATGTATGAAAAAATCAAGATAGATTTATAATAATAGTAGAATTCTACTTTGTCAAGACTTTTCAAGTAGGTTTCTACTAAAATATTCCAAATGGATATTCTAAGCCGACGGATTAAAGAATTGAGAGAAGAACATTTTCTTTCGCAAAAGGCGCTCGCGCAAAGAGTAGGCGTAACTCAAAAAGCAATCGATTTTTGGGAAAAAGGTCAGAACGAGCCCAAAGCAACGTATCTCAAAAACCTTGCGCTCACCTTCAACGTCAAGGCGGGATATTTGCTTGGACTTGAAAACAGAGACGATTGAACGCTTTGCCAACCGTCAATTAAGCGATATTTGACACCCACTCCCATAACATGCAGCTTCAAGGCTTGCAATGCTTGTGCGCCGAAAAAACGCCGTCACTCAAATCAAAGCGGAGAATCTATTGTTCCGTACAGTTATGGTTTTTGCTTTTTTCAACACACTCATAAATTTGAAAAAAATTTAAAAACAAATATTTTCGCAATGTCAAAAAGTATAAAAAAAAACGCCTGTCTACACTTTAAAGCGCAGACAGGCGTTTGCAATCAGAAAGCCCAATAGAGATTTGGCATAGCCCTGCCGAAACTCACCGAGGATATGAGTCCGCTTTCGCGGCACTCTCTAATCTTCGACCAGTTTTCAAAAAGCCTGTCGTTTCCGTAGCACTCAAACGAGCCGGCTTCGGAATAAACGCCGCTTTCGGTCTCGACGACGCCCTGATAATAATATACGAAGTGCCCTTCAAGCTCCAAATACTCCAACACCTTTATCCTGAGCGTTCTTATATCCGCTCCGTCCTCCTTCATTGCTTTAAGTTCATTGACGAACGCCGCTTCATCGGGATTGTCAAAAGTCGCGTTTCCATCGAAAATTTTGTCGTCAACGTAAAAAGCGCAGCCGATTAGATACGGATAATTTTCTTCGGCGCGGCGCAGATATGTTTCGACGCTGCAACTTCCGTCGTTGTTGCCCAGTCCGAAATCGACTTGCAGCTTGCCGTCGGAAAACTTCCAATTGCCCGCAATTTCTTCGGCATTGTTGTTTATTTTCTTAAATTTCTGCCAATCGAAAACCATGCTTGTCACGAGAGGGCTTTGACTTTTTTCAAGCAGCAGCTCCCATTCGTCGGCATAGTAAGGCGTTAAAACGTCTTCCTGCTTGTCAAACGTCGGATAGTAATAATCCTTGTACAACTCCCCTTTGACTCCGCCGCTCATAACTATCCCCGACAGTCCGAGATAACGGATTGCCGCGCGGTTGAAAACGTCCGCCTTGTCCCACTCCTTCTCGTTTTGCATAAGAGCTTTTGTCTCGACGACGAAAGCGTTGAGCTCCTCGTCCTCAAAGGTTTTGTCGAGAATATCCGTATCCAACTTAATTTTTACAGTCATCGTCTTATCCTGACTGAGATAATCCTCGAATTTGACGTTTTTTATTCCTGCGTTTTTTTTCAGATAACTGTCCAAATCCTTGCTGCCGTCGGCTTTGCCGAGATTGAAAGTTACCTTGTCGGAATAGTCCCAGCTGCCGTTGCCGAATTGCAGCATCCCGACGTAACCGCTCTCTTTCGGTCCGCACGCCGCGAAAACAAACGCGCACAAAAACAAAATTGCCGACAGAACCAAAATCGCTTTAATTTTTTTCATTTTTTTCCTCCTTGTTTATTGAACACAAAATGCTACTGCAACCTTAGTGTTTCTGCCTGAACTCAAAGCATCGACCTCAATAGTAATCGGCGTCAATGAATTTATCGGAACAGACAAAACAAGAACATTGCTTTTCAATCCGTCAGAATTAACTGCTCCCAAAAAATTAGAACCCGCCCTAGCACGCAACTGCATGGAAATCAGATTTGGTTGAGAAACACTGCCTTCTGCTTCCGCAGTATTACCTCCCAAAAACATATCTGTAGACATCCAAAACAAACAAATTCTTAGCGTTTTGCCTATGTCGGAATTATCTTTTGGTATATAATATCTATTCGTAAAAGAATTGGTTCCGCCCGAATTTGTCATGAAAGAATCGCATTGCCCCGGATAATCCATGAATTTTTTCAAATCGAGCATACCTGCTCCGGCTTTTGAATCCATGCCGAATTGATTTGCCGAGTAACCGTTTATTTTTTCGTCATCAGCCGTAGCTACCAAAAGCGGAATCAATTTTTCGGGATAAAGTTTAAACCTTGGCTCTGCGCTCATCTGCATAGCTATCGCTCCCGTCACCATCGGCGCAGAAAAGCTTGTACCTTTGGTCGCATGAAACGGATTGCTCTGCTGAGGCAAATGAGGCGTACCGTTTGCCAAGAGAGTAGGCTTACATCCCGAATGAATTTCACTGCCGAAATTGGAATAATCTGCTATTTTTTTGCCTGTCGCATCTGTCGCTCCCACACAAATCACATTGGCAGCGCTGCTAGGGCACCCAACTGTGCTCCCGTCGTTTCCTGCGGCAAAAACAAATGTAATAAGGTTGTCCATCGAAAGCTGATTGACTAAATTTTCCATTCTGCAATAATTTCCATTAGAACCTCTGTGCCCTCCGCCCCAGCTGCAGTTAACAACCGAAACATTATTTTTTAATAACCAATCAAAGTTCGATGTTTTGAAAATATATGTATTATTTAAAGGATGACAAACATCGATAAACATATTACATCTTGGCACCATATTTCCTATTACTCTTGCAACCGTCATGCCATGAGCGCTGCTCTCTTGATTATTTGAGCTTGTAGAAACTACATTCAAATTCGTAAATTCAGACTTTACATCCTGAGCGCGTATATCTCCTGACTCGTTTTTTATATCACGAATTTCCAAAATTCCCAAATTTACGCCCGAACCTTGCATATAGTCCACTCCGACATACCCCTGTCCGTTTATAGTCGGCAACGTTTCGCCTTCCCACGAACCAAACCATGCCTCAGGTTCAAATGAAATTTCATTATAGTCTTCCATTACCACATTTTGAACAAGGTCGCTTTTCGCCATTTTCTTTAATACTTTCAAAGGCATGGCTTCCGCTTGAAGTGCCTCCTTATTTATTTCCAGAATATGGCTGTAACCTGACTGTTCAATCAACTCGTCGTCAAGTCCGACAGAGCGCACAAAATCCGCACGTCTTTCTGCATAAAATGCTTTGCATTCGTTTCTGATGCGCATAACATATTCGTCGATATCGCACTCGGAAACAAACTCGCGATTTTGCATAAGAAAGTTATATTCTTCGCTCTCGCTGAAAACATCAGATAATTCAATTGAAATAAACTGCTCTGTTTGTTCGGATAAATCGAACTGCCTTATCCCCTCGGAATAGGGTAAAATATCATGTCCTTTTGCAAAAATAATTTTTTCTTTGTATTGAATATCTGCATTAAAAAAACAAATAGGTAATGATAAAAATATAACCTGTCTCTTATACACATCTCCGAGCCCACGAGACGCGTAGTAATC
>ENA-OYXD01000351-OYXD01000351.1-human-gut-metagenome-genome-assembly--contig:-NODE-351-length-26838-cov-21.193929_pt1 | contig 26838 bp, 15 predicted proteins | sample MGYA00244818_ERZ653412 | MGnify/ENA primary metagenome ERZ653412 (study PRJEB26926, sample SAMN06165146) | human gut metagenome | biome: ENVO:00009003; feature: ENVO:2100002; material: ENVO:00002003...
AGATTACTACGCGTCTCGTGGGCTCGGAGATGTGTATAAGAGACAGATCCATTATTTTGTAGCTTCAGCGGCATTGTTGTTCTGTTGGACATCAACAGAGGCACAGGTAGTAATGAAACTGCCTGAAACGAACAAAGCGGCAAAAAGCAATGCCGGACAAATGCAGAAGGCAGAACCAGCCAAAGCTAAAGCAGAAAGCATGTCAACAGACTATAAGAGTCCGTGGCCATTACAGACTTTTGATGAAAAAACAATCTACTCAAGATTTATAAAAGAAAAAGGTAACGTACCTACATTAATTGCACCAATACCCTACAAGACATCTGCCAAGGCAGAAAGCGAAATCCTATATACATATACAGGATTCAACGCCGGAGCCGGATTAGATGAAAACGGAAATGCAACAGGCGGCATGGTAAACTTTAATCTTACACCATTTGCCTGCGACACCGTGTCGTCAGATTCAGGACTTTCGCCTTATTCATATACGGCAAAAGGCAAATTGTATTGTTTCTTGCCTATTCAAGATGGTGCCACAGGCAACTATAACACAATAGTCAGAACTGTATATGATGCCAACACTCTTGAATTACTGAGCAAAAAGACATTTACCAACGCTAACGGCAACTCAAGCTATGTGCCATACATGATGTCATACGACGATCAGCGTGACGTTGTTTTCGCAATTTCAATGGAAAACGTTAGAGATCAGGGATACGGCGGAACAGACTACTATCTTAATATATTAGACACGGCAACATGCCGCCTTCAGCGAGTTGGTTTCTTAGGTTCATACCGTGCTTACAAGACATCGGGTAACTATAATCCCAAAGGATTTGTAGCTGGCTATGGTTCGTTATTCGTACAACTCGCCGACGACAGTATCTACATGGCTAAAATAGATCCGGTAACGTGCAAGACAACCATTATTGGCCGGACCAAAATGCCAAATCAATATGTCTATGGCCAACAGCCAATGATATACAACGTTGCAGAAGGAAGTTTGCTCGTAAACCATTATGACTTCAACTACGGAACAGTTTACTATAAAGTCAGTCCATTTGTGCCATATGGATCAAAAGAAGATACATGTAAAACCGTATTAGTAGAAAAAACTCCTACAGGCTTCACCTATTTTTATAAAAGGCCAGAAGCAGAGACGACTTTCTCTAAATTACAGTTGGACGACATCAGTGACTTAGTTGTATCCGTTGCAGAAGGCAGTAACGACGCAAATATATCGTTCACAATACCGTCAACTGTCAACGGTGGGGAAAATATTGAAATACCGCAATGGGCATCAGACAAAGTACGCCTTTACTTCTATGTTGACGGAGCCAGCGTAAATCCAACAGGCGTTCCCTCACAGCCCACATTAGGCAGCAAAGTCAGCTGCAGCATGGAAGGTCTTTCTTCAGGCATGCATATCGTTACGGTACAGGTATATCCGCTGTACAGCGAAGTTAGTGGAGGCAGATTCTCAAAGACTATAGTATGCGGATACGATGCACCTGCAGATGTAGCAAATCCTACTCTCACAATAGAGAATCAACAGGCAACAATAACATGGGAAGCTCCCGAAAAGGGATTGTATGACGACTTCGGAAGTATCTTTGACAAATCTGACATATCATATACAGTTGTACGCAATGTCGACGGAAAGACTATTGCCGAGGACATAACCGAGACAACTGCCGTTGACACAGACATGCCGAAAGAAATACTCACTCACACATATACCATTTATGCAAAAAGCCATGGCAACGTAAACCGCGGAACCGTAACAAACAGCATAACGGCAGGACTATATATGCCTATACCTTATGTCAACACATTCTCTGATATGTCTGACATCGACGGATGGGCTATATACAACTTGAACAACGACGGAACAGCCCTGACATGGCAATACAACAATATCTATGGACTATTAACTTGCAGCGGTCGCAACGGATGTGACGACTGGATAATATCACCCGCATTTGACCTGAAGACCGATTCTTTATATATGCTGTCTTATCAGCTAAGTGTTTCGTATGAAACAGCAAGTCTGAAAACGACAATGGGCAATAGTAACACTGTTGAGTCACAGAACATTGTAATAGACGACCTGTATAACTTTGCAACTGAAGGTACTGAAACAAAACGTTATTATATCACCCCAACTGAAGACGGCTACTACAATTTCGGTCTGCATGATTACGGAACAGGAAGCAGCCCGGTATCTATTGACACATTCATTGTGAAAGCCATCGCTTCAGTAGAAGCTCCTGATACAGTATCTGCCGTTAACTTCGTTCCAGACGCAGTTGGTGCTTTAGGCGGAACATTCACGTTCACATTGCCTTCAAAGAGCATCGACGGCAAACAGATTTCAGAACTCACAAAGGTAACTATATACGATCTTAAGGGAAATGCTCTTGCCACCAAGACTGACGTACGTCCAGGCGAACAGATTACATTGCAGGTTAAGGCAGCCAAAGGCTTCAACACATTCTCAATCGTTGCAGCCAACGCTAATGGCGAAGGAAGACCTATGGACATAACAAAATATGTTGGTCCTGACGTACCAAAAACGATATCAGACCTGACAACCAAATGGGGTGAAGAACAGAACATTGCCATATTGTCATGGACGAATCCGACAGAAGGCGTACACGGAGGATATGTTGATCCGGCAAACTTCAAATATACTATCTATAAATATGACGTGAACGACTGGCCAAATTATACAAAACTTGGCGAAACCACAGGCGAAAGCGAAGTTGAAATACAGATTATGGACGCTTCTGACGCACAAGACCAGTATATATTCGGCGTAACAGTTTCTAACGATGAAGGTGAATCTGACTACGTGCGTTCAGGACTGGTGATGGGTACACCGTACACACTGCCATACAATGAGGCCTTTGCCGAAGCCGGAGTAGACCATGCACCATACCTCATCGGCGCAGGTATAAACAATCAGGCATGGACCATCGACCCGGGTTATTACAATGCAAAGATTCAACCATATGGACAGGACGGCGCACAGTTGCTGTGTCTCAACACTGGTTCATCAGAAGGCTCTGCATATTTCATCTCTCCGATAATCGACTTCGAGAAAACAGAGAAGCCTATGTTCTCATTCTGGCTGCACCACTCTGACGCAATGCCTGAAACAGCATATATTAAAGTTATGGCTTCAACTGACGGAAGCAAAAACTATGTCGACATCAGCGAAGAGATTAATCTTACCGGCAACAACGGATGGCAGGAGCACATCGTTGACCTCTCAGCCCTTAACGGAAAGAAAGCACAAATATCACTCTATGGATACATGCCTAACCCGGCCGTAAGAATATTCGCAGACAACTGGAGCATCTACGAGGCATCCGGCAAAGACCTCGCCGTGACAGGTATAACACAGCCTTACATGCCGGTAGTGGGCGACACTGCAACCATCAGCGTAACCGTTGTAAACAAGGGTGCAAACGAAGCCACAGGCTACTCTGTACTGTTCAATGTCGACGACATGACCATAGACGAAGTAGATCCAGAAGAGGCCCTGGCAGCAGGAGCATCACGCACATTCACGTTCACTCTGCCTATAACAGCAGCGAAGAAAAACATACTCTACAACGCACAAGTGCTGTATGACGGCGACCAGAACGAAGAGAACAACCTTAGCAGCGACGTAGAACTCGACCCGCGCAGCATGAATCTGCCCGCTCCTACCTCACTGACACTCAGCAATGACGACGAACTGGCATGGACCGCACCTGAAGCAATGGACGGACGCGAGGTTATGCTCGACTTCGAGAGCCTGCCGGCATTCGCCACAAATGAGATTGCAGGATGGAAGACTGTTGACAAAGACGGAAACCTGTCAACAACATTCATACAATATTACGGCAACTATTGGCCTTATGCTAACCAGCCTCTGGCATGGATGACATGGAGCGCTAAGGAAGCCGGATGTCCCGACGCAGCAGTATGGACTCCGTATGAAGGAGAAAAGTGTCTGATTCACTGGGGCAACTATGGTGCCGACGCCGAAGGACGTCCTAACAACAATCCTGACGACGACTGGTTTATCTCACCTGAGATTAAGGGCGGCACAGAAATTTCGTTCATGACTCTCTCTAACGACGCTACAAGTTCTATCGAGATTCTGACATCTTCGACAGACGACAAGCCCGAATCGTTCACCAATAAGGTTACTGTGGTTGAATATCCTACAATAAGTACATGGAAGGAAGTAAAGGTAACGCTCCCGGCTGACGCTAAGTATGTGGCAATACACACTATCCTTGACGGCTTCGGCATCATGATAGACAACATTGCATACACAGAAGCTAAAGCACCTGTACTGAAAGGCTACAAGCTGTATCTCGACAACGCCGTTAACAGCCTCGTTGCTACAAACAGCGCAAAGGCCACAGCCAACGGAACCTACGCAGTAAGCGCAGTTTACGACCTTGGCGAATCAGACCTGTCTAACACTGTATCGGTAACAACCGGTATCGCTGACCTGCAGACATCTGACGTGAAGGTTATGGCTGGCAACGGCTGCATCATAGTAAAGAATGCAATCGGACAAAATGTTGAGGTGTTCACTCTCAACGGACAGAAGGTTACAGGCAGCGTTGCAGGCGATACGGCAACTTATCAGGTAGCAAAAGGTGTTTATGTGGTTATGGTAAGCAACAAGCCATATAAGCTGATTGTTAAATAATAAGTTAGAATAACAGAAGCCACGGGGCTGGCACGGCAAGCCAAGTGTCATGCCGGCCCCTTACGGCTTCTTTGTTTTTATATATAAAGACATTAAGCATGAAACGACTTTTTATCTCAATAGCCATTCTATTATGCGGCATCTGCAGCACTAAAGCCATACCGGCTGACCCTACGCCAAAGAAAGTGATTCAGCCCGACGGCACAAGTCTTACGGTGCTTATGCGGGGCGACGAACATCGTCATCTGCTGTTCACCGAAGACGGATATCCTCTGTTTTTCAACATTAAGACCAAAACCTATGAATATGCCAGACTCGACGGCAGCAAAATAACAGGAAGCGGTCTGGCTGCTGCAGACAAGGACATGAGAAAGACAGAAGCCAAGAAATATCTGGCTTCTATAAATATTGACGCATTTAGCCGCGCAACAGCCGGCAGCGGAATGAGAAAGGCACCTAAGCGAAGCGACTATCTTATTAGCGACTTCCCCACAATAGGACGCCAGAAATCTCTTGTCATACTGATTCAGTTCAGCGACGTCAAGTTCTCGTCTATAGACAACCCTCACCAGTTTTATGACGATATGCTCAACAAGGAAGGCTTCACGTGGAGCAACGGAGCAAACGGCAGCGCACGCGACTTTTATCTGCAAAGCTCTAACAGGCTGTTTGACCCCGACTTCACTGTGGTTGGTCCGGTGACGCTATCAAACAAAGCCACCTACTACGGTTCTGACGATGAGGGACAGGACTTCAGAATGGGCGAAGCTATAAAAGAAGCATGCGAGCTTGTTGACGATGAAGTGGACTTCTCCGAATACGACACCAATGGCGACGGATATGTCGACAACATATATTTCTTCTATGCCGGCGGCGGACAGGCCGACGACCCTAACGGAACAGAACTTATATGGCCCCACTCTGCCATCGTTGAGGAAGCATGGGAGATGAAGCTCGTCTACGACGACAAAGTGATAGGCCATTACGCCTGCAGCAACGAGTTGCGCTATAGTGCAGTTGGCGACCTGCAGCCTTCAGGCATCGGCACATTTGTCCATGAGTTCGGCCACGTGCTCGGACTGGTTGACCATTACGACACTTCATATGGTTACTTCACCTTCGGGCTCGGAGCCTACGACACCATGGCCTCAGGCTCATACAATAACAACATGCACACGCCGCCGCTCTTCTCTGCGTTTGAGCGTGCCGAACTGGCATGGCTCGACTATGACATACTGGACAACAACGCCGACAGCATAACGATGATTCCAAACCTGGCATCGTCAAACAAGGCTTTCCGTGTGAACGTTCCGGGAAAGGACAACGAGTTTTTCGTGCTTGAGAACCGCATACAAAGCGGATTCGACACATACCTGCCGGGACAAGGCATGCTTGTATGGCACATAGATCAGGACAAAGACGCATGGGAGAACAACATCGTAAACATAGACCCGCAGCATCAGCGCGTAGACATTGTTGAAGCTGACGGAATACTGTCAGAAGCGACACGCTCGGGCGACACCTTCCCCGGTTTTGCAGGAATAACACAGTATGAACTCACATCGTGGGACGGCGCAAGCCTTGTATCGTTTGATGACGTCACGCTGGACGGCGACACAGCCCAACTGCTGCTTGCCGGAACGTCATTCAGCATGCCTGCACCGGCTACAATAGACGTTACAGACATAGCCGACAGCAGCTTCGTGTTCTCATGGGCAGCTGTCGAACACGCCAAATATTATGAAGTAAGCGTATATTGCACCGACGGCAACAGCCAACGCCAATATATCGGCGACTTTAACCATAAGCGTTACACATCGCCTGAGACGATAAAGATAGACGGTCTTGTGCCGCTTACCGACTATGTCGTAGCCGTAAGCGCCGGACTTGGCAGCTATATGTCAGAAGAAAAGAATGCTCCAGTGCAGACTCTCGATCTGGCCTTCGCCAAGCGCAAGCCTGCAGGCTTAGCCGCAACAGATGTCACAGAAACGGGATTCAAGGCTAAATGGGAAGCTGTGCGCGATGCCGACGACTATCGTCTGACGGTAATGAAACATGGCTATTCCGATGAACTTTCGGCCAAGGGATACGACTTCAGCAACAAGGCAGAAGGCATGCCTGACACATGGACTTCAACGAGCAGCATGTTCTACTCGGTTTCGGGCTACTACGGCGAAAAGGCACCGTCGCTGCGTCTCTCATCAGACGGCGACTGTCTCGTGATTGCATACGACGAGATGCTCATCAGCAACCTTTGTTTCTGGTGCCGCGCAAAGAGCAATGCAGAAAAGATATACGTAGAGGCTGACCAGGGCGACGGAGTATGGACCGAGGTGAGTGTCATAAGTCCATCAGTAGACGGAGCCACTGAGCGGGTAAGCTTAGACGAGTGCAAGCAGGTGCGCCTGCGCTACGGACGCACTTCGGGCTTTGTAGTTATCGACGATGTCGTGGCTGAAGGCAAGATAGTGGAGCGCACACCGGTAAACGGATACGACGGACTGTCTGTAGGCAACGTGCTAAGCTACGACGTAAAAGGGCTGAATCCGGGAGCAACATACAGCTTCATAATACGTGCAGCACAGAACGGCGAACTGAGCATCAGCTCTGACGAATGTGCGCTGACACTGCCCAACAGCACAGGCATAAGCCAGGCTGTAGACGATTCTGCCGCAGACAAGAATGAAGTGTACGACCTCAGCGGACGCAGAATGCCGGCAGGAGCGTTGCCTCATGGAGTGTACATCATTAACGGAAAGAAAGTTGTGAAATAAAAAATATTTAGAGTTATGCAAAGACTGTCAACAATAATACTTGCATTGCTGCTCAGCATAGGCGCAATGGCACAGTCAGGAACGGTAAGCATGGGTTTCTGCAACGGTCAGTTGGCCGATGAGGGCGACATACAGCTGAACGGCAAAGGATGGGTGTCGTGCGCAACTAAACTGCCGTCATCTGCCCTCGACGCATACAAGGGCAACAGCATTTCGTCTATACGCGCAGCACTGCTTAACCGCATAAACATCGACACGCTGAAGGTATGGATACGCACCAATCTCGACGGCGACAACATAGCCGAGGGATACATCACACGCTCCTCTACTCCGTCCGTAAGCAAGGGATGGAACGAAGTGGAGCTGACCGAGCCGTATGAGATAACCGAGAATGCCGATGACATATACATTGGCTATTCTTTCCATCAGAGAGCCAACGTAGTGGCAGTGTCTGTAGTGGGCGAACCCGTGGCAGGCACATCATATCTCAAGATGGGCGACGCTCAATGGCAGGACATAAGCAACAAGGGCATTATCAGCATGGAGGCAATTATAACGGGCAGCTCGCTGCCTAAGCAAGACCTCGGACTGCTATCTGCCACAATAAGTCCATGGCCACAGAGCGGAGTGAACGCCCTGAAGGTGAATGCTGCCATACACAACTACGGCATAGAGGCTGTAAACGGATTTACCATAAAATGCACCACAGGCGAAACTGTCTGCCGGACACACATCGACACGCCCATTGGGCCTACGTCAAGCACGTCGTGCTCGTTTGTCATCGACCCCGGCATCTACACCGACAGCCAGGCCAGCTGGAGCATCGAGATTGAGAGCATTGACAACGGCACAGACGAAAACAGCACCAACAACATGGTTGAAGCGGTATGTACCTATCTGAAAAACGTTCTCATAGAGGAGTTTACGACAGAGAAATGCAGCAACTGTCCGAGAGTGGCAGGCTATCTGCATACGGCAATGAACTCGAGCAGCGACTATAGCGACAGGGTGTTCGCCGTGTGCCATCATGCCGGCTACTATACCGACGAGTTTACCCTGCCCTGCGACGAGGAGATGCTCTGGCTGTTCAACAACGGCTCCAACTGCTATGCTCCGGCTATGATGATAAACAGGCTGCCGTATCATGAAACGGGCAACTCTGCCGGCAGCAAGACTGCCGTTTATCTGCCGCAAAGCCCTGACGACATCACGTCGTATATCAACACCGAGATGGAGCTGACGGCAAATGCTGTTGTAGGCATAACGTATGAATTCAATACCGACTCTACAGCGGTTACGGCAAACGTTACCTGCCTTAAAAACGACAACCTGATATGCGCAATGCCACATCTGACAGTATACCTTACCGAAGACGAGGTTAAAAGTCTTTTTCAGGAAGGATATGAAGGACAATACTATCAGCAGCACGTAATCCGCGGATACAACAGCACATGGGGTGAGCCTGTAGTGTGGGACGGCAATTCGTTTACATACTCATACACCTTCGACATCGACAAGGCGTGGAAAAAGAACAACATGAAGATTGTGGCTGCACTTGCCAACTATAATCCCGACGACGCCACCGACTGTGCCGTGGAAAATTCGGCTGCCATAGACCTGATAAAGAAAGAGACAACGGGAATAAACACTGCTGAAGACAACGGCTGTAACGAACCGGCTGAATATTTCAATCTGTCGGGACAGCGCATAGCCAATCCGCAGCACGGTATATTTATCGTGAAATACAAGAATGGCCATACAAATAAAATTCTCAAGTAGCACTATTTTTCTTTGATAATGGTAAAAAAATGGATTTAGAGAAGAAGCCGGGAGCGTGATGTTTCCGGCTTCTTTATTTTTCTCCCTTCAACAGACTAACAGAAATAATTACCGACAACATATCAAAACCGATTTTATGTTCATAAATTCTATATCAAACAGCTTAGGCTTATAAAACATTCTTCTGCTTTTATAATGGCCTTATCAGAAAGACGAAATAGAAGAATATACCCTGAAAAACTGGCAAAAGCATACATTTTATGATGCAAAAGGTATGCTTTTACACTGTAAAAGGCGGCATTTCAGAAAGCAAAAGGTGGCATATTGCAAATTATAACTAGAAGAGCATAATTCGGACGATAACAGATGTGAATTTTACCCTTGTCAACTTTAATCAAGGAAAAATCTGCTTACAGGTCAACCGAAATCAGAAGTTTAACGATATAGATATAAATAAAAAAGTTTTTATAAAAAACTCATCACTCGTCACATCTAGCCTTAACTCTCTGTATGACAAGTGATTAAAGTGTGATGAGTTGGGATTTCAACTCATCACACTCAGAGAAAATCCACTGTAAACTTCTGATTCCGGTTGACTTCAATCAGGGTTTTAGCAGACATGTGACGAGTTGCCTTTTCAACTCGTCACACCATAAGTTACACATTTACAGCACTTTACATTGAGGTGTGACGAGTGACGAGTTTTCTGCAAAAACTTTTTTATACCGCATTTAGCCAAAACAAGTCAGGGCAAGGACCGGGGTTAACAAACAATGACATGCATCACGGCTGACTTTCTGAGCCGATGACGGCAAACTGAGCGCAAGGCGACAGCACAAAGATTGGCGCAAAAATTTGACTTTCAAAGAAAAATATGTATTTTTGCATTGGTTAAAAAATTACACTTTGAATTATGGACGTAAAGATAGAAGAGTCGTGGAAACAGCATATTGGCGGTGAGTTTGAAAAGCCTTACTTTGCCAATCTTATCAACTTTGTACACGACGAATACCGCAACCATACGTGCTATCCGCCGGGACGACTTATCTTCAACGCCTTCAACCTGTGCCCGTTCGACAAGGTTAAGGTGGTGATACTCGGACAAGACCCCTACCACGAGCCGCGGCAGGCTGAGGGACTGTGCTTCTCGGTGAGCGACGGAGTGCCGTTTCCGCCCTCGCTTATCAACATATTCAAAGAGATTGAGAACGACCTCGGCACGCCGATGCCGCAAAGCGGAAGTCTTGTGCGCTGGGCACAGCAGGGCGTGCTGCTGCTAAACGCCACGCTGACCGTGCGCAAACATGCTGCCGGAAGTCACCAGCGGCGCGGCTGGGAGGAGTTCACCGACGCTACTATCAGCGCACTGAGCAGAGACCGCGACAACCTGGTGTTCATCCTCTGGGGCGGTTATGCCCGCAGCAAGGCACAGCTCATAGACAACTCGCGCCACTTGATACTGCAGTCGGTTCACCCGTCGCCGCTGTCAGCCAACCGCGGCGGATGGTTCGGCAACCACCACTTCAGCCTGACCAACCAGTATCTGCAGCAGCACGGCATGGAGCCGATAAAATGGTGAAAAAACGACATTATATCACAATAGACAACGAATATGGATTTACCGATAATACAGGTGGGCGACGTGCTTGTGTCGCCCGACATTATAACAGAGCAGTTCTGCTGCGACCTCGATGCCTGCAAGGGCGAATGCTGCATTGAAGGCGACGCCGGAGCGCCTGTAACGATGGACGAGATAGGCGGCATTGAGGATTCGCTCGACACGGTGTGGACCGACCTTTCGGCCAACGCGCAGGCCGTGATAGACCAGCAGGGCGTGGCGGACATCGACCCGGAAGGCGAACTCGTAACGAGCATTGTCAACGGCAAGGACTGCGTGTTTACATGCTACGAGAACGGCTGCTGCCTGTGCGCCTTAGAAAAGGCTCACCGCGCCGGCAAGACAGAGTTCTGCAAGCCCATAAGCTGCGCTCTCTACCCTATCCGCGAAAAGAAACTTTCCAACGGCCTGACCGGCCTCAACTATCACCGCTGGAGCATCTGCGAGGCTGCACGCGCCAAAGGCAAGGAACTGGGACTGCCCGTGTATAAATTTCTGAAAGAGCCGCTGACACGCCGTTTCGGCGAGGAATGGTATGCCGAACTCGAAGCCACCGTTGCCGAGCTGCACAAGGCTGGGATGATATGATAAAGGCCGTAAAAGATATAGACGTCCGTGTTTCTGACATCAGAATCACGGACGTTTTTCATATATAGGCAATAAATGCAGTACGCTCTGCAACGGTATTAACATCAAAGAATGCGTCAACAGCCGATGACATAAAAAACTTTCGGATAACAGAATATAAGGTACATTAAAATAAAAGGCAAAAAGAAGGCCCCGCCGGACAGCAGTTCCGGGCGGGGCCTCACCATAAATAAAAGCCAGACAAATTTACTTCACGATAGTTTTTGAAACCACCTTGCCGTCGGCAGTCTTGCTTGTAACGATGTTGACACCCTTGCGGTAGGTGTTGAGCTTAACACCGTCGGCAGAATAGATGCCTGTAACTGTTATGGCCTGACCGGCCTCAACGCCGTCGATGCCTACAGTTCCTTCAGATGCCTTTCCGGCCTTGCTCAGTCCGCCATACTCGTTGACAGCCTGAATAAGATATTCATCGCCGTCAGTATAGCTGCAAGATGTGGCAGTGGTGAATCCTTCCACGCTGCCGTTCTTGGTTATAACGTAGCAGATAGCGTAAGGCACGGCATCCCATGTGATGGTCTGCTCAGACTTGCTGATTACCGGAACAGGAGCGTCGCATGCCTCTGTGATAATCTCCGGCTGCCAGTTGTCGTCGCCTGAAAGCACGTTCTTAACAGTGTATTGTGCTGCCTCTTCGTCGGTCAGAGAGTTCTTTGCATATCCCTCCACCTTCTGAGTCTTGTCGTCGTCGGCATAATAGTAGTAATAGCTGCGGCGCTGTGACAGGTCTACGGGGTTGCCTTCGCCGTCAACGGTGTTGTAGTCGGCAAAGATAGCCGGTATTGCACCCATTGTCTCATACCATCCTGTGGCAGGTATGGTAACCTCAGCCTTGGTGTTGATGAACACGGTCTTGGGCTGGTCGTGCCACGGGCGTCCGAGCCATACAGAAGTTTCTGAAGGCACGCCGGGAGCGGTAATCACGTTGTTCATGAACACATAGCCCCACTTAGAGTCGCTGTTGTGCGACGGAGCAACGATGTATCCGCCGTCCTTGCGCACGATGTTGAGCGTGTCGCCGTCGAAATAATAGTCGCCGTTGTTGTAGATAAAGTCTACCGCACCCTCTATGAAGCAGTTCTTGACATAAGCACGGCAGTGAGAGTCGCTCGGTGTGATCCATGTATCCTGATAGCTGTACATGCCGCAGTTGTTGAACACAAGACGGTCGTTCTTGGTGTTAAGGGCCAGAGCCTGAGGTCCGGCATTCTGCTCAACGCCATAAGAGTTTACGAAGCTTATGCCCTCGAAGTAGAGGTTCTCGGCACGTGCCACGAACGTAGCGCCTACGTCTACGTGCAGCGCATTGTCGCCTCCGCACAGCTTATCGTCGCTGATAGACACCTTGTTGCGGTCTTGTCCGATGAAATGGAGATAAGGCTTCGATTCAGGCACATCTACATGCTCCTTGTAAACACCTTCCTTGATGAATATGAGCCACGGCTTTACGCGTCCCTCGGGAGCTGCGTCTACGGCAGCCTGCACGGTTGTGTAGTCGCCTGTTCCGTCCTGTGCAACCACAGCATCGTAAACACGTGCCTCGGGCTGCTTGCGCTCCATTGTTGTGAAGGTGAGCCACAGGTAAGCGTGGAAATATCGGCTGTAAACGGCGAGGCAGACTTCGACCCGTCTGACAACACATCGCGCACAAAACAGGTGCTCTGCCGCTCCGTAATGCCGCAGCGCAAGGTACTGCTCGAGGTATTCTCTACGGAACGCTGCACCAACTGTCCTACCGTTCACAAGCAGATTTCTGCCGTTGCCGACACATGCGAGAGAATCATAGAGCTAGGCCATCATGCCGGTTTCTACGAGGACAACTACACCATAGCAGCAAGCAAGGAGTATGAGTGGTTCTACAAGGAAGGCAGACTCTACGCTCCTGCAGTGATGCTCGACCGCACGGAGATGTCGGACAATTATCCCGACATTTATTCAGACGGAGTGCCTGTGGTGAGCGTTGGTGCATCAAAGCTAAAGACTCTCTATGCCGAACAGAGCTGCGCACCGGCATTCGTATCGGTTGAACCTACGGTGAAAACGGACAAAAGCGGCAACATACTCATACATGTTGAGGGTGAGCAGCTTATAGACACTGACGTGGAATCGCCACGCCTGTTTGTCTTTGTTTCTGAAGACAGCGTCTACTCTACCAACCAGAGCGGTGCATCCGGCGGATATTACCATCGCCACATGGCAAGGCAGAGCGTAACGCCGACATGGGGAGAGCCTATTGACATAAAAGGCTATACAGCCGACTATACTGTTCCGGTGCAGACCGGATGGGATGCGGCCAGATTAAGTGTGGTGGCGTTTGTGGCCAACTATGATGCTGAAGACAAGAACAACTGCCGCGTGCTAAACGCAGAAGAAGCAAAGGTGCCTTATGAGGGCGTTGCAGGAATAGAAAGCGCCGTTGCTAAGCCCATGCACGTGTCATGGGACGGCAGCACACTCATGGTAAAAGACGGATTCAGCCGCCTCACCGTATGTGACATGTCTGGCCGTCAGGTCTACTCTGCCACAGCAGACGACACTGCCGACCTCGGTTTCCTCGACCACGGATATTACATTGCCACAATCGTCTGCGGCAACGGACAGAAGGTGATGAAGCTTATGGCCGACTGATTATGTTATGACGAATAACAAAATCAACGAAGACAAGCAGTCTCGCCACAGCGGATATAATCCCGCAGCAGGCAGCATCTCTATGTCGGACATCATGCAACTATCCTGATGTAATAGTTGGCGTGCCAGATACATCTACAGAGGAATGTCGCCAGTATGGTGCGTGAGCATGTTAAACAACAAGATAAATGGCACGCTTTGCAGATGCGATTATCGCGGACGCCAACTTAACACTACGAACCACACACATCAAACATATATGCCGCCATGCGCAACAAGCCGGACCGATGCCGGTTTGACAGCGCAGGGCGGCATTTCTTTTTCACTATTTTACAATGCCGATAACGCAAAGCATAATACAGCACGTGGACAATGCTGCATGAAAGCATCATTGAACATCTATGACGCAGGCAGAAACAAGTTTATTGCAAGAATTTCTCACACGGCATATGCACCGCAAAAGAAGCATAGCTTCAAGCGGCCGAAAAATCGAAAGGAAAACATACCTTTTTAATTAACAAACAATCATCTGAGCAGCGATTAAGACATAAACCGAAAGCAAAATATTACGTATTGATTTCAAATCATTAACCTATTGTTTTCGGGTCGTAACTCGGCCACTTTTGATGCAAAAGTGGCCGAGTTTTTATGTCTAAACCAGTGGTTTATTTGTCGGCAACAAGACATCTACACGCAGCTACAGCGCTGGCAAGCTACAGAACGGCTTTAATTCAGCAATGCAACCCCTTTCATGCTGCTGCCGACATACACTCAGGCTGTATCACTTCAGCAGAGAGCGGCATTTCTTCAGCGACATGATAAACCAGATGCAGGCTGCCAGATGCAGCAGTATGGGCATCTCAACCGGAAGTATGGTGGCAAAGAATGCCATTTGGGCTTCGGTTATGGCCTTTGTCTGGCGCATGTCCAGATCGCGCTCTATCACATATGAATAATATCTGCCAAGAAGACGAAGCGGAGAGTTAAGCATACTGGTTGCCTTTTTTATCATTGAATTAATCTTGCCGCATGCAGTGCCGGCTTGTTCCAGTGTTATCTGCTTTTCCATAATCGTATGTTTTAAGTGTTTTTTGTTTCGTTGTAAATATTGTTTTTTATATATGTGCCACGCTTTGGTGTGGCTTTCCGTGTGCAAAATAAATGCTTGTTTGTGCACAATAAGTTCAAACTCGGGCCGTTATCTGTTAAATAAGCGTAAAATCTGCACCTAATGAACGGCACATGGCAATCTGCAAACTGCAAGATGACGGCCGGGCCACATGACTGCGGAACATGGCTTATAACAATAAACTGAAAATAAATATGCTTAAAAGTTCGCTGAACAAAGGATTGATTGAGGCCGGATGCGACGAGGCCGGGCGCGGATGCCTAGCCGGAAGCGTGTATGCGGCGGCCGTTATTCTGCCCGAAGACTACAGGAACGACGGCCTGAACGACTCGAAGCAGCTTACGCCGCACAGGCGCTACGAGCTGCGCAAGATAATAGAGCGCGACGCCGTGGCATGGGCCGTGGGCGTGGTTACACCTGAGGAGATAGACAAGATTAACATACTTAATGCCAGCATCCTGGCCATGCACAGGGCGCTTGACGGACTGAAGGTGCGCCCGGAGGCCATCATCGTAGACGGCAACCGCTTTAAACCTTACAACTTCATACCCTACACCACGGTGGTAAAGGGCGACGGCAAGTTTATGTCGATAGCTGCGGCAAGCATCCTGGCAAAGACTTACCGTGACGACTACATGGACCGTCTGGCAGAGGAATATCCGCAGTATGACTGGATATCAAACAAGGGTTATCCCACAAAGAAGCACCGCCAGGCCATTGCCGAGCACGGCATTACGCCATATCACCGCAAGACGTTCAGACTGCTTTAGCCAAACGTCTGAGTAGACATCAGCGTCTGAAGCGCAGAACAAAGCAGACAAGGGCACAAAAGGAAAGCGGCAAAAGCCATTTATGCACGTTCTGACGGCTTATGACGTATGTAAGGGCAAAGACACGCACCGGCAGGAAACAACGCTTATGCCGCAAATTATCACGTTAATAAAGAATTTATGCGACACGACAAACTCGAACGCGAACTGTATCTGCTGCAGCTGCTCACCGAAAACCGCACATACACCATTGAGCGGCTGTGCGAGAAGCTCGGCATATCGCGCCGCAACCTGTATTACTATCTTGAGTTTTTCCGCGACAGCGGATTTAAGGTATACAAGCACGGCAACTGCTACAGTATCGACCGCAATTCGCCTTTCTTCAACCGCCTGATAGAGAGGATATCCATAACCGAAGAGGAGGCGGTGATGATAAGGCGCCTGCTGGACAAGGCCGGACAAGGCGACGTACTGGCGGACAACCTCAGAAAGAAGCTTGAACGCTTCTACGACTTCGACATCATAAACAACGACGAGCTGCGAGAGCAGAAGGTATACAACATCGGCGTATTGTATGATGCCATAAAGCTGCAGCGTCAGGTGGTGATACATGGCTATGCATCGCCTCACAGCCGCACCACAAAGGACAGGCTCGTTGAGCCGTTCCTGCTGATGAACAACAATAACGAGGTGCGCTGCTATGAGCCGTCGTCGAAGCTTAACAAGACCTTCAAAGTGAGCCGCATGCAGGAGGTAGAGCTGCTCGATACGGAGTGGGCATACAAAGACCGCCATCAGCAGATGTACACCGACGTATTTATGTTCAGCGGTGAAAAGATGGTGCCCGTAAGTATGCTGCTGGGCCAGTTGTCTTACAACGTGTTCCGCGAAGAATATCCCGCGGCAGAGGCCAACATGACCACGTGCAGCGACGGACGCCACAGGCTTGATCTGCCGGTGTGCAGCTATGCAGGCATAGGACGCTTTGTGCTTGGCCTGTTCGACGACATTGAGGTGCTTGGCGATAAAGGTTTCATAGCATACCTGCAGCAGAAAGTGGCAGCCATGGCTTCGTCATACACCCATAAGGAGCAATAAGCCGTGCTGCATCAATGCGAGTCAATTTACATATAGGCGCCCTGCCCCGTCCGCTGTTTATCACCAACCATTTCTGACAGCAACTTTAAAGTCATAAAGTTTCTTGCATACACCAGCTTTCAGTAGCCATACTTCATGACGGATGAAAGCCGAGTGCAGGCGGAACATATCAACGTGATGCACATAAGATGAAGTAGGCATATAATGCATTATTTGAAATTCATCCTTTTTTGCTATTTCTGCCATCTAAATATCATAATTTATTACTTTTATAGCGACAAACAATTAAAATGTATAAATTATGGAAAGAAAAACTATCAAAGAAGTCTATCTCGCATGGCGTGAGATGAAAGTAAGGCTTGTCAAGGAATCGACGTTTGCCACTTATGTAACCAACGCAGAAAAGCACGTTTTGCCGGTGCTTGGCGATATGTACTCGGTAAAAGAGAGCGACGTTCAGCAGTTTGTTCTTGACAAGCTGAAAGCAGGCTTAAGCCAGCGCACCGTGAGAGACATACTGCTCGTGCTGAAAATGATAGTGGCCTACGGGACACGGCAGGGATGGCTCGAACATTGCGAATGGGACATCAAGTTCCCGACAACAGCAGAGAGACACGAGTTTCAGGTTCTTACCGTTAACGAACAGCGCAAGCTTATGACATTCCTGAAATCACATTTTTCGTTCAAGAACCTCGGCCTGTATATCTGTCTTTGCACCGGACTGCGCATCGGAGAAATCTGCGCGCTTAAATGGAGCGACATATCCGTAAAGACTCAGACCATCTGCATACGCCGCACCATTGAGCGGGTTTATGTCATAGAAGACGGACATAAATACACAAAGCTCATTATAAGCACGCCAAAGTCAGCCAGCTCAATACGCGACATACCCATAAGCGGCGATTTACTACGGCTGCTGAAGCCGATTATTGGTCTTGTCAACAGCACATATTTCGTATTGACTAACACCGAAAAGCCGCTTGAGCCACGAATTTACCGTCACTACTACAAACGCTTCATGAGCAAGCTGAACTTGCCCGCAATGAAGTTCCACATGAGGAGACATACCTTTGCTACACGATGCATAGAGAGCAACTGCGACTACAAGACTGTAAGTTCAATTCTCGGCCACTCAAGCGTAAGCACGACGCTTAATCTGTATGTCCACCCGGACATGGGCCAAAAACGCAAATGCATTGACAAGATGCTAAAGTCTGTAAGATAATTCTTGCCGCATCAGCAAAGACCGATGCCAACATACGCAACGTACAGAACTGATTAGTATGTCAAGCGTACAGTCTGAATCCCCAAGGATTACTAGAATATTATTAAACCCCTAAATTTATTGATTTCATAATTTGCCTTGATAGACTGATTATCACGGCCGCTAACATTAAGCCAAATCTAATATGTGTTAAATTAAATATAATAGTAAATTTTTATATTTAACATGCGTCAGCAAAAATATTTTTTTCCTTCTCATAAATAAGTTTTTATGAGGAGAGACTGTCGTCTGTCCCATCTGAAAGGGTGAATCAAAAGGCGAAAAGGCACATATCTGATGAGATATAAATACTAAAAAACAGACAAATTCATAACATTTATAGCACTATATATCTCGCTCATCTGAGAACATTTTATCCCGAAAGACAATACTTGCATTATTATAATTATATCAAAAAACAAGAGGCCCTGCCTCGACACATTGGTCAGGCAGGGCCTTTCTTGTATTTAATGATGTCTGTCGTATTGTCAAGTCTTACAGTGAAGAACTTGACTCACAGCATTCATTACATTATTTCTTGATAGTCAGTCCTCTGTTGCTGAAGAACTTAGAGTCATAGCTTCTGTCAACTTTAGCATTGAGCACTTTCTTAACACCCTTGACAGCTTTATAGCTCTTAACACCCTTCTTAGCAGCCGGCATCTTAATCATTGAAGGAGCACCGCTCTGTGACGGAGTGAATGTTTCTGTTGCACCACCCATCCAGCCTTGCTGGCCGTTCATGTTAACATAATACATCATACCGAATGCGAAGATACCTTCCTCAGCATAGAAGCTGAACGGATAGTTAGGATTATCAGCGAACATGTCGTTAGCGTTTACAACAAGCACATTACCGTAACCTGTCTGAGAGTCTACGCCTGTATCGATGACATCGAATGAGATGACACCTCTATCGTCGAGAGTGAATTCAAGGCTACCTTCCTGTGTCAGCCAAGGCTCAAGTTTGTAGTGAGTCTGGTCGTTACCGTCAACATAGAGAGTTGTTGAATATGTACCATCGCCGAACGGGTTACCTACCGGCTGACCGCCCTCATCAGTGATGAAGTTCGGGAAGTAGTTCTGGTCGTATGTACCAGAAGTTACAGGCTGCCAGTTAGCTGTACCAGAACCGCCACCAGTGCTGAATGTGAATGTAGTAGCAGAGCTGCTTCTCATGTTGCCTTCAGCATCAAATGTAACGATAACCATTGTATACTTACCACCTTCTGCTATCTGGATGCTTACATCACCGCTTTCAGTGATACCTGTTGCCTCGAGAGAACCGTCAGCGATAGCTTCAACAATAGCATTGATATCGTCACCGTCAGCTGCCAATACATATTTTGCGTTAGCTACATCCTCACCAAGAGTGATAGTACCCTCAGCGTAGTTGTTGCCTGCAACGTCTGTGAAGCGGCCTGTGTATGTGAACGAAGAAGAGTAGTCAGTAAACTCGCTGCCCGGCAGAGCAATTGCCCAACCTGTTGTGTCAAGATAGCCAAGCGGAGTGAATGAATCGTCGAAGTTTACATAAATGCACACTTGAGGCAGAGTGATCATACCGTCTTTCAGAGTACCGAAGAGATCCGGCTTAGCTGCTTTGATATCCTCAAGGCTGTTACCCTCCTTAATATACTCGTCAACGATGCTGAACAAGTGCATTACACCATATCCCTGAGCACCCATACCGTCGTCTGTGCCAGGATAGAAGTCGCCTGTTACATAAACGAAGTTAGGATCTGTTGCATTGATAACTAAGCTTGTGTTCTCCTTGTTAGCCCATGCCATCATACCTGTAGCAACATAAGTGTTATAGAATGTTGTGCCAGGTCCGTAAGGAGTTACTATACGGTAGTAACCAGGTTTCAGGACGTTCTCCTGAATCTCTACGTTGTAAGTCAGCTGGTCTGCGCCATAGAAGCCAGGGTAGATTGCATCGCGATAAAGACCTGTACCAACTGATGTCCACTCAGACAGTCCGATAGAGAATGTATAAGATGAACTTCCGTAAGGAGTTGTATAGTTAGCATCTGCAATAGCTACAGTAACATCATCAAAGTGACCCATCTGTATTGTCTGAGGATTGTAAGTAACAGTCAGATATGCTACAGAGTCGCCGTCAGCAAAAGTTACAGAAGAAGGAACACTAACTGCACAGTTTTCAGATGTAGTTACATTGAAATTTACAGTGAGTTCACCGGTACGCTGGATGCGGTTTACCGGTATTTTCACCTCACTGGCATTAGGATCGAGGTTCACGGTTGAAGAAAGCGCATTGCTGAAATACACCTGCTCTCCTTCGATCGTTGCTCCTGTGTACTCAAACTCTTCGGTACATGAGCCCAGCACGAGTGCCAGTGCCGAAAAGAGGAGCATCATGGAATGTTTGAATATCTTGTTCATGATATTTTCTGTTTTATTATTACTTATTTATTAATTTATTTAGCATAAGGCTGATCTGCGAGTGTCGGGTTGTTGTATCCCGTTACTCCGCTGTTGTTCATCTCTTCCAGACGGCTCAGCTGCCAGTTCATCCATGAAGGACGAGTTGTTGTGTTATACAGATAAGGTGCTGTATGGTTGGTTCCGTTGTAGTTCTTTGTAACAGTCTTGTTCAGACGCTTAACATCAAAGAAGTACTGACCTTCACCCCAAAGTTCAACAGCCTTCTGGAATACGATTTCGTCGATAACGTCAGCAGCACGGCATGTGTAGTTCGGGTTGCGGTGACGCTTCATGAATGACTCAAGAAGTTCCTTACCTCTAGCCTGGTCGCTGTGTGCAGCAGCCTCAGCCTCGATGAAGTACATTTCCTCAATACGCATGAACGGAACACCTACAACGTTACCTACAGTGTAGTCATTGATGCTACCACCGCCCGGACGGAACTTCAAAGAAGCATATCCAGGAAGCTGAGCTCCAACTTCAGCGCTGATGAACTGGTTCTTGCCTTCGAGAGATGTTCCTTCTGGAGCCTTCCACATAAGCTTACGCCAGTCGCCGTCGCTGATACGGTTATACATATTAGCGTCAATCTGAACATAAGTTCCGAGCTGAGTACCTGTATATCCGTAGCTGATTTCGTTACACATGTTTGCTGTCCAGCAGTAAAGGTTGTTAACGTAACCTGTGTAGTACTGTGTACCCCACATCCACTGGCTCAGGTCGTTGAAACCAGATGTTGTGTTAAGAGCCTGTGCCTGTGTTACAGGTGCAGATGTTGAGTTGTCGATAGCCAGACGTGCATACTTCTCAGCGTTAGGATAATCCTCAAGCCACATATAGCAACGTGCCATCAAACCATAGATACAATCGAGATGAGGCATTGTCTTGCTTGCGTCGTCAAGATAGCCTATCATGCTTGCAGCCTTCTGAAGGTCGCCAAGGATGAAGGCAGCCATATCTGCTTTATTTGCACGAGGATTGTTCTGCCACTGCTCCTCTGTCATGCCTTCTTTAACGATAGGCACTGTAAGACCTGTGATGTCTTTTCCTTCGGGGCTGACACCCTGAGTGATGTCGTTGGGCAGCCACTCATACTCGCGTGCCATATCGATATAAAGCATTGCGCGATAAGCCAGAGCTGCAGCATAGTAGCCCTTGTTGGCATCGCTGGCAAGAGTATCAATCTTTGCAATAGCGTTAGTAGCAGCGCCTGCATACTGTGTCTGATAATACCACAAGAACTGGTTTACCATATACTCACGTGACAGATAAACATCTGCAAGCCAGTTAAGGAACAGACATCCGTTAGCTTTCTCACCATAAGCAAGTTCACCTGACTGAATGTCACGGATTATCATAATTGCAGGATAACCGAAACTTGCAGGGAAGCTTGATGAGTTCCAAATATTTGTAGCGTATGAGTTAAGACCGCTAACCAATGACGCCACCGCTGATTCTGAACCCGAAACCTGGCCGTCTGACGCTCCGTCTGTGGGCTCAACCTCGTCGATACAGCTTGTGAATGACATTGAAGTCATCAGAGTTAAAGCTGCACCAAGGCATATTGTCATGAATCTTTTCATAATGTTCAATTTGTTTTTTAAATGTTTTTAGAATGTTACAGAAATACCACCTGAAATTGTGCGCATTGCAGAGTAATATGCAGAAGAAGCACCACCAGTAATGCTCTGGCGTGGGTCAAGTCCCTGACGCTTAGACCACAACCACAAGTTTGTAGCTGTAAGGTAAACACGAAGCTTGCCGATACCAACCTTGCTTGTCATCTTTGTCGGGAATGTGTAACCAAAGTTGAGGTTCTGCAGACTCAGATAAGAAGCACCAATCAGGAAGCGGTCTGAAGTGGTTGTTGTACTTGTATCGTCGATAATCAGCTTAGGTATGTTTGTATTAGGATTCTCTTCTGTCCAAGAGTTCAGCAAGTCAGCGTGGATAGCGCTACCTCTACCGCTGCTGGTGATACCCATCATGCCGGCATAGTCTGAATCGTAGATCTGACCGCCAAGCTGATAGTTGAAGTCAACAGCGAGGTCGAAGCCTTTGTAAGAGAAACGTGTTCCGAAACCTCCGTATGCCCATGGAAGAGCTGTACCACAGAGATAGTATGTAGCCTCACCCGGAGTTGTTGTTGTCTCACGGCCAATTATGTTTCCGTTTTCATCCAGCTTGTCTTTATAGAACATAGACTTACCGTTCTCGTCAACACCTGCATATTTAGGCATGTAGAATGTATAGAGTGACTCGCCTTCACCATAGAAGTAGCTACCGCTTGCATAACCTTCAGAACCCTCAACAGTCTGAGTCTTGTTCTTATCAGCGATAGATGTGATTTCGTTCTTATAAGCAGTGAAGTTAAGGTTGAGTCCCCACTCGAAGTCCTTTGTACGGATCAGTGTTCCGTCGAGTTCAACTTCAGCACCCATGTTCTGCATGTTACCTACGTTGTCATAGTATCCGCTCCAGCCTGAAGAAGCAGGAAGTGCGAAGAATGCCAACATATCGCTTGTACGACGATAGAAGTACTCGATGCTACCGGCAAGACGTCCGCGGAAGAATGAGAATTCGAAACCTGTATTGAAGTTACCGTTCTTTTCCCAAGTAATAGTCTCGTTACCCTTAGTTGAAGAAGGTTTCACGCCTGCACCGCCGCCAGAAGGAACAATGCTGTATGTATCTGTGTAGAGGTAGCTGCCGATGTTGTCGTTACCCTGCTCACCATAAGAAGCCTTGAACTTCAACTCGTCAACCCAAGGAGCGTTGAACCATTTTTCCTTGCTGATGATCCATGCGCCACCTAATGACCAGAAGTTACCCCAACGGTGATCCGGGTGGAAGCGTGAAGAAGCATCACGACGATAAGAAAGTGATCCGAAGTACTTGTTGTCATAGTTGTACTGAACGCGTCCGAACCAACCCTCAACGTTGTAGTCAGTTGTGTAAGAGTTCATTGTACCAGTGTTAACAGCACCTGCCAACTCATCGTTGAATACAGAGAATACATTGTTCTTAGATGCTGTCAGATAATAATAACGTGTACGATAGTACTCATGACCGAGCATAACCTCTACATCGTGCTTGTCGAACAGGTGATGCCAGTTCAAGAGCTGCTGGTAGTTGTAAGCCCATGTACGTACGTGTGCCTTCTGAACAGAACCGTTGTTGGCAGCGAACTGACCATAATACGGGTTGTTTGTATATGTGAATCGAGTTTCGTCGAGCATTACAGTGTTAGCTGATGTGAACTTGAAGTCCTCAAGGAAACGGATTTCAGCTGTACCTGTAGCGTCGAGGCTGTTACCCTCATTCTGGTTCTTGTCAAAATAGTTAGCGAAGATAGGGTTAGAACCTGTCATTGTAGGACGTGTAAGACCTGTTACAGAACCATCACCCCAGTCGTACATAGCGAGACCTGTCTTAGAATCCTGCAGGATGTTGCCTGCTGCGTCACGGATGTACAGAGGATAGATAGGAGCCATGTTCTTAACCATAAACACGTTTCCTACTGTGCTGCCACCATCGTCAGCCAAAGAGTTAGCCTTATAGTGAGCATAGTTGAAGTTACCAGAAAGTTTCAACCAAGATCTGAGCTGGTAGTCAGCCTTCAGACGGCCTGTGAAACGCTCATAGTCAGAACCGATACTGATACCTTCGTTCTTCAGATAACCTGCAGAACCATAGAAAGAGCCTTTGTCGTTGCTTCCTGTAGCAGTAACGTTATACTCCTGACGTACACCAGTCTGATAAGCAGCGTCGCGCCATGAATCAGGATAGAGCAGGTATTCTGTGCCATTAACGTTAACAACTCGGCCGAGTGTTGCGTTAGGATTCAGTTTTCCGTTCGGGCCGATGAAGTCCTGTCCTTCAGGAACAGTGTAAACGTTATAGCCAAGGTCGTAACCGCCAGAGAACATATTGTTCAGAGCCCATCTGTGAGCTGTTGCAGCATCATCGCCGAGACTTGTACGATAGTTCTTCAATGACTGATAGTATGCCTCATAATATCCGGCAGGACTTTCTACTGTATTGTAGAACTCTACGCCACGTGTGTTAGCACCCCACTTAGCGTCAACAGTGATTGAAGAAGTACCCTCGCGGCCGTTCTTTGTTGTGATGATGACAACACCGTTGGCACCACGCGCACCGTAAAGAGCTGCAGAGGCAGCATCCTTCAGGACGGTCATTGAGGCGATGTCGTTAGGGTTTATATTCTGAATATCACCATCATAAGGCGAACCGTCAACGACAATAAGCGGTGATGTGCCTGCATTAATAGAACTGATACCACGGATTTTAATGCTTAGACTTTCTTGTCCGGGGGCACCAGTCGCAGAATTGATCTGTACACCTGCAACCTTACCAGTCAATGCTGTTACTGCGTTAGAACTAGAGGTTTTTGTTATTTCCTCTGACTTTACAACCGCTGCAGAACCGGTGAAGGCTGATTTCTTAGCCGTACCGTAAGCAACGACCATCACTTCGTCAAGGTTGGTCTGATCCGGAACGAGCACAACGCGTACGCTGTTGCCCTTTACCGTTACGTCCTGATCAACCATGCCGACATAGGTTACTTTCAGCTTGTTGTGCCCTGCGGGCATGCTGATAGAGAACTTACCGTCAGCGTCTGTCACGGCACCGGCGCTGGCGCCCACAACGCGGACAGTAGCACCGATAATCGGCTGACCGTCCTCCTGAGACACCACGGTTCCCGTAACTGCTGTTTGTGCCAGTGCCATTCCCAGTGACAGGAACAGGCAGGCCAAAATCATAGTTAGTCTTTTTTTCATAAATACTCTCTAATTAAATAAATAAGTTACATAATTATCCAAAGGTTTATTGCTGCGGCACTTATGTCTGCTGATGGCTGTCCTGTCACCTGTGGAAGTAAAATTTTCTGTTAATGCCAGAGTCAATCAATAATAGTCATATGTTTAACAGAAGTCAACTTTAATCAGTGAAAAGGCTCTTTGAGGGCAACCTCAATAAGGAAAGGACATATAGCTACAGGATAAAAAGTTTTCGATAGAAACTCGTCACTCGTCACATCGACGGGTAAAGTGCTGACTGTCAGTTAAATATGGTGTGACGAGTTGCGTCTCATGACTCGTCACACTTGCGTTGATTAACAGTGCCGTGACGAGTTGAGGTTTTAACTCGTCACATCGTAACGGCTTGTTTGTCAATGAATTATGGCCGATTGTGACGAGTGACGAGTTCCTGCGAAAATTTATTATAAGTAAGATCCCGATTACGTAAAAGCTTGCTTACGGCCCTGCGAAACGTGGCTTTTTGGCGTGCAATATGTATGCTTTTGCACGATGAAACATGGCTTTTTGTATCTAACAGAGGCTTCTGTCTGTATGGAGCTTGCCTGCTGTTTAAATAAACATATTAATTTTAAACGGTCAGGATGTTATGTCATCTTGCATTTTGCACCGATATAAAAGTCTTGTGGAAAGGTTGTGCCAAGTGGCGTTGCAAAGGCTTGCTCAGCGTTATTTTATCGGTAGTCGCAGTTTTGTGGTAAGTAATGTCAAATCTGTTTTGCATAATTTATAGCAGAAAACTTTATGATTATAAATCATGATTTTGCTTGTCCGGAGCTGCATATTGAAATAAATCCATATTTCATTGCGTCAAAAAGTTATTGATAATGTAATCTGTCTTTGCTGTTTTTATGTGCTATGAAACTAAAATTTCTGTATAGGAATGTGGCATGAAATGTGGCTGCCGAGTGTTTGAGGCAGTGCTAAAATACTATAATTTTAAACTTTATATAATACTTTTTGTTGACATTCTGCTCTGTGTTTGCGTTTACATTATGCCATATTGAATCGTTTTTGCTTACATTTTGTCAGTGCTTTATTTATATTTATGCAGAAAATATTGCATATTTATCCAATATTGTTATAATTCTGTCTCTTATACACATCTGACGCTGCCGACG
>ENA-OYXD01000355-OYXD01000355.1-human-gut-metagenome-genome-assembly--contig:-NODE-355-length-26647-cov-4.823782_pt1 | contig 26647 bp, 18 predicted proteins | sample MGYA00244818_ERZ653412 | MGnify/ENA primary metagenome ERZ653412 (study PRJEB26926, sample SAMN06165146) | human gut metagenome | biome: ENVO:00009003; feature: ENVO:2100002; material: ENVO:00002003...
GATCGTCGGCAGCGTCAGATGTGTATAAGAGACAGTATCAGGACTTTACGCCTGTCAGTTGGCCGGGTACTTATGCCGCGCAACATCTGGAAGGGTTGCTCGAAACGCTTGTTGCCGATTACGAGGGCGCGGCGAATATCTCTCGTCGTATCAATTTTAGCGGTAGCCAGAAGCTTGCCTCGTTTGACGCCGACGGCAAAGTCAGTATCGCTGATGACGGAAAAGTCGTGCTTGATTCTAAGGAAACGCCTATAGGAGCCAACAATGGTTACGATGTGTTCCGTCAGGCAGGTATTTACTACGGTCTGAGTTTTATCGAAAAGTTGATAAAGACAAGCAAGTATTATAACGAAAATACGGCTTTCGGCACATACAGCCAACGCGATGCGCAGGATGACTTTATTTATGCAGGCAAGGACGGCAAGGGCAGAATGATTCCTGCAATGCTTGTAGACGGAGACTGGTGGCAAAGCGAAGCAAGCGACACGTTTGAAGATACCAAGAAGTACGGCACTAAGTACGAGCGCAATTTCAAGTATATGCCGCTGCCAAAGGCAACGTCGGAACAAATCGGCGACAATGCCTGCAACATCGACTTTGATTTCGCTTATTCATTTGTCAGTGCAAACACCGCAAAAGAAAAGGTACCGATTGCGGCGGACTTTATTCAATTTTTGCATACCAACGAACAAATGGTGAAATTTACTAAAATTACGAATACTATCAAGGCGCTCAACTACACAATGGACGACGATGACCTGGCGGAGCTTACGCCGTATGGCAAATCGCTGTTCCAATACAAAAAGAGCGGAAAATCAGATACGATAATTCTTACGGGTTCCAATGCTAAATTTCTGAGTTATTTCGCTAAAATCAAGAAGCCTTATTCGGCGTCTTACACCGTCAACAATAGAACGCTGACATACTCTCCGGTGCAAGCTTTCCACGAGATACCCGACTATGCCAACGCAAAAAATTATTTCGAAAATATGTATGCCGAGTGGAAAAGAATCTGGGAATAACAATTCGCACAGACGAAGGATAAAACTATGCCAAACAAATCAAAAAGCAAAATAGGGCAAACGGGCAATAAATGGGTATACGCATTGCTAATGGCGTTTCCCATATTGCACTTTTGTGTGTTTTACGTGTATGTCAACGCAAACTCCATTGCAATGGCTTTTCAAAACGTTGACCCCGTAACAGGCGATAGAGTATGGGCGTTTTCCAATTTTGCCGAGCAGTTTAAGTTTCTTGCCACGGGACCTGCGTTAAATATGTTGCGCGTGTCGTTGTTGGGCTACGTAGTCCACCTGGTGGTCGGATTGACCACGGGGTTATTGTTTGCATACTACGTGTACAAAAAGCGCGTAATGTCAAGCACGTTCCGCGTGCTGATGTTTTTGCCGTCCATCATACCGGCTATTGTTTTTGTGACAATCTACCGCTATTTTACCGACAACGCTTTTCCCGAGATAATTGCCAGGTTGTTTAATCTGAAGGATGTTCCGCAAGGTTTGTTTTCAAACAAGGAGACCAGGCTTATCGTCATTTTATTCTACGACATATTCGTATCTTTCGGTACGTCGGTACTTGTGTATACTAACAAAATGGACTCCATCGAACCGTCGCTGACAGAAGCGGCAAGAATCGATGGCGCAACGCCGTTTAAGGAGTTCTGGTATGTCGTATTGCCGATGACGTTTTCTACGATCAGCGTATTTTTGGTCACGGGTGTGGCAAGCATATTTATGAATCAGATGTTTCTGTTTTCATTCTATGGTTGGGCGCCCCCTGCGGATCTTGACACCTTCGGGTATTATTTCTTTCGTAAAACAAGCGAGGCAACGACCAACAACGATAAACAGGCATTGTGCACTCTGTCGGCGTTGGGGCTTATTTTCAGTGCGATGGCAATACCTCTTACTTTTGGCGTAAGGTATTTGCTCAACAGATACGGACCTAAGGAGGACTGACAATGACAAAAAAAACCTGTGCAAAACGCACTAAAACAAGTCCGTTCTTCGTGGCGCTGTTTGTTTTGTTGGCAATTTACTCGCTAATGCTCGTCGGTTTGCTCGTTTGGGCAATGATTTCATCATTAAAAGCGCCGCGCGACTTTCAGATCAACCCCGTGGGGCTACCCGAAAAAATAGTCAATAACTTTGCTGAGGCAATCAAACTGTACAAGATACAGGTCGGCGGCATCAAGGGGCAACCGCTGTACGCTTTGTTTCCGCAGATGCTATACAACTCTGTCATGTATTCGGTAGGGTGTGCGCTCATTAACACGGCGGTAACATGCATAACGGCGTATTGTTGCGCCCGCTACAAGTATTACTTGTCCAGGATTGTGTATGTGGTGGTGCTTGTCACAATGACAATACCGATTGTCGGCTCGCTACCTTCGCAGATACAGGTTGCTCAGGGTTTGCATATTTATAACACGATTTGGGGTATGTGGTTGCAAAGCGCGTCTTTTCTGGGTCTGTATTTTCTTGTGTTTTACGAGACGTTTGCTTCTTTGCCGAACTCTTTCTTCGAGGCGGCAAGACTCGACGGAGCAGGGGATCTGTCTCTATTGTTCCGTATAGCGTTGCCCCTTGCAGGAAACGTGTTTTTGACAATATTCCTGCTTAACTTCATCACTTACTGGAACGACTACCAAACGCCGTTGCTGTTCTTGAAGTCTATGCCGGTACTGTCGTACGGTTTGTATCTCATTACGCAGTCCAATGCCTATGTGCCGATGATTATGGCTGCGGCAACAGTGGTGTTGGTGCCTGTCATTGTAATCTTTATATTTGCCAACAAAAAGTTGATGGGTAATCTGACCGTCGGAGGAATAAAGGGCTGATACCGACAACATGGCAAATGTTCGCAACGGAGATTTACTCCGCAGGCGACTTCGGCTACGACAAAATGTAGCAATTTATTAGGAGGAAATATGAAATTTACTACAACAAAAGCCAAGACAATCGTAATTGTGCTTGCGTCGCTGTTGCTGTTTTGCATCATAGCTGCGATACTGCCCGTTATGGCAGACGCGGTTACTCCCAAGTACAATTGGACGGGCGAAACGGTTGCGGACAAGTATTCGTACGGACAAACGTTTGCCGTACCCGAAAGACGACTTGACGGCGTACAAGCCGACGTGTCCCACACATTAGTGTTTCCCGACGGCACTTCGTCCTATGCCGACGAAGTTATGTTAAAACTCAGCGGCAAGTACAAACTTACCTACACGGCAAGCGTAGGAGACAAGGTTTACAGTGAAACGCACAAATTTTCCGTCAATCATGTAACCTATTCGGTTAAAGACAAAAACTCTTCCGCCGTATATAAAACGCCAGACAATGTACGAGACAAGAACATTAAGGGTGTGGTGGTTTCGCTTGCGCAAAAGGATGAATTTGTGGTCAATCAACCCATTTCCGTGAGTAACTTTACCGCCGACAATTATTTTGTAGAAGGCTTTGTAATCAACCAAACGGTGGGTATGGGCGACTTTACGCGATTTATTGTTACGTTGACCGACTTCGAAAACCCCGATGTGTACATTAAGATTATCGTTAACGAGCGTACTTCTCAAGACGAGAAGGGCGTTGCCTTTGCTGCGGCTTGCGGTAACGGGCAAAAACCCGTAGGTTTGGAAAATTATGTTCCGGGTACGATGGATAACATTACCACCGTACACAAAAACGATGGGCTTGGGCAGTGGATCAACATGCCGTTACGCGGACAGAATACAATCGTCGGTTCGGGAAAGTATACCTACGATATTTATAACGACGACTACCCGTTCCGTTTCAGTTATGATCCGACAACGCAACAGATTTGGCATGCAACCAACTTCAATGTTCCCGCCGACAAAAACTACAGCGATCCCAACCCGCATAAGGACAAGGTTCGTATAGACAGTACGAATTTTAAAAAGATTGTTACCGACCTTGACGACTCTCGCTATTACGAGTCGCTGTGGAGCGGATTCAAAAGCGGTTATGTCAAATTGTCGATTACTGCGGAAAACTATACATCCACCCATGCGCAATTTTGTATTACCAAGGTCGCCGGTGTGGATTTGTCAAACGACGAATTTGAAGTGAAGGAACAACCGACGATCACCGTCGACACCGATTATGACGTGATGCCCGAAGCCGTTGTGGGTAAGAGTTATCCCGTACCGACGGCGACGGCGCACGACCTTTACAGCGACAATGTTGAAGTGAACGTTAACGTATGGTACAACTATACAAGCAACGATAGGATATCGGTAAGCTTTGTTGACGGCAAGTTTATCGCTAAGTACCCGGGTTACTATGCGATCGTCTACACGGCAACCAATCGTAGCGGTATTCCGGCGCAAGAAGTGTTGTGGGTACATGCCAAGACCGATCCGAACCCGATAACAATCGATCTGTCGACCGACAGAATAACTTCGTGCATGGCGGGCGAATTTATTCAATATGCCGCGGCTACGATAAGCGGCGGCAACGGTAACGTGAGTTTGTCGGTATACGCCAAGAACGGTGACACGGTATTGCGGACCGACGAAGGTTTTCGTCCCGAAAAAACAGGTACATGGCAAATTGTGTACACGGCTGTCGACTACGTCGGCAACAGCAAAATCGTCAGTTACGATGTGACGGTAACGCCAAATGAGCTTCCGGTTTTAGTGGACAATATTACATTGCCACAGATGTTTATTTCCGAAGCGTCTTTCATTTTGCCTCAAGTGTACGCCAATAAATACGATCAGGACGGGGTGCACAAACTTCTTTGCGCCGTGCGTGTGGAGTATGACGGCAAGACGGAAACATACGACAGCGGCGAAAGTTTCATACCGAAGGTCGCAACCAACGGCGAAACAATCAAGGTGACATACCTCTGCGAAGGAATCGAATTGTTCAGTAAACAGGTACCGTGCGTTGTAATATACGAGAAAGGCTATCTTAAATATGAAAACTACTTTGTTGCGACGAACGCCACGGGAGATAAGTCCTCTGATAACGGTTATGTTCTGACGGCTGAAACCGATGGTGTAATGAGCGTAACCTACGCAAACGCCATTGTCGCCGAGCAGTCAAACTTCGTGTTCCGTTGTTTTGGCGGCATAGGCAACTATACGCAAGCGGTGGTCACCCTTACCGATGCAGCAAACGCCGATAATGCCGTGCATGCGGTGTTCAGGCAAGTAGACGGCAAAGTATGGCTTTTTGCGGGCGGTAAGTCCTACCGCACCGATTACAGTTTTGTCGGTAAATCGTTTGATATTTCTCTCGGTTTCGAGAACGGCGCGTTTGTCTACGACGGTGCGGCGTTTGCACCCGTCGAGACGGTAATCGGAGATAAGTTTACCGGGTTCGGCTCGGATAAGGTGTATTTGTCTGTTGAACTGACAGATGCAAAGGCTGGTAATAAATTTTCCGTCAAGTCGATTCGTAAATATAAGTTTGAAGGGCAGGACGAGGATCTTGTTCGCCCGTATATAGTTATAAACGGCGAAGTTGCCTCTATCGGCGAACTCGGCGATGTTATTCACATGCCGTCGATAAGCGTCGGCGATGTGATTTGTCCCAATGTCAGTGTACTTATGCAAGTGTTTGCTCCGGACGGGTCTTTTGTCAAGGATGTCAACGGTGTTGAGCTGAACGGTTGCGACGCAGGCGTTGAGTACGACTTTGTTGTGAAACAGTCTGGCGCTTACAAGGTACAATACATCGTCAAAGAGGCGGAATTGTTTCTATACGTTGAGCCGTTTGAAAACGAATGGTCGTACGAAATTGCCGTGTATGACTCTGTCGAGCCGATAATTACCGTTACTTCTTCCGTGTCTGCCACCGTCGAATCAGGAGAAAAGGTGCTTGTACCGAAGTTTACCGTGACCGACGATTTTACGGCAACCGATGATCTGGTGGTATTCGTGTATCTTACAACCCCCACCGGGCAAAAACAACTTGTCAATAAAGAAGCCGTGGTGTGTAGTCAAAAGGGCATTTACAGTTTTACAATTACAGCAATTGACGAGGCCGGCAACATCGGAACGAAAATAATTTATTTCAAGGTGGTGTAACGCATGAAAAAAAGATTATTGCAAGTAATTGCTTTTGTATGTGTGACGGTTACGTTGTTTTTACTATGCTCATGCGGCAAAAAACCCGATTCGGGCAATAACGTCGACGCCGAAAACATACGCGCCGAACATAAGGTAACTAACAGCTTGCACAAGGGTGTAGATGACATTCCCGATACAGGTAAGCCGTTTATTGTGGACGGCGCGTCGGAGTATAAGATTGTGGCAAGCAATTACGGCAACCATAAAGATGCCGTTGCCAAAGCTGCGGGATTCATTTCTTCTCACATTAACAGCGCAACAGGCGTTGCGTTGGAAGTAATTTACGGCGACAGTGATATTGAATGGAGTAGCTCCGCTAAATTGGTCGTTGTAGGCAGCGAAAAACTGCAACAAGCGGCAGGCTTTCGCAAAACGTCCGAAGATATCGGGCTGACCGGGTATCAAATACAAACGGTCGGCAACAGCGTGTTTGTCTGGGCTGACGGCGACAACGGTTACAATCTTGCCGCTCTTGCGTTGCTACGCGTATTGGTTGGTTACGACTGCCTGGATCTTGACGCTTATATCTACACCAAAGATGGCTCTTACCTGCCTGAGATGGATATCGTCGAACGTCCGGACTTCGACTATCGCGTAGACCAGACGTTATACACTGTGTCTGCGCCCAGAGCCTACTCTATGGGGTTCAATCAGGGTGAACCGTATATGACTGCCGACCCGTGTCATACCACGTTTTATTTCTTGCCGCCCAAAGTTTACGAAAGCGAAAACAAGGATTGGTACAGTAATCAGCGTTGCAACTTCGTGGGCGACCCGGATAACTACCTTGTGCATGCCGCGCAACTGTGTTACACGGCGCACGGCAAACCCGAGGAACTCAAAAAGATGCAGGAGTTGATCGCCGATCAGATAATGTATCTTACTCTCGAAAAGTATCCCGACAGAAACCTTGTCACCGTCGGACAACAGGACGAAGATGTCGTGTGCAATTGCCCCCATTGCACGGCTGTTGTGGATAAGTATGGATCAATTGCCGCGGCTATAATTCCGTTTATCAACGGCATCGATGACATTGTTCAGTCAAGATTGAAAGCGTATGCCGAAGAACACAACCAACCTGTTAAGGAAACAAACATTTTGTTTCTTTCTTATCAATCCACGAGATTTGCGCCAAAGTTCGACGACAGTCTTAAATTTAACGACCACGTAGGCGTGCTGATTTGCAGTAGTAAAACACGCTACTCCTACACATTTTGGGATGATATCAACGTTGTCGATAAGGAACAAACGGAAAATTGGCAACCCTTCGGGGATGTGTACTATTTCTATTACGAAATCAACAGTAACAACTACTTTGTGCCGTGCAATACTTTCCGTGCCTGCGTGGAGAACTATCGATTTGCCAAGATTAACAACGGCAGATTAATGACAAGTATGGGTAACTGGAAAACGCCGTATACCTCAAGTTTTACGGCATTCAAGAGTTACTTGAACAGCAGACTGTGGTTCAACGTTAACTACGATTATGCAGACCTTGAAAAGACTTTTTTTGACAATTATTACGGCGACGGCGGCGTATACATGAAGAAATTTTTCGACGAAATGACGTCATACATGGACTACATGCGTGACAGCGGCAACGCCGACTTCAACGGAGTCGTAGTCAACGAGTTTACCTACACTGCAAAGTACTGGCCGATAAAAATGCTCCAACGTTGGAATAACTACTGCGATCTGGCGCTTAAAGAAATCGAAAAGACCAAGGCTCTTAACGACGGTACCTATGAAGCATTGCACGATCGCATATTGCTGGAAACGCTTTTTCCCCGGTATATCATTTGCAAGTATCATGCGGCGAAGTTCTCCGAGACGGAAATTGCATCTATGCGCAAGGAGTTCTATGATGATACGCAGTATTTTAATCTGACGCATGAAAGCCAATACGAAACCTTCGAATCGTTGTGGAAAGCATGGGGGTTAATATGAAAAATAATTTACGCAAATTTGCGCTGGCGGCATTGTTTGTGTGCCTGATTTGCTCGCTTGCTTTTGTCGCTTGCAAGAATAATCCGGACGAGTCGACCGATAATCCGAGCAAACCGCCGATTGAAGAAGTAAATGTGGTGCTCAGCGACAGCGTATTGGAGATGGACATCAACGATACGGCAACGCTGGCGGTGATAGAAGGCGGCAGCGAAAATCTGAAGTGGAAAAGCAGTAATACCGCTGTAGCAACGGTTGACGATAACGGCACGGTCACAGCAATTGCCGAAGGCACTGCCGAGATCGAAGTGACCACGGCAAACGGCAAGGCAACCTGCACGGTATTGGTTGTAAACAGTTACGTTGCGCCAGTGCTTACCGTCAGTACCGACGAGATATCTTTAACCATCGGCGACGACTATTTGTTGCTTCCAAAACTTATCTACAAGGGGCATGACTGTACAGCCGAAGCGCAATTCGGTTGTACCGTTGCCGATGGCGAAAAAGACAGTATCGTAACGGTTGTAAAAAATGCCGACGGTTTTCTGTTTACGGCGCAAACATATGGCACGACGAAGTACGTTGTACACGTTGAGTATGCTGGCGTAGCGTTGAGTGCAGTCGTAAACGTGTCGGTGATTGATGTCGGTATAGTGTTTGACGTAATGAATATTGCGCCGACGACCGATGGTTATTGTGCGCAACTCAGTACTTACGCAATCGGCGATTACGTGACGGAAATTACCCCCGTGGTAAATGTTATTGAAAAAGGACAAACGACAAACAATGCGGAAATATCATACACGACGGATGATGAACAGGTTGCTACTGTAGTTGACGGAAAAATTGTAGCTGTGGATGCCGGCACGACAAAGGTGCGCGGCACATATAAGGACAGCGGTTTTATCATAAACGTGACTGTTGACAAGCCTGTTTTAGAGGCTGTCGCAACAAACGGTGTCGTTGAGGTCGGCAGGCTTGCCGACGTTGCTTTCGACATTCCTCTTGAGGGTAGTTTGGTTTCGGCAACGATCGGCAACGCACAAGTCGGAAAGTCTATTACCGACGGTATGCTTACGCTTGATCGCGAAAAACTGGAGGCGATGCCAGTTGCAAACTACGGCGAACACGTAGAGTTGTTCATTGAGACTAACCTTGTCAAATACAGTACGGAAATCGAGTTATACACTCTTGTAGTCAAAAACACACAGGACTATATGAGTATCGGCGCGCTTTCCAAGGCGGCGTGCAAGAATAACGACAAGTTGTTTGGCGGTTACTTTGTGTTCGCTGACAATATTACCGTCAACGGCGGTATGTCGGAGTTTATCGATCGTACCAAAACGGATTTCAACGGCAACGGCAGTGAGGGATTTTGCGGTATCATAGACGGCAGAGGTTACGTTATCAGCGGACTTACCAAAACAACGGATAACGGTAACGCTTTCATCTCCGTTATGCACACTGACGGCGTGTTGAAAAATCTTGGCTTTATACATGCCAAATTTGAAACAGACAGCGGCTCTTTTCTTGTTCATACCGGCGCAGGCACTGTGGAAAACGTATATGTGCAGTATGACAAAATCAGCGGCGGAAGTTCCGAAGGTTATAGTGGAACGATCTTCAACGCAAATCTTTCATTGGACAAAATGGTTGTCGATGTTACTAATGCGCAAATAAGCGGAAACGGAAGCAATTTTGCGCTTATGACCGCCAATCGCGACGCCAATCTTAAAAACTTTATTTGTTTGTTCGGAGACAACTACACATTGCAAGACGTCATCGACGGCAACGTGACGGTAGAAAACGACCAGGATTTTACAAACGACGACTATAAGAGGGCTTTCGATAAAAAAGTTTTCTTCGGTTTTGCGGCGTTGCAACAAAGCGAGTTTTTCACAAGTATGTCGGAATGGAACAGTAATTTGTGGCACATTGACGTTGACGAAGGCAAAATCGATTTCGGCGTAAAAGAATATGTCGAGCCGGAATTCAGATATGAAACAATCAACGTGCAGGAAAGCGACCGTGTTCGTGCGGAACTCGATATAAATAACAACGGTACGCTGAACAACGGTAAGATTATCGACATCGATATTGCAAACATCATCGGTACGAGTGATTACACGCTGGTGTCTGTCAACGGCAACGGTGCGGCGAGTAACAATGTTACCGCAGATCTGTTCGGCTATCTATACGGTAACCAAACCATACAGATCGTAGTCGATACGGAGGATGCAAGGTACACAATCAATTTGCCTATGCTGCTTGTCAGCAAGGTTATCAGAACTGTGGACGACTATGCCGCGTGGGTTAAGATTGCTATAGCGTGCGAAAACAACGGTAAAACGGAGGGCAGTCACAATTACGGCGGATATTTCGAACTGGGCAATGACATTAAGAGTGAAAGCGGAAGTATTCCGATGGCTTACGCAGATCAGGACGCATGGGACGGCGCGGGCGGTTTCAGCGGTACGTTTGACGGTTGCGGATACGTAATAGATGGGCTTGAGGCAAGCGTTGCAAAAGATCACGCAACGTTTGTCGGCGAAATGAAACCTGATGCCGTACTGAAAAACATCGGCTTTACCAACGTGAAAATGAGCGGCGTTACGCTTCTTACTCGTACGCAAAACGGAACAATTTCGAATGTTTACGTTCAATACAAAGAGATTGCCGTAACAAGCGGACAAACGTTACTTGCTCGTGACAATGCAATTGTAGAAAATATATTTGTGGATGCGTCGGCTGCGGAAATCGTCGACGGTAGCGCATACGCAATACTCGGCAGCAGACACGCGGATGAAAAGCAATACTCTATTTACGGTATTGTGCCACAAGGTTGTGTAAGTTACGTCGATCGCGGCACAAGCGGTTGCGGACACGGATTTGAAAGCACGGAAGCATTGAAATCCGACGACGCTGCCTGGAGTGCGGTGCGGGCATTTGAAACGGCTTGCAACTATTGGCACATAGACTCCGAAACGGGCGATGTGACGTTTGGTAAGTAAATGTATTAAACGGTGCAAATTAAATCGCACCGTTTAATTCAGTTTATATGTTAATAACACGATTGTTTGTATGGTATCAAACAGGTAAGTTACAGCCTTTTAAGAGGTGAAGTATGATTATTTCGGTGAAAAAACAAGGTTACGACATTGTTGTAGTAGGCGGCGGTATTGCGGGCTGTTGCGCCGCGCTTGCCGCCGCAAGAGAAAACAAAAGCGTATTGCTTGTGGAAAAACACATCAATCTCGGCGGACTTGCAACGATTGGGCTTATCAGTTGGTTCGAGCCGTTGTGCGACGGCGAAGGCCGAAAAATGATGGGCGGCATGGCGGAAGAGATGATACGTCTTGCGGTCGGTTGCGGCTACGACAACTTACCCGAAATCTGGGGCGGTACAAGCGGAAACGAACAATCAAGCGACAGATATTCCACTCACTTTTCGCCGACGTTTTTCTCGCTGGCGCTCGATGATATATTGCGCAAGAACGGAGTTACGATATTGTACGACGCACTTGCAACCTACCCGGAAGTCGACAAAAATGTGATTGTCGGCATAACTGTGGAAAACATCGATGGGCGGTTATTATATCCCTGCAAGGCGGTAATCGATTGTACGGGTGAAGCGACTGTCGCAAGTCGTGCCGGGGTGCCGACAAGGACGTACGACAATACGCAAACATACGTTGTGCACGACACAAATCGCCAGCACGCGGCGGAGTTTGCTGACAGCGGCAACATGACGAAGTTGCGCCATTGGCAGTGGTTTAAGCCGGGAGCGGAAACAATCGGAGAAGTGACGTCTGCCATTGAAAACGACTACTTGCGTCGAAGCAAGCAAATGACCTTGGCTTACTACGTCGGCACCGATAAGAACGAGCGCGAAATATTGACTCTTCCGGAGTTACCTCAAATACGGCTTCTTCGCGCTATTGTCGGAGCGGAAACTTTCCTCGGTCGTGTGGAGGACATAGATAAACCCGTGGCAAATTCCATCGGCAGCACCGGTGATTTTGCCCATTGCGGCTATCGCTTTGACGTGCCGTACGGTTGTTTATATAATACCGATTTTCCTAATTTGCTGTGCGCCGGACGTATTGTCAGTGCCGACGGAAACGGTGCGCATGTGTTGCGTGTCGTGCCGTGCTGTTGCCTGACGGGACAGGCGGCAGGTATTGCGGCGGCTGTGGCTATCGAGCAAAATAAGTCGGTTGCCGACGTATACGACCTGGTAAAACCGCGCCTTGCGTCAAGCGGGGTTGCGTTTGAAATCAAGTAAAACATAATTAAGAGAGAAAAGCTAAATCACGATTAAAAATCGGCGGTTTGTGCGCGAAACGGTAGACTGTATGATAGAAAATGCAAAGTGGATTGCCGCGACGGAAGTGGAACAGGCACCCTGCATCGAAAAAAAGTTTTCGGTGGGTAAGGTGCGGTCGGCAATATTGGATATTACGGGATTAGGGTATTTCTACGCCGAAATTAACGGAAAGAAAGTTACCGACGATTTATTTAACCCTGTTTTTTCCGACTACCGCGCACGCTCGCTTAATAATTTGCTATATCCGATTGCGGACAAAATGACTCATCGTGTGTATTTTTGTCGCTACGACATTGCAGAAATGCTTAAATGCGGCGACAATGTATTGTCGGTTTACCTGGGCAACGGGTGGTACCGTCAGACAAAGCGCACAGCCGAAGGTCATCTGGAATTCGGAAACAAACTTATTGCTCGGTTCAGCCTGCGCTATGTTGACGAACAAGGTTGCGAACGTGAAATACTGTCTGACGGTACCGAGGTCTGGAGACAAACGGAAATTACGGACAACAATATTTTTTACGGTGAAACGCAGGACTTACGGGTACTCGTAAAGACGTCGAAATACGGCGATGTAACCGTCGAAGACGATTTTGAAACAATATTTACGCTTCAAACCTGTCCTGCCGAACGAGTGATACGCACGATTGCGCCAAGACTTGTAAGACAAAACGGCAACAAATGTGTGTACGATGCGGGCGAGACTGTCAGCGGTAGGGTGTGTTTGCGTGCGTATGGTAACAGCGGCGATGTTGTTATGGTAAACCACAGCGAGTGCATCGCCAAGGACGGTACGCTCGATGTCAACTCGTCTGGCGGAGATATCTTAAACGACCGTGGTGAAAAGCAACTCCAATTGATGAAATATGTGCTTGACGGAACGAATCGTGAACTTTACCCTAAGTTTTGTAAGCAAGCGTTCAGATATTTCGAGGTGGAAGGTAAAGCCGAAGTCGTGAGCGTGGAAGTGATACATGCCTGCTTGTCGGAGCGCACTACATTCGCGTGTAGCAACAGCGTTCTCAATTGGTTGTATACCGCATACAAACGCACGCAACTAATCAATATGCACGACGGTTTCCCGTCGGACTGTCCGCACAGGGAGCGGCTCGGTTATACCGGAGACGGGCAAATAACGGCGTCTGCGGCAATGACGATGTTTGATTGCGAGTCTTTTTACCGCAAATGGATACGAGACATTTGTGATTGTCAGAATATCGATAACGGTCACATACAACACACCGCGCCATTTTATGGCGGCGGTGGAGGGCCCGTCGGATGGGGCGGCGCAGTGGTTCAAGTGCCATACGCATTTTATATGCACTACGGTGATAAATCGTTGGTGCAAGAAGTGTTGCCACACATTACCGAATGGGTGGATTACATTATATCTCGTACGGACAACGGACTTGTTTGCCGTGAGGAAAACGGCGGGTGGTGTCTTGGCGATTGGGCAACGTCGGCCGTGGTTATACCGCAGGAGTTTGTAAACACTACGTTGTTTGTGTATATGCTTGAAAAAGCCGCTTTTCTTGCAGAACAAGTCGGAAATTGCGACTTAGTAAACAAGTTCGTCGAGCTATGTAAACAATATCGGAAATCGGTAACGAAGGCGTTTTTTGATGATAAAACAGGCAGTTTTGCGGGCGGTGTACAAGGTGCGGACGCCTTTGCGTTGGCGGCAGGCTTGGGTGACAGACGCACGCTTGATAACCTTGTTGCAAAGTATACTGTAAACCGTCGTTTCGATACCGGTTTTATAGGCACGTATGTGCTTGTGGAACAACTGCTTGTGCACGACAAAGTTGACGTTGCGTTCGATTTGTTGTCGGCAACCGTGAAAGGATCATTCGGTTACCTGAAGCGACTCGGCGAAACAACTATTTGGGAATATCTCGACACAAAGTGGTGTTCCCATGCGCACCCGATGTTCGGTGCGGTTGCGGAGTTTTTGCCTAAGGTGTTATTGGGCTTGCCCGATAAAGAACGTACAAACGAAGTTGTATTACGACCGCGCTTTCCGCGCAAGTTGAGTTACGCCGAGGGCAGTGCGTTGTACGACGGAAAGCCTGTCGAAGTGCGGTGGAGGAAGACGAATAATACGATACGTTACAGAGTTTTCGTTGCGAACGGACTTAATGTAAGTGTAGTTTGCAACGGCAAAACTACCGTATTAGACGAAGGGAAAAACGAACTGACGATACAATTATTGGATGACGAAAATGAGTAAAATAAAACTTGTAAATAAAATTATCGACATAGATAATTCAAGAATTATCTACAACAAACCGCTTGATGACTCCTGGCAAGACGATTGGCAGGTAATGGCAGGCGAGTGGAGCGTGCAAGACGGTTGTCTTGTGGGAGTGGAGCGCGGAAATAAAGGTGGCGTGCTGTTTTTTAAACAACGTTTTGACGGTATCAACGTAATGCTGACTTGCAAAATCAGTACTATTTTGCCTGCCACACGCGATGTAAACGGCATTTTCTGCGCCGAATGGGACGATAAAACCGACTATCTCGGCGATTACTATGTGTGCGGACTAAATGGTTGGTACGACGACAAGTCGGGTATTGAAGGATACAAGGCAGGTTTGGGCGACTTCTGCGGAATGTCTGAAACCGCTTATAAGTATAAGGCCGGTGAGGAAATCGAATTTACTTTCGGCTCGATTAACGGACATTGCTTCATGCTTGTAGACGGCAAACTTGTTGCCGAGCATCTTGACGGTATACTAAAACTTAACAAGGGACATATCGGCTTTTCCCCATACTGCACAATGCTTAGAATTCGTGACATCGTGATTCGTGAAATCAGTTATGTTAACAATCAACAGCACTACGATCCCGAGTACTGACACGAATGATATCGGGCTTTTATCAAATGAAATACCTGCTTAAAAACAATCGCGACGGTGCCGCCGCCGTATACAGAACGACGGTGGAGATGTCGCAGGATGAACGAAACATATATTTTAACTTTGTGGCGGAACATAGTAATTATTACTGCCCATACCACAACTACAACGATATACACTCTTGCGGTGACGCTGTAGAAATTCTTATCGGTATTGATCCTGCGCGTAAAACATATTACGAGTTGGAAGTAAATCCCGACAATTCCAAAATGCTTGCAAAAATGACGGTGACGGAACTTGATGGAGACGGCGCGGCAAAGTTGAATATAGAATTTGTCGACAAAAAGGGCTGTTTTTTTACTTCAAGCACTGCCAAAACGTCCGGTGGCTACATTGCTTGCATTGTCATAGACAAGGTTAGGCTAAACATGCCCGTCGAACAAATCTACTTTAATGCCTATCGTTTGGAAACCGACGGGGGCGAGATGGAAAAGCACCTGTTTGCACTAAACCCGACAATGTGCGGCAAGTTTCACGTACCGAACCGTTACGTGATGTTACGTGACTACTTATCGCCTGGAAAATAAAAATAAAATAAAAAAATAACAATCATGAAAAAAATTGTATATTTACCGCTTGACGAACGTCCATGCAACAATACTTTTTGTCAATTTCTCGCACAGAATAACAACGAAATAAATCTGGTTTGTCCACCGTTGTCGATTCTCGGACTTAAAAAGAAGCCCGCAGACTATCAAAAAATTGCAGCGTTTTTGACCGAACAATGCGCCGATGCCGACTACCTAATACTTGCCGTAGATATGTTGTTGTTCGGCGGTCTGGTACCGTCAAGACTGCATCATATGGACATAGAAGAAGTTTCGTCGCGCATCGAAGTAATCAAAACAATCAAGCGCAACAATCCCAAACTGAATATCTTTGTCTTTTCTCTTGTAATGCGTTGCCCGACATACTCCTCTTCCGACGAAGAACCGGACTATTACGCACAATACGGCGAGCAAATCTTCAAGTACGGCGTCAACGAGCATAAGTATCTGGACGGCTTGATCGACAAACAAGAGTATTTGTCGCAGAAAGCCTTGTTAAACGTACCACAATCAGTAATTGAAGATTACACTAACAGACGTAGTGTAAACATCGAGGTGCTTACCGAAGTGCTTAAACTTGTCGGCGACGTAATAAACGAATTTGTCATTTTGCAGGACGATTCTAACCCATACGGCTACACTGCGCTTGACCAACGCATTGTAAAAAAATGTCTTAGAGACAACAATATCGATATTGACATTTATCCCGGTTCGGACGAGGGCGGATTGACGTTGCTTGCCAGAGTGCTGACAAAAATAAAAGGTTACTCACCCAAGATTTGTCCCGTCTATCCCAGACCGAAGTGCAGGGACGTTGTTCCGCTGTTCGAGGACAGGGCGGTGTACAAGAGTATAACCGCACAGATAGAAAGCGCAGGATGCACGGTTTCCGAAGAAAACGACGCCGACATTTATCTGTTTTGCAATTTGCCGGTTGGACAAATGCTGGACTTTTGCGGTTTGTATATCGGCAAGACAAACGGCGTTGACAGTGTTGCCAACAAGCAATACGTCGATCGCAACTTGCCCAAGTTTGTTTCAAAACTTGCCGAACTTCATGCAAAAGGCAAGGCCGTTGCCGTTGCAGACATAGCGTATGCCAACGGAGGCGATGCTGAAATTGTCCGAATGGTTTCCGAGTCGGTAGGACTGCTTAACATTGCAGGCTACGCAGGGTGGAACACTTCGTCCAATACGTTGGGTACGGTTATTTGTCAGGCAGTGTTTTACAACTTTTTTAAAAACACGCCTGCGCACAGACGTTTTACTGCCGAGCGTGTGTACGAGGATATTGCCTATTGCTCTCACGTCAGAGGCAGCGTTACCGCAAACGAGTTGGCGAAACTTGGGTACAACTACTTCGATGTCGGCGAACAACGCGGCAAAGTTTCCGACGTGGTGGCTCGTCAATTGGATAAATTTGTCGGAGATTACTTCCCCGAAATTTACACCGAGTACAAAATTTCCGACTGCTATATGCCTTGGAGCAGAATGTTTGAAGTAGGCCTTGCGGTGGAGGAAAAAAAGTGATGCAGGATATAAAAAAATTACAACGGTACAAAATTTTTTATCATCGGGCATTGCTTGACGACGCGATGCCGTTTGGGAAAAATCCGACCTTATCGACACCGATCTGCTGCAACTGTTGTAACGCAAGCCTTACAGAGGAAGAAAAAATATGACGGAATTGAAACTAAACAAGAGATGGACGGTGGATTTCGACGGAAACAAGTTGCCTGCCGTTGTGCCGGGAGATGTTACTCTGGACTTATGGCACAACAACAAAATAGACAATCCGTATTTCGGGATGAATCACAAACAGTTGCATTGGATAATAAATCGCGACTTCGTCTACGAAACACGCTTCGACTTATCCGACGAGATGTTTGCCGAACAGGAAATCTTACTGGAATTTGACGGCATAGACACATATGCCGACATATATCTCAACGGCAAACAACTGGGGCATACTCAAAACATGTTTTTGAAGCACACCTACTCTGTAAGGGATATTGTCAAAAAAAGCGGCAACCTGCTTATTGTAAAAATGTTGTCGACGGGCAGGGTGATGGACAATATCGACCCCCGCGGGTATCACGGCGTGTTTAACGTCAAACGTTTGTTTATGCGCAAGGCACAGTGTCACTTCGGTTGGGACTGGGCACCCGATATGCCGGGGTACGGTATCTGCGGCGATGTAAGGTTAGTCGGATGTAAGAAAAACCGTATCAGTGATGTTCATTATCGCGCATTTAACAACGGAAAATTGAGCATATTTACAGATCTTAATTACACCGTTCGCGAACATTTGACCGAAGACAACCAGCTAAGACAGTGTTCCCCGGAGTGTGTGAACGATACACTCTGTTATATAGTGGCGAAACGACCCGACTAGCCGATTTCGGATAACAACTGTATTGTTTTCGAAGCCAAAGTTTCGGGTGAAAAGAATTTTGCAAACTTTACTATCGAAAATCCTGCGCTGTGGTGGCCAAACGGTTACGGCGAACAGCCGTTGTACGTATACAAAGTGCAACTTATTCGTAATGGCAAGGTTATGGACGAGTACGTCGGCAAATTCGCTTTTCGCGAGGTCACGTTATGTCAACAACCGTACGATCAAACGCGTATGCAGTACCAAATGCAAATCAACGGCAAAAACGTGTTTGTCAAGGGGAGCAACTGGGTGCCTGCCGAGTGTTTTATCGGCAGTATTACTGCGGAAAAATATCAACGATTGATCGGGCAAGCCGCCAAGGCTAACTTCAATATGTTGCGTGTGTGGGGTGGCGGACTGTACGAAAAGGACGTTTTTTACGATATTTGCGATCGTAACGGTATCATGGTGTGGCAGGATTTTATGTTTGCCTGCTCCGATATACCCGAAGACGACGCAGGGTTTGTTGATGCTTGTCAGAAGGAGATTGCCTATCAGGTTTGCAGACTGCGCAACCATCCGTCACTGGTATATTGGTGCGGAGGCAATGAAAAAACAGGATCATACGGGTTGAAAATCACCAAGGGAGACTACTTTGTTGACGTAATTCTGCGCGGAACGGTAGATAATTATGACGGTACGCGTCCTTATGGACGTCAAAGTCCTTGTTCGCTTACCGATGTCGGCAACGATAGAACTTCGGGCGAGTCGCATGCGGGCAGTTACGAAAGCAGTCTTATCACAGGGGTTCTTAACTATCGCAACAAAGTCAGCGAGTCGGGCGTTATGTTTGTATCGGAATGCGCCAACATGGGGCCGGGAACGTTAGAGATATACAAACGGATGTTCCCAGCGGATAAACTGTGGCCGATGAACGAGTATTGGAGAGACCGCCTGATGGAAAATCCCTATTCGGAATTCAAGGTGCCGTTTTGCGAGAGGCAACTATTGTATGCCGACACACTGTACGGCAAAAGCGACACTTTGCGACAATTTGTGGCAAAGGGTATGACGAGCCATGCCGAATCAATGCGCGCCGAAATAGAGTTTGCTCGTGCAAACCCTGCATGCGGCGGTTTTATGAACTGGATGTATAGCGACATCTGGCCGTCGGCAACGTGGGCTGTAGTGGATTATTATTGTGAGCCGAAGCAAGCTTACTATCAAATGATGCGCAGTTATGCTCCGATTGTCGTCACTTATGTGCAAAACGAAAATAAACGGTTGCAACTGGTTTTACTGAATGACGTTTTTCGTGATGTAACGGTCGACGTAACATACGGAATGCGGACGCTTGACGGCAAAACCGTGTGGCAACGCACAGTAACGCTTAAGTCTGTAGGCGGAAGTGCCGTTGACGTTGCAGACAAATACAACGCTCCCGACAGTTATTTGTTTGCCGAATACAACCTGGACGGTGTAAAGCACAGTACGGTGTTCTCATATGATATGTGGCACACGTGTAGTTTTGCAAGCGATTATACTTATAAGGTGGAGAAATTGTCCGATTGCTACGCCGTAACCATTGCGGCAAAACGATTTGCCAAGGGCGTAATTGTTCGCATGAAAGACAATTACAGGTTTGCCTATTCGGATAATTATGTTGATTTGCAAGCAGGCGAACAAACAACCTTATACATATACGGAGCAACAGACAAAGACATTGCAACTATTGAAGTAACGGATTTTGCAAAGGAGACTTTATGAAAAGTTTAATCGGCAAAAGTCTCGGCAATGTAATTTTTACCGAACAAAACGGTAATTTGTTCGGTAATTTAACGAACTATGGCGTAAATGCGTCATATTTGATAAAACCTGTGGACTTTTGCGGCCCTGCGAAAGCAATACTGATGGATTTAGACGGGACAACTCTTACAAGCGAGGAGTTTTGGGTGTTTGTAATAGAGCAGACAATGCAAAAGATGCTCGGTGACGACAAGTTTGCGCTGGAAGATGCCGATATTCCGTTTGTTTCGGGCTTTACCACGGTCGATCATCTCAATTATTGCCTTAACAAATACCTGCCAGACAAAGATATAAATTCGGCGATAGAGTGTTATCATAATATAGCGGAATTTCAACTAAAAGAAATAATGCAAGGCAGAGGGCATATCGACGCATTTAAGCCTGCCGAGGGGCTGAAAGATTTTCTGACGGAAGTAAAAAAAAGAAATATAAAGATAGGGCTGGCGACAAGCGGTCTGGACTACAAAGCTATTCCCGAAATCGTTGCTGCGTTTCGCTCGCTTAATATGGGCGACCCGAGAAATTATTATGACGCGATCATTACAGGAGGACGCCGCAAAGACGTCGGCGACTATGGTACTTTGGGAGAGGTGGCTTCCAAGCCTCATCCGTGGATTTATACGGAACTGGCTTATCTTGGATTAAAAGTGACCGACCCTACAACGGTAATCGGGATCGAAGACAGTGCGGCGGGCGTGTTATCGTTGCGGTTTTCGGGGTTTCCCGTTGTTGGACTTAACTGCGGAAACATAACGCAAAGCGGTTTGAATTGCTTGTGTTGCAAAAAAATAAATAAACTTGAAGAAATTCTGCAAATGATTTGAAAATTTTTTATATATCTTGATTTTTTATGATAAATGATTTTTTATGATAAATAAGTAAGGGTATAACGGAAACTACGCATTGCATAACACCGGACAATGCGGGAAAATAACAGGAGGAAATGATATGAAAAAGATTCTCAGTGTGTTGACTGTCTTTTTTGCATTGGCGGCTGTGTTTGCCACGTTTGCCGCATGCGAGATAGAAGAGTCAAAAACACAGTTGGAAACTCCTACCATTGCTTCGCAGGTCTACACGGGCAGTAAATTGACTGCGGTAGTACCGCAAAACGATGGCTACGAGATTGTTTCCAACGAAGGCGGTACGGATGTAGGAGAATACGACGTTGTATTGAAACTATCCGATGAAACAAATTACGAATGGGCAACGCCTGACAGCGATGATGCAACCAAGGTTACTTTGAAGTTCGCTATTACCAAGGCGCCTAACCAAATCACGGCTTTGTCGTTGGAAGGTTGGACATACGGCGAAGAACCCAAAATGCCCGTTGCCACGGCACTGTTCGGCACGCCGACGCTCACTTACGGCGCGACTGCCGACGGAACGTTTGTCGAAACCGTTCCGACAGCGGCTGGTAGTTACTTTGTCAAAGCAAAGGTTGTCGCAACGGCGAACTACGACGGCGCGGAAAAGACGGCGGAGTTTAAGATCGCTCGTGCAAAAGCTGTACTTACAACCAAACCGACAGCTGTTGCAAACCTTGTTTACACAGGCGATGCGCTTAATCTGATTACGGCAGGCGTGGTTGACGGCGGCACAATGCAGTATAAACTCGGAGCCGACGGCAGTTGGTCGTCTGAAATCCCCACGGCGACAAACGCAGGCGAATACACCGTGTACTACAAAGTTCTCGGCGACGACAACCACAGCGACTTAATCGACGACGAAACGCAACAACTTACCGTAACCATTGCAAAAGCTGACGCGCAAGTAACCGCTCCCACGGCAAAGACGGGTTTGACATACAACGGCGAATCGCAGGCGCTTGTCGTTGCCGGCAGTGCAATCGGCGCGACAATCGAATACAAACTCGGTGACGGCGAGTGGACGACAGACATACCCACGGCAACCGACGCGGGCGTGTATACGGTTGTTTACAGAGCTGTAGCCGCTGCCAACTACAATGTTGTCGATGGGGAAAACAAATTTTCGATTACAATTGCCAAAATTGCCGACAGCATCGAGTTTTCTCTTGACAACGTAACCGTACGCTGCGGAGATTCCGTCCCTGAGCTTACAGCAACTTCCGCAAGCGGCACGGCGGTAACGTTTACTTACTCCGAAAACGGTAACGATTACTATACAAAAGAACAGCTCCCAGAAGACTTCGCCTTTATCTATGGTACAACCTATTATGTCAAGGCTGCAGTTGCCGACAGTTCCAACTACATGGGCGCGCAAAAAGTTTTAACGATAACTCCGCAACACAACATTACGGTAAGCGAAAGTGATGGTTTGCAAACGGAGGCTTGCAAATGTGGCAAAAAGGACGTTACCGGTACTCTCGGCACCAAACAAACGATTGATCTTGCTGCGACCGTGGACAACGGAAATGGAAAAGCGACCGATGGTAAACTCGATCTGACAACCATAGGTTACAACGGAAATGCGGAAGTAACGCTTACTGTAGACGAAGCGACTTACAATGCAGCAGTTCAGAATGGCGTCGTCAGTCTTGCCACTGTTTTGCCGCTCGGTATATACGGAGAAAAGGCGTTTGGCATAAGCGTAACCGACAAAAACGAAACATACAACGTTACAATAAACGCTCTTGTCGTTACAATGACGATCACGACCCCCGCCCAATATGCAAATTGGATTACCATTGCCAAGGCGTGCGAGCAAAGCGCAACTTTGTGGGGCGGATATTTCCGTTTGGGCGCAAACATTACGGCAACGTCAATGGTTATGTTTAATCGCGGTGCGACCGACGGCAGCGAAGGCTTTAAGGGTGTGTTCGATGGTTGCGGTTATGTCATTGACGGGCTTAACAGAAGCGGTTTGTACAGTAATGCATTTGTTACCACGATGACCGAGACCGGCGTGCTTAAAAATATTGCGTTCACTAACGTCAAAATTACGGACGAGGGTAACTTCCTTACATCCGGAGGTAAAGGCACGATCGAAAACGTATACGTGCAGTATACGGAAATTTTAGCAGGTAGCCAATACAACGGAACCATTGCCAATTTCGGAGACGGTTGTGCTATGCGAAACGTATTTATTGACGCAAGTAAAGCAACTGTCGCCGTAAGCGGGGCAACGTTCAGAATTTTGACATCCAACACGGCAAGCGGGTTTGGCGGAGTGTTCGGCGTTTGTCCGAGCGAAAATTACAACCCCGAGCAAGCTATCGGCGATAGAGGCAACAACTATGCGGCTATTGCATACTTTGCAAACTTTGATAAACTTAAAGTTAACGAAACGACACAATCCGTAATCAAAGATTGGGATAGTGCATATTGGACAATCGTCGACGGAGTTCCCGTATTTGTAAAAAAATAGTTTAGGCATGGTTAAACAAAACTAAACATAAACAGCGAGCAATTATTTATAAACGTGCTCCACCTCTGCAGTTAAGCAGAGCAATAAATTACTGTTCGGGTTGTCACAAGAAAACTGAGCTTTTCTTGTGACAACCTTTATAGTTTAAATTTCTTCATAATTTTATATCTTGTCCGACTTGCGTCGCTGAATATAGAAATAAAACGCATAGGAATCAGAAAAAATGCAATTCGATTTTAACAATCACCTTAACAGCGAAATATTACAGCAAAACCGCTTAAAAGCAAGAAGTTATTTCATTCCTTACGAAAACAAAGCGGCAAATGCAGGCAATATTGCAGGCACAAAAAAACGACGAGATGCGTATTACGTAGGGGAGAAATTGTCTTGTGTTATTGATGTGGCAGTTAGGCGTGAGCTTGTCATAGACGAGTGCGGCGGCGCTACGCGCCGCCGCAGACAAGCTCACGCCTAAAAACAACCGAAACGCAACCGCTCAAACGATGAACTCAAACCGCCGTTTCTAAACGGGTGGCGCGAGAAAAAACACGTAGCGACAGAAAGGCTCGCCGCGAAAAGGCGTCCGCGCTGACCCGCTTGCGGATCGCCTTTTCCTTCGCGGCGGGCGGGCTTTCGTTGCAGTGTTGCGGCATGTTTATTTGTTATCCCGCCACTTCCTCTTTCGTATTGTGGATAACTCCGAAAAATTTTTTAATTTTTCTTGAAAATATACGAACATATGTTTGACTTTTTAGAAAAAAGGTTGTATAATACCCGCATGCACCTGAAAAGGGGCGAGTACAACTGAATAAGAGAGCTGATTTATGATTTGATTGAGTAAGTAAGATAAGAATAGAGAAGCCGTGAAGCGATACCATTGAGATTGTAGCGAGCTGAAAATTGCCGCGCCGTTACCCCGAGCGGAAGAGTCGGGGCGGGATCGTTATCTTCAAGGGCATAACATAAAAGAAAGAAACTAACTAATTTCTCTCTTTTGTGCTATGCCCTTTTTTTCGTGCAAATTTTATCTTCGGAGGACAGAAATTTGCAGGAAAACAAGACAAAGACCGTTCAGGGAACGGCGAACGGCACGGCAGAAATATTCTTTTTGCCGGAGAATGAGCAGACGGCGGTTTGCACGGCGCTGTTAAAGCGGGGAGGTGAAAGATGAACCTTCTCGCGGCAAAGATTTACTATGACGGAAGCCACTGGATAGCGATACCGCACACGGAACGCCCTTACAGGCGGAGGCGACAGCGAAAGAAGCCCGAAAAGAGCGAAGAATTGCAGCAGTTCGAGGAGCGCTTTGAAAAGGTCAAAGGCGGGAGAAAGAGCCGCAAAGCAAAACTGTTGCAGGAGTTCACTCCTATGTTTAAGGACGAAGAAGAGGCGGAACAGTTCGTGGAAGAACACTTCAACAGGTTAAGCCGAAACCGCTGGGAACGGTATAAGCGCATGATACGGCGCGGCTATACAAACAGTTGGAATTTCTTTTGCACTTATACCTATGATTCTCAAAAGCATACGGAAGAAACCTTCCGCACATCGCTGATGAATACGCTCTATCATCTGTCTTCACGGCGCGACTGGCGATACATGGGAGCATGGGAACGCGGAGAGTTGGGAGAAAGATTACACTTCCACGCGCTTACTTACATACGGGAAACATCTTGCGGGCATACATAAAAAATTTTTAAAAAATTTTTTTGAAAATGGTGGTCAAAAGTAGGTATCCCACTCCTTTATAGTGAAGGGGAGCAATAAATATCCTTTTCATCAGGAGGCTATATGGAATATTTAAACGTATTGATAGGGAACAAAGAAATGTATATTCCTGTCAATGACAAATTAGGTAAAACGATGTTATTAGCGCACAAACGGTTGAATTATGAAAAGTATATTGCCCGTATGCGACATTTTGGAAATGGCAAAATGGTAGCAGAAAGGGTAGAAATAAGTTCGGATTTCTTTTACGCATTAGAAGATATATTAAATGAACAAGGGTATCCCGAAGTAATTCACCATCTATTTGGTAATTTTTCAATTGACGAACAAAAGGTGCTTCCTATTGTTGCGTTGATTACCAATATAAAGAGCAAAAACGCGAACGCGCGCTGCGGTATTTCTCGGAACGTTTCAGCGGTAAAGATAAACAGGCGCTCAAGAGTTTTATGTCGTGCAAAATGGATACGGAGATGGAATAGCCATGCCGGAGCAAAGATATAGTAAGTTCGGTAAGAAAGAAAAATATAAAGGGCAATGGCGGTATTCTGGCGATTGGTACAGCGACGGTATGGCATACGGTACAATCTATAAGAATTATTCCGCGTTTTATGAACCGTGGCGTTATAAAAATCCGAACGAGATCGTGTATATCCCCGAATACGGGTTTCCGGAAGAAAGGACGGAAAGGGTGGCGGAGGATGAACTGCAATCGAGTTATACGCGGCAGGCATTGATCGACCTTACGGGCAGCGAAGCGATAGCGGGCGAACTGTTTAATATGCTTGCATGGCAGCACCCCGAAAGCCTTTGGGACGAGCTATGCGAAGATTCTGACGAAAACGGACATTGGATAGAGGCGCATTGGGCGTATGAAAAAGTGTATTTGCCCGATTTTGCTTCCGATGAAAGTCGTAAAGGGCAAGAGCCTGTTTGTTATGATGAATTTTTCCATAACGAATGGCGCGATAATGAGTGCCGCACTTGGTATTTGAACCGTATGATTGACAACAAAGTAATTACACAAGAAAGAATTGATGAGATTCTGGAAGAAACAAACGAGGAAATGTGTTGAGGGAAATAAAGGAAAATCAAGTATATTTTCAAAATAAGAAAGAAGCAAAACTTGTATCGGGCAAATACTATTGATTGACTTTTTTTTGCGGTTGATATAAAATAAAAAAGAAAGCGAAGGCGAAAAATAAATATGCAAAAATCAATGAATATTCACTTAACACAGCGCTTGAAGATTTATCGGTGAAGCAAGAGAAAAGTTGTGTAAATAAAAGTTCATTAAAAATTTTTTTTGTTGAATGAAAAAGAGCTTTAAAAAATCTGTGTTTTTAAATGGTTAGTGGCAAGTTTAGTGGCAACTTTGGTGGCAAGTTTAGTGGCAACTTTGATATTCTTATCAATATATTGTATGAAAAAAGCCTTCCAATCACAATATATAGTGATTAGAAGGCTATGGCAGGGGAGACGCGATTTAGACAAAGCCTTATTTTATAGCTGTCTCTTATACACATCTCCGAGACCACGAGACGC
>ENA-OYXD01000388-OYXD01000388.1-human-gut-metagenome-genome-assembly--contig:-NODE-388-length-25243-cov-4.792361_pt1 | contig 25243 bp, 22 predicted proteins | sample MGYA00244818_ERZ653412 | MGnify/ENA primary metagenome ERZ653412 (study PRJEB26926, sample SAMN06165146) | human gut metagenome | biome: ENVO:00009003; feature: ENVO:2100002; material: ENVO:00002003...
CGTGGGCTCGGAGATGTGTATAAGAGACAGTTCCTATGAAATAAAAAACGCTCCGCGAGGATCGCACTGCGGCGGATAAGAAGATGCCGTTTTCGCGACCCGCCGCAGGCGGAAAATCCTGCTTTGCAGGATTCTTTCTTATTTCATATAGAATATTTGTCCATCTAATCAAAAATCATCCATAAATTCACGTCCAGGACATATTTCTTTATAATATACTGTCCAAAATCGGATAAAGAAAAGCAATTAAGTGTAAAAAGAGAAGTTTTTGTGAAAATTAAATAAAAGGTAGCGCTAAAAGAAAAAACATATTATAATGTTATTGCAAAGAATCCGAGATTGTGATAAACTTAACACATCGTACTAGATATTTTCTAGCCCAGAGTAACTATCATTTAGTAATTTTGATAATTAAAAATGGAGGAATTAGTATTATGGCAAAGAAAGTTGTATTAGCAGGCGCTTGTCGTACCGCAATCGGAACTATGGGTGGAGGATTAAGCACAGTACCTGCAGCAGATCTTGGTACCATCGTTATCAAAGAAGCCCTGAAAAGAGCAAATGTTGCTGCAGATCAGGTGGACGAGGTATTAATGGGCTGCGTAATTCAGGCCGGATTAGGACAGAACGTTGCTCGTCAGGCTTCCATCAATGCCGGACTGCCTGTTGAGGTACCTGCAACTACAATCAATATCGTTTGTGGTTCTGGTCTTAACTGTGTTAACCTGGCAGCTACAAAGATTATCGCTGGCGATGCTGATATCGTTGTTGCCGGTGGTATGGAGAACATGTCCATGGCTCCATTCTGTCTGGACAAGGCTCGTTTTGGTTACAGAATGAACAACGGCGTATTAAAAGACTGTATGGTTAACGATGCCCTGACAGATGCTTTCCATCAGTACCACATGGGTATCACAGCAGAGAACGTTGCTGAACAGTGGGGACTGACAAGAGAAGAGCTGGATGAGTTCGCAGCTAATTCTCAGCAGAAAGCAGCAGCAGCAATCGAAGCTGGTAAGTTCAAAGATGAGATCGTTCCTGTAGAAGTTAAGCTGAAAAAGAAAACAGTGATCGTTGATACAGATGAGGGACCACGTCCTGGAACTACAGCAGAAAGCATCGCTAAATTACGTCCGGCATTCAAGAAAGACGGTATCGTAACAGCTGCTAACTCTTCAGGTATCAACGACGGTGCAGCAGCAATCGTTGTTATGAGCGAAGAAAAAGCAAAAGAACTTGGTGTTACACCAATGGCTACATGGGTTGCAGGCGCATTAGGCGGCGTTGACCCGGCTATCATGGGTGTTGGACCAGTTGCAGCTACTAAGAAAGTTCTCGCTAAGACAGGCATGAGCATTGATGATTTTGACCTGATCGAAGCAAACGAAGCTTTCGCTTCTCAGTCTCTGGCAGTTGGCAAAGAGCTTGGATTTGATCCGGCTAAATTAAATGTCAACGGTGGAGCTATCGCTCTTGGACATCCGGTAGGAGCTTCAGGATGCCGTATCCTTGTTACATTACTGCATGAGATGCAGAAACGTGACGCTAAAGCAGGTCTTGCTACACTTTGTATCGGCGGTGGTATGGGCTGCGCTACAATCGTTAAAAGAGATTAATTTCCATAGAATAACCCGGTAGCAGTTTTTACTGATACCGGTGATTTCCATAATATGATTTGTTATCTGAAAGGAGATACATAACAATGGAATTCATTAATTACGAAGTAGATGGACAGGTTGGTATTATTACCATCAATCGTCCAAAGGCTTTAAATGCATTAAACAGTGAAGTATTAAAAGAGCTGGATGCAACAATCGATGCCGTAGACTTAGATGCCATCAGATGTCTTATCTTAACAGGTGCCGGAGAGAAATCCTTCGTTGCAGGTGCAGACATTGGGGAAATGAGCACTCTGACAAAAGAAGAAGGCGAAGCATTTGGTAAAGCTGGTAACGATATTTTCAGAAAGATCGAAACTTTACCAATCCCTGTTATTGCTGCAGTAAATGGATTTGCTTTAGGCGGCGGCTGCGAGATTTCCATGAGCTGTGATATCAGACTTTGCTCTGAGAACGCTGTATTTGGTCAGCCGGAAGTCGGTCTTGGAATCACTCCTGGATTTGGCGGAACACAGAGACTGGCTCGTATTGTCGGACCAGGAAAAGCAAAACAGCTGATCTATACTGCACGTAATATCAAGGCTGCTGAAGCATACAGAATCGGCCTTGTTAACGAAGTATATCCAGCTGAAGAGCTTATGCCTCAGGCGCTCAAGATGGCAAAAGGCATTGCAAAGAACGCTCCGATTGCCGTTCGCGCATGTAAGAAAGCTATCAACGAGGGTCTGGAAGTTGGAATGGACGAAGCTATCGTGATCGAAGAGAAATTATTCGGAAGCTGCTTCGAGACAGAAGACCAGAAATATGGTATGGCATTCTTCCTTGACAAAAACAAAGATAAGGTAAAAGAGCCATTTAAAAATTGCTAATTGATAGTGAATAAGTCCTGCATTCCGTTTTATCAAAACGGGATGCAGGCAAAATTATATATTATTTTAGGAGGAAAAATCAATGAAAGTTGGAGTTATTGGCGCAGGTACAATGGGTTCCGGTATCGCTCAGGCTTTTGCTCAGACAGAAGGTTATGAAGTATATTTATGCGATATTAATGATGAATTTGCTGCAAACGGCAAAAACAAAATTGCCAAAGGCTTTGAAAAGAGAATTGCTAAAGGAAAAATGGATCAGGCCAAAGCTGATGCTATCCTTGCTAAAATCACTACAGGAACAAAAGATATCTGTACAGATGCTGATTTAATCGTAGAAGCAGCTCTGGAAAACATGGAAGTTAAAAAACAGACTTTCAAAGAGTTACAGGATATCGTAAAAGCTGACTGTATGTTTGCAACAAATACTTCTTCCTTATCCATCACAGAGATCGGTGCAGGATTAGACAGACCGGTTATCGGTATGCATTTCTTCAACCCGGCTCCGGTTATGAAGTTAATCGAAGTTATCGCTGGTATCAACACACCAGATGATATGGTTGACAAGATCAAAGCTATCGCTGAAGAAATCGGCAAAACTCCTGTACAGGTAGAAGAAGCTGCCGGATTCGTAGTTAACAGAATCTTAGTTCCAATGATCAACGAAGCTGTTGGTATTTATGCAGATGGTGTTGCTTCTGTAGAAGGTATCGATACAGCTATGAAATTAGGTGCAAATCATCCAATGGGACCTCTGGCTCTGGGTGACCTGATCGGTCTTGATATCTGTCTGGCAATCATGGAAGTTCTGTACCATGAGACAGGAGATCCTAAATATCGCCCACATCCATTATTAAGAAAAATGGTTCGTGGAGGAAAACTGGGACAGAAATCTGGTATCGGTTTCTACGATTACAGAAAGTAATTTAAGTAAATTTATAATGCCGTGGGGCAACTCTGCCCCGCGGCTTTAGGTGGGTTTTAGGAAATCATTTGGCCTGCCGAATAACCAATTTAAATGGAGGAATGAAAATGGATTTCACATTAAGCAAAAAGCATGAAATGGCTAGACAGCTTTTCAAAGATTTCGCTGAGAACGAAGTAAAACCTCTTGCTCAGGAGGTAGATGAGACAGAACATTTCCCAGAAGAAACCGTTGCTAAAATGCAGAAATTAGGTTTCATGGGAATCCCATTTCCAAAAGAATACGGCGGACAGGGCTGTGACCCTCTGACATATATCATGTGTGTAGAAGAGATGTCCAAAGTTTGTGCTACTACAGGCGTTATCGTTTCTGCACATACTTCTCTCTGTGCTGACCCTATCATGACTTATGGTACAGAAGAACAGAAACAGAAATATCTGGTTCCTCTGGCAAAAGGCGAATTATTAGGCGCATTTGCTCTGACAGAACCAGGCGCTGGTACTGACGCACAGGGCGCTCAGACAAAAGCCGTTTTAGATGGAGACGAGTGGGTATTAAACGGATCCAAATGTTTCATCACCAACGGATCTTACGCAGATGTTTATATCATCATCGCAGTAACAGACGTTAAAGTTGATGCAAGAGGAAGAAAGAAAAAGAGCTTCTCAGCATTTATCGTAGAAAAAGGTACACCAGGATTTACATTTGGAACAAAAGAAAAGAAAATGGGTATCCGTGGTTCAGCTACATATGAACTGATTTTCCAGGATTGCCGTATTCCAAAAGAAAACCTCCTTGGACCGCAGGGCAAAGGTTTCGGTATCGCTATGCATACACTGGATGGCGGACGTATTGGTATTGCTTCTCAGGCTCTGGGTATCGCAGAAGGTGCTCTGGATCTTACCATTGACTATGTAAAAGAGAGAAAACAGTTCGGAAGAACAATCGCTCAGCAGCAGAATACACAGTTTGTACTGGCTGACCTGGCTACAAAAGTTCAGGCTGCTCAGCTTCTGGTTTACAAAGCTGCAATGGCAAAAGCTACACAGAAAGTTTACTCTGTAGAAGCTGCTATGGCTAAACTGTTTGCTGCAGAAGTAGCAATGGAAGTAACAACCAAGTGCGTTCAGTTACACGGTGGTTACGGCTACATCAGAGAATACGATGTAGAACGTATGATGCGTGACGCTAAGATTACAGAGATCTACGAAGGAACTTCCGAAGTTCAGCGTATGGTTATTTCTGGCAGCTTATTGAAATAAGGAGGGAAAATACTGTGAAAATCGTAGTATGTATTAAACAGGTGCCTGATACAAAAGGTGGAGTTAAGTTTAAACCGGACGGAACTCTGGACAGAGCAGCCATGCTCACAATTATGAACCCGGATGATAAAGCAGGTCTTGAAGCAGCCCTTAGATTAAAAGATCAGTTTGGCGCAGAAGTAACAGCGATCACAATGGGTCTTCCAAAAGCAGAAGAAGTTCTTCGTGAAGCTATGGCTATGGGCGCTGACAAGGGTATCCTTGTTACAGACAGAGTTTTAGGTGGAGCTGATACATGGGCTACATCCACAACACTTGCCGGAGCAATCCGCAATCTTGAATATGATCTGATCATCACCGGACGTCAGGCTATTGATGGTGATACCGCTCAGGTTGGTCCTCAGATCGCTGAACATCTTGATCTTCCTCTGATTTCCTATGCACAGGATATCAAAGTAGAAGGCGACAGCGTTATCGTTCAGCGTCAGTTTGACGACAGATATCATGTATTAAAAGCAAAAATGCCATGTGTAATCACAGCACTTTCCGAATTAAATGAACCTCGTTATATGACACCGGGCGGAATCTTCGATGCATATGACGCAGAGATCACAACATGGGGAAGAAAAGATCTTAAAGATGTAGATGACAGCAACCTTGGTCTTGCAGGTTCACCTACTCAGATCGCAAAAGCTTCCGATAAAGTGCGTAAAGGCAAAGGTGTCATGATGACAGCAGAAACACCAGAAGAAGGCGTTGAGTACATCATGGACAAACTGTTAACTAAACATGTTATCTAATATAAAGGGAATGTGGTGAATAGAATGAATTTACAAGAATATAAAGGTGTATTTATCTATGCTCAGCAGGTTGATAATAAAATTGATTCCATCGCTTTAGAATTACTTGGAAAAGCAAATGATCTTGCTGCAGATTTAGGAACAGACGTAACAGCAGTCTTAATCGGATCTGATGTAAAAGGTCTTGTGGATGAGCTGGCTGAATACGGCGCAGATAAAGTCATCGTTGTAGATGACCCGGCTTTAAAAGAATACAGAACAGAGCCATATACACATGCACTGGCTTCTGTAATCAATGAATACAAACCGGAAATTCTTCTGGTTGGTGCTACAGCTATCGGACGTGACCTGGGTCCTCGTGTATCCGCACGTGTGGCTACCGGTCTTACCGCTGACTGTACTGTTCTTGAAATCGGCGAATTCAAAGCTCGTGGAGACGCAGAACCTCGTCAGGGACAGTTATTAATGACACGTCCTGCTTTCGGTGGTAACACCATCGCTACTATCGCTTGTCCGAACCATCGTCCACAGATGGCTACAGTACGTCCAGGCGTTATGCAGAAAAAAGATCCTGTACCGGGCGCTAAGGCAGAAGTGATCGAATTCAATCCGGGATTCGAAGAAAATAACAAATATGTAGAGATTCTTGATATCGTGAAATCTGTTTCCGAGACAGTTGACATTCAGGCAGCTAAGATTCTGGTATCCGGCGGTCGTGGAATGGGCTCACCGGAGAACTTTGCACTTCTGGATGATCTGGCTGAAGCAATCGGCGGAACAGTATCCTGCTCTCGTGCCGTTGTAGATAACGGATGGAAACCGAAAGACCTGCAGGTTGGTCAGACAGGTAAAACTGTTCGTCCACAGGTATACTTTGCAATCGGTATCTCCGGAGCTATCCAGCACGTAGCTGGTATGGAAGAGTCTGATATCATCATCGCGATCAACAAAGATCCGGATGCACCTATCTTTGATGTAGCTGATTATGGTATCGTTGGCGATGCTCTGAAGATCGTTCCAAAGCTGACAGAGGCAATCAAAGCTCAGGCTGGAAAATAATTCATCGTATGATGAGAGGCTGTGCCAGATAAGGAGAATAGAAAGAAGCGGACAGGCCTGTTCATTTTGATTTTCCTTTGGTGACAGCACAAAGACAGAGAATAAAGATACATTTCTTTCGGAAGTGATGTTACGTACAGATACGGCGCATGATGACCGTAGGGAGAACGGAGTATCTTTGCTCCTGTTACAACAGAATATTTTAAGAATTGTACCTGCGCAAACTTGTGCGACAATCTTTTAATAATCAGGACTGCAGTCAATGGCTGCGGTCCTTTTTCTTTTTACTGCAAAAATATTTCTTTTATCAGGAAAATAGTACATTCTGTCAGTTTTTCGCATTTTTGTAAAAAAATGTGTTATACTGTTTCTGCAGTCAGATAATTGGAAGCGCTGGAAGAGGAAGGAGGATTGTAGTTATATTTTGCTTCCGTACAGGAGATGAAAAATGGTTTCGATTTTAATTTTTTGTCATAAGAAGAAAGAAGCAGATATACTACATAAGCTCTGCGGATGTTGTGCAGCCCTGACAGGAGATGAAGCACAGGTAACGGATCTGTATGGTTCGTCTTTGGGAGCACAGATGGAGAAAGGTACAGGACGAGTCTGGGACCTGCTCATTTTTGAGATGAGCAGCAGTGAGGATATATCAGAAGCAGCAAGGTTTCGGAAGCTGTATCCGGAATCGGCCTTCATGATTATCACAGAACCGGAGATATCGCCGGAATGGTATGTGACACCGGAATTGTGCCCGACACTGCTGCTGCTGAAGCCTCTGGACAGACCCAGGGCAATGGAGGCAATACGGCGAATGATGGCATATTGCTATGAGCAGAGAGAGAAGGAAGCCTATACCCATAGTCTCGTTGTCCGCAGCGGTGAAGAGAGGAGATATTTCCGTTATACACAGATCTTATTTCTGGAAGCCAGGGAGAAGAAGCTGATTCTTTACAGCGGTCAGGAGAAGCTGGCATTTTACGGCTCTCTGCGCGAGATGGAAAGGGTTCTTCCGGAATATTTTATCCGCTGTCACAGAAGTTATATTGTGAATTTCATGCACATAAGCAAGCTGAATATATCACAGGGAGTCCTCCATATTCATGACCAATTTGTTATCCCAGTCTCAAAGAAGTATAAGGCCAATGTGAATATTCTGCTGGAGAGCGGCATGGAAGATAAGCGTGAGGAAGGAACCACAGAGCGGAGGAAATAGTTCACGGTTGACCATGATTTATAACAATGGTACAATATAGTCATGCTATTATTTGCGAATTTTGTGAATATTTCAAGGAGGAAACGCATGAGCTATATTAAAGAGTACGCAAAAAAGCTGGTTACAGCAGAAGAAGCCGTGAAAGTTGTGAATTCCAATGATTGGGTGGACTACGGCTGGACGACTGGTACACCGGTTGCACTGGACGCAGCTCTCGCTGCCAGAGCAGACGAACTGGAGAATGTTAAAGTACGTGGCGGTATTTTATTATGGGTTCCGGAGATTTTCAAGGTGGAAAATGTAGCGGAGCATTTCACATGGAATTCCTGGCATATGAGTGGAATTGAAAGAAAAGCGGTTAATCAGGGATTTGTATATTATGCGCCGGTTCGGTATTCGGAACTTCCACGTTATTACAGAGAGCACATCGGTCATATCAACGTTGCTATGTTCCAGGTTGCTCCGATGGATAAACACGGATTTTTCAATTTTGGACCGAATGCTTCCCACATGAAAGCAGTTTGTGAGATTTCAGATGTCATCATCGTGGAAGTAAATGAGAAGATGCCTCGATGCCTTGGTGGATATGAAGAGGGTATCCATATTTCTCAGGTTGATTACATTGTAGAGGGCTCCAATCCGGAGATAGGACAGATGGGAGCAGGAGCGCCTCCTACAGATGTGGATAAGGCCGTGGCTAAATTAATCGTGGAAGAGATTCCGGATGGTGCCTGTCTGCAGCTGGGTATCGGCGGTATGCCAAATACCGTTGGTTCCATGATCGCTGAGTCTGATCTTAAAGATTTAGGAGTACATACGGAGATGTACGTGGATGCCTTTGTGGACATTGCAAAGGCCGGAAAGATTACCGGTACAAGAAAGGCCATTGACCGGGGACGTCAGGTATACGCTTTTGGTGCCGGAACGCAGAAGATGTACGATTATCTGGATGATAACCCGGAATGTATGAGCGCACCTGTAAATTACACCAACAGCATTGACACTATCTCCAAACTGGATAATTTCATTTCCATTAATAATGCGGTAGATATCGACCTGTACGGTCAGATCAACGCGGAGAGTGCCGGAACTAAGCAGATCAGCGGAGCAGGCGGACAGCTTGATTTTGTATTAGGTGCTTATGCATCCAAGGGCGGTAAGAGCTTCATTTGCTGTTCTTCCACCTTTACCTCCAAAGACGGTGTAATGCATTCCAGAATTCGTCCGACTCTTGCGGAAGGTTCTATTGTTACTGACACACGCCCGAATACGCACTATGTAGTGACAGAATATGGTAAGGTCTGCCTGAAGGGAATGTCCACATGGGAAAGAGCGGAGGCGTTAATCAGCATCGCTCATCCGGATTTCAGAGATGAACTTATTGCAGAAGCTGAGAAGATGAAGATCTGGAGAAGAAGCAACAAATAATAAAGCGTTTTAAGCGGCATAGATTCCGGTCATAGATAACCGGAATCAGGCCGGGATAAAACGAAATATAAATATCCCCTTACACAGAAGAGAAATCGTGTAAGGGGATATTTTATTCTTTTCAGATTCAATCCTCATGCGGAAAACAGGTTATTATTTTAGAATAAGATTATCAATGTTTTTGATAATAATTGTGGTTTTACCGGTGACGTCCGTCTGGACTTCAAGATTGGCGAGTTTGTTATAGGTTTCCATGGGAATGGAGATCTCGATTCCGCTGTCGGTGACCATAATCTGTTTTTCCAGCTTCTTGACAGTTGACTCATTGGTGACAGTGAAGTTATCAAACTGCAGGTCATATTGTTCCATTTTTTCATCAAATTCGGATTTCTTCTCCGGACTATTTCCAAAAAGCCGATTGCCGATCTCCTCCACATCAAAGGATTGGCGGTCCACATATTCTTTTTGCAGAGCGCTTTTGGTATCCATTTTGGTTTTAAGATCAGCGCCGTCGTATTTGTTAGAGATAGTATTGATTACTCTGGTCAGAATATTAAGCTTCTTTTTTGGAGGAAGGCTGGTATGGCAGACGAGGAAATTCTCGGAGAGATAGAAGACCTTTTCTCCGTTGACTTCATATCTTTTTTCCAGAAGTTTAATATGCAGATCATCGAGATTAATGACGATGGCTTCCGGGATTCGTGTGCTGGAAGCGGGAAGCAGCGCCCGGGATTTTACAATATCTGCGTGGACTTCCGCTGTGGCTGGTTCTCGTTTGGATGCGATACCTGAGGAGATATCTGTATCAGAGTCAATATCCGTATCAGAGGAGATATCTGCATCGGAAAGATTATCATCGGGGATATCCGAAACAGAGATTTCGTGGGTATAACTTTCTTTATAATTCATTTTTAAAAGTGCCAGATAGATAACGCCTTCCGCCTGAAAGGTTACAAACAAAAGATCGGCAGCAGGGATATCCAGTCCCTGGGCCATGGCTGTATACAGTTTCTCGGCAATAACCTGGCTGGTGGAGATAAAGGATTCCTCGTCAGATTCATCCCAGGCGGCCAGAACAGAGTAAACGGGGGATGTCTCCGGATTGAATTCGCAGTCTTTGGTATCATCGCTGATGACAATTTTATAAATGTGATTTCGGATAAATTCATATAAATCGGGACCCGGATCCAGAAGTGTGTTGGAGAGGATACAATCCCCGTGCACAGTGTCCAGAATATGTAAAATGGCTTTCCTGATGACAATATCGTCTTTGGCTATCATAAAATATTCACTCCTTGTACATTTGCGTTGTCAATGTCTGAAAGTTAAGTATACCACTGGAAAGGAGAGAAAACCATGTTTTTTTGACGGCAGCGGTGATAAGGAAGGGAGGAAAGACAATGCTGACGGCAGGTGAGATTATCGATGAAAAATATGAGATTATCAGAATTTTGGGACGGGGCGGGATGAGCACGGTTTATCTGGGGCGGCATGTGACTCTGGGAATAGAGCGTGCCATTAAAGAAGTCTGCCGGCAGGAGTATGCCGGGTATGAGGAACTAAGGCAGCGCTGCATCAGGGAAGCTGACATTTTAAAAAGCCTTGATCATCCGGGACTGCCGGAAATCATTGATATCATCATTGAGAAAGATTATCTTCTGATTATTATGGAATATATTTCTGGTCATACTTTGAAAGAACTTCTTAACACATGCGGGGTGATAGAAGAAAAAGTGGCTGTAAATTGGGGAATACAGCTTTGTGAAGTACTCTCATATCTCCATACCAGGAATCCTCCTGTGATTTACAGAGATTTAAAACCTTCCAATGTAATGCGGAAGCTTGACGGGAAGATCGTCCTCATAGACTTTGGCACTGCGAGAGAATACCGGGGGAAGGCGGCGTGGGAAGACACGGTGTGCCTGGGAACAAGGGGATATGCTGCTCCGGAACAATATACGGCTGGCGGACAGTCGGATGAGAGGACGGATATTTATTGCCTGGGGACAACGTTATATCATCTGTTGACCGGAAAGAATCCGGAGCAGCCACCCTATGAAATCTACCCTGTCCGCCGGTGGAATCCGGCTCTTTCTCCGGGGCTGGAAGAGTTTATTATGACCTGCACCCGGCGAAATCCGGAGGAGCGATACCAAAGCAGTGAAGAGGCCGGGTATGTTCTGGCACATCTGGAAGAAAATACAGGGAAGTATCAGAGACAGGAAAAAATGAAAATATATCTGTTTGTTCTTTTGATTTTGGGGATGGCAATGTGTGTGTGGACAGTGTGTTTCTGTCGCATCGCCATAAAAGACACGCTGCTGGATGCTGTCAGAATTTATGTGGAACAGGCGGAACGGTCGGAAAACGGGAAGAGGAAAGAAGAGAATTATATTCAGGCATTAAAGCTTCTTCCTGACTGCCGGCAAATTTATGAAAGTCTTTTGACACAGTATGTGAGGACCAATGATTTTCAAGTGGGAGACGCAGTAGAACTGATGAATATTCTTGAGATGGCAGGAAAAGAAAGTGGGAGTAAACCAGTGCTGGAAATTCTGCGGCAGCAGGAGCCGAAAGTTTATGCAGGTTTCTGTTACAACGTGGGAATCGGATATTTTTTTCATATGGGAACTGTAGAGGGGAAGAAGGCTGCACAGGTCTGGTTTGAAGATGCCGTTCATGCTCCGGGGAACAGTCTTCCGGCGTCTCAAAGGAAGCGGGCGCTGTTGTATAAGGAAATTTCTTCCTATTATAATTCTTTCCTGACGACAGGAGCTGACAGGAGCGGAGAGCAGGTGGGAAGCGGGTATGCGGATTTTTTTGATACTCTGTGCCAGTTAAATTCCGTTACGATTCATGAAAATAGCACGCCGTCACAGGCAGCAGCGGTATATATGATTTCCGCTGAGGTGGCAGTGGAGATAGGAAGTTTTGCCTTTCAGTTTTTGACGGAAGGAGGAATATCCGGTGAGAAGTTACAGAAGGAGCTGGACAGGATATACCGAACAGCAGACAACGATGCCGCAGGAGAATCAGAGAGTAATACTGATGTTCGGCCGAAGGCCCAAAGAGATCAGCATAGGATCACTATTTTAGAGAAGTTCAGAGAGAAGGAAGAGATAGATAACCTGAAAAATCTGGTGAAAGATGCCGGACGAAAGCTTGAGCTGGCGGAAAATGGCCTGCGACAGGGAGGGGAGCAGATGGGATAGGACAAAGTGGACAGTTTATGCAAAGGGTGGAAATGTGGAGATTTCTGGCGTTGTGCGGCTGTATAGGAATTGTAGTATTTCTGCTGGCAGCAGCGGCAGTATTCTGCAAAATGAAAGTTTACCAATCTTTTTGGTATTTTTTTAAGATGGCGCAGAGAAAGCGGCGATGGAAAAGGCGGCGAAAGCAAAATTATAAGTTATATATGGCAGGATTTGCGGCTGTGGCAGTATGTGTTTTCATGCTCAAAATAGACGCCGGAGCACAGGAGATGTTCATGGAGCTTCTGCCGGTTGTCAGTTGCTGTCAGGTAGATGGAACGGACTATTATGATAAGGGAGTAAAAGGATACATACAGTTACAGGGAGAGCAAATAGGGGAGAGCGATATAATGCTCTGCGCCGTACCCCGGGACCAGGTGGCAGAAGAAGCTGTCGGACAGTGCGGCGACAGTAGTGATTCCTGTGAGAATGGATACTATGAGATCCTTAATCGGGAGATAAAAGAAGATCGGATAACGTTTCTTTTTCAGCTTCAGGGAAAATGGCAGATAATATTGTCCGATAAGGAGGGAGAACTGAAAACGGCAAGTGAGGAATTTATCATAGATCAAAGAGCGCCGGAGCTGTCTGTTGTCTATGAAAATGTCCGGGATATCAGTGATATCAGTGCTTCCACTGGCAATGTAAACCGCAGAATGAAGCGGGGACTTAAGGCCATTACATCTCCGGATTGTGAAGTGTCTGCCGCCGGGAAAGGAAAGGTTACGGTGAAGATTCAGGAGGACTATTTTTCTGCTGAAAATGTGAAGATAAGCATATGGAAGGAAAACTATGAAAACAGAGAGAAAGATAATGTGACAAAGCAATGGGAACAGTATGCGCAGGCCGAAGGAAAGTGGAAGCAGGAAGGTGGCGATTTTATCCTGCAATATCAGTGGGAGGAGGAAGGACATTATCAATTTCAGATTGAATATGAAGATCATGCCGGGAATGCGCTGACGGCCCGGAAAGACGATGTGGAAGGTAAAGAAACCGCTTCCTGCATGGAAGAGGGAGTATATGAGGGGCCGGTGTACACTCTGGATAATACGGCCCCGGTGTTGAGAACATTTGCGTATGTGCAGAGTCCGGAAAAAGTTCAGGGGACACGGAGCTATTTTACGGATAAGCCCACTGTAAAAATAGAGATAGAGGAGGAGAATTTTAATGGAGGAGATTTTGCTCTCAGAGATATTTTAACTCTGGCTGATGGAAGCCTGCTCTGTCCGGTGAAGAACGAAGATTCTCATACAATGACATGGACAAGCCATTATGAGGAAGGAAAACGAATCAATACGGCGGAAATGGAGATAAAAGAAGAGGCGAATCATACATTTTCCGGATGGGTGACAGATGGCTGTGGATGGAAAAGTCCGGTGCAGACAGGAGAGTGTACCTATGATACAACGTCGCCGGAAATAGAAGTCCGTGTCTGGGGAGAAGACTATTTTATGCCATATAAGTCGTATCAGTATTTTGGACAGGAGCAGTTCAGAGTATCGGTGTCGGCCAGGGATGATATCAGCGGGGTACAACTGATTTCCTATTATTTTGGTGAAGAAAATGAAAAAGATAAGAACCATATGGAGCGGGCCTCCGTTATCTGTCAGAATGAGAAAACGGATGTCCGCAAGGAGAATCTTCTGGAATATTGTATAGAAATCCGGGTAAATCAAAAAGATTTCAAAGGGAGAATTTACGTGCAGGCGGAGAACTTTGCCGGGAAGAAAAGTGGAGAAGTCAGCAGTCCGGGACTGCTTCTTGCCTCAAAGGCCATGCACAAAAACAGCAGTACGCTTTCGTTTGAGTTATCAGAGGCGGATTATACCGATGAGGAGGCAAGGATAAAATATTTCCGGAATCCGGTGATGGTCACCGCAAAGGGAGAAGATTCCCATGCGGGAATCGCACAGTTCAGATTGTGGGCCGGCGATGGGAAAAAGATAATCACAGACAAAAAAGCGGACAAGACGAAAGATCCGGACATAAGCTATCAGGAGACACTGACTATGGACATCAAACCGGAAAAGTTCCGGGAAAGCTGCAAAGAACAGCCTGTGGAGATCGAAGTATCGCTGACGGACAACTCGGGATATGTGTCGACCGCAAAATATAAAGAATATAAAATCGTATTGGATGATATACAGCCGGAGATCCGGGTTGCCTACGATACCGGCAGTGCGAAGAATGGGAAGTATTATAACTGTACCAGAACGGCAACGGTCACTGTCAGAGACAGAAATTTTAACCCGGATTCCGTCCGGTGGGAAATCGCCGGATCCAATCAGAAATACCGGATCAGTCAATGGACGGGGGACGGAGAGATCCACCGATGTCAGGTCGTGTTTGCGGAGGATGGCAAAGATTATCGGATAAGGCTTTCAGCGGAAGACTATGCCGGAAACAAAGCGGTGTGGGACGGAGATACGGCGTTCACTATCGATAAAACACCTCCGGTTATCCGCATGGAGATTGATGCGGGTAATGCAGAAAATGGAAAGTATTACCGTACGGCGCAGGATGTTACTTTCAGTGTGGAAGATAACAATATCAACACTGAAAATGCCGCTGTATATATTCAAAAAGAGGAATTGGAAGTCTGGCAGGAGGAAAAGACAGAAAACCGATCAAAGGAAGAAACTATATCGCTGCGGCCGATGGGAGAAAACACTTATCAGGCGGTAAAGCGTTATAAGAAAGACGGTGAATACTGTTTACAGTTTCAGTGTACAGATCTGGCAGGAAATGTGACCAAGACAGAGCATACGCTTCAGTTTGTCATTGACCGCACGGAGCCGGATATCCGGGTGGAAGGCGTGGCAGATAAAATGTCTTATGCGGGGACTGTGTGCCCGGCTATAAAGGTTTCCGATAAAAATCTTGATAGTGAGACAGTACATGTACAGCTAAAAAGGATCGATGGCTCCCAAAAGACCGGACGGATAGCAGTGGAAACAGAAGAGATATTGGGAAAAAGAGCCGGAAAGAGATATACCTGGATGGATGTTGCCCATGAAGAGGAGAATGACGGCATTTATCAGCTGCAGGCTTATGCGAGAGATCTTGCGGGCAATCAGAAAACATTAGGCGGGGGGATCCTCTTTACCATCAATCGGTTTGGTTCTGTCTATGTGCTTCAGGATGAATTTCAGGAAACACTTAAAAAAGGATATATGCGTGAGCAGGAGGGAATTGTAATTACGGAGTACAGTGTCGGTCCGGTGGACACGAGAGTCACTATTCTGAAAGATAATCAAAGCTGGAGGGAACTATATCCGGAAGTTCATCAGGAAAATGTTCAACAAAAGGATTTGCGGAGGAAGGAGGTATTACAGCAGGAGACCCGGGATGGGAAATATGCAGTGTTTACCAAAAAGAATTCTTCCGGGATCAGGAAGGGATGGTATGTGAAGCGGCATTATATTTCAGAGAAAAATTTTCGGGAAGAAGGGACGTATCAGATTACGCTGGAATCCAGTGGTTATGTAGTAAAAAACGGAAGGAAAAAAGTGATCAAAGAAACCAGTACTGCTCTGAAAGGTCATCCTATCTCTTTTACGGTGGACAGGACGCCGCCGGTAGTTCAGATCGGTGGGCTGGAAGAAGAATATTATGAAGAAGAAAAGCATCCGTTTGTGATCACTGTGATGGATAATTGCGAGTTTGCCTATATGGATCTGAACATACGATATGAGGATCTAAATGTACAATATGGAAATGAGAAAGAAGAACAGGATCGGTCACAGGGAAGAAAGCGCAGGGAAGGGCAGACCATTCGGATCATGCCGGAGGACCTTAAGAGCAGTCACAGCGTGGTAAAAGAATTATCGGCCTGGGAGGGAAGGCAGATAATCAGTTATCAGGCATGGGACCGGGCAGGGAATTGCCTGGATACGGCCGCAGCCGGCGAAGAGATAAGCTGTGTGGTGATGGACGCTTCAATGGCTGACAGATGGAGGCGGATAGAACAGGATGCAAAGGAGATAAAGAACTTTATACAGAAACAGAGGAAGGAACAGCGCTATTCCGGGCCTGCAAAGAGTCCGGCATTTTGGGTACTGATGGTGTCGGGACTGGCAGCGGTGTTTGCAGGCGGCGTGGTGTATTTCAGGAGAAAGTCCCGGAAAAATCAGAAGGAAAAAGCATAGAAACGCCCGTAAAGTTTTTTGACGCGGCAGAAAAATTTTGTTATAGTTAGCGTATGGAGGTAGATGCAGCATGGATTTTCAGGTCGGAGAAGTGATTAAAATGAAGAAGCCGCATCCCTGTGGAGCCAATGAGTGGAAGCTGCTGAGGGTAGGTATGGACTTTCGGCTGCAGTGCAGCGGCTGTGGCAGGCAAGTCATGCTTCCGCGGAAAACCGTGGAGAAAAACTTTCGCGGATATGTAAAAAAATAACTTGTTTTTGTGAAAGCTCTATGGTAGAATAGGTCATTGTAGTGTGAAAATCCTTGTTCTCCCGAGATGGGAGGACCGAGAAGACCAGAAGGAGGTGCAAGAATAACCATGAATAAGTATGAATTAGCATTGGTTGTGAATGCAAAGATCGAAGACGACGCTAGAGCCGAAGCCGTTGAGAGAGTGAAAGCTTTAATCGAAAGATTCGGTGGAGTGATTACTAACGTTGATGAATGGGGTAAGAGAAGATTAGCTTACGAAATTCAGAAGATGAGAGAGGGATATTACTATTTCATCCAATTCGATGCATCCAGTGACTGCCCGGCACAGCTTGAACAGCGTGTACGTATCATGGAGCCAGTCATCAGATATTTATGCGTTAAACAGGATGCATAACGAAGAGGAGGAATTCCATGAATAAAGTAATTTTGATGGGACGTCTGACCCGGAATCCTGATGTGAGATACTCACAGGGAGAGAAGGCGACGTGCGTAGCAAGATATACTTTAGCAGTTAACAGAAGATTCCGGAGAGAAGGCGACCAGGACGCAGACTTTATCAACTGTGTTGCATTCGGAAGACAGGGCGAGTTTGCGGAGAAGTATCTGAAACAGGGTACAAAGATTGTTATTTCCGGAAGAATTCAGACAGGCAGTTATACGAATCGTGATGGTGTCAAGGTGTATACCACAGACGTTGTTGTGGAGGAGCAGGATTTTGCTGAGAGCAAAGCTGCGGCGGCAAACTACAGCGGAGGATATCAGCAGAACAGCTATCAGGGAGCGCAGGCTCCGGCACCGGAACCACAGCCGACTATGACCAGCCGTCCGGCTCCGTCAGAAGCGGTGAGCGATGGATTCATGACAATTCCGGAAGGAATTGAAGAGGAACTGCCATTTATCTAAGGTTTGAGGAATTTAGGAGGTAATATCAAATGGCATACAGCAAAGAACGCGGCGATTCTTCCATGAGAAGAAGAGGCGGACGCAGAAGAAAAAAAGTCTGCATTTTCTGTGCAGATAAGAATAATTCAGTCATCGACTACAAGGATGTTAATAAGTTAAAGAGATACGTTTCTGAGAGAGGCAAGATTTTACCGAGAAGAATTACCGGTAACTGTGCAAAACATCAGAGAGCTCTCACTGTGGCAGTGAAGAGAGCAAGACACGTATCCTTGATGCCTTACACAGTAGAATAATGTGTCTTAGAGCATAGTATTGTCGCAGCAGTTGGGAGTACCAGTTGCTGCGATTCTTTTTAATAAAAACAGCAGTGCAACACAGCCTATATGACAAACAAACGGGAGGTTAACATGAAAAAGAAAGGAATTTTAAATGCGCAGCTGTCCTATCTCATTGCGGCACTGGGACATAAAGATTTATTTATGATTGGTGATGCCGGCATGCCGATTCCGGAAGATGTGGAAGTCGTGGATCTTGTACTTACAGCCGGGGTTCCTACCTTCAAACAGGTCATGGACGCGGTATTGGAAGAAACCTGCGTGGAAGGATATTATCTTGCCCATGAAATCAAAGAGTTCAATCCTGATCTGGAAGAATATATCAAGGATTCTCTGAAAGATGCAGAGGTAGAGTATATGCCTCATGAAGATCTGAAGAAGTTCAGCAGCAAATGCAGATTTGCCATCCGGACAGGAGAATTTTCTCCATACCCAAATGTGATTTTAAGAGCCGGAGTGGTATTCTGATATTGCATTTCTGCAAACAATCGTTACAAAACTATTAAAATACAGTTACTTTCTCTGAATGTGTTGAAAACTGCAAAAAAAAGAGTTATACTGCAAAATAACAGTAGTTTACCAGGGGAGTGCCTGCGTCATATCGGCAGGCTGTATACAGCCGAAAGAAAGAGTTCGCAGGTGCTTCCTTTTATTATTTTGTACTATGACGGTCATTTTTGGAATCGGCATATGAAGGGGGCGGCTCATGACACATTTGCAGGTGCAGAACGGAACAGAAATCCTTGATATTAATATAATAAGCGTGGACAACAGATGTGTGAGCTTTGTGGTGAACGACGATCTGTCCGTCAGCATGAAGGTGCCTGTAGGGATGAGCCGTGAGATGGCCGAGAAGTATGTCCGGATTAATGAGGACAGAATCTGGCGGGAGTATGAGTGGCGGAAAAAGCGAAATCATCAGGCTCTCCCGGTTACTCTGGAGCTGGAAGACGGGCGTATTCAGTATTACAGCGGGCTTATGCTGCCGTTTCTCGGAAATATGGATATGGAGCTGCGGGTCAAATATCTCTCTCAGGGGGAAGACACGGATTTATATGTGGAAGAGAGACCGGAGGGAGGACAGATTCTTACTATCCGGACAGATAATGTGAATCAGAGATTTTTGCGTTACTGTGTTATGCGCTATTATAAGAAATGTGCAGCGGACATTATTGGAAAGAAGACTGCAGATTTTGGAAAGAAGATGCATCTTAAGTTCAATCATGTGCAGATTGCCGGCAAGAGAAAGAATGCAAGACCAGCTCTGGCCCGGCTCAGTTATAAAAATATTGAGATCAAAGATCAGAGGACTCTATGGGGAAGCTGCAACCGGAAAAAATGTCTGAGTTTTGACTGGAGGATTATCATGCTGCCGGTGGAAATCATTGATTATATCATTGTCCATGAACTGGCGCATCTGAAAAAGATGAACCATTCGGCGTCCTTCTGGACCGAGGTGGAGAAAATCATGCCGGAATACAGGGAATGTCAGAACTGGCTGAATAAACATGGAAAAGAATACGAGATTTTCTGATTTCCGGGTAAGTTGTGTACTGACATCCATTTTATCCAATGGGTCGTAATACCCCGTGCTTTAGCGATGGGGAGTGTCAGAAAATATACAGAAAATAGCAGGGCTGTTGTAAAATCTGCCTGATATATGGGATATAATTTTTTAGAGAGGAATTCATTATATTCTGTAACAAGGCATATTTTACAGCAGTCTTTTTTTCGGAAAAAAATTTATTTTATGTAGAAAATGTATTATAATTAAAAAGAATATGCTTTGGGAAAAAAGCGGAATTTATGAGTAAAAACAGGAAGGAAAGAAAAAATGGCAATTGAGCACCCGTTTCCACCGCTGTATGACAAGGATTCCAGGATATTGATTCTGGGAAGTTTTCCTTCTGTGAAATCGCGGGAACAGAACTTTTTTTATGGACATCCACAGAATCGTTTCTGGAAGACTGTTGCCGGGGTGCTGTCAGAAGAAGTACCGCAGACCATAGAAGAAAAGAAAGATTTTCTGCACAGGAACCACATCGCCTTATGGGATGTGATTCACAGCTGTGATATTGAGGGCTCTTCGGACAGCAGTATACGAAATGTGAAGCCCAACAATCTGAGTGAGATATTTGAGAAAGCGTCCATTGAGGCTATTTACTGTAACGGCGCCAAATCTTATCAATATTATGAGAAATACCAGGAAAAACAGACGGGAAAGAAGGCAGAAAAACTGCCGTCCACCAGCCCTGCAAACGCAGCTTTTTCGCTGGAGCGTCTGAAAGAGAACTGGAAAGTGATCTGCGGCCCTCTGAAAGCGGCGCCGGAAGGTATCGGTGATATCCTTTTGAAATGGTATGATTATAATGCGAGAATTCTGCCGTGGAGAAGCGATCCCACGCCATATCATGTCTGGATTTCTGAAATCATGCTGCAACAGACACGGGTAGAAGCCGTAAAAAGATATTACGACCGGTGGATGGAGGCTTTGCCGGATGTAAAGTCTCTGGCCGAAGTGGATGACGAGAGATTGATGAAATTATGGGAAGGGCTTGGTTATTATAACCGCGCCCGGAATTTAAAGGCGGCCGCCATTACTATTATGGAAAAATACGGAGGAGAGCTGCCCGGAAATTATGAACAGCTGCTGTCGCTGAAAGGAATCGGCGAATACACGGCCGGGGCCATCGCCTCCATCGCTTTTGGACTGCCGGAACCGGCAGTGGACGGAAATGTACTTCGGGTATTTTCCCGGCTGCTGGCAGAAGACGGAGACATTACCAGGCAGATGGTAAAGAAAAAGATCAGCCGGGAAGTTCGTCGTGTACTCCCGAAAGAAAGAGCAGGAGATTTTAATCAGGCGTTAATGGATCTCGGTTCCGCCGTATGTCTGCCCAACGGAGAGCCGTTGTGTGAACAGTGCCCCTGGGAGAGTGTATGTCAGGCTCATAAATCCGGCAGGGAGACGGAGTTTCCGGTGAAAGCCAAAAAGAAGGCAAGAAAAATAGAAGAAAAAGGCGTATTTCTCATTGAGGTGGAACATGAATCTGATGGGCAGACGGAAGGCTCCTGGGATATTCTGCTCCACAAAAGGCCTGCCGGCGGCCTGCTTCCGGATTTATGGGAGTTTCCCAATAAACAGGGAAGATACACTCTGGAGAAAGCGCGGGAACAGATGATAAACTGGCTGCGCGGAACAGATTATACTATAGAAGAAATGGCCTCCCTGGGAGAAGGGAAACATATTTTTTCCCATGTGGAATGGCATATGACCGGTTACCTGTTTCGGCTGACGAAAATTACAGAAACAGAAAAAAGAGGTAGTTCGGGAAACGTTTCGGAAGTGGATACATTAAAAAAATGTATCATGGCCGGTTTTGCTGTGGAAGATGACAGTCCGGCGGACAGCCGCAAAGAGCTGCCGCAGATTCCGGAAGAGAGTGAAGACTGGATGCTGGTATCGAAGAAGAAGGCGAAGAAAGAATACGCGATACCATCAGCCTTTGAATATTACAAAAAACAGATGCAGGAATAAAACCAGAGGAAACAGACGCCGGCCTGATGCCGGTGAGCGGTACATTTTTACGGAGGTGAGCAAATGGAACAATTGATTGTGCTGGGGACAGGGAACGCATCGGTGACGAAATGTTTTAACACCTGTTTTCTGCTGCAGGACAGCAAGGGAAGGTATCTCATGGTGGATGCAGGAGGAGGAAACGGGATTTTGACTTGTCTGGAAAAAGCGCAGGTGTCTGTGAGGGATATTCATGAATTGTTCGTGACCCACAAACATACGGATCATCTGCTGGGTGTTATCTGGATCATCCGGAATGTCGGGCAGCTGATGGGAAATGGCGCCTACGAAGGAAATCTTCATATTTACTGTCATGACGAGCTGACAGAGATTATCAGAAAGATCTGTGAGATGACCCTGGTGGGAAAAATCATGAAGCTCTTTGACGACAGAATCTTCATCCACCAGGTGGAAGACGGGGAAGAACGACAGATCCTGGATTACAAAGTAAAGTTTTTCGATATACGATCCACAAAAGCAAAACAATTTGGATTTGTGACAACGCTCAATAACGGAAAACGGCTGACCTTCTGCGGGGATGAGCCTTATCAGGAACATTGTTATGATCATACTTTCCGGACGGATTATCTTCTGCATGAGGCCTTTTGCCTTTATGAACAGAGGGAGACTTTTAAACCTTATGAAAAATGTCATAGTACTGTAAAGGACGCAGCGGAGCTGGCTGACCGGCTGGAAGTGAAGAATCTTCTGCTCTGGCATACGGAGGACGATAATATCCGCCGTAGGAAATCACTGTACAAAAAAGAGGCAAAAAAGTATTTTAAGGGAACAATTTTTGTCCCATATGATGGAGAAATAATCGAATTATGAAATGAGTGTACGTGAAATGCTCATATTTCTCCACGAACGGACATTGATTTTTTTATTTTTCGGTTTTATAATAATAAAAGAATCAATATAAAATGGGGAATTATATAAAGGGTGATAAATCTATGGATATAAAATTACCGGTGCTGAAGGTGCAGATGCTGGGAGGATTGTCTTTAATGTTTGGAGAGGAGCCGATTTCTTTTTCAAGGAATACGACAACAAAGGCAATGAAGCTGCTGCAGATTCTTCTGTACTATGGAGAGAAAGGGATATCTCGTAATAAGCTGATCGAGAATCTTTATAAGGCGGAAGAACTGGCGGACGCGCCTAACAGTCTGCGAGTGACATCATACCGGCTGAAGAAAATGCTGGTAAACATGGGCTTGCCAGAGCATAATTATATCAAAATCTCAAAAGGAATTTATTACTGGAATGGGCCGATGGAGACAAAGGTGGACGTCCATGAGTTCAATCGTCTCATTCAGAAGGCGGAGGCAGAAACAGACGAGGACAGGCAGATGGGCTATCTGCGGGAGGCGTGCAACTTATATAAAGGAGAGCTGCTTCCGGGATCCTCAGAGGAAGAATGGGTGCTTATAGAGAGTGTACAGTGCAAAAAAATGTACAGCAGTGCTCTGCAGCAGCTCTGTGATTACCTGTGGGAGAAAGAAGAATATGAAGATATTCTCCGGCTCTGCGAACCGGCCTGCGCCATGTATCCTTTTGATGAGTGGCAGGCAGTCCGCATTGACTGTTTCATGGCGATGAACCGATATCAGGAAGCCATGAACGAATATGAATCAACGGCAAAGCTATTCTTTGAAGAACTGGGAATCAGTCCATCAGAGAAGATGATCGACCAGTTCAAATATATGAGTGAACGTATGAGTAATGCGCCGCAGACCATTCGTGGTATCAAGAGCCGCCTGCGGGAAGAAGAGATTGAGGCAGGCGCCTTCTATATGACACTTCCGAGCTTCAGAGACAGTTACCGGCTGGTGCGCCGTATCATGGAGAGAAACGGGCAGTCCGTATATCTGATGCTTTGTTCCCTGGTGGATGGCAAGGGAGCCCCTCTGGAAGATCCGGAGAAGCTTGGTACCATGTCGGAAGAGTTGATGTCTGCCATCAAGCATTGCTTGCGTAAGGGAGATTCTTTTACACGCTATAATCCAAGCCAGTTCCTTATTCTTCTTGTGGGAACCAATAAGGAGAACTGTGGATTGATCTTTGACCGGATTGAGCGATATTTCTCCAGAGAGCACAAATCCTGGAAGAAATATCTTGAGTTCTACATTACGTCTCTTGCTGACGCGGATAAAGACAGCGCGCAGATTGTATTTCAGAAAAACGGAATCCGCTGGGAGGCATAATCATTCTAGAAGAGGGAGACAAATATGGAAAAATATCCTATCAATATATCTGCTCCTAATCTGGTTAATGTCTGTGTAGATGAAAGCCTGGACGGGGAAATAGCCGGCAGACTGTATCATTGTTATCAGAAAGGCCCGCTGACGTTTTCCAATCTCGTGCAGCTACTCAGGACAATGGAAAAATTCTTTGATGATATACAGTTTCCACAGTCCTCAACCCGAAGCCGCAGCTTTTACGCATCAGATACACAGAATAGGGAGAAAAAACAAAGAGTGACAGATCAGAATGACATCGTAAGCCAGAGGGGGAAAAAGGGGACCTTCATTATTACTGTAAAGTTCCGGCAGAATTCCACCTGGCAGGGCGAGCTGTTCTGGATGGAGAGAGGAGAAAAACAGAATTTCTCCAGTACTCTGGATCTCATTAAAATCATCGACGGAGATCTGACATTAACTGAAATAGAAACAAGCACCATGGATGATTACGTGGTGGGAAAATAAAGCAGACGGGCGAAAGAGACGCAGCACGGTAATCTTTTGCGCGTCTGTTTCTTTTTATAAAGTGTTATCCCCGCCATGTTGACATGGTAAGTGTTCTATCAGCCGTGTAACATGGGTAATTCTGGCAGAATGGCTCCGAAGCTGTAAATCAAAATAATCCTGCCTCTTCCCCTGGCGCTTCTGCTCCTCGATCATCATATCCATTTTGTCATTCAGAGAACCGTAGCCTTCCACGAGAATATTAATCTTATGCTGGACATTATTCTCAAGTTCAAGATTGATTTTGACGATGTCCTGTTTCGTGTTGGAAATATCCTGCTGCATGTTGGAAACTTCCTGCTTCACGTCGGAGATATCCTGCTGCATGCAGATGATCTCCTGTTTCATGCCGGAGATCTCTTGTTTCATGTCAGCAATGTCTTGCTGCATAGGGCCAATCTTGGCGACTTCGACCTGAAGCTGTTCAATAGCCTGCTGCATAGGACCGATCTTAGCAACTTCGACCTGAAGCTGTTCAATGGCCTGCTGCATAGGACCAATCTTGGAAACCTCGACTTGAAGCTGTTCAATGGCCTGCTGCATAGGACCAATCTTGGAAACCTCATCCTGAAGCTGCTTGATATCCTGCTGCATGTTGGAAACTTCCTGCTGCATATCAGAAATCCCCTGCTGTATATGGGCGATATCCAGCCTCGTGTCTTCAATATGGCTGATTACAGGTATCATAGCCTGATTGACTATATCGGCAATCATAGTATAATCACGTTGTTCTAACATTTATGTACCTCCCGCAATACATATATCATAGTTTACTGCTGCTATTAGAATATAATCTGTGGTTATTTACGAAGGAGATATCTGATGCTGTCTCTTATACACATCTGACGCTGCCGACGATCG